>Ga0315289_10009049_pt1 | contig 14367 bp, 12 predicted proteins | sample YL17G11_40_MG_FD_203452 | JGI IMG/M metagenome (GOLD analysis project Ga0315289, IMG submission 203452) | Sediment microbial communities from Yellowstone Lake, YNP, Wyoming, USA - YL17G11_40 | ecosystem: Environmental > Aquatic > Freshwater > Lake > Sediment | place: USA: Wyoming | collected...
CTGTAGGCTTGCTGTCTGTCACGGACGCGTCGACCATCGGGATGGTACAAGACGTAGTCTATTGTCCCCTTAAAATTGCGGATGACTATCGCAATACCAGCGATGTGATCCCCATCACTGTGAGTTGCAATGACAAACCTCAACCGGTTTATCTTCTCTCGCTCAAGCCAGCGAAGGGTGGAAGGCGCGTGTGCACAGTCGATCAGCATCGCTTCTCCCCGTGAGGGGAGGCAAACGACGGTGGACAAGCCATGCCCCACGTCTATGAATATGACCTTCAACTCTCCACTCATACTACTCGTCGACATCGTTTAGAGGAGGCGCCAGTTCCTGCAACTTTGCCCATATGTCATCCGCAGTCTCGTCTGCTGTGCCCAATTGTCGGGCATTGAACAGGTGCAGACACTCCGGTCTCTCGCACTCAATATTGGCCTGGACCTCAAAGCACAGTCCCACCTTGCACAACCACTGATGGGCCTCGTCTGTTCTGAACCGAACCCGATTTCCCCAGCGGAGGCCATCGAGCTCAGCTATAACCTCTGGCGGATCGCCGTCACATACCTGCAATACCCTTCCTTGCGTCCAGAAGAACTCTTCTAGTTCAGTTCCAGTCGGATTGAGTGCAATCGCTGGAACATTGCCGACCGCTGGCTCAGTTACTGAGCGGGATCTCGCGAGCACACGCGCCGACTCTCGAGGCTCCATGTATTCCGCCATTTGGTCGATCGTCGATTGCCGATAGGCGGACGAAATGTATTCGTGCAGGGGCACAAACGACTCGGAGCCGTCGGGGAAGTAGTTGCCGAACTCGCAACCGACACCCGATCGCTCGTGCCCGCGAAAATAGTCAAGAAGTTGCCTTTCCAAGTGAACCGGCAAGTGATACAGCTTCAGCACAGCGGCATCCATAGCGAGAAGTGCGTCGCGGATCTGGATATCTGTTGCGCCCATAGGTACTCTTAGTGACGCCTCGAAGAGCAACCGTTGATCTGGCTTTCGCTTCAGTTTCCCTTTTGGTGGTGCTGAATGTCCAGGGAAAAGGCTACGGTACGCTTCTGCCGCTGCCAACACGTCCTCTATGTCGCGTGCGTTAAATGCTGGGAGGGGTATCATGCCCAGCATGCTCTCCGGATTGTCTCGCTGCATTGTGTCGCGTGTGACGAAGGCATTGGCGATTGGAGAATTGAGAATGGCCCACAAGAAGAGAGCAGAGACGCGTGGCTCTTTGGGTCGCACGACCAGGAAATTGTTCTTGACTGATCTTCCGTCAGGATCGAGCAGAGCCTTGAGACGCCATCGGTTCCTTGCGGCGCGGTTCCGGTTTACGAGGACTTGGGGTTTACCCGTAGCCATCCCTTGCCGGGGGTTCTCGATCAACTCCGCACTGACTGCAAGACCGCAGAGAGGCGGAGTGCGGAATATTTCCTGGGTCGCCCTAGCCATTCCGGCAAAACCTGGGGGATAATCGGGTCGCTTCGGGTGCGCCGAGACGACGGGGACTCCCTTCCGTGCCTTCTCGCCTCTAAACTCGATTCCCCGGCCGATCGTCGCGACGTCCGAGAGCCGCTGGTTGCTGTCCAAATGAGTCCACAATTCATCGAGTGCTGGTATGGTGAGCACGAGGCGTGGATCCAGTTGGAAGCGGGACTGCGGAACCCACAGATCTTCCTCCACAGAGTAGTTCGCTTTGAACTCAGAAAGACCATGCTCGCCTACAGAACGCAGGCGTACACGATGAGACTCTGGCTTAAAACTCGGACCACTGCGACGTCCGAGGATCACTGCCGTCTCCATTTCGGCGAATTCAAACACCTTGCCTGGAAAACGACAGATCTCCGCCAGTTCAAAGTTCTGGAGGAGCATCTCGCGCAACTTGCGGGCTTCGGGACCGCTAAGCACGGATTGTGGTACCAAGACCCCGAAGATGCCTCCAGGCGGAAGTTCAGGCAGTGTGCGCCAGAGCATTTCCACGGCTTTCTTATGCCGGACCTCGTGTCCACTCCTCCTGTACCTGCGCTTATCGATCTCTCTAAACGCCTCGTACGGTGGATTACTGAGCATGATGCGACACTTCGCGGCCTGTTCTGCCAACACATTCGACTCGTACATATCACCGGGCCTGAGATGCCAACCGTCAGGACTGGGAATGTCCGCGAGAGTCAGCGAAAGGCGGGCAATCTCACGGGCGAAGCCGTCCATCTCCACACCGTGGACGTGCGTCTTTAGGTAATCATGGATCTCATCATCTGTCCCGCCTTGCATCTCGAAACGGAGTAATCGCATCGCGGTCAGAAGAAACGGTGCATGGCCGCACGCTGGTTCAAAGACGTGTCGGTCCGCCGGCGGAATGTCACGAATCCAATTGTAAAGCTGCCAGACGATGTAGTGCACCAGATAAGGAGGCGTAGCGTGAATTCCAAGTTTCTTACGCAGGTCTTGGTTGACCAGCGTGTGCTCATATACGTATGCGAGCGATTCCGGTGAGACTACCCGTACATCGCCGAACGTCGAGATTAAGTCGCTCGCTGGCGCGAGCGCCGCTTTCCATTCTGGTGACAAGGCCGACTCGACCTCCGCAATGGTGCCGTCCTTGTGGTAGTGTCTTGCCACAGCGAGTAGGACTGCGGCGGGGTCCCGCAAGTCGAGCTTGCCGAAATCGCCAACATTCTTGTCCTTCAGAATCTTCCCGGCAAGCAACCGGAAAACACGCTTGAATGTGTCGCGAAGCACCTCTCTTCCTGGATTGGTCCGCCTGAGGCCCCGGAGCGTGACTTGTGTCATTCTCTCGACTAGGTCCCCCAGCTTCTTGCCCGCCTCGGCCCGAAGCAGAGGCATTAGGCCTACATCTACGAACTCCAGTTGGCGCACAGGGCGTAGACACCCCAGCATCTTAGCTCTATAGACGTCTCTGGGTGTCAGTTCCGCTCGGCGCGAGCGCACCAGGGAGAAGAACTTGTCGAACGGTTTGGAGTCAAATCGCTCCGGGGCCTCACTGTGTTGCACCCACCAGTCGACGATCCCATTGTGCTGCACCCATACGATTGGTGCGCCCAACTGGCGGCATGTTCTAACGGCATCTTCCGGCTTCTCGGTGCCTTCCACGACAGCGATACAAGCCGAATCGAAATCCCATGGTCTGCTTGCGAAGCCAACGAGCGGGTACGTGTCGTCGCCGACTTTGAACTCCGGCGCCAACCGCGCATCCGAGTAGCCGCACTCCTCAAGGAGGGGTCTCAAAGCGGCAGCCGAATGTGCAGGTATGGTCACGTTTAGGATATCCTCCCTGGCATCACAGAACTCACGATTCCCAGCGCACGTCTCCGGCGTCTGTGTCCTCCGAAAGAGCGGCCACAACGACTCCCGTCGCCCACACGAGAACTATCGGCCATCTGACTGCAAACAGATTGTAGATTATTGGCAATCGGTTGCGAAGAGGAAAATGAGCCCTCGTCACTCGAATCTCGAGGACCTACGGAAACCGGGGGACGCCGGGGACGCACCCATTTGTTGACGGCGCCAAGTATACTCTCGGAGCAATCCGTTGGCAGCGTTCCGCGAAGTCCCGGCGGGACGACCCACCACAGTTCAACATTGCCACGGCGGCTCACGAGGGTACGGAGACCTACAAGTCCCCGACGGGCCAAAAACGACGGGCACGCCGCCGGGGTTCTGTCGTCCCTGCCTGGACTGGTTCGGTTCTTTGCCCAGGTTCCCCAGCGGTGAACCGCTGGGCTATGGTCTTTCGCCCTCCGGGCTGCGCTGGCCGCGGCCGCCAGCCTCCTGTCCCCTGCGTGGCTCTGCGTGCTCTGCGGCGAAGAATCGGTTGCCGGTAGGCGGTAGTCGGTCGAAAATCGGCGTCAATCGGCAGATTGCCGCGCTTCGCTCGCAATGACATGTCGGCGGCTCTGAGACTGATGATTCGCTCCGTGTCCTCCGTGCCCTCAGTGGTTCAACGGGTTTCCTTCTGCAATTGGGCTCTTCTTGGCGGTCTCTGCGGCTTGGCGCGGGACTACTCCCATCCGCATGTCTCCCCGCTGGTATCGGCAAAGCGTTAAACGCCTCCCTCCGCCCTCCGCGGTGAGAAAGGCAGTTGTCGGTAGCCAGTAGCCGGTAGTCGGCTGCAAATCTGCGCTAATCGGCGAAATCTGCGGACCGTCTCTTGGTCTTTTTCGCGTGCTTCGCGTGGTTCGCGGTTGAAAAGCAGTTGTCGGTAGCCAGTAACCGGTAGTCGGTCTGTCCTCCGTCTTCTGTCATCCGTCATCCGTGCTGCGCGTTCATCCGCGTTGATCGGCGGTTTCCACATCTCTGTGTCCTCGGTGACCTCTGTGGCTGAATAAGAGTTCTCAGTTGTCAGTTCCCAGTTCCCAGTCTGTCGTCCGTCCGTCATTCCTTGCGTTCCGCGTGCCGTTTGTGCAACAATTGAAAAGGTAAAACACCCCGCGAGCAAAAGATTCTCTATTCCTTTCGGCGCAAGGAGTTGCGCCGTTCTCGGCGTTGTCCGTACACAGAATTCCGTCACGATTCGTGCAACACGGCCCCTAGGTAGAGGGACAGTGTGTCCGAGGCAGAGCCTCGGATTGATGATTTATGAATTATGATTTGTGATTTGAAAACGGAAGCAAGAGTGATGAGCCGGCGTGCCAAGCTGAATCCCCAATCCATGATGGTCCGTCGTCTCTCCCTTGCTCTTTGCCTTTTCTTCCGAAATCTGCGCGAATCGGCGAAATCTGCGGACCACTGGTTTTGGCTGCGGCTGAAGGCCGCTCTGTGCCCTCCGTGTCTCGGTGGTGAATATCCGTGCGAAACGAACCCAATTCTTCGATTGCGGATTGCGGATTGGGCACAGACCTGCAGCGGGACGCCCTTTCCGGGCCGCCGGGCCGGGGGCCAGTTGTACAAACAAACCCAATTGGGAGGGCCATTCGTGCGAAACAAAGCCAAATGGCGGTAGCGGGTAGTCGGTAGGCAGTAGTCGGTTGGAGGAATGCCGTACAAACAAAGCCAATTTCGCCCGGCCCGCAGGAAGGCCGATCTCCAGGGGCTAAACATGCGAAACAAACCCAATTGGGCTGATGGGGCGGGGCCCCGGAGTGTGAAATGCGCAAAACGAACCCAATTTCGGTGGTCCGTTGCAACCCCAGAGGCAGAAATGCGCAAAACGAACCCAATTTCGGCCGTCGCGGCCGTCGACAGCCCTCCATTATTCCAGCGTTCCATTATTCCACCATTCCAATCCTCTGCCGATTGTGCGAAACAAAGCCAATTGGCCCTCTGGAAGGCGTCGGGCGGGACGCCCAACCCACGAAGAGCCAAGGGGCAATCGTGCGAAACGAAGCCAATCTGCCCGGCCGGGCCGCGTGGGACGAGGCTTGGGGGCGTGGGACGTGGGGCAAATGCGCAAAACGAACCCAATTTCGGAAGGAGTTTTAAGTGTAAAGTGTCAAGTGTTAAGTCGGGCAAGCCGGGCGTCGAGTCCTCGGAGTCTCCCTACTTCAAACTTTACACTTGGGTCCCCAAACGCAGAATTCCGCGTTTGGGGGCCCCTTCAAACTTCCGGCGGAACGCCGACTGCCCAGAGCGAAACGTGCAAAACGAACCCAATTCCCGGCAGGGCCCGGTGGGACGAGGGGCGAAGTGTGCAAAACGAACCCAATTCTTCGATTGCGGCTTGGGGATTGGGGATTCAGGACAGCCTTCCGGCGGGACGCCCCTTGCGGGGTGCCGGGCCAGGGGCCGGTTGTACAAACAAACCCAATTGGCCGGAGCGAATCGTGCAAAACGAACCCAATTCCCGGCGGGGCCGGGTGGGACGGGGCCAGAGGGGCGTGGGACGTGGGGGCAAATGCGCAAAACGAAGCCAATTTCGGAAGAAGTTTCAAGGGTAAAGTGTCAAGTGTTAAGTCGGGCAAGCCGGGCAAGCCGGGCGTCGAGTCCTCTTACTTCAAACTTTACACTTGGGTTCCCAAACGCAGAATTCCGCGTTTGGGGGGCCCCTTCAAACTTTCGGCGGAACGCCGACCGCCCAGAGCAATCGTGCAAAACGAACCCAATTTCCCGGCGGGGCCGGAGGGGACGGGGCCCGGGGACGCAGGATGGGAGGTCTATCGTGCGAAGCAAACCCAATTTTCCGACGCAGCCGGGCGAGAAGCCGCTGGGCAGCCAGTATGTCTGGTTCCCGATGATCTCGAAGATCGATTTCGTTCTGCTAACCGGTCATCATCCCATACGCTGCCGCCGGCTTGGGGGTATGCTTCCTGTTCCTCCTGGTTTTGGCTTTGGTGAGCTGTCGTTCCAGGTCCCGCGTGGCCCGGTTGATCGAGCCGTAGGCGTTGTCCGCCGTCTCCTGGGCCACGAAGCGATGCCTTCTTTTGCCGCCGGCGATGATTCTGGCGATCGCCGCCCCGTTGGTTCCGCGGCGGAGCGTCACCGTGACGTTGTCAAGGTTATGGTAGTACTTGGCTAAGCCGGCGGCCTTTTCCGCCACGTAGGTTTTGATGTCGCTTGAGATTTTGACGTTCTGTCCGCTGATTCTCACAAGCATCGATAACACCTCCACTGGTTCAGAGAAACATCCCGTCGAAGCGCGAGGAAGGAATAAGAAACACGGGAAGGAACGAAGGGCCTGCCATAGAAGAGAATCTCAACATGTGTCGAATCCTACCTGTGCAACGGGTGGAATCAGAAACCCAACATGCATCTTCTACAAGTCAAGATACGACGGGATTGCCCCTCAGGTTCGCACCGGCGGGCCACCGCCTCTAAATCTCGTTGCCAGCAGCATTTATGTGCACCCGGTTTTTGCGAATGGCGGAGAAATCGTCGGGCCGCCGGAGCCCGGAGAACGTGCGCCTGTCTCGCGGTCTCATGCCGTGAGATGCTCGATGACGATCTTGACGCCGATGGCGATAAGAATGAGGCCGCCGATGATCTCGATTTTGCTCTCAAAGAAATGGCCGAAGCGTTTGCCAAGGGCGACGCCGCTATAGGACAGGACAAAGGTGACCACGCCGATGACCGTCACGGCCAGGGCAATCGGGGCTTTCAGCAGGGACAGCGTAATCCCCACCGCCAGCGCGTCGATGCTGGTCGCGAAGGACAGGATCAGCAGGACGGCAAGATTAGCGGGATTGCGGTCCCTTTCGGCCGCTGCGATCTGGAAAGACTCGTAAATCATCTTGCCGCCGACGAGAGACAACAAAGCAAACGCGATCCAATGGTCATAGGGTGCGATGTAGCCCATCAGGCCCAGACCCGCCAGAAAGCCGATGATCGGCATGATGGCCTGAAACCCGCCGAAAAACAGGGCCATGCGCAGCGCGTGACGGAGCTTGAACTCCTTGTACACACTGCCCGTGACAACGGAGACCGCAAAGGCGTCCATCGCCAAGCCGACCGCAATAAACAGAATGGTCCAAAGGTTCATTACTACTCCGGCACAATGTCGAACACGGCGATTTCCGGCCGGGCGAGGAAACGCACCTGGGGTCCGGGGCGCGGCTCCAGGCCGAGGCCCCGGCTGACATAGAGCGTGGTCTGTCCCACGCGATACCGGCCGGACTCGTACTTCTTACCGAATTTCGAGAACGTAATCAAGGCGCCGTACCAGGGCAAGGTCACCTGCCCGCCGTGGGTGTGGCCGCAAAGGTACAGATCGACACCCGGGCCGCAGACCTCCTCGATCAGGTCCGGCGTGTGGTACAGAAAGACATTGAACCGGTCGCGGGGAAGAGTCTTGACTGACTCAAGTAGGATATCGGAGTGGACGAAGTCGATGCCTGAGATGCCGAGACTTTCGGCACCCTTCGTCACAGGGACCGTCTCGTGATTGAGCCGGCGAAATCCTGTGCCGTCGAGCAAATCGGACGGCGCCGGCCATTTCGCGTCCTGATTGCCCAGCACGGCGAATTTCCCCAACGGGGCCTCAAGGCGGTGGAGCGCATCTCGCAAGTGCGGCAGACCCAGTGTGTGATTGAGGTAGTCCCCCGTAGCCACGATGATATCAGGCTTGAGATCGTTAATGATCTGCACCATTTTCTCTTCGTTTCGGCTTCTCCAGTCGCAGTGCAGATCGGAGATTTGCACGATGCGAAAGCCGACGGTCTTGAGCTTGGGTGTGTGGAGGGTCGTCACATGGACGTCAACCCAATTTGGCTCGATGAAATGGCCGTAGAGCCAGCAGCCGAGCGCGATGGCGGCGGCGACGTGGAGAACGAGGTAGCGCCGGCGAAACAGCTCGCTCTTGCCGGGTCGCCGGCAGATTCGGCCCCAAACGTAATCGACCAGCAGCAGTGCCTCGCCGCCGCAGAGGAAGAGAAGCAGCAGCAGAAAAACGAGCAGGGAGATCCCTTCGCGAAGCGATAGCGTAATCATTGAGCTTTGATGATCCCCCGATTCGTGACATCCTCGGCGATCCGCTGACCGGGCGGAACGATCAGGAACTCCTCGTCGCTCCAGATGCCGTCGACAAAGCGCTGCATCAGCCCGGCGTCGCCTTGGCACTCCTCGTAATTCCATTTCAGGAACGCCGCACATTCCCGGGTGAATGCTTTGTAGCCCTCGGAGTCAATCAGGCCCCAATCGACGTAGGTCGCCCAGTTGTATTCCTTCATCCAGGTCTGCTCGACCTCCATGAGGTACTTGGCGTTGTCCTCGCCGTACTTCCGGACGTACTCCCGCAGCAGCAGGTCGTAACGTTCCTGGCTGGGCTGCTTGCCCGACTCGATCCAGCCGGGGCTGTACCAGTAGACGCCGCGATGCGAATCGAAGTACTCCTGGTAGCGGTCTTTCGAGCCGAGCAGCAGCGTGATACAATCGTGGGCCCGGGGGATGACGATCGGGATTTCCGCGCCGAGCCCGACCACGCCATTGCTGCATAAGCCATAGCCGAGCAGAGACGCATCATAGGGCCGGTCCTGAATGTCGCGCGTCCGCTCCAACGCCTTTTGCACTTCCCGGCGCAGCCGGTCCGGCTCATCGTGCAGGCCCTGGGGCATCAGGACGATGTCCACGATATTCCTGGACCTCGCCGCGCAGAAATACGCCTCCCGCTGCACGACCTTGCAGGCAATCAACTGCAGCCGTTTCGCGTCGCCTTGCGGAATCATGATGCTGCTGGTACCGATCATGGATGTCGTTGCAAAACCTGCTCTCTCATACTGGCGCTCCTCGCCCACCACACGTCTGAGATTGCTTCGCTTCGCTCGCAATGACATACTGTGCCCGTGTATGTCATTGCGAGGAGCGTAGCGACGAAGCAATCTCCATGCGCACAATCGCGGAACTTGCGAAAGAAAATACTACAGCACGTGCGGCTCACTGGTTCTGCAGGACCTCGATCATGGCAGCGATATTCTCCGGCCGGGCGTCGCGGGGGATATCGTGCGAGGGCGAGGCGATGCAGCCGCCGTTTTCGCCAACAACGTCCAGGAGCCGCCGGACTTCGTCTTTGACCTGCTGTACCGTCCCGAACGGCAGACTCCGCTGGATGCTGATCCCGCCGTAGAAGGTCAGTGCGTTGCCGTAGCGCTGCTTCATCTTGTAGACGCTCATCACTTCCGGCTGGAACGGATTGAAGACATCGAGGCCGCACTCAATCATGTCAGGAAACAACTCATCGACTTTACCGCAGCAGTGCAGCATCGTGAACTTGCCCTTGGACTTGACGAGTTGGCACATCTGCCGGAAACGTGGCTTGATAAACTCGCGCCACAAGTCCGGCCCCATGAGCACGCCGCGCTGATGGCCCCAGTCGTCACCGAACCGGAAGATATCGACGTTGTGGGCGCAGGCCCGTTCGATGATGCCCAGATTGAATTCGAGGATTCGGTCGAGCAAGGTGTTGATGAAGGGCTTGTCCGCGACCATCGCCATGAGGACGTTTTCCATGCCCGCCAGCGTCCAGGCCCGCTCGAACAGGGCGAAGCCGAGGCTGACCAGCACGGCGTTGTCCCGGCTCGACGCCATCACCTCGTCGAAGGACTCGTATCGTGCCGGATCGTCGGGGTCGGGGAAGCGGAAGCTCTCCACGTTCGCGGACGTCACGAGGCGATTACAGACGACGCCGATGTCTCTGTCGATCCGGCGGTCCCACTCGACCCCGAACTCATCCCGCCACGTGTCCGGGTCCACCTGCGTATAACGGGCCTCGGGCGGATGCGGCCGCAGCCACGTGAAGCAATTGCCCAGCTTGCTCTCGAACTCGGGATCGCCATAGTACTCGACCATCCGGGCGTGGGCCGGTTGCGTGAACCGGATGTCGTACGGGACCTTGTCCGGCGACTTGTGCTGAATCGCCGCCAATACACGCTCTCGATTGGTCACGTCATAGCCCCTGAATTATGATTTACGAATCATGATTTATGATTTGGCTCCGCGAGGAGGCCACTCTGGAAAAGCCAAATCGTGAACTCGGGACGCGCCTACGGCTTACAGGTCTTGCATGGCCGTTTGCCGGCCTGCACAGCCTCGGCGCGGTTTTTATACCCGACGAGATTGCCGCCGGCAATGTTCTGCGCCCAGCGGCAGTCCGGCCGGTGAAAGACCTGGCTGCTCGTGGAAGAGACAAACGCATACCCGGGGGCCACTTGAGGAGTCTTCGGACTCGACTGCCCTTCGCCTGCCGCCGGTAACGTGGAGACGCCCTGCGAGAGCGAGGGAGCCCTGCCTGCGGCTTTGCAGGCCGCGATGAATGTCTCTACCTGGGTCAGCACGGCTGTCAAGATCGCCCCGGCAACCTCCGATTTCGCCACCACCGCCATTACGGGTTTGCTCTGCCAGACTTCGGCCGGAATTTGCAGGTCCGGCCGGCTGGGCAGCGTCACAAGACGGTTCAACGAAACCTGCGCCCGGCAGACATATCGGTCACCCTCGGGCACCGGCGCACTCTCGATTCGCACGATCAGCCGTGGCACGAGGCCCATCTCGCCCTCGGCAGGCTTGATCCCAGCCTCGCCCAGCTTCTCAGCAATTCGCACTCTGAGCTTTGATGTCTCGATCGGCCCTTCCTGCCCGGCTTCCCGCGTCGCCAGCACGATGTGAAGCTGGTCTACGCCCACGAGAGCCTGAGCGGTGGAGAGCAGGGTATCCTGACCCGTCGAGGACGCCACTTGCCCCGCCTGCCCGGCGGCTGCTCCGATGAGAATCGCCACGAGGCACACCTGCGTCGCCATGTTCTCTCCCTTCACGCGCATCGGTCCGGAAAATGTGTCCCCCGCGTGGAACGGTATGCCCCTCAGGCCGGGGCAAGGGCCTTCTCCACCGCCGCTTTCATCTTGGCCAAGCCGATCTTCGCCACCTCCAGGGGGTCCTTCTCCCAGTACACCTGGCTGAACAATTCGAGGGACAGGACGGTCTGCCCGTCTTTATCGCGCAGGCCGCGAAGAATCTGCGTCAGCGGGGCGATGCCGTCACCCGGCATGATCCGGTCGCGGTCGGCGATCTTGTCCCGCGGCGGGTTCGCCGGGTAGTCGTTCATGTGCAGCACCGGCATGGCGGCGGCGCTGATCATCTTCAAGCCGCTGAGGTCCGAACCCCCTTTGTAGATATGATAGACATCGCCCAGCAGGCCCGCCTTGGGATGACCGCTTTCGATCACCACGAACATGCACTCACCCAGCCGGTGCAGATTCTTGGAGGGCCCCCACAGTTCCAGAATGGGAGTGACGCCCGTCTGGTCGCCAAGCTCCAGGAGAACGCGATAGCGCTCGGCTGCCTTCAGCAGATCGAGATTGGGGGCGTTGTTGCCGTTGGCGCCGGCCGGCGGAGCCGCGATGCGTTTGCCCCCGATCTGAGCCAGCAAGTCCATTTCGCGTTTGACCTGCTCGACCCCCTTGGCCCGCGCGGCATCGTCATCCACAATCCACTGGGGAAACGAGATTGCCCCTTCGACCGTCAAGCCGCGATCTTCGATCTGCTTGCGGATGTCGGCGAGCTTGCCGCCGGCCTTGACGTACTCCTGGATCGTCTGGATCCACGGCTCAATACCGGAATAACCGGCTTGCGCGGCAATATCGATCTCCTTGGCCAAGCCCACTTTCTGGCCGCGAATCGTGCTCGCGTTGAGACAATACTCGAAGGGTCCGGCGCCCGGCGTGCCGGCCGGCTTCGACGCCGCCCCCTCGGTGCGGCTGCCTGCCAGGAGAGCGGCCCCCAATGTCGCGCCGGAGGCCACCAGGAGACGCCGGCGGGATAGATGGTCCTGCTTCATTCTTCACTCCCATTCCTCATGCCCGATTGTCAGAAAGAAAAGGCCAAAGCCCGTTCCGGACGCTCTCACCGCGACGCGGCGCGATCAAGAGCCCCCGGTCGAGGCCAAGCCGAGCCCTGCTGCCACACACACACTCCCCTCCCTGGTTCGTGGTGGGCCTCGGATCCCGGACGCGCGACAACGCGACCGAACCCTTCCTGATGCACTAGGCGATCAGGGCAAATGCTTCGACGGCCTCCATGCCTTCGCGAATACCCAAGGCTCTGGCCTTTTCGTTTACCTGGATGACTTTGCGATTCGGGAACCGATCCAGCGTCCCGATGGGATTCTGCGGCGTGCTCTCGACAATCGCCGCCGCCGCCCCGTAGCGCTGGCAGGCCTCGATATCGATCGCGGGACAGGCCAGGAACCCCTTGGTCCCGGTGACCATGAGAATGCTGAATCCCGGCCAGCGGGTCTGAATCCCCTCGACAGGCCCTTTCGGCGTCTGATAGATCTTCGTATAGGCTTCCATGACAAATCCTGTCTGAGGTGTTTAAGTTTGAAGCTTCAAGTTTGAAGTCAAGAACTCGGTCTTCAGGCTTCACACTTCAAACTGCACACTCCGTATTATACCGGCGCCCCGAGCTGTTGCTCAATCTCGGCGAGTTTCTCTTTCAGCAATTCCTCGGTTTTGGCCTCCACGTTCAAGCGCAGCAGCGGCTCGGTATTGCTCGGCCGGCAGTTGAACCACCATTCCTTGAAGCCGACCGTGACGCCGTCCAGGTAGTCAACCTGTCCCTCATTGTAGCGCCGGGCCAGTTCCTCCATCCGGGCCTCCTTGTTGTCCACCTTGAAATTGATCTCGCCGCTGCTGGCGTACCGTCGCAGCGGCCGGATCAGCTCGCTCACGGGCTTGTTGCCGGCATCGACCACATTGAGGGTATGCACGAGCGTAATCATGGCCGAGTCGGCGTAGAAGTTCTGCTCGTAGTAGTAGTGGCCGGACAACTCGCCGCCGAAGATGGCGTGCGTGTCGCGCATCGCCTTCTTCATGTAGGCATGCCCGACGCGCTCCCGCCGGGGCGTCCCGCCGCACTTGATGATCTCTTCCATCACGACCCGGCTGCTCCGCAGATCGTACACGATGGCCGACTTGGGCTTTTTCTCGAGGAAGTACGGCACGAGCAGCGCCGTCAGCAGGTCACAGGGGATCGTCGTCCCGTTCTCATCGACCAGGATCATCCGGTCGGCATCCCCGTCGAAGCAGATCCCGAAGGCGCAGCCATCCCTCTTGACCGTGCTCCTGACCTGGGCCAGACTACTGTCCTTCAGCGGGTCGGGATCGTGCTTGAATTTGCCGGTGTGCTCGAAGTTGATCGCGACGATTTCCAGAGGGAGGTCCCCGAACAACAGCGGCACCGCCTTGCCCGCCATGCCGTTCGAGGCATCGAGGGCCACCTTCTTCTTGCGCAGGTTGGGCCGGAGGAACTGCAGGACATGCTTCTTGTACTCCGGCCACAGATCCCGCTGCTCCAGGGAACCGGTGGGATTGCCCTTGGTGTGCAGCAGAGCGGTCGCCAAGTGCTTGATCTCCTTGAGGCCGGTATCGACCCCAATGGGGATGGCCCCTTTGCCGGAGATTTTGAAGCCGTTGTACTTGGCCGGGTTATGGGACGCTGTGACCTGCACGCCGCCACTGGTCCCCAGATGGTTGATGGCAAAGTACATTTGGGGCGTGTCGATCATCCCCAGGTCGATCACCCCGACGCTGGCGGACCGAATGCCCTCGATCAGGGCCTGCGCCAGCGGCTCGCTGTGCGTTCTCATGTCCCGGCCGACGCACAGGGCCGTCGACTCCGCCCGCCCGCGCTCATACCCCTTGATCAGAGACGGCAGAAACCGCGCCGTGGCATGCCCGATCTTCCACGCATCTTCCTCGCTGATCTCGTCGGGGTATACGCCCCGGATATCGTACGCCTTGAAAATCTCTGGATTCATGACACTCACTCCTTTTGGTCATCGGCCCAGTAGCATGGGCATCTTGCCTATGAGTCGTGGGGCCATCCCCCGCCTTCGCGGGGGCAGGTTGGCCCCGCCTTCGCGCGCGTCTGGGGTCCCCCAACGCATCTTTTCGCGTTTAGGACCCCCAGACGCCCATGCCACGTCAATCCGCCAGAGTC
>Ga0315289_10009050_pt1 | contig 14366 bp, 13 predicted proteins | sample YL17G11_40_MG_FD_203452 | JGI IMG/M metagenome (GOLD analysis project Ga0315289, IMG submission 203452) | Sediment microbial communities from Yellowstone Lake, YNP, Wyoming, USA - YL17G11_40 | ecosystem: Environmental > Aquatic > Freshwater > Lake > Sediment | place: USA: Wyoming | collected...
TGCTGGACCTGCGGCGGGCCGAAGACGTGGCCCGCATGAAGGGCATCGCCGACGCCGTCTCGCACCTGACGGTGGACCTCGGCGGCACCATCTCCTGCGAACACGGCGACGGCCTGACGCGCAGCGGCTACCTGGAACTCCAGTTCGGCGAACTTTACGCCGTCATGCGCCAACTGAAGGAACTGTGGGACCCGCGGGGCATCCTCAACCCCGGCAAGGTCATCACCGACCTCCGCGAGATCCATACCGGCGACCTCCGCATGGGCCCGAACTACCGCATCCAGGTGACCGGCACGCGCCTCAACGGCGACCCGTGGGCGACCGAACTCGGCCGGTGCCACGGCTGCGGCACCTGCCGCGCGTATTGCCCCGTGTACAAGGTCCGCGGCGACGAGGTCGCCACGCCGCGAGGCAAGGCCAACCTGCTGCGCGCTGCGGCCTCCGGCGACCTGGGCCTGGAGGACATGGCCGACGACAAGATGAAGGCCATCGCCGACCTCTGCTACAACTGCAAGACCTGCCTCGTGGAGTGCCCCAGCCACGTGAACATCCCCGGGCTGGTCCTGAAGCACAAGGAGCACCTGACCGAGAGGGGCCACCTGACGCTGCGCGAGAAGATGCTCCTGCAGGTGCGGCCGATGGGCCGCATCGGCAGCCGCCTCGCCCCGCTGGCCAACGCTCTTCTGGGGTGGCGCCCGATGCGCGGCATCCTGGAGTCCCTGGGTGGCGTCAACCGCCATGCCCCGCTGCCGCGATTCTCGCGGGAGCGCGCGGCGGAGGGCCAACGCATCAGCGTGCCGGTCACGCGCTCGAGCGTGGCGTACTTTGCCGGGTGCTTTGAACTGTTCAACGAGTCGGACATCGCGCGGAAGGCCCTGGAGGTCCTGGCCGCGGTGGGCTGCGACGTGGTCATCCCCGCGCAGCGCTGCTGCGGCATCCCGAAGATCTCGGCCGGCGACGTCCAAGGGGCCCTGAAGGACATGCGGTACAACCTGAACGTCCTGGCGCCCCTTGTGGAGGCGGGCTACACCGTCACCAGCGGATGCCCGTCGTGCGTGCTGACGCTTACCGATGACTACCCGGAACTGGCCGAAGGCGATGACCGGGCCCGCCTGGTGGCCGACCACACCCGCGACCTCCACGTCCTGCTCTGGGACCTGAACGAGGAGAGCGAGGGCCGCGACAAGCAGCGCTTCCGGCCCTGGACGGGCAAACGCCTGGCGTACCACGCCCCGTGCCACCTGCGTGCCGCCGGCAGGGGCGAGGCGCCGCGGCGACTCCTCGAGAGACTCCTGGGCGTGAAGTTCACCGTCACCAACGCCACGTGCTGCGGCATGGGCGGGACGTACGGCCTGAAGTCGAAGAACGCCGAGACCTCGGCCCTGATTGCCCGCGAATCGTTCGACCGCATCCTGGGGTCCGGCGCCGAGGCCGTGGTCACGCCTTGCGGCATGTGCCGCACGCAACTGGCGGCCGGGACCGGGCTGCCCGTGTATCACCCGATGGAACTCTTGGCGCAGTCGCTCGAAGGAAGTTCAAAGTTCAAGGTTCAAAGTTCAAAGTGAACGGCACGCGGAAGTGCTAAAGTGCTGGCCTTGGCCGGTCGGAAAATGTAGAATCGTGGCGGACGTGATGGGGAGGAGAACGGTTTTGGACCTGCGACATCTCTTGAACGACAAACGCGAAGAAATCTTGCGCCTGGCCGCGCTTCACGGAGCACGCAATGTCCGCATTTTTGGCTCCGTGGCGCGGGGCGAAGCCGGGCCGGACAGCGACCTGGATGTGTTGGTCGATATGGAGCCGGGCCGAAGCCTGTTCGACATGGGCGGCTTGTTGACGGATCTTCAGGACCTTCTGGGCTGCAAGGTGGACGTTGTAACCGAGAAGGGCCTCCACTGGTACGTTCGCGCCAGTGTCCTGGAGGAGGCGGTGCCTCTGTGAAAGACGACAGGCTCTACCTGATTCATATCTCGGAATGCATCGGTCGCATCCAGGAGTATGTGGGCGGCGGGCGCGAGGCTTTCATGGCCTCAACGCTTATCCAGGACGCGGTTGTGCGAAATCTTCAAACGCTTGCCGAATCCAGCCGCCGCCTATCGGATGGCATCAAAGCGAAACATCCGCAGGTGGACTGGCGCGTAATCGGCGGTTTTCGCAACGTTCTGGTGCACGACTACCTCGGCATTGATTTCGAGCGAGTCTGGGGCGTTGTCGAAAAGGACCTGCCCGAACTGAAGGTCCAGATTGCCGCCCTTCTTCAGGGGCTCGGCCAATGACGCAGCCGTCGGGACAGGGCTGCCCGTGTATCACCCGATGGAACTGCTGGCGGAGTCGCTGGCGAAAAAGAGTGGAGGAACCCCCCCACGAGGGCGCATAATGCCGGGCGCCGATTGCCGTGCCAATGCGGAGAAACGGGCCATGGAATTGCAGGTTCTCCTGGAAGAAAAGCGGGAAGCCATCCTCAGCGCCTGTGCGCGCCACGGGGCCAGCAACGTGCGTGTTTTCGGTTCGGTCGCAAGAGGTGAGGCGGGGCCGCATAGCGACGTGGACGTACTGGTGGACCTTGAGGCGGGGCGAAGCCTTCTCGACCACGCGGCGCTGATGTTGGAGTTGGAGGAGATTCTCGGCTGCAAGGTGGACGTGGTGACCGAGCGCGGCCTGCGCGAGCGCATCCGTGACCGCGTGCTCAGGGAGGCGGTTCCCCTATGAAAGATGACGCGGAGCGCCTTCGTGACATCCTCGAAGCCATCCGCCAGGTAGAGAAATATGCGGCCCGCGGCCGGGCGGCCTTCGAGACCGATGAACTGGTTCAAGTCTGGTTGACCCACCATCTTCAGATCATCGGAGAGGCGGCACGCAGACTATCTGACGATCTCCGGCGCCGTTATCCCGATGTGCCGTGGCCTCAGATTATCGCGATGCGCAACATCCTCGTGCACGACTACTTTGCGGTTGATCTGGAGGAAGTGTGGTCCGCCGTCGAGAGGGACTTGCCGACGCTGAAACGAAAGATTGAGGCCATTCTTCAGGACCTGGGTCCGTAACGCTGTGGCCGCCACGGGCATGGCTGGAACGTCATCGCCCCCAGGAGCGAACGTCGCCCTTGAAGATATAAAGGACCAGTCCGATGTCGATGAGAGCCTCAACTCCCGCGAAAACGTAACCCGTAAGGCCCGTTCCCTTGTAAGCAATCGTTGCGAAGCCCACGCCTATTGCTGCTGCCAACCAGATTCCAATGAGAATCAGGATACCCTTGAGGCCGAGTTCATGCCGCCCTAGAAAGAGGAGTATCCAGAAGAGCAAGAACGGGATAGGGAGCAGGCACACTGGCCTTCCTCCTGAAGTCTCAGTGCTCCGACGGCTCGCCGAGGAGGTCGACGAGTTTCTCGAACATCTCGTCCTTCAGGGCCGCCGTCCTGGCCTCCAGCGTCAGCCTGAGGAGCGGCTCGGTGTTCGAGGGGCGCACGTTGAACCACCAATCGTCGTACTCCACCGTCACGCCGTCGAGGAAGTCCACCTTGCCGTCGGAGAACGTCTGGGCCAGGCGCTTGACCATCTCCTTTTTGTCCTCGACCTCGAAGTTGACCTCGCCGGTGGTAAAGTAGCGGCGCAGCGGCCGCACGAGACCGCTCAGCGGCTCGCCGGGGCGGGCCGAGACGAGCGTCAGGACCTCCATGAGCGTGATGACGGCCGAGTCGCAGAAGAAGTTGTCGCGATAGTACGAATGGCCCGACAGTTCGCCGCCGAAGGGGGCCTTGGTCTCCCGCAGGGCGGCCTTCATAAAACTGTGGCCCACGCGTTCGCGTCGCGGCACGCCGCCGTGCGCCAGGATTTCCTCCTTCAGGGCCCAACTGGACCGCAGGTCGTAAACGATCGTGGCGCCCGGCTCCTTCGCCAGGAACAGGGGCGCCAGCAGGGCCGTCAGGAGGTCGTTCGGAATGGCCTCGCCGGTCTCATCGATGATGGCCAGCCGATCGGCATCGGCGTCGAAGCACGCGCCCAAGGCCGCCCCCGACGCGCGGACGCGCTGCTTCGTGTCGGCCAGGGCCTCGGCCTTCAGCGGGTTCGGCTCGTGGTCGAACTCGCCGGTCCGCTCCATGTGCAGGACCTCCAGGTCGATGCCGAGGTCCCTGAGGAGCGTGGGCGTCCACTTCGACGCCATGCCGTTGGAGCAGTCCACAACCACCTTCATCGGCTGGACGGGGCCGGCGAATTTCCGGACGTGCTCCACGTACCCGGTCGAGATGTCCTCCTGGCGCAGCGGCCCCAGGGGCGGCAGGCCCGTGTCCTCCAGGCCCGCCACGATCTCCTGGATTCTCTCCAGGCCCGACCCCAGCCCCACCGGCACGCACCCCGGCCCGGTGATCTTGAACCCGTTGTACTGGGCGGGCAGGTGGCTGGCGGTGACCTGGACGCCGCCGAGGGCCTTGAGGCTTCCGACCGCGTAATAGACGGCGGGGGTCTCGACCTCGCCGAGACGAGCGGCGCCCGCGCCGGCGGCGCGGATCCCTTCGGCCAGGGCCCGCGCCAGGCGCTCGCCCGACTTCCGCATGTCGTGGCCGACCGCGATCCACCGGCGCTCGGGATGCGCGCGGGCCTCGCCGCCCGCGAGGGTCAGCAGGTGCTGGGCCGTTGCGTATCCGATCTTCCACGCGAGCGTGTCGTGGATTTGCGTGCCCGCCGTGCCGCGCACGTCGTAGGCCTTGAAGATGGCGCCCAGGTCGACGGGCGGGTCTTCCGGCGCCTGGGGCCCGCCGGGCTGGTCGCGCCACTTGCACTCCTTGCACTTGGGGAAGTGCCGGGCGGTGCGGGCGCAGCAGACGGCCTCGCTGATGGCGTACTTCTCGCCGGGACAGCGGCGGCGCTCTGAAAAACCAGTGGGCACGGCTTCTCCTCCATCCGGACCCGGTAATGCGTGAGTTACGGTTGTGGCGACCGCTCTGGCCGACTGTAGCGCCCGTACGGGCGCACGGCCGCGCGGCCGTACGGGCGCTACATAATCCCCGGCCCAACCGGAACTAAGGCATTACCGGACCCGGGCCGTTACCGGTTGAACTTGGGGTTCTGGCCCAGGAACTCGTTGGGGTTGTGCCAGACCACGCGCTCGATGAGGCTCTCCGGCAGGGCCATCTCGCGCATCACGCCGACGGTCACCAGGACGGCCAGCGGGTCGCTGTCTTCCCAGTCGGCCGAGGAATTGAGGAGCATCCGCTCCGGCCCGCGGTCGCGGATCAGGGTGGCCGCCTCCTCGGGCGTCAGTTTGCCGGGATAGACCGTCAGGCCGACCCAGCAGCCTGTGGCCATGGCCACGTCGATGGTCTCGCGGGTGCAGTGGTCGATGACGACGAGGTGGCGGGGCGGGTCAACCTCGTAGACGACGTCGGCAATGATCTCCGTGCCGCGCGCCTTGTTGGCGGCGTGCGGCGTGTGGATGATGCAGAGGACCTTGCGCTCGGCGGCCATCACGAGTTGCCGCCGGAGCATCGCGATCTCCGGCTCGGTGTTGCGGTTCAGGCCGATCTCGCCGATGCCCAGCGCCGTGGGCCGCACCAGGTACTCGTCGATCCGCGCGAGGACCTTCTCCGCCAGTTCGACGTTCTCGGATTCCTTCGGGTTCACGCCCAGGAACGCGAAGTGCCGGATGCCGCGCTTGGCGGCGCGCGCCGGCTCGAACGTCGTCAGCAGGTTGAAGTAGTCGAGGTGCGTTTCGGGGAACTGGCGGTCCACGCCGGGCCAGAAGGCCGGCTCGCACACGGCCGCGATGCCGGTCTCGGCCATGAGGCGGTAATCGTCGGTGGTGCGGCTCTGCATGTGAATGTGGGGGTCCACGATCCGCATTGAAGCGCTCCTCGGTTCTGGTTGCCGGATTTTCGCTTGCCGGACGAGGCATCATAGCGGCGCGCTCGCCCGGAATCAAGGAAACGTACTTGCGGACGGCCGCCCCGTGGTGTATACTATTGGGTGTGGATGGTAAACCGAGGCCCTTTCGGGAAAGGATGAGCCATGTGCGGAACGTGCGGATGCAAGGATAAGAAGAAGAAACCAGCACCGAAGAAGTAGTCCCGTCTGGAATTTCGGCAGGCAGAGCACCGGAGGCGTCCCCCAGGGGGCGCCTCTCGGCTTTTCGGCGCGAAGGCGCACCGCCGAAAGGCCCCTTCTTTTTTTTATGTCCGTGCCCCTTGACCTCCCGGTCACCGGGGGCGAATAATCCGATGAGAAGTGAGGAGGCAAGGCGGCCGGTCGGCCCGGAAAGGGCCGGGCGGCGGCAAGAGTCTCAAGCGCCTGTCGTTGCCCTATCCCCCCGGGCGACGACAGCCAAGAGCCGGATGGGGCCACGGCGACCTCGTCCGGCTCACTTTTTGTCCGGGCCTTGCCGCCCTAACTGTTGTTCGGCCATGGACACGAACGCTGCTGCGGCGGCGTAGGCTTCGCGCAGGTCCTCGGGGTCGGTCGGCGGCCGCGCGGTGTAGTCCGCCCTTTGGCGCAGATCGTAGGTGTCAATCAGGGTGCGATGGTGCTTCGCATCCACTTTGCCGGAGTGCACGAACTCTTTTCCGAACGCCGCGATAACCGCTCGGTGGGTCGCGAAGTCGAGGCCGATGCTGCCCAGCAGCGCGCTGGCCGCGTAAAACACCGCGTAGTAGCAGCGGCTCGCAGCCCCATCGTAGTGGTTCGCCTCCATGAGAATCCGGGCTTCATCCAGCGCGTCTCTGGCTCGATTGATGAATGCTTCATCCGGGCTCACAAACGCACTCCGTCGCGGTCCAGTCGCTTAGCGTAACCCGTCCCCATGGCCTGCATCTCGTCCACGTCCTTCGCGTCCAGCAAGTGGACGTCCAGAAGCACATCGTGCTCAAGGATAACGTTAGACACTTCCTCGAAAACCTGTGTCCGAATGCCCGCGGTGTGCCGCTTCAGGATCACGGCAAGGTCCACGTCCGATTCGGGGGAGTCCGAGCGACGGGCTTTTGAGCCGTATAGCCTTATCTCGACAAGGCGCTTGCCAAGGCGCCTGCGCAGCCGGTTCACAAGGTCGCGCACTGCCGCGTCTTCGCGTTCAGTAAGACCGGCCATATCCGACTCCTCTGCCCCGACGCCCTTATGCAGGAATGGTCGGCAACCGCCGCTTCGATGTCAACCGAAAAGCGTTGGCTTACCGGGAGTGCGGCGTTACTTCCCCGGCTCGCCGATCTGGATGGTGATCGCGTTGGTCTGGATGTCGCCGATCCACCATTCCTTGGGCCATTCCCTGGCCGGGTCGCCGCTCCCGCCTGCCGGATGCTGCCGCGCCACCTGGTAGGCGGCCGTCACCGTGTAAACGCCCGGCTTCGGGAATCCGAAAAGGATTTTGCCGAAGCGCTCGTAGGAGGGCGTCTTTCCGGCGGCGACTTCCTCCGGCGTCGGCGCGGTCAGGTCCTCCAGGCTCTTGCCGAAGAGCATGTTCAGGTTGATGGTGCGGCCCCAGAAGGCGCCCTCGCGCAGGTACGCACGCTCCTCGGGCATCGCTGCGCCGTCCGGCGGCCACGCGATGACCTGCCGCACCACGTCCGGCTTCGGGCTGTCGCCGACGGGCTGGACCTGGAGGGTCAGCGTCCGTTCCAGCCGCGCATCCACCGCCACCGTTCGCGGGCCCTGGTTGATGAGCCGGAACTCCAGGTCCACCGGCTCGTTGATGGCGAACCTGGCCTTGCTGGGCCTGAGCAGCCCCGCCACGCCCGCGGTGGACTTGCCGGGCTGATACTTCGCCGGCTCGGGTATCTCGACGGCCGGGGCCGCCGGCCGTCGCACGGTGGGCAGCGGCGGCTCGAGCGAGACGGTCTCGGCAGGCAGGGGAGGCGCGGCCTCCGGGGGACGGGGGGCCGGCGGCGCGGGCGCCGGGCCGACGGGTGCAGGGATTCCGGTTGGCGCTGCGGCCGGCGCTCGCGGCGCCTCGGGCAGGTTCACCGCGCCCACCTGGAACGAGAACCCGTTGGAGGCGATGCGGCCGCGCCCATCGGGCGTCGCCAGCGCCAGGACGAGCGTGTACCGGCCCTCCGAGAGTTCAAAATACCTGGCCAGATCAATCGTCTCGACAAAACTCGCCTTCGGCAATATCAGCGCCGGCGTCGGGGGCGGCGGAGGCACTTGCCCGAGCGCCAGCGTCCCCTTGTCGGGCACCAGGCGGCCGCTCAGGTCCCGGATGCGGATCATGCCCTGGCCCGTCAGGTACAGCCGGCCTTCCTTCTCGCAGATGGGGGCCTGGAGGTACGTGGCGGAGTCGGCCCCCGTGTTCGTCAGGCGCACCTCGATCATCTTGGGGCCTGTCACGGGATAGACCGGCTGGAGCGGCCGGACCGCCAGTTCCAGCGTTGTGTTGCCGGAGCCTTTCTCGACGTCGGATGCGGCCAACTGCCGCAGGGCCTGGGCCTCTCCGGAATCGGCCAGGAAGGCGTACGGGCCGACGAGTTGGAACCGCCGCTGGGCCGCATCGCCAAGGGGCTTGACGGCCGCCAGGAACTGCCGGCCCTCCATCTCGCTCCGCCGCATGTCGAAGGCGCGGATGACGCTGTCGACGTGCACCGCCATCTGCCCCGGCAGGAGGCTCCCCTTGATGACCTCCAGGACCGGCCCGCGCACCTCCCACGTCAGGCGCGGGTTGATGTCGGTCTTGGCCTGGACCGTCTCCACCTGGAACTGCACGATGAGGTCGGCCTCCCTGTATAGGGCCTTGAGGTCCTCGATGCCGACCGGCGCGCGCGGGCCAACGGGGGCCGCGGCTTCCGGAAGCGGCGGCAAGTCGGGCGGCGCGAGCGCTGTCGGCGCGGGGGCCGGCAGCATACGCCCGGGCGCCGCCGGGGCGGCCACGGGAATCGCCTCCAGGTCGGAGGGCGCGGCGGCACGCACCGGGGGCGGCGCCGGGGCCGCCGGGCCCGAAGGCGGGGGCGCCGCCGCAACGGCCGCCAGCACTACCACAAGAAGCATCGGCATCATCGTACGTTTCTCCCGTATCGTTCCCGCACAGCGCGACGTTCGGCCGGCGCCCGCCCTCAGAATAAAACGCAATAAGGCATGATCGACTGGGCGGACCCGGCCCCTGCGGCCGCACGGCGTCGATGAGACCGCAACAGTGTATCTCTTGGACGCCGGAACGTAAAGGCAGTTCCAAGTTCAAAGTTCCAAGTTCAAAGTTCAAGGAAACAGGTCCGCCGCATATTGGCGGGGAATGTTGAAACCTCGACCGGGCAAGGTGCGTCAAAGGAATGGTTGCAGGGCAAGTCTGCGCGCGGCAGGATATGTCGCGGGCAATCAGCCGGGGGCCATTGAGGAGGCGGGTGAAGTGGTCCATGGGGAATGGGTGAGTCCGGCGAGATTGAGCAAGGGAGCGGCTGATGGCCAGGCTGACTTCGAGGCAGGACGCCTACGGCGCGGCGGTGTACGACTATTTCCGCGGATACGGCGGCTTTGAGATCGTCGAGCGCGACGATGGTCACTTTGCGCCTTCGAGCGGCCCGCGCGCCTACCTGGCCCCGTTCAAGGACTGGCCGAGCCACCAGCGGCAGGCTATCCGCCTGGCCCGCGGGCGGGTGCTCGATGTGGGTTGCGGCGCGGGCCGGGTGGCCCTGCATCTCCAACAGAAGGGCCTGGACGCCGTCGGCATCGACATCTCTCCGCTGGCGATCAGGGTGTGCCGGGAGCGCGGCCTGCGGCAGGCCCGCGTGATGCCGATTGCCGACGTGGGCCCGCGTCTGGGCACCTTCGACACGATCGTCATGTACGGCAACGGCTTCGGGCTGCTGGGCAGCCTGCGGCAGGCCCGGCGGCTCTTGCGCCGGTTCCACGGGATGACCGGCCCGGCCGGCCGCATCATCGCCGAGTGCAACGATCCGACCCTTCGGCGCCACCGCCGCGCCATCAACCCTCGCGCGCTGGCGTGTCACCTGGCGTGCCATCGGCTCAACGTCCGCCGTGGCCGGATGCCAGGCCAATTGCGGATACGCATTCGGTACATGAATCACGTGACGCCGTACTTCGACTACCTGCTGGTCTCGAAGCGCCAGATGCGCCAGGTCCTGGCGGGCACCGGCTGGCGGATCGACCGGTTATTCGACTCCGAAGGGTCTCCGTTTATCGCTGTTCTGGAGAAGGAACGGCAACCATGACGAGCGCACGCTTGGCCGCCAGTTCCATCCGGACGCGGGGTCTTCTTTTGATGAGCACCTGAGGCTGTGCGAAGGGGCACCGGCCGACGAGCAAAACGCCAGGATGGCGGTAGCGTTCCCACATTTGGAGAGCCGCTTCGCCTCCCGATTAGAGAGCGCCGGCGAGGCGACGGCCATCAAGATCGGCCCGCCACAGGCCGTTAAGGAGACAGGCGATGAGAGGCTTCCTGAGGGTCGTTGCGGCCGCGGCGTTCCTGGCGGCCGGCACCTCGGCGGTCCGGGCGCAGGGCGAGTTTCCGCTCAAATATGTGCTGGCGGAGGGAAACGATCCGCTGAATTGGGAAATGAGCCGGAGCACGCACACTCAGCCGCCGGGCATCAAGGCCCTGCCGCAGGGGCTGTCGGATAAGGTCCGGTACTTCGAGGTTTCGGTCGGCGGAAAGCCCCTCTGGGCCGTGCTCGATACCGCCTCGCCAACGAAACTGTACGTGGACCTGGCCCGCACGGGCGACCTCTCATCCGTCGCGCCGCTCATCGTGAAGGCGAGCGGGGACTGGTGCTGTTACGGGCCGATCGACATTCCCACAGGCAGCGGCGAGGGCGCGCCTACCGTGAAGGTCCTGTTCGTCAGCACCAAGTTCGCGGAGCGCCCCGGCTACAGCGTGGCTCCTGGGTTCGAAACGTACGACTATAGCCTCGGCATCCGCGCGGCCGGCTACATGGCGGGCGACGTGAAACTGGACGGCCAGACCTATCGCATCGCCGTCCTCGACAAGAACGTGGACGGCCGCTACGAGTGCGCGTTTGGCAAGGAGGGAGTGAGCCAACCCTGGTGGCTGGCCGACGCGATTGCCATCGACTCCGACCAGGATGGCAAGTTCACGGGCGCGGGAGAGATCATGCCGCTCCCGAAGACGGTCTGCGTCAAGGGCAAGTATTACCGTGTCGAAGTTGCCCCGGACGGCTCGTCCATCAAGTTTGAAAAGCATGAGCCGAAAATGGGGACGCTCGACATGGGCACGGCGGCTTCCCTGACGCTCATGTCCGATACGGCCATGTACGACCTGAGCGGCGCGGATGGCAAGTGGCAGGTCCCCGAGGGCCGGTATACCTCCCGGTTCCTGTCGATCACCAAGACCGACGCCGAGGGCAAGGTGTGGACGCTCAGCGGTCATGACATGGGGCCGCTTGCGAAGTTCGAGGTCCGCGGCGGCGAGACGGCCTCGATTCAGATCGGCCCGCCGCTGGCGCTGAAGGTGGATGCCAGCGGGCCGCAATCGAGCGCCGTGGTGGTTGTTGGGACTAGCGGTGGCGCAGCCGTATCCATCGCCGGGCCGCCGTCGGGCGACAATGTTGTTCTGAATCTGGCCCTCGTCGGCAAGGCCGGCGAGAGGTATTCCGTCGCCCCGCGCAAGGGCACGGAACAATCGCCGCCGCCGAAGGTGAAGGTCTTCGATGCCTCCGGCAAAATCCTGGCCGAGGGCAACTCCGAGTTTGGCTGAGGCAGCTGCCGGTACTCGTGGCGAGTACCTCAAGGTTTCAAAGGGAAGTATCGCGTCGAGGTCGAAATCAATGCCGGGCCGTTCGAGGTTGCCAAGCCACAGGAAGTGTGGCTTGAAGTGAAGTAGTTTGGCTTTGCATACGACTGATGCGCGCGGCAGGATATGTTGCGGGCAATCAGCCACGGGCCGTTAAGGAGACAGGCGATGAGGTCATTCCTGATGGTCGTTGCGGCCGCGGCGTTCCTGGCGGCCGGCACTACGGCGGTCCGGGCGCAGGGGGAGTTTCCGCTCAGGTACGTCGTGGCGGAAGAGAACGACCCACTACTGACTATTTTGGGCGTCTCATACAGGGGGGGAGTTTCCGAACAGCCGCCGGACATCAAGGTTTTGCCGAAGGGGCTGTCGGATAAGGTCCGGTACTTCAGGATTTTGGTCGGCGGAAAGCCAGTCTGCGCCGCGCTCGACGCCGCCTCGCCGCCGAAACTGTATGTAGACGTGGCCGGCACGGGCGATCTCTCGGCCGTGACGCCTCTTGTCGGGAAGGCGAACGGGAGAGAGTGCCACTACGGGCCGGTCGTCATTTCCACAGGCACCGGCGAGGGCGCGCCCACCGTGAAGGTCCTGTTCGTCAGCATCAAGTTCGTGGAGCGCCCCGGCTACAGCGTGCCTCCTGGGGCCGAAACGTACGACAACGTCGGCGTCCGCGCGGCCGGGTACATGGCGGGCGACGTGAAACTGGACGGCCGGACCTGCCGCGTCGCCGTTCTCGACAAGGACTTGAACGGCCGCTACGAGAGTGCGTTTGGCGCGAACGGAAAGATCGTGTTCTGGTGGCAGCCCGACTGGATTGCGATTGACTCCAACCAGGACGGCAAGTTCATCTTCATCTACGGCGGGGACGGCTCGGAGATCATGCCGCTGGTGAAAGCCGTTCGCGTCAGGGACGTCTACTACCGCGTCCAGGTGGCACCGGACGGCTCGTCCATCCGCCTGGAAAAGTACGAGCCGAAAATGGGCACGCTTGACGTCGGCATCGCCGCCTCCCTGGAGGTGTTCTCCGACACGGGCTTACACAACCTGGGCGCCTCGGACGGCAAGTGGCAGGTTCCAGAAGGCAAGTACATGTGCAGTGGCGACCTGTTGCTGTCGATCTCCAAGATCGATGCCGACGGCAAGGAGTGGCGGCTTGAGGGCCTGGACGCAGGCCCCCTGGAGAAGTTTGAGGTCCGCGGCGGTGAGACGACGGCGTTCAAGATCGGCCCTCCGCTTACGCTGAAGGTGGACGCCGAGCGGTCGGAGTCGGGCCGGATTGCGCTGAACCTCGCCCTTGCCGGCAAGGGCGGTGAAACGTATTCCGTCGGCCTCCGCCTCCAGAAGGGCACCATGCGCCTGCTGCCCCCGCACCTGCTGCCCCCGCGCCTGCCGCCCCCGAAGGTGAAGGTCTTCGATGCCTCCGGCAAACTTTTGACCGAAGGCAACTCGGAGTTTGGCTGAGACGGCGAGTGCTGGTACTCGTGGCGAGTACCTGAAGGGTTCAAGGGCAAGTATCGCGTCGAGGTCGAAGTCAACGCCGGGCCGTTCGAGGTTACAAAGCCGCAGGAGGTGTGGCTCGAAGTGAAGTAGCCTTTGAATGCTGCGGTTTCGCGCGGCGGTCAGCCTATGTTGATACGCATACCCCTTCATGAGCCTATCACTACAACGCCACTTCGCGCGGCGGGTCTCCTGACCCGCCGCGCGATCCCACGCCACGGGGCCGAAGTCGCAGGTTCCGGCGCGGTGGGTCAGGAGACCCACCGCGCAAAGCAGCAAGTGGTGTTGTAGTACTATTTAGCCCCCCGTGAATACACGGGTACGTGTTTAGCGCTGCGGCTTTTCTCCCCTCTCCCCGCCGTGGGAGAGGGGGTGGGGGTGAGGGGGCGCGCGCCGCTCGCGCCCCTCACCCGGCCTTCGGCCACCCTCTCCCGCAAGGGGAGAGGGAACAACTCTAAACACGTACATACACGGGGGGCCGAACATGCAAGGGGCGCCTGTGCACGCGCGGCCCCGGGTGTACTCACCCGGCACTAAATAGTGCTTCAAGGATTTTCACATCCGCCGCCGGCAGGGGATACCGCGCGATGTCCTGCGGCCGGACCCAGCGGGCGTCGTCGCAGCCGAGCAACTTTAGCCGCCCCGCCCCCGCGCGGCAGTGGTACACCCGAAGCGTCACCCGGAGGTGCGTGTAGGTGTGGGTCACGTCGATGAGGTGCTTCCCTACGGTCACGGGCAGGGCGCATTCCTCCATGAGTTCGCGGCGGATGCACCGCTGGACGGACTCACCCGGGCGGCGTTTGCCGCCGGGGAACTCCCACAGGCCGCCCAGCATGGCGTCGGCGCGGCGTTTGCAAAGGAGGACCCGCCCGTGCCGCCAGATGATGCCTGCCCCGACCTCGATGTGCGGAATCGGTTTGCGCCGGCGCCTGGCGGGGATGCGGTCCTGGATTCCCTTGGCGGCCGCGCGGCAGTGGCGGCACACCGGACACTCGCCGCACCGCGGGCCGCGCGGCAGGCAGACCGTTGCGCCGAGTTCCATGACGGCCTGGTTCCAATCGCCGGGGGGATTCGAGAAAAAGGGGACTGCACCCTTTTCCGGTTTTTCGGAAAAGGGGGCTGTACCCTTTTTCGACGCCGCGGCCCCGGAAAGGGGGACAGCCCCCTTTTCGCACGCCGCGCGGCGGGCCGTCGT
>Ga0315289_10009051_pt1 | contig 14364 bp, 9 predicted proteins | sample YL17G11_40_MG_FD_203452 | JGI IMG/M metagenome (GOLD analysis project Ga0315289, IMG submission 203452) | Sediment microbial communities from Yellowstone Lake, YNP, Wyoming, USA - YL17G11_40 | ecosystem: Environmental > Aquatic > Freshwater > Lake > Sediment | place: USA: Wyoming | collected...
TGTCAATCTCGACTATCTTCTTGCCGAGTTCGTTCTCCTCCTTCAGGAAGAGGCGGGCAAAGTAGGTGTTATCCTGGATGTCGTTGATCACTACTCGCATCACCGTCACGCCCAGGCCCGTCATGATGTTTCCGATGAGGTCGTGAGTCAGGGGTCGCGGCTTCTCAACGTCCTCCATGAACATCTTGATCACAATCCCGATGGACGGGTCTATGTACACGGTGAATTCCTTTTCGTCGTTTCCGAGCACCACCGCACAAACCTGTGCGCTCAGAGCAATTTTCTTGACCTCAATTGGTATCAAGTCGTTCTCAGCCATGATTCCGTCCGATAGAAACCGTTTCTTGAACTCAAGCGGCGCCTCAGGGACGACAAACCCTCTCCTTGAAGCCGGGATCAATCAGTTTCGGGTGTTATGATGCAGGCGTCTGATCCCCGAGGGGCACGCGATGATTTCAGTTTTTCCACGACATTTCTCTGATTACATAATTTAGCCCATGGGCTAAGCCTGTCAAGGAAAATATCGCCGACGTAGTGGCCCCTGGGTTATGGGGGCGCAGAGGTGGCAGAGAAGAAGCCAGGAGTTCGACAGGATAACAGGATGGACCGGATAATCCTGAAAATCCTGTTTATCCTGTCCGAGATTCCTCTGCGGTCTCTGTGTCCTCTGCGGTAAGTTCCCCCTGAAGCTGAGCCTCTGCAACGAGACCGGCCCCTGTCTGGGGCGCTACCTGACGTCCTCACTGCGTCTCGAAATCTATCACGAAGACGTCCGCGATGACTTCACCCAGCCCCTTGGCGAACTCCTGGTGAACCGGGTGAGGCAGGTACTCGTCCCTCGCTTTCGCGTTCTTGAAGGTCACGATGAAGCAGTGGGTAAAGCCCTTGTTGAGTTTTTCGGGGCTATTGTTCGCTCCGGACTGGTATTTGACAATTCCGGGTATCTTGTCTTTAAGCTCCGCAAACCCTTTGCAGACCTTCTCAATCTGCTCCTGCGTTACCCCCTCTTTGAACTTGAGCGCTACAACGTGAACAATCCGCTTACCTTTCGCTGTTTCCTTTGCCTTTTTCCTCGCCGCCTTTTCCGCAGCCACTTCAGCGACGCTCAGAGCGGAAACCGCAAACGCAACCAGCACCAGAATCTTCCATCCTCTCATGATTCCTTCTCCATTCCTCTTATGTGCGCAGGATACCAATCTCACACCTTTTCCGGCACGACGTACGGATGCCGATATTCCCGCTTCAAGTACCGATTCGCTTCGTCGTCGCCGACGAACGATTCCGTCTTCCCGTCGAATGTCAGCTTCCGATTCCCGACGCGGTAGGAGATGTTACCAAGGTGGCACAGCAGTGTCGAGAGATGCCCGGTCTCGATGTCTGCATTCGGCTTCTCGCGCGTACGCACGCAGCTCAGAAAGTTCTCCAAATGAGGCGGAAATGGGTCTCGCCCGTATTCGTACGGCCCTTCTTCACCGTCCACACCGAACGACTGCCACCCGTCGCCATGCCGACCGAGATACATGAATCCGTCTGTCCCGAAGACCTCCACCTTCGTCGCGTTGAATGGCCAGTTGTGCCACTCGTCGAGGCTCCTCCTTTCCGTCGGCGTCTTTTTCATGTACGGCGTCCAGAGCGTCAGCTCAAAAACCATCGTCACGTTATCGTACTCGTAAGTGACAATCTGCGTGTCGGGCGTCTCAGCGCCGTCTTTCAAATGAAAAATTCCACCCGTCGCGTGGACTGACCTGGGATGATCTTGCCCGACGACCCAGCGTGCGAGGTCTATCTGATGAACGCCGTCGTTGATGATGTCCCCGCCCGAGAAATCCCACCACCAGTTCCAGCAGCCGCCATAGTACCGATTCGTGTTGTACGGCTGCTTCGGCGCCGGCCCGAGCCAGAGGTCATAGTCGAGTTCCTTCGGCGGCGCCTCGTCGGGCTTGGTATCGAGCATGCCGCGAGTCTTCATGTTCAAGACGCGCACGAGGTGGATGTTGCCGAGCTTCCCTGATCGAATGAACTCGATGGCATTCTTGATATACGGCCCGCTCCTGCTCTGCGTCCCGAGCTGCACGACCCGCTCGTATTTCCGAGCTGCTTCGACCATCTTCCGCCCCTCCCAGATGCTGTGGGAGGCGGGCTTCTCGACGTAAACGTCCTTTCCTGCCTGGCAAGCCCAGACAGTTGCGAGAGCGTGCCAGTGGTCGGGCGTCGCAATCACGAGGGCATTGACATCTTGGTCCTCAAGAATCCGCCGAAAATCCTGGACTGTCTTCGGCCGCTTCCCCTGAGCCGCCTCGACCGCCTTCGCCCTCGACTCAAAAAGCCGACTGTCCACGTCCGAAAGATACGCAACCTCCACATCGGGCCTCGCCGCAAATGCCCTCGCTAAGAAATCCCCCCGTCCCCGAATCCCCACGACTCCGACGACGACCTTATCGCTCGCTGCAACGCTGTTCCGCTTCGGGGCAATGGCCATCGCCGCCACCGCCCCCGCCGACTCCCTCAAAAACCTCCTGCGAGTGATTGCTGCCATGTTCTGCACCTCCAGCCTTTCGTCATGCCTCGTGATCGTCCCCCCCGGCGGAACCTGCGCTTGGGGGGGACACAGGTCACCGGCCGCGCGTGCGTTGCACCGGGGCCGTGGCGAGTATCCTGCGTAAGAGCTGCGTGTAGAGGTCCTGCGCATCAGTCCAGACTATATGGTTGTACTGCCTTGTGTCGAAGTGTGCCTCTGCGATTTGGTCGTCCCTGCATGTAAAGATGCACGGTATCCCAAAGCCCGTAGCGAAGCCAGCTTCGAAATAGACCCCCCCGCGGTGGCCGGTGAAGTCGGCAACCATCAAGCCGCTTCTTCTAATCTCCGCGACAATGACGTCACATATCTTCTGGTTGTGCTCCTTCAGGTCGACACGCATAGCTCTGTACCCCGACTCCTCGATTGCCTTCCTCATGCCGTTGTTGAATGCTTCGTCGAGTGAGGGGTCGAACCACATGGCCACGAAGCATTGGTCGGAGCGTGGGCCGAGTTCTTCGAGCTCCCGCACCCTCTCCCATCCCTTGATCGTGAGCACGGATCCCCCCGCCGGGTTTCGGCCCGGCTCGATGAAACCCTGGCCGTGGAGGTTGAGGAAGAGGAATTTGAACTCCTCCTCCGAAACGGCGTAAGCCCATGCCAGGTCTCGCTTGGTGTCACAGTATACACGTGCCCCCGCAGTGCCCCCTCGCCGGTAGAAGCTAAGGAGTAGCCTGTCCAGTTTCTCAAGAGGTGTCCTCGGAACCCTCGCATCCCCGATGAGCTCATCTATGTTGCCTGTGCTCACGAAGACAGGTGGAAGTCCGCGCTCCACATTCTCGCAAGCTCGCCCAGAGAGCACCCGCTTGTCCTGCTGCGACCGTTGACGGACCAGGTCGACGGCCTCCTCAGTGATGCTGTACTCGGCGCACACCTTACACGAAACGTGATAAACGGCGCGCGCGTCCGCCACGGCGCGCGCGATAGCTTCCCCGCATAACGGGCAGTTGTGGATCTCGTCGCTGACCAGCATTGGTGCCCCTCCTTGCTTAGGTTTCGCCACGCTTGGGTGCCGCGCCCTGCGCGCCACCATGGCCTACGGCCGACACGCATTGCGGGCCCCATTATCCCCCGTGGCGCGCGGCTATGCAAGGCCACTCCGTCGCCACTATGACGAGCACCCGCGCAACGTCATCAGGGCCGATGGGCGGCTGAAAAAAAAGCGGCCTCCCAGTCCCGAGTTTACTATAATAAAACAAAAAAGAATGTTCTGGCATCTGAGGGAGGCATTGGAAATGAGACAATCGTGGCGCGTCGCGTTTTGTGTATTGTTGCTAATCGCGCTCTGGCGGGCGTACCGATCCGAGGGGGCAGAAATGGAGGCGAAGGTGTGGAGTGTCGAGAGACCGGCGACGACCGGGGAGAACGAGTTCTATGTGGGGAATAGGGAGCCGTTGACGCCGAGTCCGCTGATGAAGTTGCCCATAGGGAGCATCACGCCGAAGGGATGGCTGCGGCATCAACTGGAATTGATGGCAGCGGGGATGACGGGCCATCTCACGGAGCTGAGCAAGTTTTGCCGCGAGGACAGCGGGTGGTGGAATTTCAAGTCTCGCGGATGGGAGGAGCTCCCCTACTGGCTCAAGGGTTTCGGCGACCTCGGCTACGTCCTCAAGGACGAGAGAATCATCAAGGAAGCTAAGGCGTGGCTCGATAAAGCCCTCGCCAGTCAGGACCCCGACGGATATTTCGGCCCGCCGGAGAACAAAGCGAACCACGACCTCTGGCCGAACATGGTGATGCTTTTCGCATTTCAGTCTCTCTACGAGGCGACGGGCGACCAGCGGGTCATTCCACTCATGACGAAGTATTTTCGCTACGAGCTTGAAATGCCAATCGAGCACCTTCTCCCCGGAAGCTGGCAGTGGATTCGCGGCGGAGACAACTTAGAGAGCATCTACTGGCTTTACAACCGAACCGGCGAGAAGTGGCTCCTCGACGTGGCTAAGCGGGTTTTCGAGAGAACGGCGCCCTGGACGGAGGGTCTGCCGACGCAGCACGGCGTGAACATCACCATGGGCATTCGCCAGCCGGGCGTTTACTGGCAGCAGTCGAAAGACAAGAAGCACCTCGACGCCGTCGAGAGGAATTATCGAACCGTGATGGACGAGTACGGGCAGGTCCCGGGGGGGATGTTCGCTGCCGACGAGAATTTCCGACCGGGGAAAATCGGCGCGGAGCAGGCTGCGGAGACCTGCTCCATCGTCGAGCTCATGTACAGCAACGAATCCCTCCTGAAAATCACCGGCGACCCGAAGTACGCCGACCGCTGCGAGAACATCGCGTTCAATTCGTTTCCGGCGGCAGTAATGCCCGACTGGAAAGGGATTCACTATCTGACCGCTCCGAATCTCGTGCAATGCGATAAGGGCGGCGAGCATGTTTTCCAAAACGACGGCACGCTGGTCTCCTACAGCCCGTGGGACTATCGGTGCTGCCAGCACAACGTCGCGCAGGGCTGGCCTTATTTCGCGCAGCATCTCTGGCTGGCGACGGAGGGGAACGGTCTGGCGGCGGTGCTTTACGCACCGTGCGAGGTCTCTGCGAAGGTCGCTGACGGCACCGAGGTGAAAATCGTCGAGGAAACCGATTATCCTTTTGATGAAAATATCCTGTTCGTTCTGTCGTGTCTAAAGCCTGTGAAGTTTCCCCTGTCTCTGAGAATTCCGCACTGGTGTGAGGGAGCCAAGCTGAGCATCAACGGGCAGGCGATAAAAGTTGATGCCCCCGGTGGACGATATTTGGTCGTCGAGCGGCTCTGGAAGGACGGCGACCGAGTGAAGCTGGAGCTGCCAATGAGAATCACGCTGTCCGTCTGGAAAAAGATTGCCAATTCCGTCTCAGTCAATAGGGGGCCATTGACCTATTCGCTCAAAATCAGTCAGGAATGGAAACGATACGGCGGCACGGACAAATGGCCCGAGTACGAGGTCCTCCCAAGGACGCCGTGGAACTATGGGCTTATCGTTGATAGGGAGAACCCCGTCGCATGTTTCAGTCTCGTCAAGAAAGGTCGCGTGCCATTGCAGCCGTTCACGCTCGACACCGCGCCCATCGAACTCAAGGCGAAAGGTAGAAAAATCCCCGGCTGGACGCTCGTCGTCAACAGTGCCGGTCCCGTCCCGGAAAGCCCGGTCAAATCCGACCAGCCCGTCGAGGAAATAACCCTGATTCCTATGGGGTGCGCGCACCTGCGAATTGCTTCCTTCCCGACAATTGGGGAGTGAGAGAGCGCTCGATAACGCAATCGCATGCCTCGAGCACGAAGCTTAGCCTTTACAGCGTACATAATGGAGGAGCGAAGAATGGAATCTGAAACGAGAATGACGAGACGCAGTTTCCTAAGGACGTCCGCTGCCGGCGCCACGGCCCTGTCCCTCGGGCTTCGGTCGTCACAAGAGGCACTTGGCGCGAGCGACAGGATTCGGCTCGGGTTTATCGGTGTGGCGAACCGAGGCGGGCAGCTCTTGCGTTCAACCCTTCGCAACAAGGACATCGAGGTCGTCGCCTTGTGCGACGTGGATGAGCCGATAATGCTCAAGCAGGAAAGGGCAACGCGCCTTCAGACCGAAAAGTTCACCGACTTCCGGAAGATGCTTGACAAAAAGGACATTGACGCCGTCTTCATCGCAACGCCCGACCACTGGCACGCCATTCAAACAGTCATGGCTTGTGACGCCGGCAAGGACGTGTATGTTGAGAAGCCGCTATCCATGACCGTCGTCGAGGGGCGGAAGATGGTCGAGGCTGTTCGAAGAAACAACCGTGTCTGCCAGGTGGGGATGCAGCGGCGATCTTCGGAAATCTATCAGAAGCTGGTGGAGATGGTGCGCGGCAGCAAAATAGGCAAAGTCACCGTAGCAAGAGCTTACCGGCTTAGCAACATGTTTCCGACGGGAATTGGCGTCGGTCCCGATTCCCAACCGCCGAATGGCCTGGACTGGGACATGTGGCTCGGGCCTCGTCCCGTAAGACCTTTCAACGTGAACATCCATCCGTACAAATTCCGCTGGTGGCATCTCTACTCGTCGCAGCTCGCCAACTGGGGTGTCCACTACCTTGACGCGATGCGCTGGATGGTCGGCGAGACCGCGCCCGCTTCGCTTTCCGCGCATGGCGGGAAATTTGCCGTCAATGATGCCCGAACTGTCCCGGATACACTTGAGGTGACGCTCGAGTTCGAGTCTGGCATGCTTATGATTTTCGGGCAGTACGAGGCGAGCGGAAACCCCGTTCTTGCGTCAGGCGAGATCGAGCTTCGCGGGACGCAGGGGACGTTGTATTGCAGCGAAAGCGGTTTCAAAGTTATCCCCGAGCGCGGCGGCCAGTTCGTGGAAAGCGGCCCGCGCATAGAGCCGATGGAGGGAAGAGGGCCCGAGGGCGATTCAACCGACGCCCACATCAGGAATTTCCTCGATTGCATGAGAAACCGTAAGCCCTGCAACGCCGACATCGAGGACGGTCATCGCTCGACGACATTCAGCCTCCTCGGCAACATCGCTCTTGCAACGAAATCGCGCCTCGATTGGGATTGGCAAACCGAACGCATCACGAACAACGACGAAGCCAACAAACTTCTTCACTATGATTACCGCGCGCCCTGGAAGCTGGGCTGAGATGAGAAGCCGCTCGGTTTCCGACACACGCGTGGCGAACGACACGGGGCAGAATTCAAGGCAACAGTTTCGTCGAAGGGCTTGAATTCGAAGGGAGGCTCTCTTCATGGATCTAGGAGCGATTTATTACCGCGATGACATAACGCCGGCCGACGTTGGCAATGTCCGCAGAATCGTCGAATCCTCCGGTTTCTTCTCCGACGAGGAAATCGAGATTGCAGTTGAGCTTGTTCAAGAGCGGCTGGCGAAAGGAATCAAAAGCGGTTATTACTTTTTGTTCGCTGAGGAGGGCGGGAACGTTGTCGGGTACACGTGCTTTGGACCTATCGCAGGCACGAAATCGAGCTACGACCTGTACTGGATAGCGGTTCATAACGACTTTCGCGGAGCGGGGATTGGCAAAGAGCTGCTGGCGGCGACCGAGCGGGAAATAGCGCGCCAGGGCGGGCAGCGCATCTACATTGAGACCTCTTCCCGTGAAAAGTACGAGCCGACGCGCGCTTTTTATCGCAACCGCGGTTACCAGGAAGAGGCGCTCCTGAAGGACTTCTATTCCCCCGGGGACGGCAAGGTCATCTACGTGAAGGAAGTCAGTCCCGCAGCATGAGTGGGTCGCCGCCCGGGGACTGAAAGATTTGTTGCGCAGCATGCTTTGCGCGTGAGAACCAGCGCGGCGGGAGCGTGTGTGCGACGGTGCAGGGTGTTCGGAGACAAGAGCGAAGCCCCAGACCACCTCCCCATAAAAAAACAGATGGGGTGAGTGATGGGATTCGAACCCACGACCACCGGAGCCACAGTCCAGTGCTCTATCCAACTGAGCTACACTCACCACCAATTCCGAAAGTCGCGTCGCCCATGCCTGGGCGCGGTCAGAAGACGCCCATCGGCCCTCTGACCGTTCGACTTACTAATTCTTAGCATATAGCCGCCCCGAAGCACAACAAAATTCCGATATGTATCGTCGAAGAGAGCCTTCAGCCGTGAGCCAATGGCATCGGTCGCCCGTGCTGGCTCAGGAGAGCGCCGCCTAATACACACCATCGCACCATGGATGGAGCGTCCTCCGTGACGCTGGGAACCTCGCGGCCATCGTCGGGCTCAAAGGTATGAGCTCACCTCGACGGCGGCCACGGCAGCCGCACGCATCCGCGATCCTCCGAACAGCTTCGCTAACGTCCCTCGCGCCGTTCACGGGAGATGAGCCAACTCTTGTCGAACTCGATGTGCTTGATGTGAGTGCGGCGGTAGGTATAGACGACGTGGATGAGGCCGTCGGGGCACTGAATCACCGCCGGATACGAGAATTCTCCCTGCTCGGTCTCCAGGTTTTTGATGGCGGGCCAGGTCTTTCCCTCGTCGCTGGAGAGAGCTGCTGAAAGGGGTGTTCGCCCCCTCGGCGTGTTGTTGAAAATCAGCACGAGGTCGCCGCTTTTGAGCCGCACCATGTCGAGCCTTGAGCCCGGGTTTGGCAAATCGTGCTGGGTCGCCTGCGACCAGGTGCGGCCGTTATCGCGGCTGGTGGACTGCCACATTTTTCCCGGCCTCCATGTGCGCATGTAGCAGAGCAGCGAACCGTCGTCGAGCTGCACCACGGACGGTTGAATGTTGCCTGGATTTGATTTGATGGGACCAGTCTTCAGCCACGTCCTTCTACTATCGCCAGAAATCATGAAGACGCTTGAGACGTTTACCTCGTCGTAAAGGGGAAGGAGAATCTCGCCGTTTTTCAGGACGAGGGGCTTTACGCCGGTCATCCAACCAAGCTCCTCGCGCAGAAAGACCGGCTCCGACCAGGTCATTCCGTTGTCCTTCGACTTGATGCACTTGATGTTGCACGTCGTCCAGCCGCCACCCTGCATCGTCACGTAGAAAAGCCAGAGGGTCTCCTTGGGGTCGCACCACAGAACCGGATTGCCTTCCGATTTGTCCGGCGTGTCCACAAGGACCTTGGGCTGCGACCACTTGTCTGACCCTCGCGCCCGACGAGAAAAGAGAATCGCCACATCGGTCGCCTTCTCCTGTTGCCCGGCGTACCACGCGACGAGCAATTCTCCGTTCGGCAATTCGGCGATTGTCGCCGCATGACAACTCGGGAAACCCTCGACCTTCTCGAAAATCAGTTCGCCCTTGAAATGCGGTTTCCGGCTTTCCGTCTCAGCAAGTGCCGGGGCAATTGCGCCCGCAACAATCGCACAAATAATCCATTTAATCATTGCTGTCCCTCCGAGAAGAAGTTCAAGCTCCATACTCTTTGCCTCCCGGTCGTTACGCCAACCGCGTCACCGCGGATTTTTCTGGTGTACCCCATCACTGCTCGGTCTCTGCATCCTGAATTACTGACCTGGCGCCGCCGCGCTCCCTGACGAGCCGAGAGAGAATTGTTCCCACGACGAGCAATGACGCGGCTCCGGCGAACCCTGTCAGATGCTTGTGAAATGGACATTCCAGCCACCGCCAGCTTTCCGGCAAACCTCTGGCGAAAGTCGCCCACGCAATAACTACGACGCTTACGACAACACCGCAGAGGGCCCCGGTATTCCCGGCCCCTTTGACCAGTAAACCAAGCAGGAAAAGACCGAGCATCCCCCCGCCGAATATTGCCGAGATCTGCCACCAAACATCGAGCGCTGACTTCGCCTTGATCATCGCGAGGGCAGCGGCCGTGCCCAATATCCCGAACACAACGGTCACGACTCGCATGGCAGCGAGGGCCTGACGGTCGTTCGCCTCACGCCGAAAATGGCGCTTGTAGAAATCAATCACGCAGACAGTGGCCGAGCTGTTCACACTGGAGTCAACTGTGCTCATGGCAGCCGCCAGAATCGCCGCAATCAGCAACCCGCGCACTCCCACGGGAAGTCGAGTCACAATGAAGAACGGGAAAACCCTGTCGGCGTTGTTGGCGCCCTGGAGACTCGCAGGCAACTCGCCGCCACCGACGCTATAGTAAGCGAACAGCGCCGTCCCGATGAAAAGAAAAACCGCCGAAAGAGGCACGTATATTAGCGCCCCGCTCCACAGCGCCTTTCTCGCTTCCCTGTGGGATTTCGCGGCGAGATACCGCTGGACGTAATTCTGGTCAACGCCGAAGTTCTTGAGATTCTCCATGATGCCGTAGATGAAAATGACCCAGAAGGTGGGGAGCGCGAGATTGATAGACCAACCGCCGAGGCCAAACTTGTTTCCGGCGCGACCGACCGAGAAAATCTGTCCCGGTCCCTCCGGCATCTTGAATAGCAAAATTCCCGCGCAAGCGAGCGCACCGCCGAGAAGAATGAAAACCTGAACCACGTCCGTCCAGACAACGCCTTCGATTCCGCCCAGAACGGTATAGACGATCGTCGCGGCCCCCGTCACCAGGATGATCCATCGAACATCTACTCCCACGAATTCCGAGAGAGCCACCGCGAGATAGTAAAGGACAGTTCCCACGCGACCAAGCTGGAGCAAAAGGAAACTCATCGCCGCGTATGACCTCGCCCAGGGGCCAAACCTCTCCTCGAAATACTGGTATGCGGATATCCTCAGCTTCTGCCGATACAACGGCACGAAAATCGCGGAAGCCGCGACGCAAACCAGAGGAATCGTCAGGCTGAAGACGAACCTGCTCCAGTCCGACTTGTAGGCGTCCCCGGCGTAAGCGAGGAAAGTGATGCTGCTCAGATAAGTCCCTAAGATTGACATCCCCAGCGCCCAGCCGGGAATCGAGCGGTTCCCGACGGCAAACCCCTCCACCGTCCGGCTCCTCTTGAGAAAGTAAGCCCCAAACGCAACTATCCCGGCCAGATAAACGCCAATGACAATCTGGTCAGGCAACAGAAGCTTGCTGGACGCCAGGTGAGGCATCGTTTCCTATCCTACGGCTGCAATTTGTTCTTGAACCGTTGTCGTTATTTCTGCCGGACTTCCGAGCTGAGGCATGTGGTCACATCAGCATAATACCAAAAGTCTTTGCGCGACACCTATCTTATGGATTGGGATCGCCCCTGCCCAGTGTTCCGTGGCAGCCAGAGGTCCTGGGCGTAGGGGCACGTTGTTCCATGCCCTCTGGAGTGGGAGTGGAGCCACGTCCGTCCAAAGGTTTTGCTTTCGGTGGCGGCACCTGGGCTGTATCATTCACGTGAGGGACGTTTTGCGGCAACATCGCGTGCGCGAAGCCGTTCTCGGCGCGAATTCGAACCTCTTCTTGACCTATGATGATAAGAATTGATGACAAAGAGAAAGTGATTCACGTCGGCGTCAAGGACCTCGTGGCGCCCAGCACTATGCTTGGGTCAATTGCTGCTCCGGAGCATCTGCCCTCGCGCGCTTCCCTCGGAAGAGATGCCCACAAAGACCATCAAACCGAGAGAGAAGAAGCCCTCGCGTCCTACCGAAAGGAAGTGCATATCAAACATCAGATGAAGGTTGAAAATTACACCGCTGTTATTCAGGGGCGGATAGATGGCGTTTACGAGCGAAGAGGTCGGTTTGTCGTCGAGGAAGTCAAGTCGGTTCTCTCAACCGCGGACATCATCGAACGCATCAAGGAAGGACTCTTCGAGACGAGCGTCCATCAACTTCAGGTCTATATGTTCCTCCTGGCGAGCCAAGCGGGGAAGGAGACGAACGGCTGCCTCGTCTTCATCGGACTCGACGATGGCTCGACGGAGAAGGTCGAAGTGGACTTCGACGCCACGCAAGTTGAGAACCTCATCGTCGGGAGAATTCGCGGGCTTCTTGCCGAGCATAGGGAAATGAAAAAGCGACTGGCTCAGCAGAAGAGGACCGCGGAGGGGCTTGTGTTTCCGTTCCCCCAGATGAGGAAACACCAGGACGAGATGATTCAGGCCATCGAGGAGTCGCTCGCCCGCCGAAAAAACCTCCTGATCTCCGCTCCTACGGGCATTGGAAAGACCATAGCCGCCATCTTCCCTTCCCTTCGCTATGCCCTCGAAAACAAAATGAGGATTTTCTTCATAACGCCAAAGACTACTCAGCAGAAAATCGTCGCTGAGACGCTTCGCATGACTATTGGCGAGTGGCGCACCGTCTCGTGCATCTGCCTGCGCGCAAAAGAAAAAATGTGCGCCAACGATGTGTTCTATTGCCATCCCGACTTCTGCCCGTTTGCCCGAAACTACTACGACAAGCTTGCAGCGTCTTCCGCCATCGAAGACCTGCTCGGCAAAAAGGTCATTGAGCCGGAGATGGTTTATGCGCGGGCCGTGGACGAGAACCTTTGCCCGTTCGAGTTATCGCTCGATGTTGCGCTTTATGTCAGCGTTGTCGTCTGCGATTACAACTACGTTTTCGACCCTACGGTCTATCTCCGCCGTTTCTTCCAGGACCAGAAATACGACGACATCGTCCTGATAATTGACGAGGCACACAATCTGTACCAGAGGGGGCGCGACTACTATTCTCCCGAATTACGGCGTAGCAACGTGCGTTCGTTACTCGCTCGCTGCAAGGACTCCGATGAAGCCGTCCTCAAGGAGATCGGCAAAGCCCTTCAGCCGCTTGATAAATATTTCTCGCAATTGCGCGAACGCGGGCAGGACCAATTCGAGGGCGCCGAAAAATTTCCGGTTGACATTGACCTCGCATTCTTCGACGACATGAAAGCACGGCTTGAGTCATCTATCGTCCCCTATTTCCTGCACAAGAAGACGCGCCGTCTGTCAATCCCGAACGACCCCTTCGACAGGTTCTATTACGACTTCAACACTTTTTACAACGTTCTCCAACTCCGCGGGGACGAGTTCTCGTACATCTTCGGCGCGGAGAACGACGACCAGCTCCTGAAAACCCTCTGCAAGGACCCTTCCCGGTTTCTGAAAGAGCGAATGTCCGGGTTCCACGCCGCCATAGGAATGTCCGCGACGCTTGTCCCGCCGGAGTTTTTCCGCAACGTCCTGGGCTTTGATAGAGACACGACCCGACTGGTTTCCTTCCCATCGCCCTTCCCGCCGGAAAACAGAAAGGTCGTCGTGATTCCACATCTCTGGACAACATACCGCCTTCGCCGCCGCTCGTACGAGCAGACCGCTCGAACCATCGAGGAAATCGTGTCCGTCCGCAAAGGCAACTACTTCGTCTTTTTCCCCAGCTTCGAGTACCTTGAGGCAGTCGGCCAATACGTATCCGCGCCTGGCTTCGTGGTTATCAGGCAGGATAGAAACATGTCGGAACGAGGGAGGGCGGAACTGCTTGAAAAGCTGACCGAGCATGACCGGGCATATCTTGTCCTCGCCGTCCAGGGGGGAATCTTTGCTGAAGGAGTTGATTACCCGGGCGAGATGCTCATCGGCGCCATCATCGTCGGCCCCGGCCTCCCCAAGTACACCTTTGAGCAAGAGCTTCTGCGGGAATATTTCCAGGAGAGATACGGAGCGGGCTTTGAATACGCTTATCTTTATCCGGGGATGAACCGGGTCGTCCAGTCGGCAGGCCGGGTCATCCGCACGGAAACCGACCGCGGAATCATCGCCCTTTTGGGCGAGCGCTTCGCCCGTCCGGAATACTATTTGTTGTTTCCCGGAGACTGGTACCGCTACTCACCAAACGAGCTGATCGTTAAGGACTACCCTGAAAAAATCTGCCAGTTCTGGGCGGGGGGCGAAGCATGAGAGGAAGTGACGAAGCGCGGCCCGCGCAGCGGTCGCTGCACGAATACCGAGAAGCGCAAGCGGAATGGCAAGGATCGTCGCTGGCGCTGCCGCACGGCACTGTAGCTGCTAAATCAATTTGAAACGGCCTTATAGGCGGCGTTGAAAGGATGAGAAATGAATCGGCTTAGCATAGCTGGCATACTGGTATGTGCGAGTCTGTTCGGAGGTCCGTGCGTCGGCGAGGAAAAGGACCCCTGGGGACCGCTCCAGCTCGAGTACGCGAAGCTCGACGGTGGGGCTCTGCATTACGAAAAATCGCTGGAGTCCAAGGTTGATTTTGTCCGGGAGGCCTGGAAGAGGTTTTTGGCCGAACAAGCCGAGGAGGCCAAACGCACGGAAGAGCTGCTGAAAAGGTCAGAAGAAATAATCGCTGATGTGAACAGAATCGTCGGGGGCACCCTTGACGACACGCAGAAGGCATCGCTTGCTCGCGGGCTGGACTTCATTCTGCACCGGGGGCCAGCCTTCGTAATGAGGCGAGGCAGTGTGCCTCTTTATTTGGTCACCCAGGGCACCACGA
>Ga0315289_10009052_pt1 | contig 14362 bp, 11 predicted proteins | sample YL17G11_40_MG_FD_203452 | JGI IMG/M metagenome (GOLD analysis project Ga0315289, IMG submission 203452) | Sediment microbial communities from Yellowstone Lake, YNP, Wyoming, USA - YL17G11_40 | ecosystem: Environmental > Aquatic > Freshwater > Lake > Sediment | place: USA: Wyoming | collected...
TTTTCATTTAGAAGCTGCTTTAAAGGCATTAACTTTATTTAAAAAAGAAATAGAATACGTGGTCAAAGATGGTGAAATTATTATTGTTGATGAATTTACCGGCCGTTTAATGTATGGCCGTCGTTATTCAGAAGGCATTCATCAGGCCATTGAAGCCAAGGAGGGTCTGCAAATCCAAAAAGAAAGCAAAACCTTGGCCACAATTACTTTTCAAAATTTATTTCGTTTGTATGAAAAATTAGCTGGTATGACTGGTACGGCTATTACTGAAGCCGAGGAATTTTTCAAAATTTATAAATTAGAAGTAGTTGAAGTCCCGACCAATATGCCAATGATCCGTTTTGACATGAATGACTTGATTTATAAAAATGAGTGCGCCAAGTTTAATGCCGTAATGGAGGAAGTGAAAAAACGCCAGGACAAGGGTCAGCCGGTTTTAATTGGCACTATCTCTATTGAAAAAAATGAATATCTAAGCAGTTTGCTGGAAAAAAACGGCATTAAATATAATATTTTAAATGCCAAAAACCATGAACGTGAAGCTGAATTTATTGCTCAAGCAGGCCGCAGAGGTTCAGTTACTCTAGCGACCAATATGGCTGGCCGTGGTGTAGATATTATTTTGGGTGGTAACCCGCCTGATGCGAAAGAGGCTAAGAAAGTTAAAGAGCTTGGTGGTTTGCATGTGATTGGCACTGAAAGGCATGAAGCGCGGCGCATAGATAATCAGCTGCGCGGACGTTCTGGCCGTCAGGGTGATCCTGGTTCATCGCAATTTTTTGTTTCTTTGGAAGATGATTTGATGCGCATATTTGGTTCTGACAGAATTAAGGGGATAATGGAAACATTGCATATGCCAGAAGAAATTCCTATTGAAAATCGTTTTATCTCCAAATCTATAGAGCAGGCCCAGCGCAAAGTAGAAGGCAATAATTTTGACATTCGCAAACATCTAGTGGATTATGATGATGTTTTGAATAAACATCGGGAAGTTATTTATGCCAAACGTCATGAGATTCTAGAAATTGCGGAAAATTTTAAAACAGATGTGGTTTTGCGCGATCGGATTTTTGAAATCATTGAGGCTGAATTGGAACAGGTTGTTTTATTCCATGCGGCTGGTGAAAATGAAGGGCGGTGGAATATTAAGGAAATTTATGAAGTAGTCAGTACGATTTTTCCAATTGAGGAAAAAGACATGATTGAATTGAAGGCCATTAGGAAAACAGCGGGTGATAAAGCAGAGGATGCGCATGCGCGGACAAAAATTATTAATTATTTGGTTGAATTAGCCCATCAAGCCTATGATAATTTGGAAAAGCGCATTGATAATCCTGAATTTATGAAAGCGATTGAAAAAGGCGTGATGTTGAGGGCTATTGATTATTTTTGGATTAATCATTTGGAAGCAATCAATCATTTACGTACAGGTATTGGCTTGCGCGGCTATGGGCAAATGGATCCTTTGGTGGAATACAAAAAAGAAGCTTATCGTTTGTTTAATGAACTTTTAAATAATATTCAGAAGCAGGTGGTTTATAGCATTTTTAAAATTGGCCTTGTCCAGCAAGCAGCGCCAAGTTTGATTGAGCAAGCAAAAAAATATCATGGTGCGCCAGAAACAATGGACAAAGGTACAAGTCCTTTTAAAGCTGAGGCCAATTTGTATGGCGATCAAGGCGATCGTTCACAGCAAGTGGTTAAAAAAAGAGGGGAAGTTGGCAGAAATGAGCCATGTCCGTGCGGAGCGACTCATCCAGATGGTCGACCAATAAAATATAAAAATTGTCATGGTAAATAAAAATTTATTAATAAAAAAATAGCGTAGTCCGCCGAAGCCTTGTGCGAAGGCGGACGGGTCTGGGAAGAAGTTTAAAAAATGTTGTGGGCAATAAGAATCAAAAATATGAACCAATCTAAAAACGTAAAAATTGTAGTGTTTGTGCCAGAGTCTCACACAGATGCGGTTCGTGAAGCTATGGGTAAAGCTGGCGCGGGCAAAATTGGAAACTACACTTATTGCAGTTTTTCTTCTAAAGGAATCGGGCGATTCAAACCGGAAGAGGGTGCGCACCCTAACATTGGAGAAGTTGGGAAATTTGAGTTGGTTACGGAAGAAAGAATTGAAGCTGTATGCGAACGAGATAAACTAGTAGATGTGATAAACGCAATCAAGAAAGCGCATCCTTATGAGGAAGTTGCATTGGACGTATATCCATTAGAGGAAATTTAATTTCCATGGATCAAAAATTAAAATTAAAAAATATGGCTAAAATTTTATTAATCTCCGGCAGTCCCAGGAAAGGTAATACTGATTTTATCCTGGATAAAATTTATAAAGCGTTAACTGGCGACCAGAAGATTATTTATTTAAAAGACAAAGACATTAAGCATTGCCGTGGCTGTTTGATTTGTTTGGAAACAGGGAAGTGCGTAATACGCGATGATATGGACGAGATTAAGCAGGATTTATTAGCTGCTGAAATTTTAATTATTGGCTCTCCTAATTATTACAATAATGTGCCAGGATTGCTTAAGGATTTTATTGACCGCACTTTGCCTTTTAGCGAAACTGATAAATTAAAAGGTAAAAAGGCGTTTTTTATAGTGGTTGGTGGCGAACCTGTTGCAGATTCAAAGAAATATGTGGCTGATCAAGCTCTGAAATATTTGGCTGATATTTTGCAAATGGAAATTATTAACTCTTTTATTTTTCAGGCATTAAGATCTGATGAATTAAGTAAAAATAAAGCTGCCTTGGTTAAGATTGATAAAATTATCAATGAGATTAAGTCGTATTTATGAAATACAATAAACTTGTCCGCGATAAAATTCCAGAAATAATTAAAAGTAGGGGAGATGAATGCGTTACTCATATTGCTGATGATGAAGAATACTGGCAAAAGCTTAAAGAGAAATTGTTGGAAGAAGCAGATGAATTTAATGCCAAATCTAATGAGGAAGAATTGGCGGATATTTATGAAGTTATTGATGCTATCATTGAGTATAAAAAATTTAATAAAGATGAAATTTTAAAGATCCAAAAAGACAAGGCAGAAAAACGAGGCAAGTTTAAAGAAAAGATAATTTTAGATGAATCTTAAATAAAAAAATCCCCGCACTACGTTAAGTGCGGGGGGTTTTTTTGTAATTTTAAGGTAAAATAATGGGACTGGTGATTTGGCTGTAAGTTTTTGTTGAGATATCTAGTAAAAAGCCAAATGTTTCAACCTTAACAAAACTATTATTCAGGGCATTGAAAGAGGATACTTTTAAGGCCAGGGCTTCTGGCTGATCATAGCTAAGGTCAATTGCTTTAGCATCTTCCCAGTAAACCAAGAAAGCCGCAAGCTCAAAGTCAGCTTCATAACCACTAGGCAGTGCTGGTTTAAGCATATACAATTGGACAGCAATTAAATCAGAGGAAATATTCTGGCAATAGAGTGAATTGCTGCGTTGGTCAAGCGAGTCAGACGGGTTATATTGGCCAGCAAGTTCGCAATTAGCGCCATTAGTAACTGGCAGGGATATAGAATAACTTACGAAGTTGGTCGTGGGATAAACAATAATTGTATCTTCTGTTAAGGTCGCCTGGCCCACAAAATCTGCTTCACGGCCGAAAAAATCACCGTAGAAAACTGAAGTATATCCTTGCCAGACCTTTATTTCCACCAGATCGTTTTGGTGAAAAATTAAATTCTCTTTGTTGTCAGCAGATCCTGGCCAGGTGATTAAATCAGCCGCTAAGACAGAACCATTACTTAAATTTTGAATATTGACTTTAACAACAGTATTATTGTAATTATTCAAAGTTATTTTCTCGTTGTCAAAATCAAAAACAATTTCCACGCCGCCAAAATAGGCAGTCCCTTTGGATTCATGATTTGAACTGCAGCTGATAGTCAGTAATAAGCAGATCAGCATAGCAATTAAATTTATTTTTTTCACTATATACCTCCTTATGGTTAGTTGGTTTTATTTTTAAAGGGCATATTATAAAATAGCAAATATTTTGGTAAATGTCAATTTTAGAAAAGAAGCCGTATTTTAAATTTTTTTTAAAAATAAAAAGAGGGGAACGGATGTTCCCCTCGGATCAGTTGGGGTTATGCCTTTATGGCGATAACGCTGTTGATGGCCCCGACGACCTTGGTCAGTTTGTCGAGGGTGATTTCGTTGCCTTCGGCTTCGGTTTCCAGGAATTTTTGATAACCCTGGAGAAATTCGGGCAGGCTTTTGAGCATGGAATCTACGTCGTAAAGCGACATGTCTCCCAAATCAGAAAGCTCGTAGTCTCTTTCTTTTCCATCCTCATTGCAGTAAGAGTATTTGATTTTTATGATGCCGTTTTGGAAGGAGAGATAGTATAACTCTACTCCTTCGTTAATCGAAGCGCCTGAGAAAGATTTGTCATCAACATACCAATATCCGGGTTTGCCCAGGCTATTAAGTGCTTTTTCCAGAGCTTTCAGCTTAGACCGGGATTTGTCGAAAAGGCTGTTGAGCTTCAGGATTACCTGAACAATTCCCCGCACTGCATTGCTAATAATTGAAAGGTTCATTTGTTCCTCCTATCCATTCCTGGATAAGTATTTCCTACTCTTCCGAGCAGGGTACCATAGTCGCGTCTGCAACCTTAGGTACATTATGTTTATAGTATAGCATATTTTAAGTATTTTGTCAATAGCTGGGGCGTAAATTAGGTTTGTTTGTAAAGTAATAAAAAACGCCTCTATTTTGAGGCGTTGCATGTGCTGTTGGAACAAAATTCCTTATGGAATAATTTTTTAAATTCTCCCCAGGTTATGCCTTCCAGGCCAAATAATTTCCAGCGCAGTAACATGTAGGTTATGTAAAATAACTTTTTTATTTTAGCCATTTTTACACTCCTTTTTTTGAAGTAGATTAAGTATAACTAATATTCAAAAGATGTCAAGTATTTGCTTTTTTAAGCAAAAAAAAGGCAACCCTTGGTTGGGTTGCCATTTGAACAGGAATGGTTATGTTTTTAGTTGGCGGGGGCCATCTGGTCTTGAACTCTCGCGGCGATTTCGGGCCGCAGGGACGGGTATTTCCGGTTGGTGCGCTTGGCCTCGTCCTTTTCATCGGCTTCCTGGCACCCTGTGCATTTGTCCACGGTAATGCCCTTTGAGCTCATTAAGCTGACCCTTCTTGGGTCTATTTCCTCTCCACAAACGATACACGCCATCTTTTTTTCCTCCTTTTTTGATTATATTTGAAGAGCCAGTGTAGCTCCCAACCATCCCTGAAATTAGGGACTGGGCCTTTGCTCTTTATCTTTAAAAGGAATCTATAATCATAGCACGTTATAAGGATTTTGTCAAGATGTGAGTTTTTAAGATCAGTCAGGACTTGCAGGAAAAATTAACTTGTATTACAATATATTTATTAACCGAAATTGGTTATTTTTTAATTATGTTATTTTCTTACAGTGTTTAAATTATATAATCGCGTTATATATGGCCTATAAGAACAAAGGTATAAATCCTCGAACCAAAATCCGGATTTTTATATTTTTGATAGTAATTTTTACGCTTTTAGGCGGATTTTTAGCTTATCCGCAGATTTATGATTCCGGCGTTGATTTTTTAAATTCAAAATTAGGGCTGAAAATACCCCATTTTTGGTATAAACCATTCAGATTGGGCTTGGATTTACAAGGTGGTACGCAATTAGTTTATGAAGCTGATATGAGCCAAGTCCCAGCTAAAGATCGTACTGATTCACTGGCAGGCGTGCGTGATGTCATTGAAAATCGCGTTAATGCTTTTGGCATTGCTGAGCCATTAGTGCAGACAACCAGAGTCGGCGATAGTTACCGCTTGATTGTTGAACTGGCTGGCATTAAGGATGTCCAGCAAGCTATTAAAATGATCGGCGAAACACCGCTTTTGGAATTCAAAGAGCAGGCCAGCGAAACGCCGACTTTGACCGATGAACAAAAAGCAGAAATGGAAAAATATAATAAAGATGCCAAAACCAAAGCCAATGAAATTTTAGAGCAAGTGCAAGCAGACCCCAGTTTATTTAGCGAGCTGGCTAAAGAAAAATCAGAGGACATGGCCACTAAGGATAGCAGTGGTGATTTGGGTTATCTTGAAGACGGAGGATCACAGAGTGAATTTGTTAACCCGATTACAGAGGTTGGCAAGGATGAAATTTACTATAAAGTCGTAGAAAATAGTGAGGGTTATAATATTTTAAAGCGTGGAGAAACAAAGTCAGAGATTAAAGTTAAGGCCAATCATCTTTTAATTTGTTATAAAGGCGCTGATAAATGCGATAAAGAAACCTCAACGGAAGATGCTAAAAAGAAAATTGAGGAATTAAAAGCCCAGGCCACGCCGGAAAATTTCGTGCAACTAGTCAAGGAAAATTCCACTGAACCAGGTGCTGACCAATCTGGCGGTGATTTGCCGTTTTTTGGCAAAGGTCAGATGGTCAAAGAATTTGAAGACGCTGTTTTTAGCATGGAAATAGGCACAATTTCTGATGTTATTGAAACTCAGTTTGGCTTTCATTTAATTTATAAAACCGATCAAAAAGAAGTTCCGACTTATCAGGTTTATCGTATTTTAATAAAGAAGAAAACAGAAGCTAGTTATCTGCCTAAAGACCAATTTGTTTATACTGGTTTGACTGGCAAGCATTTAAAGCGAGCTGATTTAACCTTTAATCAAAGTACTGGTGAAAGTCAGGTTTCTCTGGAATTTAATGAAGAGGGTGCTAAGTTGTTTGGCGAAATTACAGCCCGTAATGTCAATAAAATCGTGGCTATATATTTAGACGGCAGTCCGATCAGCACCCCAAGAGTGCAGGAAAAAATCAGCGAAGGCAAAGCAGTAATTACCGGCAAATTTACCTTGGATGAGGCCAAGCTTTTAGTCCGTCGCTTGAATGCTGGTGCTTTGCCCGTACCCGTAAATTTAATTAGCCAGCAGACAGTAGGCGCTAGTTTGGGCCAGGAATTTGTTGATTTAAGCTTGAAAGCGGCTTTATTGGCTTTTATCCTGATTGCTATTTTTATGATCTTGTATTATCGCTTGCCTGGATTACTTTCAGTTTTAGCCCTGATTATTTATGTGATTATTAACATTGATATTTATAAATTAATTCCCGTTACTTTGACATTGTCAGGTATTGCTGGTTTTGTGCTGTCTGTGGGTATGGCAGTTGATGCTAATGTTTTGATTTTTGAACGCTTGAAAGAAGAATTGGGACTGGGCAAACCATTGGGCTCTGCTTCAGAAGAGGGTTTTAAGCGCGCCTGGCCGTCTATTCGCGATGGTAATTTAACGACTTTGATCTCTTGTATCTTTTTGTATTGGTTTGGTTCCAGCATTATCCGCGGCTTTGCTTTGACCTTATTTATTGGTGTTTGCCTTTCAATGTTTTCAGCTTTATTGCTTACCCGCACTTTGATGAATTGGACAAATGGCTGGGGTTGGGTTAATAAATTAAACTGGCTATTTTTACGCAAAAAGATAAAAACTAATCAGGAAAATATATGAGTATAATTAAATACCGTAAAATTTATTTGGTTTTTTCAGGCACTTTAACAATAATCGCTATTTTGCTTTTGATAATGTGGGGTTTAAACGTGGGCATAGATTTTACAGGTGGCAGTTTGCTGGAAGTTGCTTATCCTAATGGCCGGCCAGCAGTAAGTGAAATAAATCAAGCTTTAAGCGATTTAAATCTTAGAGGTTTGAAAATCCAAGCCATAGGCGAAAAGGGCTATGTTTTGCGCTTTCAGGAAACAGGTGAAGAAATCCATCAGAAAATCATGGCTAAATTAAACCACCAAGATATTACTGAAACTGAACCAACTAATATTAAAGTAGAAGGCGAGAGTGGTGTGGAGATTAAAACAACTGGTGTAGGCACAGATACAGCCAAAGAAAATAAAGTTATGGAAAATAGATTTGAATCAATCGGGCCGGCAATAGGTGTAGAATTAAGGACCAAAGCCTTTTATGCTGTTATTTTAGTGGTAATTTCTATTATTATTTATATTGCGGTGGCTTTTCGCAAAATTTCTTATCCAGTCAGCTCCTGGAAATACGGGGTGGCAGCAGTCATTGCCTTAGTTCATGATATTTTTGTAACCGTTGGTATTTTTGTGGTTTTAGGCAAATTTTACGGGTTTGAGGTTAATGCCCCGTTTGTGGCTGCATTGCTGACTATATTAGGTTATTCGGTTAATGATACAATTGTGGTTTTTGACCGTGTGCGCGAAAATCTGCATAAATACGAAGGTGATTTTGAAGATATAGTGGAAAAAAGTATTTGGGAGACCATGGCTCGTTCTATCAATACGATTTTAACAGTAGAGTTAGCATTATTAGCCCTTTTGTTATTTAGCGGCGGCGTAATCAAGGATTTTGTTTTGCCTTTGTTTATTGGCATTTTCTTTGGCGCTTATTCTTCAATTTTTATTGCCTCTCAAGTTTTAGTCACTTGGCAGAAATTTGACTGGGCAAGGAAAAAAAGTGAATAATTAGGCTAATTTCATCTATTTTAAAAAGAGAACGTTGATTCTCTTTTTTGATTGTTTATTGACAAATATTAAAAAATATGCTATCATATTAAATTAAACTCAGAAAGGAGGAAATAAATGAGTTTATTTCAAGCGCTAAAAAGCGCCGGTCTGCTTTCTCAACAGCAAGTTGAAGAGCGGCAAAAGGAGGAAAGAGATAAATTAAGTATTCAAAGAGGCCAACAATTTACTCTTTCAAAAAGGAGCTGTAAGACACAGATAGTCTGCGCCAACAACCCTGCGGAGTTCAGAAATGCGGCAAAGGAAAAGCTTCTGGAAGAGCCTGATACAATCAATGCGGTAATTCGTGAAGCGCATAGATTTCAGAGCTCAAAAGAAGGCAAAAAATTGGTTTGGGAGTTATATCAGCTCAGAGATGCGCTCATAAATACACCCAACCCAGAGAACAAGAAAACAGTGGTTGAAAGGGCTCTAAGACGCATCGATCGCAAATTTGAGCCAATCAATTAATAATGAAAAAATCAAAACAGGAGGTTAAGTTGTGTAGAATACCCAAATGACACCCCTCGACACAGGTCGGGGGTTTTTTATTTTTCAAAAATAATTAATTATCACTTGACAAATCACAATAGTTAAGATAAGGTAATGTAATAAGACAAAATACTTGCTTTTTTGTAAATATTTAGCTATAATAATATAATCGACATTAGCTCTTGACAAGATTTTTTTTCTATGGTATACTATTAGATGATTTAAATAAGCTAGATTTTCGCTAAATATATTTAAATTAGCCCTGAGTCTAAGACCCTGAAAACATGGTTTTGAGCTTAGAGCTAATCTTAATTTGACTAATAATAACATTTAAATAATATTATGAGTTCTAAAATAAAAATAATTAGTTATGCAGACTTAGTTGATTCTTTACTGGCTAATTTGCCAGATAGAGAACGCGAAGTTTTGCAACGCAGAAATGCTTTGGCAGATTTTTCTGAAGCTCATACTTTAGAGCAAATCTGCCGTGATTTTAATATTACTAGAGAAAGAGTGAGACAGATTGAAAAAGAAGGCTTGAAAAAAGTCAGAGCTTTGGATACCATTAAAACTAAGCTAAGCGAGTTAAAAGACGCTATTTTGGAATATTTAAAATTGCATGGCGGCATCATGTCAGAAATTCATTTGAAAGAAAAATTGCTCAAAGAACAAATAGCCAAAGAAATCAATGCTTTAGATTTTATTTTATCATATATCTTGTCGGAGGAATTTAATCGCATAGAGGACAAAGAGGATTATCATATAATTTGGCATTTAGATAATGTTAATTTAGATGAATCATTGGAAATTGCCTCTGCCTTAAAGAATCTGATTGAAGATCATGGCGATCCTTTGCATTTAGAAGATTTATTGAACAAATTTAAGGCGCATAAATTTTATCAATCTATTGATCAAAGAGAAGGTGAAAATCAAGCAATATTAGAGGCTTTATTGAGATTAAGAAAAGATATTGCTAGTAATATCTTAGAGCAATGGGGTTTGGTTGATTGGACTACTATTAGACCAAAAAGAATGACTGATAAAGCTTATTTAATCATGTTAAAGCACGGTAAGCCCTTGCATTTTGCTGAAGTTTCAGATTTAATTAACCAGGCAAATTTTGACAGAAAGAAAGCCTGCCCAGCTACAGTCCATAATGAATTAATCTTAGATGATAAATATGTTTTGGTTGGCCGTGGTATTTACGCGCTAAAAGACTGGGGTTATCAAGAAGGTACAGTCGCTGATATAATCGCTAATATTTTAAAGCAAAATGGTCCAATGAGCAAAAATGAATTGCTTGATGATGTCTTAAAGCAAAGAATGGTGCAGAAAACAACCGTAGTTTTAGCCCTAATGGATAAAAATAAATTTGCCCGCTTAAATGACGGACGCTATCAATTAGTAAAATAAACAATTTAAATAAACAAAAAGAAACCTCCAATTCGGCAGGTTTCTTTTTGTTTTTAATCCTATGTTTTATAGTCAATATTTAAAAAATAAGGTATAATTAAATTAAAGCTATGATTGAAATAGACTTATATTCAATTTCGCAATTTTTGCTGAAAATTACAGACCAGATTATTGTGGACTTCTCCGGAAAAACACCGGTAGAGGTAGCTTGGATTTTTTTAATCAAATATTGGGGTTGGGCCCTGGTCCTATATTTTTTCTTGCGTTACGTAGCCTATCCAGAATATATGTTATATATACAGACTCGCTGGGTTAAAAATAATGTAAAAATGACAATTTTGGCAGTAGATGTGCCAAAAAGAAACGAGCAAAGTGTCCAAGCGATGGAGAATTTTTTTGATCATTTGCAGGGTGCGCACGGGACTATTACTAAATGGGCTAAATATATTGAAGGCGAATTTCAGCTAGGATTTTCTTGCGAAATTGTTAGTATTGAAGGTAATGTGCAATTTTTAATTAGAACACCGAGCCATTGGCGTAATTTGGTAGAAGCAGCTATTTATTCACAATATCCTGATGCTGAAATTACCGAAGTCAATGATTACGTTCAGAGTGTGCCCAGATGGTATCCCAATGATACTCATGATATTTGGGGTTGTGAATTTAGTTTAAGTAATAAAAATGTTTATTTACCCATAAAAACCTATACGAAATTTGAACATAGATTTACAGAGGTTTTTGCTGATCCTATGGCAGCCATGCTGGAAAATATGAGTTTAATCGGGCCAGGAGAAAATATGTGGCTGCAGATTTTAATTAGGCCTTTAGAGGTCGGTTGGGGCCGCGAAGGCGGAGAGAAAGCAATTAATAAGCTTTTAAAAATACCGCCCAAAGCAGCGTCAAAAGGTATCTTGGGCAGCATCACAGAACTTGGTGCTGGTTTGGCCAGTGAATTTACCAATCAAATAGCCGGCATCACACCAGCAAGCGGCAGTATTGAAAAAAAAGAGGAATCGCAGTTTAAAATGATGAATTTAACGCCAGGCCAAAAAGAACAGCTAGAAGCAATTGAGCGTAAAACTGCTAAATTAGCTTTTGATACAAAAGTCAGATATCTTTATATTGCTGAAAAAGACAAAATGAATAAAGCTTTGGGTGTTAATGGTATGGTGGGCGTGATTAAACAATGGACAGATATGAATTTAAATGGTTTTAAGCCAATGCTCAAAGAAACAGGGACAAATTCACCACAATATATATTAATCGATTATCGCCGCAATTCGCGTAGAAATTGGCTTTTAGGTGGATATATAACTAGAGATATTGTACGGGGTATGATAGCTAAGCCAATGTGTAGCGAAGAATTAGCTTCTTTCTGGCATTTCCCCAGCATGTATGTTAAAGCTCCGTTATTGAAAAAGACAGAATTCACTAAGGTTGCTGCGCCTGTCGGACTGCCATTTGAGGAACGCGTCCCTGAAGCCCCAGATGTTAAAAGAGCTGCAGAGCTAAAGGCAGAAAAAGCTAGGGTTATACCGACTTTTGATTATGATAGTGACAATTTTGAAATGCAGTTTGCCAAGGATAAAAAGGCCTTTGTTAAAAGCAGGCCCGATCGGGAGAAAAAGTTAAAAGAAGTTGCCAAAGAAGAAGCAATTAAATTAAAAGAGATTAAAAAAGAAGAAGAAAAAAAGCCAGCAGAGATTAAAAAGTCAGGAAAAAAAGAAGTTAAGGAATCTGGAGATAAGATTAAAAAGGAGAAAAATGTTGAAGGGAAAGAAAACGGCTTACCTACAAACTTACCGTTTCTTGATTAAAATTTATGGCTGAAGAAAAAAAACAAACAACAAATAAATTTATTGATACAGGCATTACGCCCTTTGCTGTCACAACTTTCCGTAATCGGGAAAGAGTTTTTGGTATTAAGACAGATGACCGTCGTCGCCATGTTTATGTTATTGGTAAAACTGGCATGGGCAAAACAACCTTAATTGAGAATATGGTTTATTCTGATATTGTGGCTGGCCATGGCGTCTGTTATGTAGATCCTCATGGAGATACGGCGGAGAAAATGCTGGGCTGGATTCCTTCTAACCGCGTTAATGATGTGATTTATTTTAATCCGGCTGATATTAATTTTCCGATTTCTTTTAATGTACTGGAAAAAGTTGCGCCAGAATATAGGCATTTGATTGCTTCGGGTTTAGTCGGTGTTTTTAAAAAATTATGGGCAGATTCTTGGGGGCCCCGGCTTGAATATCTTTTAAGAAATGCGATTTTGGCATTATTGGAATTTCCTGATAGCACCTTGCTGGGCATTAACCGTTTGTTAATTGATAAAGAATATCGTAAAAAAGTGGTGGCCAAGGTGCAAGATCCAGTCATTAGATCTTTCTGGACAGAAGAATATACCAAATACGGGCCGCAATTTCAGGTTGAAGCAATTGCGCCAATTCAAAACAAAATCGGGCAATTTTTATCCACTTCATTGATTCGTAACATTGTCGGCCAGGTCAAATCCACGATTGATTTGAGAAAAGCAATGGATGAGGGGAAAATTTTGATTTTAAATTTGTCCAAAGGCAGAATCGGCGAGGATGCCTCGGCTTTATTGGGTTCAATGATGGTTACTAAAATACAGCTGGCTGCAATGAGCAGGGTTGATATTAATGAAGATGACAGGAGAGATTTTTATTTATATGTTGATGAATTTCAGAATTTTGCCACTGATTCTTTTGCTAATATTTTGTCTGAAGCGCGTAAATATCGTTTGAATTTAATCATTGCTCATCAGTATATTGAGCAGCTGGGAGAAGTAGTCCAACCTGCAGTTTTTGGCAATGTGGGTACGATGATTGTTTTTCGTATTGGCGCGGCTGATGCAGAATTTTTAGAAAATGAATTTACGCCTAACTTGCTACCAGAGGATTTAATTAATTTGCCTAAGTACCATTTTTACTTAAAATTAATGATTGATGGCGTGTCCTCGGAGCCGTTTTCCGCTAAAGGTTTACCACCAGTGTATAGCGAATCTTTGGGCAATGAAGAAAAAGTAATCCGCGCTTCACGGGAAAGATATGCTAAACCTAGAGATGTGGTTGAGGATAAGATTAAACGCTGGAGTTTGGCCGGGAAAGAAGAAGCTACGGCAAAAGGAGGTGAATTTAAAGGCCGTTTTGAGGAATCAAGAAGGGAAGAAAGGGGACCACGTCCGGAATTCAAAAGAGAAGAAAGGCCAATCGATAGATCAAAAGAAAGAGAGCAAAGAAAGCCGACAACTACTTCTGCGCAAAAGTATCAGGCAAATTGCTTTAATTGCGGGAATGAAGTTGAAGTGCCTTTTAAACCAGATAATATTAGGCCAGTTTTTTGCAAGGATTGCTTAAAAAAGGCTAGGCGCGGAGAAATTAAAATGTCCTCCTCCGCTAAAGCTACGGAGGATGTTGAAAAAATTGTCAAGCCACCGGTTTCTTTGGCTGAAATAAAAAAACAAACAGTGGATTTTAAGGGTAAGCCAATGAAAGAAGATAAAAGGGCGCAAGTACAGGCTCAAGTTAAAGCTACGCCAGTCAAAGAAATTGTTAAAGAACAAAAGGAAGAGACTTGGAAAAAAGAAATAGTTAAACCCTGGGAAATTAAAGCAGAAGAAAGACCAATTAAGCAAGAAATTAAAAAACCGGAAATTGCACCAATAAAAAAGGTAGAAGAAAAAGTCGCAGCCAAACCCCAGGAAGTTAAAAAACAAGTAGTTACTCCCAAGCCAATTCCTAAAGTAGCTGTGCCGGAAAAACCAAAAGAAGAGAAAAAAATTGAGCCCCCAAAACCAAAAATGCCATCGGTTAATTTATTGTCAGAACAAGATACTAAGACTCTAGATGAAGGGGAGGTTGTGGAATT
>Ga0315289_10009053_pt1 | contig 14357 bp, 9 predicted proteins | sample YL17G11_40_MG_FD_203452 | JGI IMG/M metagenome (GOLD analysis project Ga0315289, IMG submission 203452) | Sediment microbial communities from Yellowstone Lake, YNP, Wyoming, USA - YL17G11_40 | ecosystem: Environmental > Aquatic > Freshwater > Lake > Sediment | place: USA: Wyoming | collected...
TGTTGAGGGTTGCGCGGAAAGCGACGGTGCGCGTCATCATGTCCACGGTGGGCGCGATGTAGCTGATTTTGGCCTGTGCCTGCAGTGAAGGTTCCGCAGGAACGACCACCTTGACATTGTCTCCCATGTGCGCAAACGGAACATCTTTTTCGTACAGAATTCCTTCGACCCAAACCTCCGACAAATCTGTGAAGTCGAGAAGATTCATCCCGGGCATCACCCATTGACCTTCGGAGGCCATTTTCTCCGTCAACACGCCGGAATTCATGGCATGGAAAGTGAGGGTTTCTTTGATATCGAGAGTTTTCTCCAAATCGGCTATCTGCTCGCTCTCCATACCTAAGCTTACCAATTTGCTGTGTGCACCCGCAAGCAGCAAATCCCGAGTCGGAGAATCGCCGGCTTGCTTTGCGATAACCAACTCCCGCTGCCCACTGGCCAAATCAGGACTGAAGAGATCGTACAGTGGGCGGCCCTTGCCTACGGCTTCTCCCGGCGTGGAAACATAGAGTCGTTCTATCCGACCCATGACGCGCGCCGAAGCTCCCCACACCGCATCTTCTTTGGCCAAGATGCGTCCGGGAACCGTCTTTTCCGTGCGGAATGCCATGCGCTGCGGCAGTTCAGTCGCCACATTCGCCAGCACCTCTTGTGAGGGGCTCAAATTCACTGTCCCCGCGATGCTGTCCGTCTGAACATCCGAGCGAGTGCCCACTATCTGTTTCACAAGTTTCATTCCGCAAATAGGACAATCTCCCGGATGGTCTTGCCGGACCTGTGGATGCATCGGGCAGACATAGAGCTCTTCCTCTTGGCCGGCGCTGGCAGCGTTCGTCTTTGCTCCGTGCGAAGCCAGTAAGTAGACATTCAGTCCGATGCTCACCACGATGACGAATATCAGCCAGGACAGAAGTTTTGATCTTGCATTCGACATGGCTTACCTCTCGTTTCCTATTTCGGCAGCGGTGTTTTCCAAGATGGCATTCCACTGCCCCTGTAAGGCCCACGCTTCCGCGCGCAACATTGCCTCATCCATTTGGCTCATGACGAGCCTCATACGAGCCTGTGATAGTGTCATAAAAGGTATCCTGCCTCCTCGATAATCCGCCAATGCCGCATTCCACGCCAGTTCCGCGTCAGGCAGAACGCTCTGCGAAATCACATCGAGACGGCCAAGTCGGTCCGTCCATTGAGCGTGGAGGTCGCGAAGCAGGTGAATCTTCTCCAAGCGTACATTTTGGGCTTGTTCCTCTTTGCTTCGCTGCATCGCCGACATCTCGTGAATCCGCGCCTGCTGATTGCCGCGATAGAAAATCGGAAGCGAGCCCGAGAGTTCAATAGAAATCATGTTGTCCATGTCACTGCGCACCGACTTCATCTGGCCGGTGGCTTCATCGAGCACCATCTGCCGCACATACCCTCGCAATCCATAGCCAAGCATCACATTCACATCAGGCCAATAGTCAAGTTCGGCGCGCCGCACTTCCCACCGAGCCGCTTGGGCCTCCAACTCTGACGAACGAACAGCAGGAACATTGTCCGCTATCGTGCTGTCTACAGAGGGGGGCGGCGATGGCGCTCCGGCTGGCATGACAGGATCAATCAACCCGTCGGGGGTGCTGCGACCGATGGCGTAAGCCAAATCCGCACGCTTGCGCTCGATCTCTGCCTGATTGCTGATCAGCCGCGTGTCCCACTCTTTGGCTTCGATTTGTGCGCCGATGACATCCACCTGCGAGCCCATACCGGAAGAGTACATCGCGGACGAAGCGGCAATCATCTCCTGCGTCAAGTCTTGGCCGTATTGCAGAGCCTTTCGAATCTCCAAGAGTCCGGCAAGCTCGTAGTAAGCCATGGTCACCATTGCTACCATATCTTGCTCAGCCGCTCGAACGTCGGCGATGCTCGCTCTTGTCTTGGCTTCATTCGCTTGACTGGATGCTTTCAGTTTGCCGGGGAAAGGCACTTGCTGCATTACGCCAATTTGCCACATGGTCATTGGATCCATGTGAGTGTCGAACGATTCAGGCACATTCATAAGCCCCGCGCGCAGCTCGGGATTCATCCATGCCCGACTCATTTCTGTGCGGCTCTCCTGCGCAACCACCATGGAGCGCATGCTGCGAAGGTCCGGGTGATTTCGCAGCGATTCGCGGATGTAAGATACGAGAAGGCTGTCAGGCGTGGGCTGTGCAGCCACCGGAACTGCCGCGAGCCACAGTAAAACCGCGAGACAGGACCAGCCTTTGACGGCCATTTTTGGTAATCTATTTCGAACCATAGGCCCTTCTTTCTATTGAGGAAAGGTGTTTGTGCCACGGACATATCCAGCCAGCAACTCAGCGGCTGAACAGTGTCCAATGATAGAAAAAATGCAACCTCAAACAAATTAGAATAGAGCAATTAGAATCGCGGGTCAGCAAATCTCATTCCACGAACTTGGTCTGACTCACGCATATATGATATGAACTATCCTATTTGAACTAAGGTTCCCAGGCCAAGGCCAATAATGGGCTTCACGAGAATACGAAGAAATTGGCAGCATGAGCCTCATCACCCGTGCCCTCTCTCCAGCATATCCTAAAAGAACCCGCGCCGCGGCACGTTAGTGTCCTCTGTGACCAGCGCAGCACGACAGCCGGACATTGCCCGATGGGTCAATCCTACAACTTCATAATCTTCCATCACCCAACGGACTGACACGAATTCCCACAGTCACCCTTTTCCTTGATTTTTGTCTCGTCCAAGTGTATATTGTGTCGCTCTTCCGAAGCATGCACTCCAATCTATCCAGCAGGGGTCTTGCTATGAAGTCATCATTCGATTGCGATGTCCGGCTTCCAATCGCTCTTGGTCGCAGCAGTCGGATTGTCCCTTTCGCAAGCACCGGATACGCTGCGGACAAGGACATGGGATGGAGCTGATATCGCCCGTTGCCATTCGAGGAAAGGCTCGCACGAGGAAGCCGATTTGCAGAGAAAGGGTATGGCGCTCCGAGTTCCAAGAAGGACGAAACACGAAAGGCATTCAATTGGGAAGAATGACCGAGTGATATTCGCTGGGAAAACCGCTTCTTGTCTCAGCACGATTCTCGCGGGATTGCTGCTCTTCTGTGGGACGCAGTCTTTGTTCGCCGCACAGTCCAACGATGATTGCATGACTTGCCACGCAGATGCGTCGTTGACTCGTACATTGGAGAATGGAAGTGCGCAGTCGCTGGCGGTGACCACCGACTCGCTGGCCGGTTCCATGCACGCGGCGCTCTCCTGTGTGGATTGCCATGCCGACTTGAAAGGATTTCAGGATTTTCCGCATCCGGAGAAACTGAAGGCTGTCAGTTGTGCAATGTGCCATAGTGCAGCGGCCACCGAAGTGGCACATGGGGGTCATGAGAAGAGATTGAAATGTGCGGAGTGCCACGGCTCGCATCATGTCCTCAGTGTAGAAGATCCGCGGTCACCGGTGTCGCCCGCACGAATCAACCGGACATGCGCCGAGTGTCATGATCGTCTTCATGTTCCGCGACGAGGACGGACGGCACCCTTTGGAAGCTATGATGTCGGTTTGCATGGACGGCATCCCGTAGCGGCAGAAGCAAAACATCCAAGCTGCGTGACCTGCCACGGCATGCATACCATCACCAGCGAAAATAAACTGGCGAGTCAACTCGAAGGAGAGTGCATTCAGTGCCATGGCGATGTCGCGGCGGAATTCAAAAGTTCGGTGCATGCCGACATCAATGAGGGGCGCGCCAATTCGCACTGCTACGGATGCCACTGCGAACACCGCAGCCGTGCTCCCTCCGATACGACGCTGCGCGTGCTCAATGAAACGCCTGCCGAAGCTACCTGCGGCTCGTGCCATGCTGAATCGGTGATGCGCTACAACCAGAGCCTCCACGCCTACGCGCTGGCCGAAGGCTCACCGCGAGCCCCTCGCTGCGAAAGCTGCCACGGAGCGCATAATATCCGGCGCGTAACGGATTCACTTTCGCCTCTTGCGCGCGGCAATCAGGTGAAGACTTGCGCCAAGTGCCACAGTCAAATCGGCATTACGCTCGATCCCGACATTCGCATGCCACGCTCTTTCGAAAACTATGAAGAGAGCACGCATGGAAAACTGCTGAAACAGGGAAACACGGAGGTTCCGGTTTGCGTAGACTGTCACGGCGGTCATGCCATTCGCGCCAGTAGCGATCCGATGTCCACCATCAATCCGAAGAACATTCACAAGATGTGCGGTGAATGCCATGCGAGCGAAGACAACCAATACCAGGTTTCGATCCACTATCGCGCGCTGATGTTCGGCATCACAGACAGTCCCAACTGCACGGACTGTCATGGCGAGCATATCATGCTGTCGCCAAACGATCCACTGAGCCGAGTAAGTCGCGCACGGCAGGCGCACGAGACATGCGGCCGATGCCACAACAATCCAATGATCATTCGTAAGTACGGACTGAATCCGGGCGTCGTGGAGACCTATAACGATAGCTATCATGGATTGGCCACAAGAGGCAAGAGCGAAGTGGCGGCCACCTGCTCCGACTGCCATCAGGCTCACTCCATACGAACCGCCCGCGACACGCTTTCTTCGATCAATGACCGGAATGTGGTACACACCTGCCAAAAGTGTCATCCCAAGGCGGATGTGACCTTTGCCGCGTCCTACACGCATACGGCGCTCCAACCCAAAGCCGGCGGCATCAATTACTGGATCGCGCGAGTCTACTGGGTGCTGCTGGCAGTGGTTATCGGCGGCATGGTGCTGCATAATTTGATCATATTGAACTGGCATTTGCTGCAGGCGCGCAAGCGCCAAGAAGCCGGCCCCAAGCTCGTGCGGTTTGATATTCACCAACTGATTCAGCACATGGCATTGACGGTCTCATTCATCATCCTGGCGCTCACCGGATTCGCTCTGAAATACCCCGATGCATGGTGGGTGAGATGGCTGGCCGCGCTGGGGATGAACGAAAGTGTCCGCCGCATTGTCCACCGTGTCATGGCCGTACTGCTCATCGCTTGCTCCATCTATCATATCGTGTATCTCTTCCTGACTCGGCGCGGCCGCGGGGATTGGAAAGCGATGTTGCCGGAAAAGCGCGACATCACGGATTTGGCGGACACTTTGAGGTTTCATTTGAACTTCAGCAAGAAACCGCCCGAGTACGGACGGTACGATTATTCTCAAAAAACCGAGTATTGGGCTTTGATCTGGGGAACGCTGGCGATGATCGTGACCGGTTTTGTGCTCTGGTTCCCCGCGCAGCTTGCTTCGCTGCTGCCGCGCTGGGCGGTTACCGCGGCGCAAACGATTCACCTTTACGAAGCGTGGTTAGCCACACTGGCGATCGTCGTTTGGCACTTCTTCTTCGTGATTTTCCATCCTGAAGAATATCCCATGAGCTGGACATGGATCACGGGGAAAATGAATCTCGAACACATCAAACACCGTCATCGGCGCTGGTATCGAGCCCTGATCGAATCGGAAACAGACCGGCAAGAAACCGAGGCGGAGAAGGACGCACCGCAAAACAATCAAGAGTAGGCGGCCGATGGTGGATTTTCACTGGACAACGGAAGGAGAATAGCTGTGAGGCAGACGCTGTGGCGTGGCGGATGGAAGCTGTTGCGCGACTTCTTGATTGCATGTTGGGAAGTCGTGAAGCTGCCCTTTTGGCTCATCGGTTTGGGGTTTCGCCGCCTGTTCGCTTTGGGCGCAAAGAAGCTCGTGCTGCTCCTTTTTGCGGCAATAGTCGTCACGATTGTCTTCTCTTCGGTGATGATCAAAGCGACATCACAGCCGGGATTCTGCGTGACCTGCCACTTCATGCAACCGTATTTCGACAGCTGGCGCACCTCGACGCATAGAGATGTGGACTGCATTAAATGCCATGTGCCGCCCGGACTCGAAGGGACGATCCAACACAAATTCATGGCCGTTTCGATGGTGACGGATTATGTCACCGGATTGTATAAACGCTCTAAGCCGTGGGCGGAGATTAACGATGCCTCGTGCCTGCAGCCCGGCTGTCATGAGACGCGGTTGCTTACCAGTGTCGAAGACTTTCACGGAACACGATTCGATCACCGACCGCATCTGGAACAGCCGCGTCGTGACCGACATTTGCGGTGCACCTCCTGCCATGCGCAGATCGTCCAAGGCCAGCATATCATGGTGACCGAGGGAACTTGTTTTCTGTGCCACTTCAAGCCGGATTCCACAGGAAAAGTGACGGATCTGGGCCGCTGCACGCATTGCCATAATCCGCCCCACGGAATCACCGCCGTTGGAAAACCGTTTGATCATGGCGAAGTGCTGGCGCGGGGAGTGAACTGTCTCAGTTGCCACGCAACCTCGGTATCCGGGGATGGTTATGTGGCTCCCGAGCGCTGCAATTCCTGCCATGCACAGCAGGCGCATCTTCAGCGCTATGGCGATCTCGAGTTCGTACATCAGAAGCATGTGACCGACAACAAGGTGGACTGTCTCCAATGCCACATCTCCATTCGTCATGGTCGAGCGGTGGAAGACAAGGAGCATCCCGACAAACAGTGCACATCTTGTCACGGCGGGCCGCAAGGCCCTGTGTTGTCGGTCTGGAAAGGTGTTCTGCCCGACATGCCCCCGACTCCCTCGGCGATGGCGCGGGTCGGCATGACTTGCAATTCCTGTCATGTCGAACCCATACACCAAGATCAAGGACAATTCGGAATACCGAAATGTACACCGTGTCACACAGGCGATTACGACGCTCTATGGCCGAAATGGAGAGCGCCGTTGGCTCGATCCCTGCAAGAACTTGAAGGCGCGGCGCACCGACTGCCGGCCCAACAACGCGACCGGATGCTGAATGCGTTGAACATCTATCACCGAGGAAATCCAATTCATGATCCCGACCTCATGGCCGAGCTGACTCGGCAGATCCGCGGGACGGCCGAGCGGGTCGAGGGCAACTGCGCAAGTTGCCATCCGGCGGCGAATGAACTCGCGCCCGTCTGGAACGGCAAGGCAGTCAGTCATCGGGCTCACGCAGAGACAGACATCGCATGTCAACGGTGTCATGAAACGGAGGAGCCAAATCACGGACGGCTCAAACTCACCGCTGAGCAATGCAATGAGTGTCATCACCGGTCCGTCAAAGCGGAGACTTCGTGCGCAACATGTCATGGATTTCAAGCGGATGTCTATATGGGAAAGGTGAACATGCCGGGCGGTGGCGAAGCCTCCTCGATGTCGCAGGCGGGAGTCACCTGCCGCGATTGCCACGCCCCGGGCGAAGGCGCGATCCAGCGCACGCAGGCGTCCACCTGCGTGGCGTGCCATGAGGCGAATTACTCCGACACCCTTAGCGTTTGGCAGCAGGATGGAAATCTGCTGCTCACTTCTGTAGAACAAAAAATGAAATCACTTATTCCTGAAAGCGAGATGTACCGGAATTATGCGGAGCTGGCCGCCGCTCTGAGTCGTGACCGCAGCCAGACTGTGCACAATCCCAAGCTGTTCAAAATGTGGGGCCGTAGAATCGAGATAGCTCCGTGACATTGCTCTGTGCTGGCAAGATCCGGCTTCGCGGATTGAAGGCGATGCCTGATTTCATCACTCGGATATATATTGGGATTCGATGGCGCAAATGCATGCCCGATACTATGATATTAATACATTAATGAAACTCAACTATATATGCCTACATTAGTAACCGAGAGAAGGCATCATAGTCTGTCAGAGCTTGTTGTCGGACTGGGGTGATGGTGGTGGGTTGAGCCAGACTCGAAAAAACCACTTGCGCGATATTGGATTTTTTGTTATATTGGGCCTGTTTTGTTCGTATGCCGGGACGAGATCCAGCCAAGGGCTATGCTGAATCGGCTTCCACGATCTTGATCCTGACAGTTGGCCATGGAGGCATGCTATGAATGCAACCATGGTAGTACCGCAAATTCTCTCCATTTCCGGTCTCCTGCCGTAGCAACACAGATTCAAACACTTTGTTGTTGCACGGGGTCAACGGACTGTGAGTGCCCTTTTTGTCTTTTTTCTATGTAGAAGAAATCGAATGTGCGTGGCACTGGTTCTCCGCGAGTGTTGTTCAAAACGCGCCAATCTTGTCCATGGAGGTAGATTATGACCACGAATGTTGTTCCGCGCTGTATGCTCTCGCTAATCGGCTGCCTGATTGTCGGCCTCGCTTTTTGGGGCTGCGAGGGCGATCAAGGCCCGGCCGGGTCTCCCGGAGTAAATCCCCAATCGCCGCCCATCATCACGGGCGTCGTCGCCACGCCGGATTCAGTCGGTTCCGGTGAGAGCTTAGTTCTTTTCGTGATCGCGAGTGACCCCAACGGTGACGCTCTCACCTACTCGTGGAGCGCGGCCGCCGGCCAACTATCAGCGAACGATAAGGCAGTCACAACCTGGAAAGCTCCCCGGGAGTTGGGTCTCTACCAAATTACTGTGTCGGTGAGTGATAATGACGGCACTGACTCTAGTAGTGTCGTAGTTGGCGTAAATGTCTATGTGCCTTCGGTCTATCCCAGCTATCTCGGTGACAATGCCAACCGGTGTGGACATTGCCATGAGGCACTTGTCGAGGGCTGGCACGGAACGAATCACGGCAAGGCCTATCAAACCCTCGTTGATGATGGCGTGGAGAACAACCCGTATTGCGTGCAATGTCATGTCACCGGTTACGACAATATCGTGGATGAGGCGGGCAATGTCACTCAAGTTGGCCTCGACAACGGCGGCTATGACCAGAATCCCATCGCCTCACTCCGCGACGTACAGTGCGAAGCCTGCCACAGTCCGATGGGTCCGACATTCGCCTCCCACAATCCGCAAATCCAAGGGGCGCTGCGCGGAGAAACCTGCGACCGATGCCACACTGAGAATGAAGAGTATGCGCAGTCAGGTCACGGCCAAGCAATCGCGAATGCCGGTGGACTGGAGGCGTTCCTCCGTCGTTTCAATGACTCTCCGTGCAATGGTTGTCACATTTCCGAGAAGTTCATTTCAGTTCACGATCCCGATTGGGCAAACCAGGCAATGCCAGAGGAGCCGTGGCAAGTGACCTGCGCCACCTGCCACGATGTTCACCAAAAGGACAACGAGTCGTACCTTCGTGGTCAGGAAGCATTCCCGATCGTTTATGGCGGACCTGAGTTTCCCGATGGCTTCGAAATCACGAACTACGGCAAAGGTCAACTCTGCGGTCAGTGCCACCATGCTCGCCGTACAGAAGACGATGTTCTGGAGCAGATCAACGAAGGTGACGATCACCCTGGGCCGCACGGGAGTTGCCAGGCCGACATGGTGGCAGGCTATGGATCCTATGAGATCGCCAGATACGAATACGAGCACGAGTCCCAGCACACGCCGGATGTCCAGATCGACACTTGCAGTCTCGCGAACATGTGCGTGACATGCCATACATATACGATCCCCTTCGGCCAGCCTGACGGTCCTTACTATGGACATGAGTTCCGTCCTGACAACCGCGCGTGCAACTGTTGTCATACGACACCGGATGATTTCGATTTCCGCGGCAAGCGCACGGAGATCGACGGTCTCATGGCGGAACTATATGCGCTTCTGCCGCAGGACGGGTCCGGCAATCTGATGCCGTTTGATACATTGAATTGGACTCGCCCAGAGCGAGAGGCCGGTTACGCATGGTACTTCGTGAGCAACGACAACAGCCACGGCGCGCACAACTTCGAGTATGCGAGCTCGCTTCTTGAAAATGCCATTGCTTATTTGACAGCGAACGGCGCGCAAGCGTCCGACCTCAGCAAACAACGCTAACTGATACGGCAGCGGCGGCGATTTGTCGCCGTCGCTGCATACCCACTTCAATCCCGAGCTTGTTATGACCAACCGTATTTGGCTGCGGTTGAGCAGGCGGATGATTTTCCACTTCGCCGCCGGCGCAATTCTGTTCGGAGGCTCGGCAGCTCACGCTGCTGCTTTCTCCGGACGCGCAGCTATTTGGGGCTACATGCGTGAAGACAGTGTCCAGCACACGCAGTTTGTCCCGATGCTATCCATCACGGCTTATCAGATTGGCCACCCCGCTCTGTCTCTGGAAACCACCCTGCGCGGCTATGCCGACGTGCATAACGGCGAGAGCACCGACGAGTCCATCCGGATTCATCGCGTTCTGTTGCGCTACAAACCCGAGCTAAGCCCTTGGGAAGTCCGTTGTGGCCAACAATGGATCAATGAAGGCGTTGGCCGAGGCAATGTCGCAGGGCTGTGGGGACGGTACGCGTTCAACAAGGAAACGAACCTGACTGCCTATGCGGGATGGCGTCTGCCGACATCCGTCAGCCTCGATGAGAGCGTGCCAAACGAAGGATTTTCCGCGGGATTCAACGCCCGAGCGAAGATCAGTCGAAGTCAGCTCGGTCTTTCTTATTTCTATGTTTTCAAGAACAGCGATGTGCTGTTTCACGGAGCCGGTCTGGATGCAATGACAAAGCCCACTCCGGACTTGTCGCTGCGTGGCCGGCTGCACATGAACTTCGAGCAGAGCGTCGTGGAAACCGCCGAACTGGCCGCTCAATGGCAAGCGCGCAGCAATCTGTTCATCTCGGCGGTGGCGCGAAATCATGTGCCGCGTATCTTCGAGGATTCGTTCTTCGCGACATTCCTTGAAGAGGCCAGCACCTCTTCGGCACGAGCGTCGGCGCGGTGGAACTTTTATCGCAATGTCTACGCTACCGCGACTGGAACGACCGTGTTCTCAGACGAAAAGGTGCTCTACAAGGCGAGCGCGGGACTGGGTATCCCTCAACTGGAACTCGGTTATACGCACTGGTTGTCCGTCTCCGATGGAGACATGGACGGCTTCTATGGGCAAGCACTGTACAGATTAAGGGAGACGGTTGATTTCAAGGCGGGATTCGACTACTCTCGGGGGTCCAACTCCGAAATTCGACCAAACACTGAGTCTCAATCCGCCTGGCTCGGCGGAACCTGGTCCCCCGTGAGGGCGTTTTCTCTCGGGATTCGTGGCGAACACCTTCGCGATCGTTTGTACTCCGATGATTGGCGCGGACTTTTCTCCATCTCATCCTCCTTCTCGACACTAAAGCCGGAGCACGGACGATGAAAAGCACCCGCCTCCTCATTTTCTTCTCTGCCGCCGTTGCTCTGCTTGTCTTGTCAAGCCAAGTCCCCAATGCCCTCGGTCGAAAGTGGCAACGCGTCACTTCGGCGGAAGCCCGACAGCTCAAGTTCGACCATGCATTTCACAAAACAAATGCCGGACTCTCGTGCGATGCCTGCCATCCTTCAGCCGCGAAAAGCGCTACCGGCCAGGACGATTTGCTTCCCGGTCACGCACAATGCACCGACTGTCACAGCGTTGACAAACCGGGCGAATGTCGAGTTTGCCATCTCAGCGACACGCCCTCCCTGAGCCCGCGGGTATCGGGATACAGTCCCAAGTTCAGTCATCAGCGACATGTCGGCCCCGCCGCAATTCAATGTGAGGTCTGTCACAAGGATCTTGACTCCAAGTACGAGTCCACACTCGCCGGTCATTTCCCGAACATGGCCGCGTGCATGGATTGCCATCGCGAGAGACTGATCAGCAACGAATGCTCGAAGTGCCATGAACCGACCGAAAACCTTGTTCCCGCCGACCATCGAAACGACTGGATCAGACTTCACGGTTTGGCCTCCGTCGAATCGGAGGCGCGCTGCGCCACCTGTCACAATATTGCCGAATACTGCCAGGGTTGCCATCAAGGTGATCCAATTCTCAATCCTCATCCGCGAGACTATGTCTTCAAGCACGGACAGGACGCTCACCTTTCCGATTTGCGTTGCGGCACCTGCCACGAAGAACGGAGTTTCTGCAACGAGTGTCACGCGACGATGAACATACTTCCCGCAAATCACTTCCGCCCCGGATGGGTTACGGCTTCCGGAGGGAAGCACGCGGATGAGGCTCAATTCGATTTGGAGAGTTGCATGGCCTGTCATGAGACACGCGGCCGCCAGCCGATCTGCGCCAGCTGCCACGGAGAGGAACACGGAGACGAACGATGAAGCGATATACTTGGCATTTCACCTTCGCGCTTCTCGCCGTTGCCACCACGCTTTTCTTATCGTGCAGTGAAAACCGCACTTCGACGGGTTATCAGGTTCACTCACCGGGATGGAACAAGCCCGGCAGCGAAGACTTCCATGGCAACCAAGGCAGAGCGACGGCCTCTGAGTCGTGCGCCAGCTGTCACGGCGCGGATTTCACCGGAGGCAGGAGCCTCGTAAGTTGCTACACATGTCATGCAGGCTATCCTCACCCGAATATCAGCGCTGGGCCCGCCGCAGCTCATGCCGAAGTTATTGCCGCCGCCAATTGGAATTTGCGCGAGTGCACCCGATGTCACGGCGCAGACTTTGCCGGAGGATCATCGGGCGTGAGTTGCCTGCGTTGCCACACTGCTCCCGGCGGTCCCCTCGACTGCACCACCTGCCACGGTTATCCACCTGCCAACAACGATGAACTTCTCCACGGCATGCCGAATGGAAGCTTTGGAGCTCATGCAGTCCATGAGCGGTATGCGTGCACAGAATGCCACCTTGCGGTGGATGCGCTGACTCACACCGGGCCGCTGCCGGCGGAAGTGTCCTTCGACCAATCGCTCATCGCGTATCGGCCGCCCTATCCCACTTCCTTTACTCATCTCGGAGAGCCAACCAGCGGCAACGGAACTTGCGCAACCTACTGCCATTCGGATGCACGCGGCGGGCAACCGCTGGTCGCCGTGAACTGGGTCGGAAGTGAACTCACCGCGTGTCAATCGTGCCATGCGGTTCCGCCCGCCTCTTCTCAGCATCCCACAGAGCGCAGGTGCCATCTCTGTCACATAGATGTGGATTCGACATCCAATTACACCTTTGCCGATTCGATTCGATTCAGTGATCCATCGTTGCATGTGAATGGAGTGATCAATATCCGCTTCGAACCTTGACAGCAATCTGATAGCCGGAGAGAGAAAAGCCGACCCAATTGGGCCGGCTTTGTTTTGAAGACACTCGTGGGACAGCGCAGGTTCTCTGTTCACTTTCTGGTTACCAAGCCACAGCGTGCATCGTCACTCGTACCATGAAACCACGGACCGCTTTGGAACCTGTTCTTGAAGAGCGGAGACCGCCTGCGCGATTGACTCGCGGCTGAACAGAATCTCTCCCCTCCCCCCGAATCGGTTGAGACTGCGAGCAAGCACGGCGACACTGCCAATAACCTGACCGTCCAACGCGTCGAATTCGTCCGCGATGAGCACGCCGGTGAATCGCCCTTGTTTCACATATTTCAGTTGGGCTGTGGCACTGGAATTGTGCACCACAAGGATCCCGGAGCTTTCCTGAAAATCAACATTCATCCATTGTCCCCCCGGCGGAAGCTCCACATAGGTGAGAGATTTCAAAGGCCATCGAAGGCTGGCCGGATCTGTGACATATTGGCTTCCTCCTGCTCCGCCTTTGGCAATGTCTATGAGGAATCCTTCGGAGTAACTTGCTTCGTGCCCTGCAAAGAGCTTCTCAGGTGTATCAGGAAAACCGCCTTGCCACTGTGCCGATTCCTCTACAAGAGAAGACAGGTAGGCCACCGCAGGTTGATAATCCCACGCTTGAAAGGTTCCTCCGATCTTCGACTGGCTTTGCCGTCGAAATGTTCGCTCCGTACTTATGGCCAGCGTGCCGGTCAGCGGGCGGACATTCCCTGCAAGGTCATGGTCTCGCCCGTCAACAACTACCCGTTCGGATGTGCCGAGGCTGCACGGCGCGATGATGGCGGCGCGGGTGGTGTAGGTGAGTCCTATTTTGCGAAGATCAACAATGGCCTGGACCATGGCTGTATCCCCTTGCGAAGCAAATCCGCGAGAGACAATCTTGATTAGGCTGTCAGCCAGACGAAGGGTATCCAAGGATACGAATCCGTCAAAAAGTTGAGCCCCCGAAAACTCGGACATATCCTCTCCGAGCAGGAGTGCACTGATCGCCATATTCGCATTGCTCACGGCATGACTATGAGCGACGGCCCGATGAAACTGAGCAATGCCGCTGTCCATCAGGTTGGCACTGGTGCGATTCATGGAAAGCAGCGTCACACCGCCGACGAGAATCACACAAGTCACAAGAATGGCGACGAATCTGCCCATGCACAAGCTCTAAACTTGGGACGATATTGGCTGTTGCACCGATTCTCTTTTCTAAGGATGCTGCAGAGCAAATGGCGATACACGTCCCCTGCGGAAGCATCCGCCGTAGGCAAGGCCGCGCGCGGAGAGTTCCGTGGGCTCAATTTCCAACAGAAATTCAAGGGTGTGGACATCTCTGGGCAT
>Ga0315289_10009054_pt1 | contig 14357 bp, 9 predicted proteins | sample YL17G11_40_MG_FD_203452 | JGI IMG/M metagenome (GOLD analysis project Ga0315289, IMG submission 203452) | Sediment microbial communities from Yellowstone Lake, YNP, Wyoming, USA - YL17G11_40 | ecosystem: Environmental > Aquatic > Freshwater > Lake > Sediment | place: USA: Wyoming | collected...
AATCAACAAGACCAGCCCCAGCGGAATACAGATGATCAACCAGTCCAGTACGTGCATTCTCATGTCTCTGATCCCTCGTTTCCGGCTATCATTTCGCCAAGTGGAAGAAAGTTTCGAGATCTTGCCGCCCGAATCGCTCGGGTCGGAAACGCCCGTGTCTGCAAAGTTACTTCACCATGCCTCCCGGGTCAATTGCGAAATCATCCAAGACCAGGGCGCTGTTTCTCTTGTCATTGCCCTTCTCGACCACGCCGGCTCCAGACCGTGGGATCGCTACTTGCCCTTCAAACGAGACTCCAGATTGGCCGCGGTCATCCCTCTCAGATCCTCCAGCCTTGCCAGCGCCCCGTTCCTGCGCACCTCAAACCGGATCCCGGTCTGCTCGTTTCCTTTCAGATACCCCGCGGTTCCTAAGCGCTGTCCGGCCCGGACGTTTTGCCCAGCCTCCACGAACAGACGGTCCATGAAGCCGTAGACCGTGCTGAGTTCCTTGCCGTGGGCCAGCACCACCGTTTTCCCCAGGCCCATGAACTCCGCGGCGAAAAGCACCTTGCCGCCCTCAACCGCATGGACCTCCGTTCCCTGGGGCAGAAACACATAGTGGACACGCGCTGAATGCTGATTGCTGAGTGCTGAGCGCTGAGTGCTGAGTGCTGAGGATGGCTTCTTTTCCTCGGCCAGGGTATCCGGCAGCCCATGGGTGCCGGCGCCCCCGGCGGTTTCCGTTTCCCCAAGCAATTCCGCCCGCTGCCGCTTCAGCTCAGCCCACTCTTCTTCGAGGCGCGATTTCTCCTCCAGCAGATCCTTTTGCGAGAGCTCCGCGTAGCGCTCCCAGGTCTCGAGCCGGTTCTCCGCCTCCTCCAGTTGCGCGCACGTGGCCTCCGCCCGGTGGGTTTCCTCGAGCGTTCCCTCACGCAGGCGCAGGCTCTCCCTGGCCGCCTGGGACACCATCTGCTGGGTGAGCGCGTCCCGCGTGTGTGCGTCAATGTCCGGAGAAGACCGGCTCAAGGAACTGAACGGGACGTCGTTTGCGGATTGGACCAGATCGAGCAGTGTTTGCTCCTCCCGCGCGAGAATACGCGCGAGTTGCTCGAGCTTGCGGCGCGCCAGATCCAGCCGGGCGCGGTTCAGGGTATGCCCCTTCAAGACGCTTTCTCTTTCCGCCTCCGGCAGTTCCAGCCAATCCGTCAGACAGCGCAGCCGCCTCTCGCGCTCCGCGATCCTCGAATTCAGACTCTCCAGACCTCCCGCGGAGTCCTGGTCCTGCCGGATCCGCGCGGGGGGCTCCGGAGAGGGCTTCTCTTGGACCTGAACCGGCGGGGGAGCATCCGCGGGCCGTATTTCCGCATTGGGCGGTCTGGTGCCTGGCGCGGACTGCGCTCCCGGCGACAAGAGGCACGCGAAAACCACGGCAAAGGGAATACGCGAGGATCGAATGCGGCTGTGCGGAGCGCGGGTGGCCCAGCCTCCGCAGGCGGCTCCCGCTATCACGACGAAGAGATCCTGCGGGGGCGACAGGAAGAAGATCCGCAGTTGCGTTGCGGTTCGCAAGAGAACGCACGTCGCCGCGAGAACCAGCAGGACCGCCAAGCCGCTTCCGCTCGCGGCGATCCGGGCTGCCGGGCTCACGCGACCCACCTGGGGCGTTGCCCCAAGTTCCTCCGGGTGCGGCTGGTCTGGGCGGAGAGCGGCGCGAGTTACGGCAAGCCGCGCCGCGCCGGCCCCCGCCAGCGTCAGGGCCGCGAGAACCGCGGCCAGGGCGGCAAACACGGTTCTCCACGCCGCATGTTCCGCGGCGAGGGCCAGCACTCCTTCGCGGTCGCAGAAGACCTCCGCCACTTCCGCGCGTTTTCGGAGCGATTCCGCCGCGTCCAGCGCCTGCACCGGGTTTTGAAGCGGATGGGCGGGAATCAGGACTATCGAGAAGGACAGCCGCTGGACGATGGCCTCGTGCGAAGCGGCCCACTTCGCCAGCGAGGGCGCTATCGCGAAGTTCTCGGATGGTGAAACCACTTGTGCGGATCGCCACGCCGCCTTTGAAGCGCTCAGTTCCCGGCCCAGCGCTTCCACGCCTTCCACGGGGACGCCCTGCCGCAGCAGAACACGAAACACGATCCGATTGCCCGTTTTTTCCAGCGAACGATGGACGTTCTCCCATGTTCCGAGCGTGAGCGCGAGCGCCAGGAGGGGAAACGCTATCAGGAAGAACACAAGCGTGCCCAATCCGGCGTTTCCTTCCGGACGAACAGCCCCTATTCCCCTTCTGCAAGACACGTTTTCCAGGGGGGAATCGCTGTTTGCGGGTTTCTTCTCTTGTTCTTCCATGATTCCTCTTGTATGTAGTGCGGGCTTTAGCCCATTTCCACGATAGGATTTGCTCAAGGATTCTCCCGATTAATCAACTCGTACCAGACATAGACTCCGGGTTGGATGTCCCTGTCTGAATTCTCTTCGGCTCTTTCATTCGTCATAGCCCTCCGCGGTGAACCCGATGCGGCGTTTTGGGGGGACCCTTTTGGGGCTAATCAGTTCCTTGATGGCCTGGAGAATGTTAAGAATCTGCCGGTCGTGCTGGGCCAGTTTGCCCTCCAGGTGCTCGAGTTTGCGGGCGAGTTCTTTGTTGTCGCCAAGAGTTTGGCGGAGTTTGACAAAGGCGCGGACGATAAAAACGCTGACCTCGACGGCGCGGGGCGAGTTGAGGACACTGGCGGCCATGATCGCGCCGTGCTCGGTGAAGGCATAAGGCAGTTTGCGCCGTCCGCCCCAGCCGGAACTTGATGTCGCAAAATGCGACTTCAAGTCCTCGAACTCACCGCCGTTGAGCTGGAACATAAAGTCCTCAGGAAACCGGTTTTTGTTGCGCCGGACCTGTTCGTTGAGGCGGCGCGTCTGAACGCCGTAAAACTCGGACAGGTCGGTGTCTATCATCACCTTCTCGCCACGAATCAGGAAGATGCGCTGTTCGATTTTCCCAAGAGGGATTACGGCATGGGAGTCGGTCATTTGGCGGCTGCTCCTTTATGTGTCTCTACCACCGGACGAACTCTCACGCCTCCAGAATCCGGCCACCCACCCGAGTGATTTTGCCGTCCCGGTTCGTAAAAGCATGGCGGGTGACGCCGGTGGCCAGGAGCGCGCCACCCCCGGCGCGCCGGCATTCATAACAGAAATCCAGCGCGGCCTTGGTCCAGCGCGCCACACTCGTCTTGATCTCGATCAGGTCGTCGTACCTGGCGGAGGAGTGGTACTGGCAGGAGGCCTCGAGGACCGGCAGGAAGATTCCCGCTTCCTCACATGCGCGGTACGTCCGTCCGAGACTCCGCAGGAGCTCGGTCCGCCCCATCTCAAAGTACACGAAGTAGTTGGCGTAGTACACGAAACCCATCCGATCCGTGTCGCGGTAAGTGACGCGGACGAGGATGGTTCCCTCGGCCAGGGGACCGACGTTCCGGGCGGACGGCTCGGGAGATAGGGGGTCGTCGTTGGGTTGACTCACGCGAGGTCTCCGGCCCGGCCTTTTGGCTTTCGCGCGGCCTTGCCGGGGCCGGGCAGGCCAGAAGACTATAGAGAAAAAACGCCGCCAAACGCAAGAAATTGATTGTTGGCTTTACCTGCCTGGCATATATTCATGAGGAGCGGATTTGGAGCGCGCTCTGGAGACCGCGAGGAATGATCCCCCCACCTTCCGGAGAGTTCACACCCATCAGGCGGCATCGAAGAGGCATCCGCAAGCCCCGTCCGAGCGAGGTGCGGATGATGATCTCGCTTCCCGCGCTGGTGGTGCTCCTGGTGATCGGGATGGGGGTGACGAACTACCTCGTGTGCGCCGATTTCGCCGACGAGATCGCCGCGGCCTATCCGCGGGCCGACACCAGCGGCCTTCTGCGGTCCAGCCTGGTGATCCTGGTGGTATTCTCCTTTGTGGCGTTGTTCAGCAGCATCGCGCTTGTGTGGACGGTGCTCAAGCCCATTCGGCAGTTGGCGGACGCGGCCGCGACGATCACCCGCGGCGATATCCATCCCGCCCTTCAGATCCAGAGAAGCGCCTTTGAGATTGACCAACTCGGCAAGACCTTCAACTCGATGGTGGATTTCATCAACGCCATGATCGAGCAGCGCGAGCTTTACCTGACCGAGGGGACGCCAACGGGGAGTCTGATCCTGAGCGCCCGCGGGCGGGTGACGATGGCCAACACGACCGGCCTGAGCATCCTGCGCCTCAGGCGCGAAGAGCTCACGGGAAAAATGTTGTCGGACTTCCGGCGCGATTTCCCCGCGGCCTGTCCCTCGTTCTTCGAGTGGTGTTCACACCAGCTCGAAGCGGCGGAATCCGCCCCGGCGGGGGAGACGGAGATTCCTGGCCGGGAAGGCGAGAAGCCTCTGATCGCCACCGCCTCGGTGCTGCGCGACGAACGCAACGCTTTTTCCGCCTTGCTCATCAACTTCCGGGACGCCACCGCCGGCAAAGACCTCCATCAGCTTTTCACAGGCACCGATCAGCTGGCCGCACTGGGCACTTTTACCTTCGGACTTGCCCACGAGCTCCGGAATCCCCTGGGCGCGCTGAAGGGAACCGCCCAGCTCCTGGGGGAGATGACCGCCGGCCGGGAGGAGTGCGTGCCCTATGTGCGCCGAATCGTGCACGAAGTCAACCGCCTCGACCGGCTTATCCAGGAGCTGCACGATTTCTCCCATGCCCCGCTGGGTTCCCCCGAGCCTTGCGGCGTCAACCACATCGCGCACAAAGGCCTGCTATGGGCCCAGCAGGAGCTTCCCGACAACCTTCGCGCGGACAAGACCGTGGTCGAGGAGTACGCGGAGGGCCTTCCGCTTGTGGTGGTGCAGCCCGACCGGGTGCTCCGGGCCATCTCCAACGTTGTGGTGAACGCCTTCGAGGAGGCTCCGGCGGGCGGCGAGATAGTCCTTCGGACGGGCCTGCTTCCCGCGGGAGAGGGCGACGCGGCGGTCCAGATGGGAGAAACAGCCGTCAGGCCGGTGTTTCTGGATGTTTTGAACACCAGTCCCGGGATTCCGCAAGAGAACCTCCAGAAGATATTCGAGCCCTTCTTCTCCACCAAACCCGGAAGAACGGGGTTGGGTCTGGCGATTGCCTACCAGATCGTTTCCCAGAACCGCGGCCGTCTCAGCGTGTCCTGCGGGCAGGAAGGCGTGTGTTTCCGGATTCTCTTCCGTGTGGTTCGAGGCGAATGAGGGGTGAGCGAGCGCCATGGCCGAGACAGCCACACACATCCTGGTAGCGGACGATGACGAAGGCATCCGCTTTGTTCTCGAGGAGCTTCTTCTCAAACTCGGCTACCGGGTGACCTGCGCCGACCAGGGTGAAAAGGCGCTGGAGCTGATCAGCCGCGAGCACTTTGACCTGGTCATCCTTGACCTCAAAATGCCCCGGGTTGACGGACTGTCGGTCCTGCGCCGTGTGCGCCAGGACCATCCGGACCTGCTCGTCCTGGTGATCACGGCCTATGGTTCGCCCGAGCTGGCCATGGAGGCCATCCGCGAAGGCGCCTACGACTACTTCACCAAGCCTTTCGAGGTTCAGGACCTTCGCATCACCATCCAGCGCGCCCTCGAGAAAAAACACCTCATCGCCCAGATACGGGACCTTCAGTCCCGTATCAGCGGCCTGCCCGTTTTCCACGAGATCATCGGCGTCAGCGATCCCATGCAGAAAGTCTTCGCAATGATGCGCCGCGTCATAGACAACGACGTGCCCATCCTGGTGGCCGGCGAAAGCGGCACCGGCAAAGAGATTGTCGCGGAGGCGATTCATGCCCGGGGACCCCGGCAAAACGGCCCCATGACCAAGGTCAACTGCGCCGCCATCCCCGAACCCCTTCTTGAAAGCGAGCTCTTCGGCCATGAGCGCGGTTCCTTCACCGGCGCGATCCAGACCCACACCGGCAAGTTCGAGCAGGCCCACGGGGGCACGCTTTTCCTGGACGAGATCGGAGACATGCCTCTTGCTCTGCAGGCGAAGATCCTGCGGGCCGTGCAGGAACACGAGGTTCAGCGCGTCGGCGGCAAATCCCCCATTCCCGTCAACGTCCGGCTGATCACCGCCACCAACAAGAACCTCGCCGAAGAGGTGGCCGCAAAGCGCTTTCGGGAAGACCTGTACTTCCGCATCAATGTCATCACCATCGAGCTCCCTCCTTTGAGGGAGCGCCTCGCTGATATCCCCCTCCTGGCTGACTACTTCATCCGTCAGCACGGTCCCCGCCTCGGAAAAATGGTCGAAGGCATCAGCCAGGAAGTGCTCGACCTCTTTCTTGAATACCCCTGGCCCGGGAACATCCGTGAAATGGAAAACGTTATCCAGCGCGCCCTGATCATGACCACCGCCTCCCGTATTCAGGTTGCGGACCTCCCTCCCCACTTCCTCACCGCGGAACGTCACCCTCCACTTTCGGCTCAGTCTGTCGAGAACGTTGACCTCAGCATTCCCATGCCGGACCAAGTGGACCGGGTTGTCGAGGCCACGGAGCGTCTCTGGATCAGCAAGGCTCTGCGGCTGTCCCAGAATCGCCGGGAGGCAGCCCAGCGGTTGGGGATAAGCCCGCGCAGCTTGGACTACAAGATCCAGCGGTATGGACTTCCGTGATGGGCCAGCGGTGATGCGCAAACAATTGCGCAGAAACGCGCAAGCGATTGCGCAAACAAGCGGTTTTGCGAGAAGGAAAGGGGAAAGAGAGAACAATCAAAGAAGGCTCCAGGGCCGGTTGCATTAAACAGATGGAGTATATACAACACTGATTTTACATATCTTAATTCCATAACGGGCGAGAGGTGTTCCGGGGAAAACGAGGGAAAACCACGAATTCTTTGTCCTGGCATTATGGTTGCGTATCATTCCATTCAGTTGAGGGAAGGCAGGGCTCCGGCGATGTGAACCTGTGTGAAACGGCCCTTCAGGAAAAAAAAGACCTCGGAAGGTGAAAAGAGGTTCAAGAAATCACCGGACCCGGCCGAAGAGAAGAGTAGTTTAGGAGTTGAGAATTCCCCGTTTGCCTCAGACGGGATAACAAATCCGAAGGAGGATAACACTATGAAGAGGATAAAACGCGGTTTTACACTGGTGGAGATTATGATCGTGGTTGCCATCATTGGTATTCTGGTTGGCATCGCGGTCCCCGGCTTCATCAAGGCCCGCCGGACGGCCCAAGGCAAGTCGTGCAATGAGAACCTCGCCAAGATTGACGGCGCGAAGGAACAGTATGCCCTGGAGCACAACCTGGCCGCCGATGACGGCACGACTCTGGACGACAGCTTGCTGGTGGAAGCGGGTAACGTTGGCTACCTGAAGAAAACCCCGGTTTGCCCTGGTGGCGGCACCTACACGTACGGGACCATTGCCGAGACGCCGAGCTGCGACAAGTTGGATGCGACCAACAACCTCCACATGCTACCGTAGGCTGTGTTGGACTCTCGAAAAGCGCCCGCTTGCGGCGGGCGCGGCAGGGAAGAGAGGATTGTCCTGAAAAGGGGGGACAGGGAAAGCGCAAATGCCCCCTGTCCCCCTTTCTTTTTCCCCTCTCTTTTTGCCGGCCCCTCCGGACGCGGGAAGGCTGTCCCGATGGGAGTAAGGAGCAAGTGACAATGGAAGCGACGAAACGAACAGTACGGGCCTTTACGTTAATCGAAATCATGATCATCCTTCTTGTCATCGGAATCCTTGTGAGCATCGCCGTTCCCGGATGGATTAAAGCGCGCAAGACCGCCCGGGCGAAGACCTGCCACGAAAACCAGGCCCAGCTTGCCGGCGCTTTGGATACATGGGCCTTCGAGAACAACAAGGACTCCGGAGAGGACGGGCCGGCACTTACTGAACTGGTGGGTTCCGAGGCCCTTCTCCGCAAGACCCCCAACTGTCCTATTGGGCCAACCGTTTACGAGGTGCCCAAGGTGGGATCTCCGGTGGTCTGCCCCAATCTCGCCTCCTCCCCGGAGCACGAGATTCCCTAAGCGGGGGTTCCGCCGGCCCGGAGGCTTCGATCTCCGCCCATATTCCTCAGTGAGCGGATCGTTCGGCTCGGCCGGTCAGGAGGCGCTCGCCGCCAGTTTTTCCACCTGATCGAAGCTGACCGACACCAGGTTCGAGACACCCGTTTCCTGCATCGTGATGCCATAGATCGTGTCGGCCAGCTCCATCGTTATCTTGTTGTGCGTGATGATGATGAACTGGGTGCGCTTGCTGAACTCGCGCAGTTTTTCACGGAAACGCATGACGTTTACGTCGTCCAGCGGGGCGTCTATCTCATCCATCACGCAGAAGGGGCTCGGCTTGTAGAGGAAAATCGCGAACATCAGCGAAACCGCCGTCAGCGCCTTCTCTCCCCCCGACAGAAGCGACACGTTCTGAAGCTTCTTCCCCGGCGGCTGGGCGATGATGTCCACCCCGCCGTCCAGAAGGGGATCGCCGTCCTCCACCTCTTGCAGCACCAGGTCCGCCTTTCCGCCTCCGAAAAGCGCCCGGTACATCTCGATGAAGTTCCGGCGGATGTTCTCGAAGGCTTCGTGGAAGAGCTCCCTCGTGGTCTTGTCCACGGTGGCGATGGTCTCCATGAGGGAATCCCGCGCCTGCATCAGGTCGGTCTGCTGCCGCGTGAGGAATTCGTAGCGCTCATTCTCCTCCTGGTACTCGATCAGGGCGCCCAGGTTGATGTTGGGGCCCATTCGGTTCAGATCGTCCATCAGGCTGTCGAGTTCCTCGACGAGCTGTTCGCGGTTTTCCTCCATCTGCCCCGCCGACTCGAGAAGACTCTCTATTGTCGTGTTGAAGCGTTCGCCCGCCCTCTCACGCAACTGGCGGAGGGTCGCTTGGGCGTTCACGTAGGTCTCCTGGGTTTCGCTGTGCCGGTTGGTGGCTTCGTTGAGCTCGCGAACTAGCTTCTGTGCCCGTTCGCTTTCCTGGTGGCTTGCGTTCTGGGCCTCTTCCTTGGTCTTGGCGGCGGCGTGGCGGCGGTCGTCAATCTGCGCCACTTCCTTTTCCAGCGCCGCTTTCTCTTCCTCCACGCGCCCGGCTTGTTCGAGGTATCCTTTCGCGCTCAGGAAACTGCGCTCGCGGTCATTCGCAAGCTGGGTGGCGCGGCGGGCGAAGCTCTGGCGCTGCCCCGCGAAGGACCCCGCGTTCTCGCGCAGATGGGCGCAACGCGCGCGCAGATGTGTGATCTCCTGCTCGTTCCGGCTCACGTGGTCGCCGAGCTGGTCCACTTCCGCGTTGCGCTCGTAGACCGCTTCCTCCATAAGCCCCAGTTCGTCCCGCTGGGCTCTCGCGCGGGTTTCCACCTCCTCGAGCGCCGCGGTGCAAGTCCGCATCTCGCGCGTGAGTTGCTCGGAACTCGTCCGGCTGGAGTCCGCCCGCTCTCTCAGGCTCTGGAACAGCGCCGCCCGCTGATCCCGCGACTCGCGAAGCCCGGCAAGCTCCGTTTCGATCTGCCCCAGCTCCACTCGGAGGTCTTGGACCTTCTCGCGGATTATCGCGCACTCCGCGTCCAGCCCGAGCATGTTTTGCTCGCGCCTGGTGATCCGCTGCTGAAAGTCCTTTTCCGACTTCGCCAGTTCCTCGACCTGCCTGCCCAGATCCGAGATTTCGCGCTGCCGCGTGATGATCTGTGACTGTTGGCGGCTGCCGCCCGTCATGGCGCCCGAGGGGAATGTCAGATCGCCTTCGAGGGTCACGTAGCGCTGCCGTTTGCCCTGCCGGATGAGTTGCATCGAGATATCCAGGTCCTGGGTTACGATCGTGCGGCCCAGGAGGTTGATGACTGCCTTCTCGATGTAGCGGTCGTAAGCCACGAGGCGCGACGCGAGGCCGATGATGCCGGGTCCGCGGAGGATTTCCTCGATATCCTGTCCGCCCTCGCGTCCGTCAATCACGTTGAGCGGCAAAAAGGTGGCCCGGCCCTGGCGCGTGCACTTGAGAAACTCAATCGCCTTCCTGGCGTCCTCGTCGGTCCGCACCACGACGTCCTGCGTGTGGTTTCCGAGGGCCACCTCGATCGCGAGGTCGTGCGCCGATTCGATGGACCGGATCAGCTCCGGCACCACGCCGATCACGCCGTCCAACTCGTGTTGCGCCGCGGCGAGCATCACGGACTTGACGCCGCGGTAGTATCCCTCGTAGTCCTTCGCGAGCCGTTCCAGGGCGTTGAGGCGCGACCGCGCTTCATGAAGTCGCTGCTCCGCCTTGCGGTGCTCGGCGCTCAGTGTGTCCCGCGCCCGCAGCTCGGCCAGGCCCTCGGTCTGCGAGGTCGAGAGGCTTTCCTGGAGTCTCTTCAGTTCGCCGCGGCGGGCTTCCAGATGCGCGCGCTTGCGCTCGATGTCCTCGGACAGGGCGGCGATGCGCGCCTCGTGATCGGTTTTCTGCTTGCCGAATTCCTCAATATAGGCGCCGGACTGCTCGAGCAGAAGTTTCAGACGCGTGCTCTCGTTGCGCAGCCGCTGCGATTCGTTGTTGCCGGCCTCCAGCGCCTTGCGCAGGTCGCGGATCTTCGTCCGCGTGGTCTCGGTGTCCGAGCGCAGGCGCTCGTACTCGGCGCGGCGGATATTCTGTTTGGCCTCGAGCGAGATGAGGCGGAGCGTCAGGCGCGCTTCCTCGGCGTTCGTGTCGGCCAGGTTCGAGGAGATCTCATCCTTGCGCAGGTCGTTCTCGGCGATCTGTTCCAGCAGGTCGCGCGCCCGGCGCTGCTCATTCTCGGCCAGGTTCCTCAGCCGCATGATTTCCGCCGCCGCGTCGGCGATATACTGGCGCTGGTCCTCTTTCCGGAGCGACAGGTCGCGGAGCAACTGGTCCGCCTCTTCCGCCTTCAGCAGCAGCTCCTCGCGCCGCGCCTCGACCGCGCTCGCTTGAGCCTGGAGCGCCGCCAGGCGGTCCTTCGCTTCGCGGAACGCCTTCTCGATCTTCTCGAAGTCCGCGCTCACGCGGCGCATGTCCATGGCGAGGAGTTTCTTCTCGATGGAGTCGGCGGCGTCGCGCAGTCCTTTGTAGCGCTCGGCCTTGGCCGCGGCGCGCTTTAAGCTGATAGTGCGCGTTTTGCACTCGGCGATGCGATCGGCCAGCCGGATCAGGTCGTGCTCGGTTTTCTCGAGCTTCCTCAGAGCCTCGGCCTTGCGCGCCTTGTACTTCGAGATACCCGCCGCCTCCTCGAACAACAGGCGGCGCTCCTCGGGCTTGGCGCGCACTATCTCGTCCACGCGGCCCTGCTCCATCACGGAGTAGGACTCGGTGCCGACGCCTGTGTCCAGGAAAAGCTCCTGGATGTCGCGGAGCCGGCAGGGGACCTTGTTCAGGAGGTACTCGCTCTCGCCGGAACGGTAGAGGCGGCGCGTGATGCTGACCTCGGTGAAATCTATGGGCAGGCGGCCGTCCTCGTTGTTAATCACGAGGTTTACCTGGGAGCACCCCATTGGTTTGTACGTGGCCGAGCCCTGGAAGATCACGTCGCCCATCCTGGAACCGCGCAACGACTTGGCGCTTTGCTCGCCGAGCACCCAACGGACCGCGTCGAAAACGTTGGACTTGCCACAACCGTTGGGGCCCACCACCACGGTGACGCCGGGCATGAAATCCACCACCGTCTTGGTGGCGAAGGACTTGAAACCGGTCATCTCTATCCGTTTGAAGAACATGGGAAGTTCACTTTCTGAAACAGGGAATGTTACCTCAGGAAAACCTCAGCCAAACTCCGGATCATCAGCATGGTTCCGGATCACTTCCCTTGGGACCGGCGGGGTCCGCATTCTCCGACAAGTGGTCCGTCTTGACATGGCCCCACACTGCCACTTCCCCCGCCCTGTCACCTACTCGCTTAAGAAACCCTCCGCCTACCTTCCTCCTCCTGCGAATGCTACCGCGCCCCCCACGGGCAAACGGGGGCGCACCTACAATATCTTGACGCGGAACATACCCGATGTCCCATATATAGTCAAGAGGAACTTCGCCAGGATTTTCAGAAAAAAGGCCGGATTCTCGTACCGGAGGGCGTGGGCGGCAGAAGAGAAACGCTTAGCTCCCGTTGGATCGCCGGACTCAGGAGTCCTTTCCCCACCACACGAGCACCTGTGCAAAACCGCTGGACCGGACCGGGACACCCTTTCCCAGACCCGGACCTAGCTTATACTCCCGCGCGCGGAGGGAGCGCAATGAAAAAGCGGATGAGGAAAGAGAGAGTCGGATCTCCGGAAACGCCCTTCTGACGTTTCTTTTACACGCTTCTTACCTCCCGCTGACCATTTCCTCCGCTCTGTGTGGCATGGTCGTGTTATAAAGTAGAAGCCCCCGAGAGCGGACCGGGCTTCTCATTCGATCAAACCATCAGACGGGAAAGGAGCGAAAAACCATGAAAACGATACGCGCATCGCTGTGTTTGGGGATAGCGCTTCTATTGTGCAACGGGGGGCCTTCCCAAGGCGCGCCTGCCGCGCCGGAAAAGGCGGTTCCTCTGAAGGCTCTGGACAACATGCCGGTGAAGGAGATCACAATCTTCAAAGACGGGCATGCATTCGTTTTGCACGAGGGAGACATGCCGACCGACGAAGCGGGCAATATCCAACTCGACTACTTGCCCCGGCCCGTTCTGGGAACCTTCTGGCCCTATAGCGCCGACAAAAAGGCGAAACTCGAGTCCGTGGCGTCCACGCGCAGGCGGGTGCGGGTGGAACGCACCGCGCTGGAAATCCGCGAGTTCATCGAGGCGAACGTGGGCGCGGCCGTCACCATCACCGAGAAGGGCTGGCAGGACCGCCCGGGCGAATCCTATTCCGCCACCGTCCTGGAGATCCCGGTCCGCGGCTCGGAAGAGATCGCCGCTACCAGCGCCCCCTATGCGGAGCCTGGTCTGCCTCAGAAGGGCGCCATCGTGCTCCTTCAGACGAAGCAGGGCGTGCGCGCCATTGCCCTGGACCGCATCCTCGACATCACGTTCGCCAACAAACCCAAACCCACCATCGAAAACGAGGAGTTCCGCAACCTCCTGACCCTGCGCCTGGCCTGGCCCGGCGGCAAGATCGGCAAACAGGCCGCGGTGGGCCTCATGTACGTCGAGCGCGGCGTGCGATGGATCCCCAACTACAAGGTGGAGATAGACGGCAAGGGCCACGCCGTGGTCCAGATGCAAGCCACGATCATCAACGAGCTCGTGGACCTTCAGGACGTCAGCGCCCACCTCGTGATCGGCGTCCCCCAGTTCAAGTTCAAGGACATGGCGGACCCCATCTCGCTTCAGGAAACCGTGACACAAGTGGCCAGCCGGACGAGCCGGGAATCCCGCATGAACACCATGCTGTCGAATGCCATGATGTCCCAGGCCGCGTTCACACCCTCCCGATTCGAGGGGCCGCAAGGAGGCGGTTCCACCGTGGACTTGGGACCCGAGATAGCCTCGTCCGGCAAGAGCGAGGACCTGTTCGTTTTCGACATTCCGCACCTGACGCTCAAGAAGGGACAGAGGATGGTTCTCTCGGTGGGCGAGTTCCGAGTCTCCTACGAGGACGTCCACAAACTCCAGGTTCCTTTCCTGCCTCCCCCCACGATCCGCGCCTCGTTCAACACCGACCAGCAGCGGGAGCTCGCTCAGAACCTGGCCGGGCCCAAGGTGCAGCACGTCATCCGGCTGAAAAACGCCACCAGTCAGCCTTTCACGACCGCGCCGGCGCTGATTCTGCGCGAAGGCCGCGTTCTGGCCCAGGGGTTGATGACTTACACGGCCGCCGGCAGCAACTGCGACCTCGCCGTCACGACGGCCGTGGACGTCGCCGTAAAAGTGGGTGAAGAAGAAACGAAGCGGACACCCAACGCGGTGCGCATGAATGGAGACGACTACTCCAGGGTGGACCTCAAGGGGACCATTGGTCTGATCAACTACAAGAAAACGCCGGTGGAGATAGAGGTGGTCCGGGAGGTCCTGGGGCACTTGGACACTGCCAGCGGCAATGGCGTGATGGTGAAGACCGGAATGTACGGCGATCTGCCTTATTCTTATGATGATGAATTCCCGTTCTGGTGGCGCTGGTGGAGTTGGCCGTGGTGGTGGACCAGCCTGAACAGCACGGGCCGGGTGACGTGGAACGTGACGCTGAAGCCCGGCGAGAAGACCGAACTGAGCTGCGCCTGGCACTACTTCTGGAGATAGCACAGCGCGCCCTGAAGATAGGGGAGCGCACCCTGAAGAGGCGCTCATTTGTTACCACGGAATGCACGGAACACACGGAATGCTTGGAGCGCGGAGCCGCAACCCAACGGAAGAGACTTGAGACTTGAGACTTGAGACTTGAGACTTGAGACTTGAGACTTGAGTCTTGAGACTTGAGTCTTGAGACTTGAGTCTTGAGACTTGAGT
>Ga0315289_10009058_pt1 | contig 14353 bp, 11 predicted proteins | sample YL17G11_40_MG_FD_203452 | JGI IMG/M metagenome (GOLD analysis project Ga0315289, IMG submission 203452) | Sediment microbial communities from Yellowstone Lake, YNP, Wyoming, USA - YL17G11_40 | ecosystem: Environmental > Aquatic > Freshwater > Lake > Sediment | place: USA: Wyoming | collected...
CGATTCTGCGTGCGGTCTCTTGAATCGTGGCGAGTCCGCTCTCGCCGGTCATAATGCCGACACGGCACGCTCGATTGACCCGCAACCGGCCAAGGAAGCATCCGCCGACGGCCAGGCTGATGCCAAGGTCGATAAGCAGACTGGTCTTAAGGCACTTCTTACCGCCAGCCAGGATGCACGGCTGCTTTGCGACAAGCAGCCCGTCAATCAGATACTCGGCTTCGTAGGTTGACGCGTCCAGTTCCAAACAACTGATGCGGTGGAACCGAACCGGCCGCCGTTGCTGCCCCTCTTCCCGTTCATCTTCGACGTCGGCCTGTCTGACAATCTCGGCGTCCAGGGGTTGCATTTCTTCGACCGGCAGGTCAAAACGTGCCGCGGCACGTGCCAAGAGCGATTCGCGTTGAAAGCCTGAGTCGGTGTCGATCGAATCGCGGTATTCGTCACGGCCGTTGCGAAGAATCACCAGGCGTTGCGCGCGACCGTTGCGGGGTGCTGCGAAAACTTGAATCATCCTGCGGCCCTCCGCTTGGCGATCGCCGCGGGGACCGGCTGCCGTGTCTTGGCAACCGCCACCAGCCCGCGAACGAGATGCCGATAATGGAGCCGGTCGGCTTCCTGCTCAGCGGACCGCTGTATCACGTTCGCGCTGGTAAGCAGCCGGCCAGCCTGGTCCAAGTCACGGAATCGCCGCGGGATGGAAAGGTGGGAGTATTCGTCGGCCGCTGCTTCACACTCGGGATTGGTCCCCAATATGTTGACCACGTGCGCGCGGATCCCTTCGTCCGCAAAGATTTCGATGAACCCATCCGGCCAGATTTTCAGCAGCACCCGGCCCCGCGCATGGGGTCGTTTCGGGCAGCGCTGGGCAGCGGTCGCGCGCCGCCACGGTTTGGGCGGCGCGGCTGTGGTGGTCTTGGCGTCCGTGCCGTTACGCATCGCCGATGCCCTCCCGACTGACGGCCGTGCCGTTGCCGCCGGCCTGTTGATGTTGCCGCTGCTGCTGCCCACGCCGACGGTCCAGGCCGATCAGCAGCGCGGTCAAGGGTACCACTATATTGCCAAGCTCGGCGTCGGGGTCGATGCGGAACCTGGCGAGGCTAGAGGCAATGTCGGCGGGAGGGGCTGTCATCGGGCGGCCTCCTTCCGCCGGTCGAACACAAGGCGAATGCCGTACCGCTCCTGTAGCTGTTGCCGGGCAGCCCGCTCCAAGTACCGATCGCCGGCCAACCGTGCGGCCCTGGCGATGGCCACAAGGGCCGCGGGACTGTCGGTAGTTTCGCTCGTCGCGCTCATGTTCGTCTCTGTGGTAAACTTGCCGTTTACCCTTACAACGTTCGTTCGGTTGTCCGTGCCGGACGAACATTGATTGACGAACAAAAAAGGCGGTATTTCCCGAAGGAAACCGCCTTTTTAGAAAAATCAGAATTTTGCAAATCGTTCGGTTTGGGCAACCGAACGTTCGGTTGTTATCCCTTCCTTTGGCGTCGCTCTTGCGTACTCGCAGCTCGCTTCTGGCGGGCCATTTCGCGGGAGGTCTTTAGGGTTTTCCACGCCTCCGTTTCGGCAACGCTGCTCTTGCTACAATTAAGGCGGGTGGCAAATTCCTGAGCGGACCATGTATGGGTGTCGGGGTTTTTCATCAGGTCGATCATGCGAGAATTTACGCTCGCCCCTGGCCGCTTTTCCGGGTCACTTTGCGGAAGTGATGCAACGCAGTCCCACTCGACCACCAGCCGCTCCCCCGCCCCCTTCAAGTCGGCAGAATCGAGAAATGTCAGGGCCGCCATCACGTGGGCAACATTGACTGGCGTGACCGAATTCTCCGCCAACTGCGGCACCTTGCCGCCGCAAAACAGACGGTCTACCGCCTGATTCGATTGCTGGCGAATCGTTGCCAGCCCGATCGCGCGCACGACTTCGGCTGCCACTCGGAACACGGCCGCGTGGTTGTTCCGACTCTGAACCCCGCATAAGCTGACCGTTGCGGTGGCGACGGTGAATGGGCGCAGGTCATCGTCGCGCACGGTTATCCAGAATTCGCAATCGCTGACCAACCCGGTCAGTGCCATGTTTAGGCCGGTCAGCATCTCGTCAGCCCATTGCGGCTCGCGGATGATTTCGACGGCCGTCGAGGCCATCTCAGCGAAGTAGCGGAGGTGTGCTAAGCATTCTCCAGCCGCCGTGTGGATTTCTTGAATTGTCGCCATGCGTCCTAATCCTTTCTCCGGGCCGGCCACGGCGGGCACCAGGGGCGATTAGGATTCCCCCGGAAGCCCACCGGGCCGCTTGGCGGGGAGCTACCCCGCCTTCCCGGCAACGCTCGTGATTATACCAAGACCGCCTTCAAATCCGCAGCGCTGAACCTCAGCACCCGCGGCCGGCTGTTTGTCCGGTGGTGGCGTGTCCGCTCCGAGCCTGCTACCGGGCAAAGCTATGTCTGCGGCGGCCGCGTGACAAGGCAATTTGGGCCAGCCGGGACCAGGAATAGCCGCCGACCTGTCCCGGGCGGGGAATTCTTGGGCAAATTCTCCCGAATCTCCGGATCTCTTGGGGGGCGCCCGCCTATTGGCTTGACTTCTCTAGGCCGCCAATTCAGACTCATGGCAGCGCCGTTAGGCTGAGTCCGGCGTGGACTGGACCTTAAACGGCTACCTTTGCGAAAACCTGGACGAAACCGATGCACACCATAAGGAGCTTTCTGCCTGTTCTGACTTCTATCATCCTAACGCCGTGCGCGCTCGTTGCCGCCGAACCGTCCGCCGGCGGCGCGTGGCTGCCGCCTTCACGGGCCGAGGTGCGCATCAGCGACGCAGGGGCCAATGCCTGGAAAATCAGCTCGAACAGGCGAGGAGAATTTACGCTCGAATCGGTGCAACGCTATGACGCCGCCGCCGGCGATAGCTTCGAGATTCGCGTGCGGATCAAGGTCGATTTGACCACGCGGGCCCTGCCCGAGTTGGTCTGCTACGACGCCGCGGGCCAGGAGATTCCGGTCGGCTCCTCGCTGGAGACGGCGCCGACGAATACCACCACCGACTGGCGGTCGTTCCGCCGCGTGTTGCCCGTCCGGCCCGGCACGGCCACGGTCCGCGCGCGGATCCGCGGCAGCGGGCGCGGGCAGATCGACGTGGCGGACCTCGAATTCCGGCCCAAGAAGGTCGATCCGTACGAAACCGGCGCACTGATCTCGCAGCCGCACCCGAAGTGGCGGACGGGTGTGGTGCTGGAGTCGAACCTGGGTATCGTCAACGCCGATCTCATGAGCGAGGAGGATCGCGACGGCGACGGCAAGTGGGCCGTGATCAACGTCGACCTCGATCGCATCACGCGGCCGGAAAAGGAAGGAGTCGATTGGCGCACGCATTTCGAAGACAATCCCAATGAAATCTGCTGGTCCGACGGCGCCGTGCTCAAGTCGGACACGGTGCGGCAAGACCGCCAGCCGGACGCAAAGCGGGCGCTGCACTTCCGCACGCACGTTCACGAGGGCCCTTACAGTGCGATGATAAGCGATCCCGGGCGGGCGGTGGCGGTGTCGCTCGACGGCAAGCAGTGGAAACGCTACGAAGGGGGCAGTGAAATCCGCCTCGGCACCTTGGCCGCGGCCGACGGCATAATCGAGGTCTGGGTAGACGCCTGCTATCGCGACCCGGTGTCGGTTGGGCCGGCTTATTTCGACTACGTTCGCCTCTTGCCTACCATGCACGCGGGGTCGGTCGAGCGGTTGTTTGCCGCCGCGCGGCGGCAGCCGGGCCGATTGCAGCGGGGATCGGTGGAAGAGAAGAAGGTCAGCATCAGCGTGAGTGCGCCGCGGTTTGCGGCGGGCGGCAACTGGCCTGTCCGCTGCGGACTGCCAGTGCCGCAGGGCGAACTGGCCGATGCCGAACACGCGGCCGTGCTCGATGCCCAGGGCACGCGCGTCCCCAGCCAGAACCGCACGATGGCCACCTGGCCCGACGGAAGCGTCAAGTGGCTCTACCTCGACTTCATGCACGACTTCTCCGAAAGTGGCGAAGGCCGGTGCAGCGTCGCGTATGGCAATCGGGTGCACGGCATGCCATCGACGGCGGCGGTGCAACTGCGGCCCACGCAGGCCGGGCTGGAAGTCGACACCGGGGCGATTCGCTTTCTCGTCTCGAAGAGCCACTTTGGCATCTTGGAAGCAGTGCGGCGGTCTTCCGGCGAGATGCTGCAAAGCGAGCCGATCGCCGCAGAAATCGTCGAAGTCGGCGGCCGCACCTGGCACGCCGCGGAGCTTCTCCTGGAGAAGATCGAGGTCGAGCAGTCCGGTCCGCTGCACGCGGTCATCCGGGCCGAAACGAAGCTGGCCGAATCGGGAAAGCCTGCCGAGGGCTTCTACCACCGTGTTCGTATTCATGCCTACGCGGGCAGCCCGCTGGTCGAGCTCGACTACTTCGTGGCCAACACCGATAGCCGTGCGGCGGAGGATGTGGGTGGTTCGATGGCCAGCAAGGTCTTGGTGAAATCGATCGCCTTGAAGCTGAAGCCGGCGAAACCGATTACCGCCGCGGTTTGCGAAGAGGGCCGTCTGCGCGGTGCAGATTCTGCCGGCGCGGTGGTGCAAAAGGACGAAGAAACGATCGTCATCAAATCGGGCGATAGCGCTCGCGAGGTCGGTGGGCACGCCCACGGTTGGCTCACGTTGGGACTGGAAGGGGGCGGCAATCTCTGCGCGGGCCTGTCAGCATTCCGCCAGCAATGCCCCAAGGCACTGCGCTGCAATTCGCGCGAGCTGGAAATTGCCCTTTGGGCGGAAGAAGGGGGCAACTACGAATGGATCGAAGGGGTCGGCAAAACGCATCACCTCGCGTTGTTCTACGGTGCCGCCGCGCCGACCCGCGGGGGCCAGCCGCACGACAACCCGCCCAACGGCGAACTGCTCGCCGAGGGACCGGTGCTGGCGCTCGCCGCCCCCGAGTGGTACACGAGCTCGGGCGTTTTTGGTCCGCAGATTACGGCCGCCCACAGCGGCTTTCCGGCCGTGGAAAAAATGCTCGCCGCCCACATCAGCGATCCTGTCATCAAGAAAGTTGGACTCGGCTTTGAGGACTACGGCGACCACAGCTCCCACGGATATGTCCGCGGGACGTATCTCTGGGACAACAACGAATACGATTTGCCGGCCGGCGCCATGGTACACTTCGTTCGCAGCGGCGATCGCGAAGCACTCCGCCTGGGACTGGCCAGCGCGCTGCACTATCTCGACGTGGATACGATTCACTACTCGAGCAAGCACGCCGATTGGGCCGCGGCGCAGCACGTTCACAGCCACTCGACCTTTGGGCACCACACGGCCCAAGGGCCCGACATGCACCACGCCGGCTACGTGCAGGGGCTCATCTGGTACAGCTACTTCACCGGCGAGCCGATCGGGCTGCTCGGCGCCCAAGGCATTGCCGATTGGGTGCTCAGGAACCTCGGCGTGCAAACCACGGCCATGGAGCGCGCCCTGGGCCATCCGCTGATGACGCTCAACGACCTGTATGAGGCGACCTGGAACGAGACGTATCTGCGGGGCTCGGCGCAATTGGTCGATGAGGCGCTGAAGTGGGAAGATCCCGCGCGGAGCGGCTTCCTGGCGCCCATCACCGAATCGCCCGCTTACTATTCGGGCTCGCCGTTTTGCGGAGGGCTGCTTCCCTCGGCCTTGTTGAAGTTCAATGGCTGGGCACATCGGCCCGAGATCGATCAGATGCTCGCCCGCGTTGCCCAGTGGACGCTGACTGACGTGTGGTGCCCGCCCGCTAACATCCACCACAAAGGGGGCTCTCCGCGCGGGCATGGCGCACCCGGCAACATCGCCAGCCATTCGCGGTTGATGTCGCATGTCTTTGCCCGCACCGGCGACCCACTGTTCTTCGTGGTGCCGCAGAAGTCGTTGTTGGCCGGCTTCGGCGACGCCCCGGAGCCCATCGGCACGCGGACGACCGGGCTGGTGCTGAACTACTTGCCCTGGTTCCTCACCACGCTGCACGAACACGGCGATCCGCAGCCGGAGTCTCTATTGAAGGTGCAAAGCCAGCCCGAGGAGATTACCGTTGGGAAGGGAGGCGCGGTCCAGGTGCGTTTTACTCTGCGCAATACGGGTCCCACGGCGGTCGAGGACCTGAAGACTTCGTTCCACTCGCGTTTGGATTTCCAGGTGACGTTGGTCGGCACTGCTGGACAAGCCAGCAGTGGCACCTACGTGCTGCCGCCGGGCGGCGTGCTCGAGCTGCGTTATGCGATTCGAGCCCCGGAGCGGATCAACTTGACCTGCCAGTACAATGGCACGGCCTACGGCCACCTCAGCGCGCTGTATCGCCGCGAAGGCAAGTCGCACTTCGCCCATGCCTGGGTGAAGATCGGCATGGAGTAAGGCTGCGTCATCTTCGTGGGAGTGAACTACGGCCGCGCAGCGTCCGGCGCTTTCAGCGGGATGCGCATGCTGAACGAGTGTTCCCGTTTGCCGTCTTCGTCGCAGGCGAACAGCAACGGGGCGGGTTTGCCACGGTCCAGGAAGACCTGCGGGCGCTCCAGCGAGTGGAGCTTCTGCTTGCGACCGCCTTCCCAGGTAATCTCCGTGGTGGCGACGAGCGGATGCCTGGCGAGCTTCCAGTCCAAGCCGTCGGCCGACTCGAACAGCGCCGTGCCTTTTCCGCGCTGGGTGAAGTATCCGGCGTTGTCTTTCACGATGGCCCAGTAGTGATTGTCCTGGGTCCTCCCCGGTCAAAACCCTTTTCGTAACCACTCTCTTTGGAGCCGATGACAGAAGTTGTCGCCGGACAGGGGCTTGAGGAGTTGGCGCCCCTTTCAGTCGGTGGCGATCGAGCCGAACGCTCTTCAAACTTGAGAGCGCCCTGCGGCCAGGTTCGCTGTGTCAAGAGACGCGGCCCGAAACGAACCGGCGACGGAAAACCCGCAGCTTGTGGCGTGAGTGGCGCTATCGGGCAGCGCGCCTAGCGGGGCTTACCGTTGTGAGGCAGCCAGCGGTCTCATTGCCCCAATCACAGCGAGGCGGGCGCCGATCGAGGTATGCCCCGGCGGTTCTTGCCGCCTGTAGGGGCGCGTCGCCAGGGGACTGCGATTCTCAGCACCAAGGACTCGCCCACCGACTGGCATCACAGCCATTTCGTGGTAGGAATTGAGACAACCGGCCCTTGCGGCGGTGTTCAAAAACCCTGTCATCTCCCACGTTACCAGGCAGCGTGCTCGACAACACCGAGTTCCACGTGCAGGCGAGACTCATGGACCACGGAACGCCCAGCGCGGTCTACTGTGTTCGGGAGAAGCCGCGATCCAACATCGACACCGCGATGCTTACCCAACTCGGCCTGTCGCCCGGACCGTGGTTGAAGCGGGTCAAGGACCAAGCGGCCGATCCGCAAGAGGAGGTCAAGATCGGCGGCACGACCCATCGCGTCGGGGAGTTACGCGAGCGGCTGCTGGTGAGCACGCCCGGCGAGAGCATCGCCTATCTGACAGACTTCCGCCTCGACGTCCAGTCGGAAGACCGCCTGACGGAAATGCTCCAGGGCTGTGCCACAATCGTCTGTGCGAACAACTTCCGCAACGGGGAACGGGAGTTGGCGGACCGCACCTTCCACATGGTCTCCGACGACGTGGCCCGACTGGCGGCCAAAGTCAAGCCGCGGAAGCTGATCCTGTTTCACCTCTCCGACCGCTATGCGCATGCCGAGTGGCAGGAACAACTGGCCGACGTCCGGGCCGTGTTTCCCGAGACCTATTTTCCCGAATCATGGAATATCCGCTAATCGCTCGACCATTGAAGCTGGAAAGCGGCATGGAAAAGCGCGAGCTTGATACATGGTTAACGTTCGAGACATCTACCTCCAAAGCGATCATCTGCGAGAGACGCGCGGACTGACGATCTTCTTGCCCAAGTATCGACCGGACATGTCAACCAGCCTTGCGTTCTGTGCCGATGGTCCTTGGGCCTTCGGGCACCGCAGCCACGGGGAGTCGCAAAATGATGCCGCGGCAACGTGCGGCCGAACTCGGCCAGGAAACCGTAAACATCCTCGAAGCAGGCCGCTACCAATCCCCGAACGGGACTTGGGTAGACATCCGCGACTTGGTGCGGCATGCCGTCGAGGGAACGCGGTCGTATCCGCCGGACCACCTGCTCCCGGCAGTTCCGCCGGGCAGCCGGCAAACGCAGATTGAAGTGGTCGCCCGGCCGCCGCCCAGAGATCGAATTGGCCTTCGAGGAGCGTATCCACAAGGTCCTGTCCATTGCCCTGCTCCACGGCCATGCGGCGATTGTGCTTGGGGCGTGGGGCTGCGGGGCCTTCGGCAACGACTCACGCGAGGTGGCGCCGTTATTCGCCAGAGCCCTCAGCAGCTCGTTCCAGGGGGTGTTCTCCCGAGTCGTCTTTGCCATTACCGACTGGTCAAAAGAGCGGCGGTTTATCAGCCCTTTCCAGGAAGCGTTCGAGGGGGCAGCGCCAAAGTCACGGTAACTCTCCGAGCAACGTCAGTTGGGGGACGGGTCTCGCCGGACACTGCCCATCGGTGTCGTTCGCGGCCGGGAAGGGGGCCACTTTCGCGGCGAGAGGGGGCCAGTTCAGCGGTTGCGCCATGAGGCACAACATGGAACGCCACGTGGTTGGCGCAGTGCGGGGACGGGGTGCGAGGCGGGCAGCCACGGTGGATCGAGATTCGTGACGCGGCAGAGATCCAGTGCGGCCTGATGAATGGACAGACCGTGGACGGCGGCCCAGAGATCCAGGGCATTGCCGTGGGAACGGCAGGCGAAGCAGTGATAGACCTGGCGAGTGAGATGCACGGAGACGGAGCGGCGTGAAGTGGAGGGACAACCGGGGATTGGGCACGGGCCGCGAAGCTGGGGGCCATGCTGCCAGACGGGCTGAAAGCCGATCGGGTCCAACACCTGGCCTATCGTAATCTGCTGCCGAAGCTGGTGATAGTCGATGCCCGGCGTGATGGCCTCGGCAGTAGACCTTTATGCTGCATCGGATTTGGAGGCGGTCGGTGGTTTCTTGGCTCGGTGGGCGCGGTACGATTTACCGCGGATCTTCAGCAGGATGGCCCCGTCCACGACGCGATCCAAAAAGGCCATTGCCAGAGGCGGATCGCCCAGGTATTCACTCCAAGCCTCGAAGTCGATGTTCGTGGCCAGGGCCGTGGATCGCTGGCCACTGCGGGCGTCGATGACCTTGTAGAAGAGGTTCGCTGCCTGAGGACACTCGCTGCGTTCAATGCGGTCGAATCCGAATTCGTCGATGATCAAGAGATCGAACCGCGCCCAGTAACGGACGCGGCGGGGAAGGGTCTGGTCGGCCAACGACGCCCGCAGATCCTCCAGCAAGTCGGCGCTGGTGGTGTAGCGAACGCGGTACCCCAGTTCGCCGTAGCGGCGGGCCAGCGCCTGTAAGAGATGACTTTCCCGACGCCACTCTGCCCTACCATGACGAGGTTCTCGTGGCGGCGGAGGAACTCGCCGGTGGCCAACTGCCGCATCAGTCTGATGGTTCCAAGAGAATGAAAAGCCTTAGGGGATCTGTTGCCACACCGGAGGGTTGGGTAAAATTGGCGGAGTGGTAGAAATTGGTCTTGGTCCGTTGGGCGTCCTCACAAACAGGGCGACGGAGGTGTGGTGTGGCGTCGGAGGCAGAAAATTTCACGCCGCCACTGAGCTTGGCCAGCGTCACGATTGGCGTCCTGACTGCGCTGGAGGTGGAATACGCTGCTTGCCTGGATGTGTTTGACCCAGATCGTACCGGCGCGGAGCAAAACCGTCGCGCCACGTCTGGCACAGTGAATTGCTGGCTGTGCCGCGTTCGGGCACGGCACGGCGGGCAGCACGTGGTTGCCATCTCACTCCTGCCCGACATGGGGAACAACGCGACGGCGCTCGTGGCGAGTATCCTGCTCCAGCAATGCCCTGGCATCAGCCATCTCATTATGTGCGGAATTGCGGGGGCCGTGCCTCATCCGGAGAAACCCGAGGATCATGTCCGATTGGGCGACATTGTCGTGAGCAGCGGCCTTGGGGTTATCCAATACGACCGCGGCAAGCAGCGGGATTTGCGAAAGTCGGTTCCTTCCGCGGAGAATTCGGCCGGTAAAGAGCGCTTTGCCTGGAAGATCCTGCGTTGGCTCAAGTCCAGGTTCGCGAGAGAAGTGCAGAATCCGGCTGGTCAAGGCACGCTCGCCTCCGATCCGTTTGTGGGCTTTGACTTTCGGGGGCCCCCACGGCCGCCATGTCCTGTGCTCTTGCAGGCCGTTAAGCGGATCCATGCTGACGAGGAACTGCTCGGTCCGAGAGAGAGCCGCGTATGGGAGTCGAAGATCGAGGAGTTCTTGAGGCGAAGCAAGGAACCTGGAAAGTGGAAACGCCCGAGTTCCACGAAGGACAAACTGGTCGACTCCCCAGATGGGAGAGGGGCTGGTACACGACATCCGAAGGATAACCGTCGTCGATCGGGATGGCCTCGCGTCTTTCGCGGTCCAATCGGTGCAGCAAACATCGTGCAGGCAGATCCCAGGAGACGCGATGCCCTGCGTGAGCGACACGACATCCGGGCTGTTGAGATGGAAGGCTCTGGCGTCGCGGATGCCGCTTGGGTCGCAAACACTGGATACCTGGTAGTTCGCGGAACCTGCGACTACTGCAACTCAACAAAGGGCGATGACTGGCACCACTATGCCGCACTGATCGCCGCGGCCTAGACTCGCACCGTCATCGAGTATCTGCACCCAATACTGCCGCCAACCGTCAGCTCGGTCCCCGAGGTGCCGACGCTGGACCCGTCCAAACTCTTGCCGATCGGCAGTCCTTTGGTCGCAAAGCATCTTCCTGGCGAGCCCCCATCCGTCGCCACTCTTGCCGAGGCAACTCCTGCCAGGTCGTCGCAAGCGGAGGCCGTCGCCGTGTTACAGAAAGCACCCGCTGGAATTGCCGTGAAGCCAGCGGGAACGGCGCCGGACATTGATCCGGGCCAACCAGAGACCGCGGTATCCGCTGGACTGACTCAGCGAATGGCGGGTGAGACGCAGGCCGGCGGTGCAGACGTGGTCGCGAGCAGCGCAATAAGTGACACCACAGAAAGGATACAAGGCTTGATCAAGGAATATCGCTGGTCGGAGGCTCGTACGCTCGCTGCGGACTTGGAGAAACAACTTGGCTTCCTTCCGCGCAAGGGCAGCCAAGTCCGAGAGGGATGGATCCTATTGGCTCAGGTCGAAGGCCAGCGGCTCCGTTCCGAAAAACAGGTCGGACGAGTGGTCGACGTGAGCCGATTGCGTGCGTTGCGTCAGGAGGCGGAAAATGTCGTTGACTGACAAATTCGACGAACAGCACGCGCAACTAGCGGCAATCAGGGCTTCTGAAGCAGAGCTTACGGAAGGACCGGATGCCGCGCTCGCCGTTCTCGGCCCCCCGACGGACCCGGTCCGAATGCGTGCCACGCTGGGCATCTTACTTCGGGCTGAACGCCATCAACAGGCCGCTGACCTGATTCGCGATCAGTCCCCAGACGAGAAATGGATTGAACTCGCTGTCTTAGTCTTCGCGTTCCTGGGCGATGTTGACCGCGCACGCAAGATGGTAGATCGCGCGGACGAGTATCGAGAGCCGCTGGTCATGCATCGAACACGATTCGCTTTCGCGGAGGGCATAATCGAGCAATGGCAGAAATGTTACGGAGCGGGTTCACTTCTGGCGTCAGGCAATTGGTCGGATTCAGACGCCGATCGTGCCAGAACCGTGATCGAGGTGCTGGACCCGTTGCTGTCTCTGGTCCGAGCCAACCGCCGCATCCAAGGCGATCTCGAGCTTGGTGCCGTGATGTATGCTATCTACAGCGCACGAATCAGTGGCGACGAGCAGTTGATGAGACAGTACGCCGCATGGCTCGTGAAACACGTTCCCGTGCCACCGATGGTTGCTGAACTCTGTCTGCGTGGGTTCCTCGAGTGCCCAGATAATCTACCCAATCGCCTTCGTGTTGAGCACCCGGGTGATTTTCAGTCTGCATTTCTGGCTGCCCTAGTAGACCGTGAGGTTCTTGGCCGCAGCGACGAGGCCTTTGACGCCCTTGTGCGCCTTGCGTCTGTAGCAGGAACTGATGATGAGAAGGAATCGGTCAGCATTGCTCTCTTCGAGACGTGCGGGGGATGTGCGCTGGATAGGATCGATCGGGCGATTGAGATCCTGAACCGTCTGCGGCCGAATGACTCTCGACACGCTGGACTGTTGGGGGTGTTTAAGCAGGTTGCCGCAGGCAATTTGGCCGAAGCCAGGATTCAACTCGACGCCCTTCGGGATGAAACGGACGCTGTGTGGTGGCAGGCGCACGCACAGTTGTGTGAGAAAACGGGCGACCACGACGATGCTCAGACTGCGTGGAGGCGAGCAAGCGAACTGCTGCCGCATCCCGACATTCTTCGTCACAGCGTCCAGGCGTCGCTCGACCGACGACGTTTCGAGAGCGCGGTTCGGGGGCTGAAGAAGCTGCTGGCAGACGCTCCCAACAGCGAGCAAGACCTAAGGGCATTGGCATCGACGCTGCTCCGGCTCGGCGACTTCGCCCAGGCGGAAGAGTACTTTGGTCGTCTGGTCGCTATCAGCCCGACGAGGACAGAGTACCGCCTCGGGCTTGCACAGTGCCTCGCGCGAAGTGCTCGCCCGACTGAGGCTGTTGCGGTCCTACAGCCCGTGTGCGATAGCAAGGATCCACCCATCGATGCCATCCTAATGCAGAGTGAATTGCTTCAGGCTGATGGCAGGGCGGGTGAGGCTTTTCAGGTCTTGGAGTCGATCGCGGCGGACCATTGGGATGAACCACAGTTTCTGCTGCGGTATGTGCATCGCGCGCATGCGGCCGGCGAGGATCGGCTCGCACACGAAACTTTCGTAAGGCTACTGGAGTTACGGCGTCAGGGTAAGGTGCCGGCCGAGTTGATGCAAGAGGGCACGGTAGAGCAGCTCCTGGAGTACGGGAGGGAGTACCGTAGCCGGCGCGAAGCACTGCAACAGGAGGTGGTGGCGGGGCGAATGCCGTGGCTGTTCGTCGAGAATGTGCTCGGAAATCCGCCTACCAGGGCATGGACGCTCCATACGCAAGAAGTGAAGTGGGTTTCAGAGGAACCACTCACTTGTGCTTCCCTCACGGTTTATGCGACGAATGGGTTCACGGTGCGAGTTACGGACGCGGATAGGCATATCGAGGCCATCTCCGCATCACCACAGGGACTGGGGGTCGTTGCGGACCTGACGGCGCTCATAACGCTGCACCAGCTCGGGCAATTAGAGCGGGCGGCCGAGTTTTTCGGCAAATTGATCCTTCCCGCGACTTTCGGCGATTTGCGCATTCACGACGCTGGTCGGTTCGGTCAACATCAGCCATCACGCGAGACAGAACTGCAGAGGATCCGGGGAGAGATTGACCGAAGCCGAGTCCATGTCGTTGAAGACGCCGGCACGGGCTTAGTAGCGGTTGACGAGTACTCGGATGACCCTAATCGACACGTATACCGACTGCAAGACTTCGTCGCTCCTCTCCAGACTGCCCAGAAGGCTTCACTACATGCGATCGAAGAACTGCGACGCGTGGCACATAGGCCGAGCGCTGTCGATCAGCATCACCCCGCTCTTGCGCTCGGCGCTAATCTTTTAGTTGACCTGGCAACGCTACGGACTCTGGCTAGTCAACCCATCTTCGAGTGCGTTGTTGATGCCTTCGGCGTGCATCTTCCATCCACACAGCATGAGGAATTAGTCAGGGAACTCAGGGCATGCGAGACGGCGACGGACGCAAGGCGAGCCCATGACGATCTATGGGACACCATTGCCGGCCTCGTCATGCGGGGGAGGGCCACGTGGGAGCCTGTTCCTCATGACGCCCAACCCGATGACGATTCCGGTACAGACGCGCCGCCCTCGATTCACATCGACGCGATCAAGCTGGCGCGACATCTTGCGAAGCCATTGATTGTTGACGACCGCGTCCTGCAAGTCGCTATGTATCAGGACACCCCAGCTAGCACCTCGCGTGCCTTCGGTTCTCCTCAAGTCTTGCTCGCCATGCGGGACGCCGGATACTGCACGTCAGATGCCGTTGCAGCGGCTTTCCGTCGTCTGATGCGCTGGCGGTATCGGTTTCTGATACCGCCTCCAGCACTTCTCCTCGCGTGGGCCAGGGAGTCCATTGACAACCCTCCTGGGGACTCGCTCCTTGATGTGGCTGTTTACCTGCACGACTGCCTTAGCGATCGCGTCAAAATTACTTGTACGAATTGCTATTGGTTGATTTGGGGGGGTTGTGCAATGATAGCGGGATGCAGGACGCGCAAGTTATCACAC
>Ga0315289_10009059_pt1 | contig 14352 bp, 9 predicted proteins | sample YL17G11_40_MG_FD_203452 | JGI IMG/M metagenome (GOLD analysis project Ga0315289, IMG submission 203452) | Sediment microbial communities from Yellowstone Lake, YNP, Wyoming, USA - YL17G11_40 | ecosystem: Environmental > Aquatic > Freshwater > Lake > Sediment | place: USA: Wyoming | collected...
TGAAGCGATAGCCCGCGAGCGGCCTCACCCGCGCTATGGGACGCGCGATCCTGCGGCCGGCGAGGATCTCCATTACCTGCTCTATGCCTTCGTCGGAATAATGCGGAATCATCGCCGGTTTATACGATTCGTTATCATATGAACGCGTGCGGTATTTCTCGTCCATGCGCCGCAGCGTGCCCTCCTTCATGAACCGGTCGATCGTCTTCCCCGCGCCGTGGTCCATGGTGTAGAGGGTGTCGCCCGCGCCGCCTTCCCCGAGGCAAATATATGAGGACGTATAATTGTACCCCGGCAGGAACACGAGCCTTCCCGGGAGCACCCGCGCGGCGTTGTGCCGGTGGACCCAGAAGGATCGCCCTTCGAAGTTCTCGCGGAGAATCGAGTTGTGCGAGAAATCGCACAGCAGGTCGATCCTCGGCCGTCGACCGGGGAACACGGCGCCGAGCACCCGCTTCAGGCGCCCGACCGTGGCGAGGCGCGAGGCGTATCCGGCATTCATGGCGAACCGCATCGCGGTCATGTACCGTCTCCCTTCGGCCGACTCGGGATCGATAGAGAGATACTTGTCCGCGCCGAAATAGCAGCGCATGCGCTCGGCGAAGGCCGAAGCGCTCCCCACCCCTCGTGCGTGGAGCGCGAGCTTCCGGGCGCCGTAGAGGAGCTTCGGCCAGCCGGTCATCGTCGTCCGGTTCGCGTAGAGATTGCCGAGATCGTCCGAGAGAAGCCCGCCGTCGGAATGGAGCATGATGACAACGTCCTTCTCCCTGAGCCCCCGCTTCTCGCACGCTTCGCGGTCGATGATCTCCTCGACGTACTGCACCTCGAAGAAATGGTTCCCCGACGGGATAACGCTGAAGCCGTACCGCGCGCGCTTCAGTGTGAATCGCGGAACGATGCCCGTGAGTCGCTGCCACGGCATGAGTTCGGGCTCACCGATCGTCCCGTGAAACTCGATGTTCTCGAGCATCTCCGGCCCGAGGCCATAGGTGTCGAGCACGGCCCGGGCGCCCGTGCACACGATACGCCGCATATCCTCGAGGCTCACATGCGGGCGCGCGAAGATCTCGTAATCGCTTCGGCGCCAATGCGCGAAGAGCTCGTCGAGGCGTTCATCCGACAGGTCGCTTCTCGTGAGACCGGTCGTGATGAGGCACATGCCGCAGTTCTGCGCGACGCTCGTCAGTTTGGGGATAACGAGGGAATCGGTCGCGATCGCGACGCTCGAAGGGCTCTCGGTCCGCTCCTTGAGGTGGAGATCGACGAGCCCGACAATCCGCGAAACGCCCCCGATCGAGGCGATCTCATCGAGACGCTCGACGAGCTTCGCGTCGGGCGCAAACGTCCTCCCGGACAGAAGCGTTATCGTATCGCCCGCCATATCAGCCCGATTTCACCGGTGAGAGCACCGCATCGAGCTTCGCTGCGGTCTCTCCCGGATGCTCTCCGTATTTGATGTTCATCTCGTAACACCGCGCGGCCCCGAGGAGCGATTCGAGCGCGCGCGTCTCCGCCTCGCGCGCCCCCGGCGAGGGGGAAGCCGGGCAGAGGACGGACGCGAAGACCTCGAACGACCGCACCTCGTCGGCCAGCGTGTTGAAGCACCGGATCCGTTCGATCACCGTCTCTTTCGGGACCGGCCGGAGGCTCGTTTCGGCGCGCGACATCCGGGGAACGATAAAGATCGCGGGGACGGTCTCTTCGCGGCGCTTGCTCCGCGCGACGTTGAAGGCGGTCCGTCCCAGCGGCACCGGCACGTCGATCCGTTCGAGAAGGTCGCTCATGTGCGGCATACGGGAGAGCATTCGCATATCGATGCGTAGCGGCTCGTGGCACGAGTAGACGCGCCAGGGGTCGAAGAGAATGAGGTTGTCCGAGATGAAGGCGCTCCCCGGCCGCGCGAGGAGCTGCGCGATGAGCGTCGACTTGCCCGTCCCCTGCGCCCCGACGATCACGACGCCGGCTCCGTCGATCGCGACGCCGCCCCCGTGCATGAGGAAAATGCTGCGCTTGCGAAGACGCCAAAAGACCGGATAGTACACGAGATTGTACATGAGCTCGAAGTAGAAGCGATTCGGCGAACCGACGCGCCCGAGGACGGCGAGCGCCATCTTCCAGATCGTCCGTTTCAGTGAGGCGGAAGGCGCGTATGCGGCGGCGACATCCATGTTTCCCTCGGCGCGCGAAAAGGTCATTCGCAGCCCCTCGAGATACGGGACCTCGCTCCAGACGATCTCCCGCTCGTTGACGTACACTCCTCTGCAGACCTTCTCATGATCCGAGAGGAAGTCCGTCGGGGCGCGGGATCGCCGCTCTCTCGTGAAGGAAATCGTGATTTCAGGCTCGAGCGCCCCCTCGAGGAGAATCGGGGCGAAGTGCTGCCTCGCGTACCGGACGAATCTCCCGTCGTTCGATTGCACGCGCACGCGCGTCGAGCATATAGTCAGATCGAAGGATTCCATGAAGCACCTCGCGGGGCGATCCCCCTCGCTCGCGAGGGCGGATTACCGATTGCCCCGAATCATCTTACGGAACTATTCCCCTCTGTCCAGAGATTTTTCCCCCGAGATCGGGGACCGTCCGTGAGTCGATGAAGAGACGTTTCCAATACTCGAGGACGAGAAGCGTCCAGATCCGATCGCTGCAATCTTCCTTACGGTCTCGATGCCGGTCGAGGATTCGCTCGACCTCTTTCGTATCGACGAGATCACGCACGGCGCTCTCGCGGGAGAGGAGCGAGCCGCGCGCGAAAGAGTCGAGCTGCTCGGCGAACCATTCCTCGATCGGCACCGGGAAACCGCGCTTCGGCCTCTCGAGAACGTCCCGGGGAAGCAGCGACGAGGCGATCTCCCGGACGATTCGTTTCGTCGTGCGACCCTCGAGCTTCGCTTCGACCGGCATGCCGGCGGCGAGCTCGAGAAGCTCGTGATCGAGGAAGGGCACCCTGAGCTCGAGCGACCACGCCATCGTCATTTTGTCGGCCTTGATGAGCAGGTCCCCGGGAAGATAGACCCGGGCGTCGAAGTAGAGCATCCGGTTGAGCGGATGCTGGCCGGAAACGCGATCAAAGACCGACTGCGCGAAGGATTCGACGAGCCCCTCGCGCGCGCGGTGCGACGGACGAAGGGCGCGGAGCTGCTCGTCGGTGAACGCGGTCGAGACGCCGCGGTACCGCCGCTCGAGCGGTTTCCCCGCCTGCGCGAGATACCGGTGGAGCTTTCCGTCCGGAACGAATCTCCCCGCGAGCGCGAGCGCTCCGCCGAGCCCGGGAACGCGGCGGAGCCTCTCGATAAAGAGCATTTTCTGGAAGAGGATGTACCCGGCGAGCATCTCGTCGGCCCCTTCGCCCGAGAGGATAACGGTCACGTGCTCGCGCGTGAGCTGCGAGAGGAAAAAGAGGGGTAGACACGCCGCATCGGCGACCGGCTCGTCGAGGTGCCACACCATCCGCGGAATGAACTCGCCGAATTCGGCCGGCTCGAGCTCGAGCTCCCGGTGCTTGCACCGATAGCGCTCGGCGACCTGGCGCGCGTATGGAAATTCGTTGATGTGAGGCTTGTCCTTGTACCCGACCGAGAACGTCTCGACCGGCCGGTCATTCATCCCGCTCATGAAGGCGACGACGAGACTCGAGTCGATCCCGCCGCTCAGGAAGGCCCCGAGCGGAACCTCGCTCATGAGGCGCATCCGCACCGCTTCCCGAGCCTTGGCCTCGAAGCGCTCGATCCAGTCGCGCCAATTGCCCTCCGCGGGGGTGCTGAACACCAGATCCCAGTACGGAGTGATCGCGACCTCCCCCCGCTCGGCGACGAGGATGCTTCCCGGCGGGAGCTTGTAGATACCGCGGAACATCGTGAGGGGATCGGGGACATACCGGAGGCTCAGGAAATACTCGAGCGCGTCCTCGTCGATTTCCCGCGGGATCGAAGTATCCCGCAGGATCGACTTTATCTCCGATGCGAAGTAGAGCCTGTCTCCGTGCACCGTATAATAGACGGGCTTTATACCCATGCGATCGCGAGCGATGAAGAGGCGCCGCTTCTCGTCGTCATGAATCGCGAAGGCGAACATGCCGCGCAGGTGCTTCACGCAGTCGAGGCCGTATTCCTCGTACGCGTGGAGGATCGTTTCCGTGTCGGAGCGGGTGCGGAAAACGTGTCCCTTCTGCTTGAGCGTATCCATGAGGCCCCGGTAGTTGTAGATCTCGCCGTTGAAGATTATCCGCGCCGTCGAAGTCTCGTTCTCGATCGGCTGATGTCCTCCCGAGAGATCGATGATACTCAGACGCCTGTGCCCGAGCCCGATCCCCTTTCCGAAGAAGAAACCCTCGTCGTCGGGCCCCCGATGGCGTATGACGCCGGTCATGTCCCGGACGAGATCCTGAGGGATCGCATCGTCGGAACGGAGGTTGAGAACGCCGCAAATCCCGCACATCGCCGTGTTCCTTTGTTGAACTAAATGCCCCGCATCAGACCTTCAACCGCCGCGTATCATCCGCCATGACCGCGCTGAATACTTCCTCGTATCTCTTCACCATCGACTGAACGTCGAACGCGCTCGCCGCGTATTCCTGTGCCCGCGCGCCGAGCGCCGCGGCGAGCGCAGCGTCCGAAGCAAGCCGTATGACTGCGAGGCCGAGAGCGCTCGAATCTCCGGGCTTCACGATCACGCCGCGCTCCCCCGCGCCCAGGATGACGGCGTTGTCGCCGACATCGGTCGCGATGATGGGCTTTCCCGCCGCCATCGCCTCCATGATGGTGAGAGGCTGCCCCTCCCAGAGAGACGGCAGCACGAACAGATCAAATAGCTCGAGCAGCTCCGGCACGTCGCGGCGGATTCCCGCGAATATGACCGCGCTCTCGATCGAAAGCGTTCGCGCGAGATTCTCAAGCTCCCCTCGCAGCTCTCCGTCCCCGACGAGCACGAGCTTCGCGTCCGGCTTCGCCCGCAGAATCTTCGGTAAGGCGCGCAGGAGGTGCTCGTGGCCTTTCTGCGTCGTGAGACGCCCGACACTCCCGACGACGTAATCGCTCTCGCGAATACCGAGCTCTCGGGAAAGACGGCTCGCGTCCGCGCCGGATGCGAACCGGGCCGCATCGACGGCGTTCGGCACGGTCAGCACCCGGGCCCCGGGAAGGCGCACATTCGCGACCAGATACTTCTCCAGATCATGTGAAACAGTTATCGAAAAGCTGACCCAATTTTTCATGATCCACCGGTAGACCGGCAGCAGCTTCTTTTTCGTGAGAATCTGGCTGTGATCCGTATGCACGAGGCGCCGCACGCCGGCGAGCCGCGCCGCGGGAGCCGCATAGAGCGTCGCGCCGATATCGTGCGCGTTGACGAGGCGCACCCGTTCCCTGCGCATGAGCCCGGCGAGCCGAACGGGAAGGGCGTAATTGACCCCCGGCCCCTTGTGGAGAACGTGGCAATTGATCCCGCATTCCGCGATCTCCCTGAACAGGTCCGGATCGGGCTCGAGGAGCGTGCAGAACGAGGGCCGAAACATCGTTCGGTCGAGCCCTCTCGCGAGGTGGAGCACCACCTGCTCGAGACCACCGTATCCGAAGCACGGAACGACGAACATGACCGGAACGGGTTCGGCGCGCTCGTTCATTGCGGCCAGTACCTCTCTTCGATTATGGCGGCGAGCTTCTCGGCGCCGTCTTCCGCGGCGACGCGGCCCGCACGCATCGTTCCTCGCAGCTCTTCGAGACGCCCGACGGCGCTCACGAGCTTCGAGAACAGATCGCCGGCGTTTCCGGAAGCGTAGGTAACCACCGTCTCGGGCCGGCACGCGTTACCGGCGGCGACAACGGGGACGCCGAGGCTGAGAGACTCGAGAACGGACGAGCAGACCCCGTCGGTCGCGGGCGTCCGCACGAAGAGATCTGACCGCCCCAGCAGCGTAAGAAACTCGTCCCGGTCGACGTGGCCGACGAGGAGAACGGAGCCCTCGAGCCCCTTTTCCGCGATCGTCTCGTGCGCGCGCGACATGACGGAGCTATCGGGAAACGACCGGTCGTCGACGGCGACGCACCCGAAACCGGGCACGACGCTCTTGAGGCGCGCGAGCGCATCGAAGAACGTATCGAGATCATACTCCGGCCGGTAAGCGAAATACGAGAAGAGAAGCGGCTTGCGCGACGCGAGAAACGCCTCCTGCTCGAGGCTCAATCGCGCGGGACGAAATTTCGCGCGTGCGGGGGAAAAGGGCGACACGGCATAAACCCCGCCCGTATCGGCCTTGTATCGAACAATCAGTTCCTTCACGGCCTCATGGTCGCAGACGACGACTTTCGAGAAGTTGAAGATCGCCGACCAAACGAGCTTGAGAAAGGGGTTTCCGCGGTCGGGGAAATGCCTCTGTTCGACGCCGGCGTGAAACGAGAGGCAGGGCCTTTTGAAAAAGAGGAGGTTCAGCTTCTCCGCGGCGAGCACGATCATCATTCCCTTCGGCGAATCACCGTTCATATGGAGCCTGAAAACGTATCCCCGGAGCGAAAACCAGAGGAGCTTCAAGCCCAGATCGAATCCGTTCCGCACCCGGATGAACTCGCCGTTCTTCTCCTTCCGGCGAGGCCCGAGGTTCAGCACCTTGCATTCGATCCCGCGCCGCTCGAGCGCCTCGCGCTCCTCGCGGATCGCGGTCGACCAGCCTCCCTCCGGGGGAGGGTATGGACCGACCATGAGTATTTTGCCGCGGCGATCCCTTTTTGGTTTCATCGAGGATACCCGTTCAACACGGCAAGTGTACTTCGGGAAGCGTTGCCTGCCAAACCAAATCTCTCCCCGCTCATTTTTCCCTTGACGCCCCGGAGCGCTTCCATTCTACTAAAACCATGTTTATATGCATGTTCCGCACCAATACCGGCCCTCGCGGGGCGATCGGGAGCCTATGATCACCGGCCGCAACATCATCTGCTTCTCGAACGATTGGCGCAACGATCCAACGAGCAAGCACCAGATCATGAGGGTGCTCGGTCGCGAGAACACGATTCTCTGGATCAATTCCGTGGGCCTTCGGCAGCCGACCCTCGTGAAGGAGGACGTGAGCCGAATGGCCAGGAAACTGCGATCGTTTTTCCGGGGACCGGAAAAGATCCACGACCGGTTCTATGTCTTCACCCCCATCGTCATACCGTTTCATCATTCGAAGCTCGCGCAGGGCGTCAACACGACGCTCCTTACGCTCTCGCTCGAGCACTACATCAAGAAGTTCCACATGAAGGACATCATCTTTTGGTTCTACCTTCCCAGCGCCCAATTCATCCTCCGCCGGATGCATCCGGCTTTTATCCTCTACCACTGCGTCGACGAGTGGAGCAAGTTCTCATTCATCGACGAGAAGATCTCCGAGAAGGAAGAGGCGCTCTGCCGCAGGGCCGATCTCGTCCTCACGTCCGCGCGGGAGCTCTATGCGACCAAGAACCGTTTCAATCCGCACACCCATTACATCCCGCACGGCGTCGACTACGAGTACTTTCACGGCGCCGCTTCGCGCAACGCACCGGTCCCTCCCGAGATGGCCGCGATTCCGAAACCGATCGCCGGCTTCTTCGGCCTCATCCACGAGTGGATCGATACCGAACTCCTCGAGTACCTGGTTCGCAGGAATCCGAACGTGAGCTTCGTCTTCATCGGAAAGACATCGGTCGATGTTTCGAAAATCGCCGCATACCCCAACGCGCACTTCCTCGGGCAAAAGGGGTACGGCGAGCTCGTCTCGTACGCGCGGCACTTCGACGTCGGACTCATTCCCTTCAAGATCAACGAGCTTACGATCAGCGTAAACCCGATCAAGCTCAAGGAATACCTGGCGCTCGGTATCCCGGTCGTTTCGGTCGATCTTCCCGAAGTCGCCGCGTATGAACGGGTCGTAAACGTCGCCGGGAGCTACGAGGCGTTCGACGAGGCACTTCGAAGAGAGCTCAGGGGCGAATACAAGGCCTCGCGCGCCGAGCTGGACGCGGTCGCCCGCGGAGAAACGTGGGAACGCAAGGTCGAGGAGATTTCAGCCCTCATCGAAGAACGGACGAACGCGCAACGCGCCCGCCCCCCCGAGGCAAGCCTTCCGTGAGACCGGATAAGGCCCACTAAAAAGCGAGAGGGAACGCGCGGGCGTTCCCTCTCGTAGGAACGATATCAATGATATGATTTACCGCGGCCCCGGGCCGAGCCGATGTTGAATCGGATTGCTGAGGGGCGACGGATTTTCACCATTCACTTCGTAGGCACCGATATCAGGGGCTGCGTCTCGGTATGTCAAGTTTCCCCAGCCGTACCCCGGGTAGAGCGAATTCACGTAGGCGCCGATATAGTCGTTGACTTGAGCACCCCTATCGATACACGGGCTCCCGGCCCGGAGCGCCCACCAGCCGTTGAACTGGCCGTATGCGTCGGGGAACTCATTCACAAGTAACGGATCAAGACCGACGTTATTGAACCAAGCGCTCGGATCGAGTGCCTGGATCTGCGCGATCGACCATGTCAGGGTGCTCCCCATGGAAGGTTGCTGTGCATAGACAATAGCTTGATTCCAGGTTTCGTCGTGACCGTCCTTCCGAATTACGTTGTTATAGAACTTGTTTCCGCCGAAGTGCGTGCTTGAAGGTAGCGTACCGGCGACATCCGGGTCTATCCAATTATTCGCACTGTTCGCATCGTACAGCCAGAGTTTGATTTCGGCAGCTCGATTGACATCGGGTGTCATACCTGTCGACTTGTAGAAAATATTATTCGCATAAATGCCGTCCCGGCAACTCGCATCGACGCATGAAAACGAGCCGTTTGTATTGTTTACAAGCAATTTGAGGCTGTTTCCCGCGCAATTGAAGAACGTGTTATTGTACACCAGCGTCGAATCGACTATCATGCAGGTGCCGCCGAATCCCCCTCCTGAAGCGTCCATTCCATCGGTGTGCGGTGTATACGTTACGTTCTTCCGTGCGACGTTGTTCGGACCGGCAAAATATAATGGCCCCTTTGTCTTCGTCGTTGTCTCGCCGCAATGGGTGACTACGTTGCCTTCGAAGAGACTGTATTCGGTTGCATTGGCGTAATACAGTCCGCCTCCCCAATGATTCTCGCATTTGTTGTACATGGTCTTGATATAGCGAGAGGGTGACGCACTATCAGAAGCTTTACCCACGCTCATGGCCGCATGGTTCGCATTTCCCAAGGTGTTCTTCCAAACGAGGAGCCGTTCACAGCTCATGAGAAATATCGTTTCTCCGGTTCCCTGAGCCCTGTCCGTCCCGTCTCCCGGAGGTATGTCTCCTGTGGCATGGTACACATGATGGAGATAGCAACTCTCGATCGTATCCATGGCCCCGTACGTGAACCCGACGGCGTACCTCATGAGGCCGCCCTCTAGATATGTCGCCCCCGGCGGCGGAAAATTCCCGTCTATCTCGATCCCTCTTATCTTGATGTGCTCTGATCGGTTGCTTGCGGTACCCTCGAATCTGATCACGTATGAGGCATCTTCCCGGCCTTCGAGTTTGATGTAGAGCGAATCCGAAGGATTCAGGTGGCTGAAACCATCAATGACAACCCAGTCCTGACCAGGATAGAAATACCAGTACCGATTCGTTTGCCTTCCACTGTTGCCGGTAGATTGGAATATCGCTTTCGAATCTCCATATGCCTTGAACACCATTGGCTGTCCAACCGTTCCTCCCGGTTCTCCGCTCTCACACCAAAACTTCTGTGCATTGGTGTAGGTACCCCCCATGATGAACAGAGTATCACCAGCCGCCATGATCGTTTTGGCCTTCGCGAGCGTCGCCCACGCAAGCGTGGTCGAAAGACCGCTCCGCGAATCGTCCCCCGACGGGGACAGATAGTAATTCGCCGCGCCCAGCGGAATGCTGAAACTAAGACTGATAGTTACAACGAGTTGCAATAACAAGATCCTTTTCATTCCAATACCTCCCCGGCAAATATAGGACGCAAATGTCATGCCGGTCAAGCTATTCCCGGTACGGAGTATCCCGGCGCTCTCAGCGATGCCGATTTGTTTCTTCCGTCTTCACTGATTGCCGGCATTTCGAGTAATCCTGAGTGATAATGATTCTTATTTGTTGCTTAGAGCAAGAAAATACAGTAAATTCGATAGATAGCTGGTATGGAACGTCATTTGCTAGAAAGCATTAATGCTATAGCCCTTCAAAGCGGAGAATGAAATGGTAGAGCTCGTGATGAAGCGTTTACTCCGAATGTGCGGCAGGTCGCGCCATAATGGGTATACACTTTGGGAGCAAAAGCATAAACCCATGCTGCGGCTTCTCGAAGAATTGAAGCGAAGAGGCGTCGATCTCGGAGGGCTTCGAACGCTGGAAATCTTCGGAAGAGACGGCCTCGACCATACGACGACGTACGCACGTGAGGTGAAAAGCCTCGAAGTTTGGGAAATAAACCCGAAATGGCATTCCGATCTGGTGAAGAATCTACCCGACGCCTCGATCAGGATCGTCGACAGCTACGAGGAGCTCGGGAGATCCAAGAGCAAATTCGAGTTTATCGTCGTCGACAACGCGATCGGCGACCTCGGCGCCCACTGCGACCACTTCGATCTTTTCCCCGATTCCATATTCAAGGTGACGAGCGACGAGTCGTTGCTGGTCCTGAATATCATCCCCCGTATCCATTCGAAAACCCTCAAGCATTTTCCCGACTTGCTCGATACAAAATACCTGGCTGCGAGAAAGAGCTTCTATGCCGCCGACGACCCCATGAATATTCCCGTGGATCAGATCGTCGGCGCCTACAGGAGTTTTATCGAGAAGAACAATTACCGGCTGGTCTGGTCGCATCATCAGAATCGATCGGGCGCCGGCGTCGACTACCTGGCGTTGAAAATCAAGAAGAATTAGAGCCCTTGCCCGGACCAGGCGCTCTCAGCCATGCCGATTTGTTTCTTCCGTCTTCACTCATTGCTGGCATATTGATTGCAATTCCGATACAACTTGCACGAAGATACACTTCGCCCGGAGAATACTGCATAGCTTTGCAGTACTATCAGCTTAAGTTCTCAAAACGGAGAATTACGCATGCAATTCAAAGTTGAGATGCATCGAGGAGAGGATGCGCTTAAGCTCACCAGGACTGTTGACTTTCGTGAACAGCTGCAAAAGCTCAACACGCGGTGTCCTTGGTCTACTGTTTTCCAGAGCCTTCCTTTCTTGGATGCCTGGTTCTGCCACTACAACGCTTCCTACGAACCGCTCATCGTGACCGGCTTTGACGAGCAGCGAAACCTTGTGGGGTTGGTCCCTCTGGCGGTGGAAAAGGAGAGCGGAAGGCTCGTGTTTGCCGGCAGACAATACGCGGAATATCAAGTGTGGCTGGCGCTGCCGGAACTCCGTGTGAATTTCATCGAAGCTGCCCTTGGAAGCCTGCAAAAGGCATTCCCGCGCGGGAGGCTGCAATTCTACTTTATTCGTCCGGACGCGCCGCTGGAGAGTTTTCGACCCGGCGGCAGGTGGAGCGGATCCTGCGAAATACGCACCTTTCCACGGCCTCTCATGGCTCTGGGTGATGGGAGCAAGCTTCGGGAGTCCCTGAGGAAGAAGTCAAACAAGAGTCGCCTCAACCGGCTGGAGAAGCTCGGGACGCTGCAATTCCAGCGCGTCGAGCGCTTCGAAGAACTGGAAGCGGAATTCGACGAAATCATCACGTTCAGTGACTTTCGAAAAGGCGCGGTCTACGGAAAGCTTCCTTTCCGAGACGATCCTTGCAAGAAGTCATTCCATGTTGCGCTGTTCAAGACTCCACAATTTTTTCACGTGTCGGTTCTGCGCCTGAACGGAAAGATGATCTCGGCCCACATCGGTGCCAGAGACAGGGACCAGGTGATGTTGGGAATCATCACTCATTCGCCATTCCTCGCCGAGCATTCACCGGGCAAGCTGCATCTCCTTCTTCTTGGGATTCATCTTGCGGAAGAAGGCTTTCGCGAATTCGACCTCACACCAGGAGGGACTTACAAGGATCGATTCGCGACGCACCACGACGATGCTTTTGCCCTGACGATCTTCTTCAACCGCGCCGACTGCCTGCTCTACAAAGCAAAGAAACAAATTTCCGGCATCGTAAAGAAGGCACTGCAACGCTCGTCGCTGGAGCCGGAGCAAGCGCGGCGAATACTCGAGCACGTCCGTCGGAATGCCGTTCCTTCCAGAATTCTTGCTGGTATCCGGTCCGCGCTCTTCGAAACCCGGGAGATAAAACTGTATAAAGCGGAAACCGGTAATTTCCCGAATCTCGAAAATCCAGGAATGATGCGCCGGGATGACTTGAATGACCTCATGGCATTCCAGGCGGCGGATACCCGCCATCCTTCCATTCACGAGTTTCTGAGTGGCGCCCTGATGCGCCTCGAAGCCGGCCATCACGTCTACACCTGCGTTGTGGATCACGTCTTGGTTTGTTCTGGATGGCTCGCCGGACACCTGAAGACCCTGGAATTCGATGAAGTCGGTCAAAGATGGCAAGTTCCCGAAGGTGGAGTAGCTCTTTATGGCTTTCAGGCGCATTCAGACTATCGAAAAAAAGATTTCCAATATGATGCGCTCGTCCAGATGCTGCAAGATGCCTCTGCTATGGAGAGTGCGGCGCAGGCTTATGTTTCTGTACTCGCGGACGATCAAATAACCTCTCAGTTGGTCGAAAGCCTAGGCTTCCGGCACGAGGCGAGTTTCTTCCAAAGAAGAACACTTCATCGAGTGGTTCGTTGGTCAACACTCCAGCGCAAAGAATAAGACGGGCATTGCCCAGATCCCACGCCACGTCCGCTCAGGCTCATCGGAGAAATACTGGTATTGAGTCGTGCGGGGAGGCATGGTATCATAAGAGGGTGGGGTTCAGCGGAAATGCTCATACCGAGGATATACAATGCATCGCTCTTCATGCGGCGGCACGGCCTCGCGAACTTCCTGCGGGAGATCCGTTCACGGCTCGACGACGCATATCACGAACACCGCCTCGGCATCGATACGTCGGGGTGGGTCCCGAAACTCGCGCTCGGCATCGACAAGCCCGATTCGGTCGATTACGTGCCGACGCGGTACGCCGCGATCTATTCGATGCTCGGGCGAATGCCGTTCGTTCCGTCGAAGAGCGTGTTTCTCGATTTAGGATGCGGCAAGGGGCGTGCGCTGGCCGTCGCCGCCACATTCCCGTTCGAGCGGATCATCGGCATCGAGCTGTCGGAGAGGCTCGCCGAGTTCGCGAAAGCAAATATCGTATCCATGCGGCACCGGAGAGCGAAACACATCGAAATTCACCACAAGGACGCAACGGCATACGAGGTGCCTCCGGAGGTGAACGTCATCTATTTTTTCAATCCGTTCATCGGGAAAGACCTCCGGACGGTGGTGGGCAATATCCACCGCTCATACGTTAACGCCCCCCGGGCCATGTTCATCATCTTCTTCACTAACGGCAAGTTCGACGAGATCATCCACGATCAGCCGTGGATCGTAAAGACCTGCCAGACGACCTTTCATCCGAGTATCGGCTGCGGTCTCTACGGGACAGCGCCCCCGCCGGATGAGGTTCTCTGAAGCGCTCTCGCGTCTCTGCATGCGCATCTCCATTTCTCTCTCCGAATCGCACATCTATGCCCCGCACAATATATTAGGAAGGAACTCACACCTGAGCTCGGGAATGGCCGAAAAAATGCACTTGCCATAGCGCGCCGGGAAAGTTATGAAAGGTACAAAATGATGCGTCGTCCTCGAACAAGTGATCGAGCGGACCGATGCGATTCGGCGGGCAACGGAAAGAAACAATGGGAAACGAACCGAAGACGCAGAAGCCGGATACGGGAGAAAGGATCGGAACGAAGACGTTTCACAATGCAATACACCCTGTGGTATTTTGACGCATGCGAACGAAGAAGTGCCGTGCATCAGTTGGTTATTCAGCAGAGTATGGGGTGAGATCATGACAAACAGAATTGCCTCAACAGCATTGATCTTCTTGCTCCTCGCAGCCTGTGCGATTCCGCTCGCCGCCCAGGAAACGACGAGCTACCTCGTCAACTGGGCGCCCAATCCCGAACCGGACATCGCCGGTTACATCATTTTCCGTTCGCTGAACAGCGGCGATCCGAACCCCGCCCCGATCGACACGGCGAACGCCAACACGTTCAGCTATATCGATTCGGGCCGGCAGAAAGGGATTCCCTATTATTACTGGATCAAGGCGATGAATGCGGCCGGAGAGACGAGCAATTATTCGAATCCGGTCTCGGGGCTCACGATCCCGCAGAACGCGGCCGACCCTCTCGACAACCTCTGCCGAGTCACCCTGAAAACGAAGGCCAGCGCTTCATCGTACAATATC
>Ga0315289_10009060_pt1 | contig 14351 bp, 15 predicted proteins | sample YL17G11_40_MG_FD_203452 | JGI IMG/M metagenome (GOLD analysis project Ga0315289, IMG submission 203452) | Sediment microbial communities from Yellowstone Lake, YNP, Wyoming, USA - YL17G11_40 | ecosystem: Environmental > Aquatic > Freshwater > Lake > Sediment | place: USA: Wyoming | collected...
GTTAAGTCGGATCAAAACCACCTAAATGCGAAAAAAAAAAAAAAAAAATGAACGGACTTTCAGCATTTGACTAGACAACTTCCTCTTCTCGGAAGCTCATCCAGTCTTCACCTATCTTCACCCATGATGAGTTGAATTCAGTGAGTATGCCTTTGTACCATTCATCAAGTTCTCTTTTCTTTTCCTTGAACAGCTCCCTGTAAGCATCATGCTCTGAGGATGGGCTGCCAGATACGAATGAGAGATAACCCGCGAGGTTGACGTTCGATAGCCTTGCGGCTAGGACCTTCACTCCGAGGTCGAGATAGCGCCTGAAGGCAAGAGTCTCGAGCGGATGTTTCTTCTTGAGGCAGTCGCGCCCCAGTCCGAAAAAGTCGCAGAAGTTCTTGAATATTCCTTCCAGACTCCAAGCCTCAGCATTGATGAGACTCAGCCTTGATACCTTGATACCTTCGATCTCCCATGGTTCCCGTTCCTTCACAACTTCTTCGGCATCTATAGCCCCGAAGTCGTGCTGGCACCTGTTTACCCTCACTGTGGGAAGAAAGCCAGCATTCTCGTCTGGCATCCGGACCCTGAAGTGATCTTCCCTTTTAAGGAAGTATATCCAGTATAGATGCCCCAGAAGGCTCATGACCAAAGTCTCAAGGTAAGGTGTGATGGGGAAGATATCGGAGGATGAGTTGTTCGAATCCACCAATGATGCCAGAAGACTCATGGCCACCCATATGCGATGGGCGGCTTTCGTCTTAGGTACAATAGCATCACTACTTAAGTCCGTCATCTCAACATCAATCGCGTTGAGCCAGGAGTTCACAGCTGTAAGCTCTTCATCTCCTAACCTCGTCTTGAAGTGATAAGGCTTTCGGATGACATACTGCTTATCCTTCGCCTTTTTCTCCTTCTCGACCTTCTGCTGCTCAATGACTTCCCTATCTGGCCTCAGACCATAAAGGAAGTTGAACTCGATACCAAGATCATGCTTCATCAAGCGGGCGAGCGCATCATCGTGCTTGCCCACTATCCTGGCCTGCTCTCTTCTCGTCAGATAGGTCATGTGAAGGCGTTCAAGACTCCAGTGTTCCACCCTTGCGATTAAGGCATCCCTCTCGCTCAGCCCGGCTTCTTGTCTCTCCAGTTCCTCGTTCTCTCTCAGTTCTTTTCTTTTTTCGCGTCTAAGTTCCAGAACGCGCAGCTTCTTACATTTATCCTCCTTGGGCGACTCAGCAATAAAGAATTCCCCATCAGATTTTATGAAGGTAGACTCTGCAACCTGAAGAGGTCTCTGCCTCGATAGACCGGAGTCATTTTCATTAATCACCTGGTGTTCTCCGAAGGACTGACCTGCGATGGACTCTTGGCGGTATGTGGGCCGACCATCCTTTTGAGCAGCCAAGGAGTTCTCGGCTTTCCCGCTCCTTCGCTCATTACGCAGTATGCCAGTAAGTACAGGTAGGATATTGTATGGGTTGACTGTTCCGCGTAAGGTCGGAAGGGTGTTATGCCATTCCCCCTTCTCACCGAACAGTAGCAGAACCATAGGTCTCCTTAATCGTCTTTTTCTCCAGCTATCAAGTCGCATCAGGTCTGTGCCAGATTTAAAAACGATCGACTCATCCTTCTTCGGGAAGTTATTGAATATTATGTTATCTGATCTCGGAGATTCCTTGATCTCCGTCAGCTTCACACCATCTTTTCCTAGTAGGTCCTCTTTGATTAGGACCCACCCCTTGTCCTCACCGAATGTCGGCTCAGCCGACACATCATCTATCTTCTCTTTTATTCTCAGCCTTGAAGTCCCTGTGAGGCTAAGGACTTCCAGCTCATACTTGCTTTCATCTGCACTCGAAAGCTCTTCCAGGGGGTCATCAACCACCTGGCACAGCTTTCCAAGGGTCAGCCCCTGCTTTTCCCATACCGGTTTATTTTTAATGCCGCCCATGAATGTTCCGTTCAAGCCCGCGAAGGCTCCCATCATGGAAGCGAGAGTGTTGATCGATGGCAGGGGAAGATTCATGTCGGAATAGGAGAACGTCTGCAGGAGCAAAGGAGCGAAGGGAAGAAAATTAGTCAGAGTAGGTCTCTGATGCATTTCCACCATTTCATCCCAGATATCTCTGCTGACTTTTAAGGAACTGAGTAGGAGCTGGCGAAGGGCTAGAGCATAGTATGGAGCATCTGGCCTGTAAACAGGACTTTTAATAGCTTCAAAGTCTGAAGGCTTCGCCTCGGGATCTAACATGATTGCTTTGGTGACAAGCTGACGCTTCGATGCCGGGATACAGGCATACTGTAGTAGCATGAGAAGGGAGGCCACCTCTGCAAGGCGGCTAACATGAAGTATTCGGTCCTTCGTCCAGCTTGTCCGTGACACTTCCTCACGGCCAGTTGGGAAGTTGACCCACTTCTCCGACCAGCTCCGCCCTAGCTCAGCTCTCGTCATCCCTCCAATTTTCGAAGCATCTTCAGCACTGCCATAAGCGGGATATTCTTTTATGAACTGCTTCATGGCATTTTGCAGGGAGCGTGGTTTACCTTGTTTTGCTATGAAGGTTTCCAGATCGGACATGAGACTCTCTGACGCGCCATTTGAGAAAAGACCCCATGCGGGATTACCTAAAGGCGTCTCCTTGAGGACTCCTATCAGTTTTCCAAAAGCCTTCTTGTCTTCACGTAGAAGCTCAATTATCGGTTTACCAAGAGTCTGAGGGTTTTTTGCTGTATGGTCCAGTATTGACATGACGACTTGGCTCTGCTTCGCAGATAGCAGTGCTTCCGATAGAATGAGAGTTGGCGTGAGAAGGCTCAGGTCAATGATTATGCAGTTATCCATCTACATTCGATTTCCTACGATGTCTTTTTTGCGTACTAAGTTGATAGAGTCTCACTATCTGATTATACAGAATCTAGCTTCCAGTCAATTCAATCTTACGGAGGCGAAGCGCAGTCATTTTTACATGCCTTAATAATTCACCTATTTTCTACCAAAGTAACCCATTGTAATCTTTTAATAAAATACCTTAAGTAAAAAACATCTAAAGTTTTTACTCCATTTTCCGATAAGTCCTTTGTAAGGCGAGAGAGACAAGCAAACAAGGAACAAAGGAGGATGGCATGAAGGTAGAACTGAAGAACGTGAAATTCTACGAGAGGCTCTCGGAAGAGACGAACTGCTTCACCGCCACTGTCTATATTGATGGCAAGAAGGCGGGCGAGTGCGAGAATAGGGGGACTGGAGGAAGTACCAATGTTCATTTTTCAGATCCTACCATTAGAGATGCTTTTCATGCCTATGCGAAAAGTCTTCCCGATGTTCTTTGCAAGGCTCGTCCAGAGGTTGGCATACATGAAGATTGGTCATACAAGATGAGTGGTGACCATCTCATCGATGAGCTTTTCGATGCGTGGCTGAAACAGAAGGAGAGCAAGAAGCTCGACCGGATGGAAGCCAAATGCAAGGCTGACTTTGCCAAAGCAGGTTTTCCAGTGACTGTTCGCCTTGAGCTTGCCGGAGCAACGGCATGGACGGCATGCAAGACTGCCGAAGAGGCTCCGAAGGCGGTTGCGATGTATGAAGCTAAAAGTAAAGCGAAGGTGACTTCCTTTAAGATCGTTTAACTAGGAAGGGTGATGGATCAACAACATGTACAAAAATTATTAAACACACTCTACGAAAACGAGATGTTTCAGGAATATTTAGATTTAATTGGTTTTTATTTAAGCCTTGGCGGGAAAGTTGGCAGGTAGTCTGCCATTAAAAATAAATAACTAAGGGAGAAAAGCATGGAGACACTGAACTTATCAAAATTACCATCAAGCGTTATTGTACCGCCCACATCTAGGTGCGTGGGAACAATCAAGCGCGACCTCAAGGGAATCAAGGGCGAGCTGACCGCCATCATGAGCGCGTCCGTTCTAGGGCGGTTCATCAAAGCCTTCCGCAAGCGCAATCCCGACACGATCGAGGGCATGGACACCGTATGGGGAGTCTATGTTGGAAGGTATGCCATTGTGTACCTGAAGTATCAGCATGTACCTGGTGGTATCACTCCCTGCAAGGTTATGTTCCTGTCCAGAGCGGGCAAGCCCCTAGCCTATGCATCATCGCTGAAAAAGCTCATCCCACTTATCGGCCCTGCGATGAAGCCGATCAAGAAGCCGAAGCCGAAGAAGCCTGCTCCTGCCAAAGGGCGGAAGATGACTGGCTACCAGAAGGCGAGCTGACATGTTATCCGCGCGCCTTTGCGGGTCGTCAGATCACCGTAATCTCCCGATCTTAACTTTACCACCAGCTTTAACCTTGATGATTTTACCACCAGCGAGGTCTGATATGTGAGCTACTTCGAATAAGATCCCCCGCCCTCTATAATCCAGTAAGAAGCTTGTACTTAGTCCCTTCTAGTACCTCTACCTCGTGACCCGTTCCTACTTTTATCCTCCCATGAGGTTTAACCTCGATGGTTTTACCACCCCTTAGGTCGTCTAACTTAGCAACGTCTAGCGTTAGATTCCCCGTGGCTTCTACCGTCATGTTCTCAGTAAGGGTAATTTTACCATCAGCCGCCCCATCATCACCGTCCGAGATGGTTACCGGACCCGTCACTATGGTAGGAATGGCGGGGGCTGGAATATCACCACGGTAGAACGACGTGGGGGCACTTCCCGGTGTTCCTCGAATAGCCCATTTATACCCCGAGCCACTGATTGCCGCCGTCGTTACCCCCCACGCGGTGACACCCGCAACACTCTCCGCAGTCCACGTGGAGCCACCATCAACGGACGTTCCTAACTGGGTGGAGGTCGATGCCAGAAGCTCCTGTCCGTCCCCCGACGATACGATTTGCCAATTGGCTTGCCCCCCGACGTTCAGTATGCTCGACCACACGCCCCCCACTCGTTTAAATACGGAAGTGGGGGCGGTACCCGACTGACTAGCAAACATAATTGCTTGGGTGTCGTCACTAGCAAGCGATGTGAGCGAGATGGGGGCAACAATGTTTCGGGGTGTCCAATTTGCCCCAGAATCCGTGGACGTTCTTACTTTATCGGTACTAATGGGTGGCCCAACTACTAAGTTTGTACCCGAGGTGGTGTCGTCCCTACATGATGCCAACTCGAAAGATATGTTAGGGTTCCCTTCATCAGCCAATACTACTCCTGCTGACCAATCCGTACCAGAGTTCACTGAGGAGTAGAAGTAGCCCGTAGATGTGGTAACGTATAGTTTAATTCCGTCTCCGCTCATGGTGGTATGGTAGATGCTACCATTAGGGGTCAAAGCCGCGCTTCGAATCCAATTTTCACTCACAGTGACATCTCCACTGCAATAGTAAACGTTACCCCCACCAGAGAACACCATAAATTTTGTACCCGAAGTATCGCAGCACATGGCGCCGGTCTGGGCTGCAGAGACCCAAGTGCTCCCACTATCTGAAGAGATGTCGTTTTGTGGCAGACTTCCATAGTTGACAACCACGGTAGTACCCGTAGACGAACACTCTAGCCTATCTACAATCGATATTAGAGATGTGACCGTCCACGTTACCCCACCATTGGCACTGCGATATAGATTATATGTGCTGCTCGCGTAGCAGGCTACATAGAGGACGTCGCCAGTGGAGTCACAACATGCTTGGTAAAGATAGGTAGGGGTGGGTGTCAGCGTGAGTGTTGTCCACGTTGCGCCCGAATCGGAGGATTTAAGAACTGTCCCCGACCCACCCGTTACTACATAAATGACGTTTCCGTTAGCACTACATAAGACCTTGAGTGGTCCCTGATTATTAAGAGTCCTCCTGTATACTACCGTCACTCCGCCATCCACTGACGTAAATATCCCACTAGCAGAGGCTATCACCAGCTTTTGGCCATCCGCTGACGCTGCCACCTTAGATTGGTAGATAGAAGTGGAGGGAACCGTAGGAGATACGATAATTTCCCAACTTCCCGCCCCTACTTTCTGATACATGGTTCCGGTGGCGGCTAAGACATACTTTGTACCGTCTGCACTTATTGACGCAAAACTCATAAAACCAGTAAAACCACTTTGAACTTCCCACGACGCGCAGGAATCGGTGGATATAAGCCCCCCGACAGATGTTCCTATCAGGATCTTAGATCCGTCTACGCTACAGTCTAAGGACATCAGTGAGTATAGGCTAACGGGCAAATTTGTGATTTCCTGCCACGAAGCCCCCATATTGGTTGACTTGTACAGCACACTTGCTGTACCCAAATATAGGGTGGATCCGTCACGACTAATTTTAACAAGAGCGTAGGAGGATAGAGGAACTACGCCAAGTCTAGACGTCCACGTCGCTCCGCCGTCGATGGAAGTATAGGTAACACCCCCAGCTATGGCAACAGCCTTACTGCCGTTACTGCTCATTGAATACTTAAAGACGGCTGCGTTTGCGTTGCTGGTGGATTTTCGCGTCCACGTCAGTCCGGAATCCGAGGAGATGGCTGCATGGCCGGAGTCAGCTGCAATGATCTTCGTACCGTCGCTATTGAGGGTGGGGGCTGCCCAAGCTATGCCTTCTGCACGAACTGTCCAAGTAGTCAGGTCACTAGAAGAGGCGTAGTACATTTTACCACCGCTTATCGCTACAAAACCACCAGATCCAGTGCCAGTGTAGGCAGCTAAGTGCTGTACTATAGCACGTGACCCCACGGTACACTCGTACCAAGTGGAACCACTGTCGGTAGAGTAGGCCGCGGTTACCATGCTGACCATACCATATACTAACTTTGTTCCATCACCGGAACACGCTATTGCTCCAGCGGAGGTAAGTGTTGAGGCGGTAGTCCAGTTTAGTCCTCCGTCGGTAGTCTTATATAGCACCCCATTACCCGCGACTAAGGCGTAAACTGTGGAGAGATCCGTGGCGGCTATCAACTTTACGAAGTTTGCGCTGGCGGAGTTTGTATCCACCCAATTTAGACCACCAGTTATAGATTTCTTTACGTTTCCCAAGCCTGCCGTTGCATACAAAACTGTTGCTGTTGCGTCGCAGACCATTTGTGTCCATGTGCCCGTCACCGAGATCAACGAGGAGAACGTCACGCCGTAGTCTGTAGAGCGCCAAAAACCACCAATACCACCCACCATTACGGTTTGGCAGTCGGAGGAGGCCACGAGTGTCCTATAACTTGAATTAGTTCCAAGGACGGTGGGGGCGCTATCCCCAGCTAGGAGCGATAGGATCTGGCCGCTGGAGGTTACTCCGATAAATCTAGAGAAGTCAGCCGCCGCCACCCATTTAGTGACAGAGTAGGTCGTGTACCCCGCGATTGACGTTGGTGTCCATGTAATTGCCATTTTCGTTTCCCTTTCTGTAGGTTTTAGTCGCTAAGAGATTTTAGTCACCAGATCCAGAAAGGACGCGAGCGCGATGGGCGCCGTCTATGGTGATGTATTTATCATTCTTCTTTTCAACGATTATTGCGGGGAACTTGGTTTTTCTTCCTGCGAACTTCTCAGACTTCTCCTCTTCGTCTTCCCCGAAGGGTTCGGAGACGGGATCACGGTCGCCATACAGGTAAATTTTAGATACGGGAATACTTTCGAGCTTCCAGAGGTCGAGATCCTTAATGCGGTCAGTCCAGCATTCCTCTCCTAGGTCTTCGACGTCATGATGCCTTCTGAACTGCTCCATGACTTCATTCTTAGATACGCTCCCCATGTATCTTCGCCAGAAAACCCATTCCTAAATCTTCCTTATAAGAGCTTTAACTTCCTCTATAGTATCGGCTGATCCAATACCAACTGCTTCACCAGGATCATATTCGCCTTCGGCGTCTGCGGGAACCTTCATGACATAATATCTATGTTCCAAACCTGGGCCTTTGTCAGGCCCAACATCTTCGGGATTGAACACCCATATGCCGGCGTAGAACTTGTCGTTGATCTTCTTGATTGCAAGCCCCGTCTCATCATTGTGCCATGACTCGTCCTTGAACCCGAGAGCGATAAGCTCCCTAGGGAACTCCACGTCGCCATGTTCCTTGAAGTAGACTTTGTGGCCTTCTGTTATTGCGATGACTTTTTTGATTCGGTCATAGTACTTCATTTTATATCCTTTTCTCTTTATTTGCTGAGGCGGCTCCTGGAACTTAATCTTACTTGTTAGCCGAGGCGGCTCCTGGAACTTAATCTTACTTGTTAGCCTAGAGCCTTTCAACCTCTATGGCATCATAATGATTTCAATAGGTTACAAAACACGCTTTTGGAGTCAAAACTACAGATGCATTTAAACGGTACTTTTTTTATGCCAATTTTACCAATGATATCAATATTTAATAATTTTTATTAAAAACACCTAAAGTTTTTAATCGAATATTCCGAAGAGTAGGTATCAACAAAGAAAAGGAGATAAAACATGGGCGCAGACTTCTTAACAAAACGATTCGAAGGCAACCTCACCGCATCTCAGGTACGTGAGCTTGTGGTTGAGAAGATAAGAAACTCATGTGATAACAACCATAGAAATGAAGACTATGATGGCTACTCAGGTACATGGGGTGAGGCTTCTGCTCATTGCAATACACATGACCGCATCTTCGACAGTGAGAGCGAAGCTGAGGAGTGGTTATCGAATACCGCCCAGAAATGGGAAGGAGCAGAGGCTGTTCGCTATCGGACAAGCCCTCAGGTTCCGAAGGAAAAGCAAGAAGCCTACAAGGCTGAAAGGGAGAAGGCTGCCGCAACGAGCAAGAAGCTACAGTCTCTCAAGGCCAAGCAGGACAAGATCAAGGCGAGCTTCACCGCCGTCGCTGAGGACGTGAAGAAGATCAAGATCCAGATCAATACTCAGTATTCGAAGTCTGCTTCTAAGCTATTCAAGTGCTCTGGCTGCGGAAGCTCCATAGCTAAGAAGTTTATAAAGGCGACGGATGCTAACTCTCTCGGTACCGCTAATCTCAATGGCATGCGCGGTGGTAGTTATGGTCATCTCTTGACATCAGCCATCCCTCACTGCCCGCTATGCGAGGGGAATCTATCGACCCTGAAGACGGCCGGATTGAAGGCAAAGATCGAAAAGCTCAATGCTCTCGGCAAAGCATTCTATGCAGTGTCTGTTGAAATGAAGGAAGCACAAGCGGCGATCGATGAGAAACTGCTGAAGAAGTACAAGGCGGCTTCGGGATACGTATGGGTAGCGGCCGTATGGGCGAGCTGCTGATCATTAACCACAATAAAAGGGAAGATATCATGAAAGCCAGAGTTCCATACTATGAGATTTCGAACGTGAATAGGGACGAAGATGATCTCGGCTTCTGCCTGCGACTTTTCTGGCCTGTTAACTGCGAGGACAGATGGGGCGTCCGCTATGAAGGCTTCGATCATATCGATATCGATTGGACTCTATCCTATGATGCCGAAGGGGATACATACTATGGCGGCTTGATAGACTGCTCCGGCCTGAACCCGCAATTCAGTCCTACGTCATGCCGTAATGTGAAGCTCTTCTTCGAAAGTCCTCTTAGGGACCTCGATCTAAATGGCTTCGGCGGCGTCGGTGGCGACTCCATCGATGATGCCATCGAGCGCGTCAAGAGGCGGGTTGATGAGAAGATCAAGACGATAAAGCCTATGAGGCACCTTCCCTTGCCTAAATAGTTAAATTCCAATAGTTCAACTTCCCGTTTAAGTAAGATTAAATATAATGCGCTTACAATTTAAACGGTGAGGTGTCGGATGAGGTTAAAAGCACTGTGTCTCCTCTTTGCTCTCATTTCCTGTACCGAGTCATTGGCCAAGCTGCCCGAAGCCACCAGGCACTGTACCAAGCCTGGCCTTTTCGCCTTTACCTTCGACGATGGCGTGACGAAGAATTATCCGGAGCTGCTGAAGGTCTTAGACGCCTCTGATATCAAGGCTGCGCTATTCATTGAAGGGCAGGTGTCGGCAGATAGGGCAAGGCTTCCACTTCTCATTGAAGCCCATAAGAGGGGACATGAGATTGGGAACCATACATGGACACATCCCCACCTCACCAAAATGAACATAGTCCAGTGGGATACGGAGATCGGAAGCACTGAGCGCTTAATAGACTCTGTCACCTGGCAGGCCCGGAAGCACAAGTTCATGCGCCCACCCCACGGTGAGTACAATGAAGCCCTCCAGTCTTACCTCAGGATGCGTGGCAATGAGGTTGTTCTGTGGAACATTGAGCTTACGGGCGATTGGAGGAAAGGGAAGAGGGCAAGGAGCCGCGCGCAGCTCTTGAGTTCATTTGTTCATGCCTTCATGAAAGCAGACCCCACGAAGGATAGCTTCATCCTACTTCAGCATGACAAGAGCCTGGCATCGATTCACCTCATCCCCGATGTGGCCATCATGGTGAGAAATAGAGGCTTCAAGATTGTCCCCCTGAGTGAATGCCTAAGATTAGATAAGTGATATTTTATATACCAGATTGACGGAGTCGAGATGTCATTCCTTAGCAAAGTCCAAGGTGCCGCAACCCTACGCGCCGAGATGATCATACCGGAGAAGGCAGCCAAGCTATCACTCATTCAGGCTCCCTGGAACAAGTTTTATTCCAAGGTGAGGGAGAATGGAAGCACGGCAGGCTATGTCATAGCGGGAGCAGGCAGGAAGAATAGCAAGGTGAACCTCATAGTCACCTTCTTCAGGTCGAAGGCCGAGGTCCCGCAGAAGGTCGTTTTGAACACAGGTTTTGGCTCGCTGCCCCCAGGCCTTGACCAGCTCTACAAGAAGCAGGCTGATTATCTCAGGGAGAATAGAGATGAGATCGACCAGGCGCAGAAGGAAGAGCAGGCCAAGGGATACAAAGGTTATAGGGCTGAGTCATCTTATGAAGTGGTGGCTGTCGATGCTGAAGAGGACCTTCTCATTGTCTTTAAGTGCAAGGATCATGGCTTGCCTGCCGAACTCATGAACGCGATACAAGCCTTCGCTAAGGTCATCCTGGCTAGTGGCGGCAATCTTCATAAGGAATTTAAAGTATCGGCACTAAGGCTTAAGGGAGGTTATGTCTATATGGTTCTCTCCCTTCCAAAGGAAGCTCCGAAGGAAGAAGAGGATTGACTTTTCGAGTACTGCCGCTTAACATCTTTTCCGATGGGTCGACGGTAATCCGTTAACATAGGCTCCGGTGTCCGTAAGGACGTGCGGGAAGGTTCCGCTCTCCATATTTGGAGATGGTGAAAACAGACACGCCGGAAAAATGGACTGCCAATAAAATTATCCATCTTAATCACCATTCAGTTTATCGGCTATCTTATAGAGCATTTTCGCCAGGTCGTCGTTTATCGGCTTCTGTTTTTGATTCTGATACCTACGCTCTTGCTTTCTGCGCTCGTTCGGTATCTTCACTCCGTCGAGATCCTTTAGGATATCCTGGATAGTCTGTAGCGCTCCCTTAAGAGTGTAGTATCTGTCGCGGTTAATCTGCGTCGGCTCAGAGACGAGCATTGCGCTCTCCTTCTGATATGCCTCTGCTTTTTTCCTTAGTTTTTTTTGTATGTCATCCAGCCCCATCGCCATCCTTTCCAATCAATAACATTAAGACTCAGCTTATCGGCTCCTTCCTTAATTAAGGTTAATTTTTCTTATTTCTTGGAATAAAATCATATACTTATACTGGCAAGGTTGACAAGGGAACTTCGCCTTGCTAATGGATGGCAGGCTCACTCATGGGAGTCAAAAAGCTAGATGCATTTAAAAGGGCTGAAATAATGGTAGTTAACTGTATGTAATCACTACTTTTTTAAAATAAGTGAAAAACCCCTAAAGTTTTGATCCCATTTTTCCGATGAGTAGTTATAACAAGCAAGGAGACAACAAACATGAGTCAGCAACAACAAGTAAAAGTCCCTTACTCTTATTTCACGAAGTCGGCAGCCCGCGATTACCAGTCGCCCAGAGATGCTTTTTTTCGTGAGTACCTGCAGAACAGCGTCGATGCAGGAAGCCGAAACATAGACTTTAAAATCTATGAGGAAGCAGGGAAGATCATGTTTGAATGCCAGGATGATGGCTGCGGCATGACTGCTGATATCATTACCGACAAGCTCCTCACACTAGGTGAGACTTCTAAAGGCGAAGGGCAAACGGGCGGATTCGGAGTTGCTAAGATTTTGATTTACTTCTCTCACCCTTCCTATCAGATATATTCGCAAGACAATATCGTTCGTGGCGAAGGTGGTAACTACTCACTGGAAAAGGGCGAGATGGTAAAAGGCACGCGCTCTGTGATTGAGATCAACAAAGAAGTTATCAGTGGTGAACTCCAGAGCCTCATCTATGGCCTAAAGTATGAGATTCGCCGCTCCTTCCTACCTAAAGTGAACATCACCATCAATGGTGATCAAGTCTCTGCTGAACGAAAAAAAGGTCGCCAGGTGGCTGATCTAGGCGAGATCACGATACACAAGCAGAACCTCAAAGGTTCTACCGAATACTATGCTCTTGTTCGAGTCAATGGCCTCAACATGTTTCAGGTTTACGTCGGAGACCATAACTTCGAGCTTATAGTAGAGCTTAAGACCTACTCGGTCGAGATACTCACAACCAACAGGGACGGCTTCAAGGGCGATCTAGCACACAAGGTTAGGGCGGCTTTGGAAGAGATTTGCCAAGATCCGACTAAGCAGAAGCAGAAGTCTATGACCAGCCACTTCAAAGGAAGAACACCTCGTTTTTCTCCAGATAAAGAAGCTGCTGAAAAAACAGAGCGCAAGCTCGTGACTCTATCTGAGCGCATTCAGGAAGTCCTAGTCGAAGGTGAGCGTGACAAAGAAGTTATCTTTGCTGAAGTAAAGCAGCTCGTTGAAGAGGTAGTAGCAGAAGCTGGCTTAAGCGACGCAGTTCAGATGATGGAAAAGGTTGATACGATCAAGTCCTTCGTCGGTCGTCAGATCGATAAGTTCTTAGCCGCAGGCACGAAGGTATGTATCTCATGCATCGACCTAAGCCTGATACTCGCTCATGATGTTTACATCCAGACGATCGGCAAGTATCGGAAAGTTCCGAGTGCTTGGGAACCCGCTAACTTCACCGACAAGCAGCGTGACCTTCTTGCCCTATGGGCTAAAATCGTAGGCATGGTCCTCCGCGATATCGGATATGCCAACGTGCGCTATGATGCCGGCTTCGTGTTCGATGATGGATCACAGGGCGAAGTGACGCTGGCTCAATACCACAAGATGGAAAGCGGCATTGAGGTGTTCTACATCAACCCATGTCAGTATGGCGATGCTAAGTCCTTTCCAGTCGCTTCGAAGAAAAGGACCGAGATGGTCATGTGGCTTATGAATGTTGCTGTCCATGAAGTGACCCATTATGTGGGAATGCGGGGCCACAATCACGAGTTCGTAGCGAAGGAGGCCGCGTTGAAGTTCAAGGTGCTTCAGAACATCCAAGAGTACTTGACTCTATAGCCAAGATAAATGCATAGCGGTTTGTACTAAAATGTTCATCTTCCTTCAAGGTCAGCAGATAGTCATACTCTAACCTTGACAGCCTTAGCCTTTGATGAATTTCTTTTTTGTTGTACCCTTCATCGATTAATAGCTGAAAATCTTCAATTCCATCTTTAATTCTTTTTAGTGTCTCTTCCTTTGAAAACATATCTAATAGCCTCCTTTTGTGTTTTGATAAAACGCACTGTTTTCAAGGATGACTTACTAATAAAATTGACTGAGTTCAATCGGTACTATTACTCATGCAGGCACTAGATTAAGTGCAATCATTTTTACTGGAGGTTTTTAACATGAAGAGAGTCATTCTGATCCTTGTAATGAGCATTATGGGCATGAGTTCAGCTATGGCGGCTGACAATGCAGGCTATGTTACCGACACAGTCAAGTTCATTAATTATGAGCGGGCGAAGACAGGGGCGCTCCCCCTCGGAACCTTGGCTCCCTTGTCCTGCGCTGCGCAGACACTGGTCGCTGACATCGGAGGGAAGTATATCTGCCAGAGTGTTCCAACTGATGGGACATCTCCCTGGGAGCTTCCCCGGAGGTGTGGGGGGCTAGCATATGGCCTTTTCGTCGGATGCGGCTTTCAGACTCCCGAGCTTGCCGTCAATGGCTGGCGCCAGCGGTCAGATATTTCGGCTATGATGCTTAACCCAAAGTTTAGGACTATTGGCGTGGCCATGCTGAACAATTATTGGGTGGTTTTCCTAGGAATTTAAAGGGGTAATCTATTACCCCAATCTGCCTTTTTTGGGGTAAAATTTTTCCCCTCCCCACTACGTCGATATATCATCTTGCACCATATCCTTCCTTGGGTAATTATAGATATCATTTTTCAATGGTGGGAAATTACATGAAGGAACAAGTCGAAGTCATTTATGGGGCTGCAGGCCCTAAGG
>Ga0315289_10009061_pt1 | contig 14350 bp, 16 predicted proteins | sample YL17G11_40_MG_FD_203452 | JGI IMG/M metagenome (GOLD analysis project Ga0315289, IMG submission 203452) | Sediment microbial communities from Yellowstone Lake, YNP, Wyoming, USA - YL17G11_40 | ecosystem: Environmental > Aquatic > Freshwater > Lake > Sediment | place: USA: Wyoming | collected...
TGCTGCAGACTAGCGCGGCTCTAGTGTTCTACTTGGTCAGGCGTCCTAGGATCTCTGACGCCTCTCGCATCATCCCGTCGATGACCTCTGCCACCGGCTTGATCTCGTGTACGAGGCCTATGCTTTGACTGCACGGAATAATGCCCGCGTCTAGGTCGCCGTCTTCGTACATGCGTTTCGTCGCCGTGCCAGCAACCACTGAAAGGATCTCGCCCAACTCAGCCTGTTTGGATTCCAGCTCAGCCACTTTTAGCGCAGCCGAGTTCTTCCAGGCGCGGATGGTGTTCCGCAGCGTACCAAGAATTGAGAGTGTGTCCAGCTCCGTCGCTGAAGCCAAGGCTCGTTTGAGATTATCATGGATGGGGCACTCAGTCGTCACCAACAATCGCGTGCCCACAGTAATCCCTTCAGCACCCAACGCTAGTGCAGCAACTAGTCCTCTACCGTCGACGATGCCACCAGCCGCAATCACGGGAATATCCACTGCGTCCACGGCACTTGGTACTAGAATCATCGTGGCGAGTCCCACCTCGCCAACGTGCCCTCCACCCTCCGTACCGAAAACGGTCACAGCATCTACGCCTGCTTTCTGTGCGCTGAGCACATGCCGTACGCTGACGCACTTGTGCATCGTCTTCACGCCGCCGGCCTTCAAGCGTGCAAGCAAATCCTCCGGAGGACGATGCCCACTCGTCTCGACTATCGGAACATGCTCGCGGAGTATGACCTCGGCGTAGAGATCGTTGTCTATTGGTCGCATGGCTGGGAAGAGGCTCAAGTTCACGCCAAACGGCTTATCGGTCAGCTCTCTCACCCTGCGTACAGCTTGACGGAACTCGTCTTGGCTTTCATACATCGCCGAAGCCATCATGCCCAACGCGCCGGCGTTCGAGACGGCTGCCACGAAATCAGGTTTGGAGACGTGCATCATGGCGCCGCCGACGATCGGGTACTTGATGCCGAACAACTTGGTCACACGAGTCTCAAACATCGATTGACTCCCAACTACGATCGCGTTCTCGTCTTCGACAGAACTAATGTCAAGATCAGGATTTCACACTTCCCATCACATTCGACTCACCGCTCGTTGAGCGATTCCACAGGAGAGCAGACGCTACAGTAACGAGCGACTCGGTGCGAAAGTGACCATTCATCTACGCTGATGACGGCGGTTCGGATTGGTCGGTTTTTGGCGGCGGCTTGGCTCTCTTCCTAGTCTGTGTTCTCTTCAGTTTCTGTGTAACTGGTTCAACCGTTGCGACTGGTTTGGGGGGCGGAACAGGGGCTGGCTTGGTCCCCATTTTCGCGATCGCGAACATGGTCAGTCCTATGCCTACCGCAAAAGCCGCGAGAATGCCCAGTGCTATTGTCGCGTACAGGATCGTGCTATCGGTTCTCCAGATGGCAGTAACTGTGTGAGGTGAATCCATCGTGATTGTGGCGGTTGCAGAAGTCGATTCTACATCTCCGATCCATCTCTCGAAAACCTGCCTCACCCCATAGCTCGTATCGACCGATGTTGTGACCGAGAATGTTGCCGAACTTCCCGCATCGTACCATCCTGATCCTTGAGCGATCCCATAGTCGGACGAGACTGTTAGCATGTACTGGGTCTTGTAGTGCGCGACTACTACATGAGGAAGATCCATAGTGACCTGAAGCGAATTGCCCGACGCTGGAACATCGTCAATCGTCCACTGTTGGAACACGTACCGAGCGCCCTCACCACCTGAAACGGACGAGGGTACAGGATCGACCGAAACAGATTCGGTCGGAAGATACCAGCCCTCTCCGATGGTGGAAGCGATTCCTTGGGGATCCACCGAGACTTTCAGGAAGTTCTGGAGCTGGTAGTTCGCCACGACGGTCTTTGCCGAGTTCATCGACACCGTTCCGCTTGGTGTAGCCCCTGAAAAGTCCCCGCTCCAGTAGGAGAACACGTAGCGCTGGTTCGCGTTCAACGGCACAATCAGTGAAGTCACGCTGAACGACGCCACGGTTCCGTCGCTGTATGTTCCTTTTCCATTCACAGGAGCAGTTCCGGTGGGATTGGTTTCCACTTTGAGTTCGTATGTCTTTGCCTTTTCGTAGGTGGTTGTCGGATAGTAGTAGTATGGATAGTTCCACCAGTAAGAGTCCCAGTAGTATTGGTAACACCACGAGTAGTAGCAAGGATAGGAATAGTACCAAGGAAACTGCGTCGGAGAACCCGCAGAAACGCTACCTGACAGGCTCAGAGCAGTCGGCTCACTAGTAGGGGCCCCGGATGCGACAGCTCCGTTTGGGTAAACGGCCAGCAGAATCATGAGGACCAATGCGAGTTCAGCAGAAATGACGACAGAACGCCGAGCCAAGCTGTCTCAACTCATTGTAGCGGGTTGTAGATCGTATTTCTGCGTTGTGGAGTCTGCAAGTACGGGATCAGACCCATGGACCTCTCATGGTTCGAAATCTCGTGAGGTTGTGAAGAACCAAGCGTGTGTTCATCAGCCTGCAAGCGAACATGATTGCGTCGGCGGATCAGGACTGTCGTGACAAGCGCGGCGATCAACAGCATGACTGGCTGGGCAACAGACGGATACTCTGGGATCGGTTTGCCAGAGGCTTCAAGCTGGAAGTCAGCCGTGGCTGCGCCGCCTTCAGACACCGTCACCATCGTGCTCACGGGCGCATACCCAGGGTCAAGTGAGACAGTCAGATTGTACGATCCTGGCGCCACCCACATCATGTAGGTACCGTCAGTAGTCGCAGAGGCAACGGTGGGTTCTCCTGACTCGCCCTCAGCGACCACCTGCGCCCACGGAAGCGGGCGGAGGTTTCCGTACATATCATACCAGGACACGGTACCACGGATCACAGACATCGACGCATGCGATGGCATGATCATCAAGGAAAACGCTGTTAGGCCTAGAACCACGAGAAGAACGGTTGCGATTCGTCTCGTTGCAGGTGCCCTGTTCCGCACTCGAATCATTCGATATGCCAACCTAAGCATACATAGGCTTACAGAGACCTATAACCCTATCCATGCTGAAACCCACCAAGCGGGTTTCGTCTTCCCTAGGAGACAGACATACGGGCACATGGCGATGTCTCCATACGCAAAGCCAAGGCGGTCCGCTAGAACGCGAATCCACATTTATCGCGAGGAAGCACAATATGTGATTGACCAATTCAACAAGTGTGCTTCTTCGAACGCGAAATCATTGAGACCACGCTTTCAGCTCTGGCTATCATTGTGGCCGTGATGACGGTGATGTTGCAGTGGATTTGCGTCCGTTCTTCTGGTAGGTCTCTTACATGGCTGCTGGAATCTGTTTTCATCAGTGCACTCGTGATTATCGTGGCTTGCGTTTGTGATGGTCGTCCTACATCTTGAGGTTCCATTGATCGGTACCGTATTTCTCCTTGGCCAAGGCGGAAGCCATGTGCAATTCCCGTTCAGTTGCGGAGCCGGGAACGAGAGTCGCCATCAGAGTTTTCGTGAATGCGTCTTTGATGGTTCCTTTGACTTGGTCAATGGAAATCTTTTTCCCCAGTTCCTTCTCCAGAGAGGTTACCGGAAGGCGCGTGCTTCTGACGGGCGCACGTGGTGCCGGCGATTGCTCCCACCGCAATACCTTCCACACCATCTCAAGGTCCGTGCTTACCAGAATGGAGCCGTGGTAGAAGACAGCGCCCCACCGAATTGCGCCTGCTCCTCCGACGATCTTTCGTCCTCGAACCACTACCGTGTTGATGGGGACTCGGCTCGATTCCAGACCCATGATGCCAAGGGACGCGAAGGCACAGTCGAGACCTTGTCTGAATACCGCTTGCTGAAGCTCAAGACTCGATGACGGAGGCTTTCGGACACATATTGAGTAGTTCAGGTTTCCTAGGTCGTGGTATACCGCTCCGCCTCCAGTGAAACGCCTCACAACTTCGATACCATATTCCCTGCATGCGTCGAGCCGCAGCTCTGCGCTGGCGGATTGGTTCTCGCCAATGACGGCAGCGTTACGGTTCCTCCAGAGTCGAAGTGTTGGAGATGACTTGCCTTCTCCGACCCGCCTCGCTATAGCTTCCTCAAGCGCGAGGTTCGAAGGTGCATCCGTGAACTCCAAGTCGAGAAGCCGCCAGTCTTCCATTCCAGATTCACATCGAGCTAGACGAATTACGCGTACGATCGGCCTCTACCTGCTTGCAAGGCCGGCCCGCAACCTGTCCACTCTCTCAGGAAGAAAAGCATAGAGCTTGAACTCACTGATATAGCGGCCAATCTTCGCAATGATCCCCGGAGCGTCTGTCCCAAGCTTGCAGACAAGAGAGTTTGCTGTGAAGGATAATTCCTCGATCTGGATGATGTCTCTCTCAACTCTTGAAATTGGCATGGCCTCGCGTAGCTGGTCCTGAGACCCACCAATCGCGATGATTCTGTGGAATCTCTCGCATCTCCATTGCTCAAATCGGGCAACCTGATCGTCGGATATCCAAGCTTCGATCTGCCGACGCGCAGGGTTGATGGATGTGACCCTGACGAGTATTGGAGTACCCTCTTGGATACAATACGCCTGCGTCACTCTGTCTATGGGAACGCTCTTGCCGTCACAGAGCTGAGCGATCAATGCTTCTCTCGCTATCTCGAACTTGATATTCGTTGAGACTGGACCAATTTCGACTTCGATGTTCTGTCGTTTTGCATTGATTCCGATCACGAAGGCTTTGAAGTTGTCATCAACTTCAATCTCTGAAAGGTTTCGTGGAGCGAGTCTCATTTCTCTCTTGATCAGTTCGACGAAGAACTCAGAGTCCGATCCTTCGACTTCAGCACTGACGAAGCCGTTGCTAGTGACTCCGAGTTGTACCGTAACATCCAGACCTGACGAGAGCCTGTGGATCTTCGCCTTGAAGAGTGGCATCAATGCGTTCTGTGCATGATGTGGAATTCTTTCGGCTATCACCAGTTTGCCGTTCATGATCATCGGGCTCACGAAGGTAACAGAAGACTAGGCGGGGTTTGTTGCGTCACTGTTTCAGCTCGTCTGCTATCTGCTTGATACGTTTCTCAAGGAATTCAACCACGGGGGCGTTGTCGCTGCTCTCAAGCTGCCCGTCACACTTGGAACACCTGAACGACGATTCCATCGCCTCTTCGAACGTGACTCGTACATCACCGCACTTCTTGCAGACGAAGAAACTGTGGTTTTTCTCGTAGTCGAGTTTCTGTTTCAGTTTCTCGAGCACTCGTCTCTTTCTGCTCCGAATGAAAGCGTCCAGTTGGTCCATCTGCAGTTTCCAGTAGAAGATGAACCAGCCGGTCTTCTCGTCGCGGACTCTCGTGCAGGAAACCAAGCCATGGTCGTAGAGTTTGTAGAGGATCTTCCTGACCGTGTTCAGCCTAACTGTGGATTCGTTTGCGAGCGTTTCGTCGGTGGCTTCGCTCTTCTTCTTGAGGATGTTTACTACCGTTACCGCCTCGTCGCCGCCAAATAGACGTGCGACCTTCATCAGCTCTTCATCCAATACTGCCATGTCAGAGCCCCTAGACGAGGTGGATACCTATCCTTTGGTGGCGTTCCATTTAATCTTCTTCCAAATTGGCGTGGCGGGCTGCTGTGAGAACCTTTTCAGCCTTGAGGCCTCACACTACTATGGGCAGGCATCATACTTTGGCCGGGCAGATTGTCGTCCTTCGCTTGGGACATAGAATCCCACGCGACCTGAGGGTCACGACGCATGTGTGTCTCACAGCCAGAGCCTTCGGAGCAGATGGGATCATCATCGCGGATGTCGTTGATACGGCTTTTGAGAAGACGATTCTGGACGTGTGCAAGAGATTCGGCGGTAGCTTCTGGATTCGAATGGGCGAACCTTGGAGGCAAGTCGTGAAGGAGTGGAAATCGCAGGGAGGAGAGATCGCTCATCTTACGGCATACGGAGTACCGCTTCCACAGGCGATTGAAGTAATCAAAGCTTCACCGAACCCGAAGCTCGTGGTTGTTGGTGCTGAGAAGGTGCCGGGGGAAATGTTCGAAGCAGCTACCTGGAACGTGGCGGTAACGAATCAGCCCATAAGCGAAGTGAGTGCACTCGCCATGTTCCTTGACAGGTACCTTGAAGGCAAGCAATTCTCGTTGGAGTTCGAGAACGCTGAGGTGAAAATCATTCCCTCAGAGCGCGGAAAGAAAGTGGTAAACCTGACCTAGCGTGGGAACTGGTTCCTCAGACTTGCAGCTCTGTCGCGTCTTTTCCTTCCTTCTTCCGAATCCTGACGACATCAGCGAGCGTAACCTCCTTCGTCGCGCCAGGCGCAAGCTTAGGGATCGGGGGCTCGCTTGTGAGCACCAGCAACTTGACCCGTAACACATGCTCGAGTTCTTTCGCCAATCGCATGTTAGGAACCATCTTGCCAAGCTCTATCTTCTGAATGACGGTCAGACGCTCCTTGACCTTCATCGCCAAGTCCTCTTGGCTGAGCGCGTGCTTTCTCCTTGCTTTCTGTATGATCTGCGGATAGTTGTCAGCAATGTCGAGTTCCTGGACTTCTCTTGGCACTCGCCTGTCCGCTGGTCTAGGCGAAACGGAACGAGGCGCAACGACAGGCATAGGCCTCGGTGCACGAATTGGAGTAGTCAGAGGGATCGCTTTAGGTTCTTGGTACGGGGTTCCCAGACTCGCGCATTCTTCGCATGCCATCATTCTCGCGCCTTCGACGACGACGCGATTTGGTCTTCCTTCGATCTGGCGCCCGCAGATATCACAGTTCAAAATGCGCCCCGACCGGGCAGAATCAGCGATGTCCACGCTTAAATGGTTTGATTGTTCTACTCGACATGTGTCACTTGATGCACAAAGCGACTTGGCGAGATCTCAGAAAACTCAGAGGCATCGCGAACTATCAGTTCGGAAGCCACTTGGGTAACGTCTTCTTCAAAGGCAAGGTGGAGATTACAAGATCAAGCAGTACAGGCAAGATACGTCTGATCTTTCGCGATGGGAAGCTTATCTCAACCCTGCGAGCGAGGGATGGTTTTCTGGCTCTCACACCAGACGGGGCCAAGGTCATCTTGACTTCCATGAAGAAGCCGCCTAATCTCGTGGTTGTTCGTGGCGATGTGGTAGAATTCATCAGAGCTGGAAGAAACGTCTTCGCCAAGCATGTTGTGAGCGCGGATTCTGCGATCAGACCTGAGGACGAGGCTATAGTAGTTGATGAGAAGCGGGAGCTCTTGGCCGTGGGGCGAGCCCACCTTGCCGGGTTTGAGATGACTCAATTCAAGAGAGGGGTCGCTGTCAAGACGAGGCGAGGCGTCGGAACAGACGCAATAGACTTATCCGATCAATCGTGATGACCAACTCTCGTCGGTTGAGTCGACCATGGCATACAAGGCATACAAGGCCGTGAAAGGAGCTCCGCAGGGAAGAGACGCCAAACGAATGATGCAGAAGATGGGCATGCAAGTCGACGAGATCGGAGGAGTCACTGAAGTGCTGATACGCACCGCTACCCGCGAGATCGTCATCGAAGAGCCCATCGTCACGTCAGTTGTCGTTCAAGGACAGAAGATGTTCCAGATCACCGGTGGATCAACGCACGAAAGGACACCATCAACTGAAGCCGCCCCGCCCGAAGCCCCAGAGGAAGACGTCAAACTGGTAGCGGAACAAACCGGAAAGACAACGGATGAAGCTAGAGCCGCGCTGAAAGAATCCGGCGGAGACCTGGCAGAAGCGATCCTTAAGCTGAAACAGAAGAATCAAACCTAGGTGTACATAGTCTCAGGATCAGGCAAGCGGCATCCGTTCCGTCAGCCCGAACAGGTGAAGCAGATGGAGGGTACGCGGTATCTCATCGTCGGAGGAGGACTGGCGGGCGGGTCCGCGGTAGAAGCGATCCGCTCACGAGACCATGAAGGACGTATCGTGCTCGTTTCAGACGAGAGGCATCTTCCCTACGATCGAGTTGCCCTCTCAAAGGGGTACCTGATGGGGAAACTCCGTCAGGAGAGTCTCTTCCTTCAAGACACCGAGTTCTACGAGCAGCAGCATGTGGAAGTTCTACTTGGCCGCCGTGCACAGCGACTGGATACTAGTGCACAAGCAGTGTTCTTGGATGATGGTCGAGAACTGAAGTACGAACGCCTTCTCTTGGCGACAGGAGGACGCGTGCGTCATCTCCCAATACAAGGCAGCGATCTACCCGGGATCTACTACCTGCGGACGATAGAGGATTCCGATGCAATCCGCATGGCTATGTCATCCGCCCGGCGTGTCGTGGTGATAGGTGGCGGATTCATCGGATGCGAGATCGCCGCAGCCTGCATGCAAAGCGGACTCGACACGACAATAATTGAGGCCTGCCCCTCGCTCCTGAGCTTGCCTCTCGACCCGGAAACCGCCCAGTGGATCACGAAGTACTTCATTGAGCAAGGTGTCCACGTCCTTACGAACGAGGCGGCGGCCCGTCTTGTCGAATCCAAAGGTCGAGTGGCAGCAGTCGAGACGAAGACCGAAAAGACAATTCCAGCAGATTTCGTGGCAGTAGGAATAGGCATCACGCCGAATATCGAACTGGCAAAAGAAGCGGGCCTTCCAGTTGACAATGGAGTCATTGTTGATGAACAGCTCCGAGTTGACAACACAAGCGTCTACGCAGCAGGCGACGTCGCATCCTTCTACAGCCCAGTATTCGACAAGCATCTCCGACTCGAACACTACGATGCCGCCGCCAAGCATGGCAAAGTAGCAGGAGCCAACATGACCGGAGCACAAGAGAGATTCATCGAGTTGCCACATTTCTTCTCGTCCATGTTCAAGCTTCGAATTGAAGTCTGGGGAGACGCGACGCAGCGAGACGTGTTAGTTCGACGTGGTCCACTTGAGCTTTCGGACAAGGGCGGGTTTGCACAGTTCTACCTTAGCCAAGGACGCGTGCAGGCCTATCTCTCAGTCAACCGCCCGTACAAGGAAGCTGAGTCATCAAAGAACCTGATTCTGAGCCGGCAACCCATCAAAGACACCTCACTTCTCAGCAACGAATCAGTGGACCTCAGCGCCGTAGCCAAATGAAATCTCAATGACATCGAAGACATCCGATACCCTGTGATCCTTGTTGCGTTCAAATCTTCAAGCCTCCCTGCGCTGCCTGCTCATAGTCGGAGGCCTCGCCGTGATCCTAGTCTTAGCTGCACTCGCGTTGAGGACTCGCCGAAAACCAGGTGCCCCTAGAATAGAGACTCAAGCAAGAAAGGCGGGCACGATATATTGCTCGAATTGCGGAAGCCAGAATCCCACCACCAACGAATTCTGCGGAAAGTGCGGCACAAAAATGAGATGACAACCACCGGGAACGCTCTTGGAGAAACCTGAAAGCTGACGTGATCCTCAATAGGTTTCAGGTACAATGCCCGACTTCTGAAGTGGGACACGGTTATCGAGCAGAAGACAGTTGAGCTTGGCCGCTACCTGATAGGTAGAACCGGCGGGCTCGATTTTTCGGAACCCTCGCCTAATCTCCATTGAGCTGACGACAATTGCGGAGACGAATCCTAGGTCTCCCGCAAGAAGAAGCTCAGAGGCTTGGAATCGAAAAGAGTACACTCCATTACCTGCGAAAGAATGCGAGCGCCGATCATTCATTCAAGATCTACAGGAAAGTCGTTGATAGACTGGTGAGACAATAGATAGGCGCCGATTGCTTTGCCCTCGGAAGAAGTTGTTCTCAGCTACACTAGCAAGGACAGATGTCTAGCGTCGAGCATGAAGCAGAAGCTCAAGGCGCATGGTTTCGGAGGCTTTCTTGCCCATCAGGACACAGAAGTGTCTAAGAAATTGAGAGAAGAGATCCTAGAACACCTCTCTCTCCACACAACGAGGAGGTGACCAGTGGCTACTAGGGATTGAAGACTTTCATACGTACCGACACAGCGTGGGCAGGTTGGCAATTGGGCAGAGTTCAGTTCTGTTCAGATTCTAAATAGCTGGACAAATCCTTGTAGCGATTCGTTTTCTTCACGCCGAGGAGATCCTTGAGACGTTTCTCGGCTTCATGATCAGGACTTATGAAGTCTACCTCAGGAACTGTGGCTTGCCTCGTTCTAAGCCTTCGAATTAGAGCAGTCATATCAGAGTCTAATGGTGAGTAACTGTATCCTATGCTCACGATTTTGGAGAATTCTTTCATGGCTCGATCAGCTTGAATCCACAGGAATGCCAGGTCCTTGTCACGGTAATCTTTTGTATGAAGGGGCGGTATGATCATTCGTTCGGCAAAGTTCTCTGATGAACATCTTGGACACTGGAAAGGTTCTCCTCCAATCAGAGTTTGCTTCGTGTAACGGTATAGTAGAAGCGATCCACATAGACCACATCTGACCCAGTTCAAGGAGCCATGGAGCTTGAAGAGGGAAACTCGCGATGGCTGAGAATTCGGTCTGGTCCATTCTCCATCTCGATTAACTTTGTAGAAATTCATGTTGTATCCCGAGTCTGCAGTTTTCCCTGAACTTAGGAGTGCATTATCAATCAGGATGTCATAGTTCATGCTCAAGACTACATCTCCGTCGCTCATTTCCCTGGCAAGAGTGCGATGTTTGCCGCAAGGTGGCCCCCTCAAGGCGATCTCGAGAGTTCTGGTCAACAAATCCTTGAGGGCACGTAACTGTCGGCTTTCGCTACGTCCCAACCTTTGTTCTGGAATAGTAGAAAACATCCTGAAGTCGATATCAAGTAGCGTCATAACACCTTCGAGATTCAGATTCCTCTTACTAAAGAACCGGAGCTCATTGGAGCCGCCATAGAGAGGGGCGATTGTTTTGATGAGTAGGTCAATCTCCTCCATGAACCGGGAGTCTGACTTCATGCCAGTCTTCTCGATGGCGAGACGCGCCATTTTGAAGAAATTTCCATTCGTGGGGCTTTCTAATCCACGGATATTATGCGTTGCCTCTGAGTAATTCCTTGAGCACCCAGCTCCGAGTATGTATAGGTCCGGCATCTAAATCATCCTCAACGAATACGAGGGATTCGCTCGCCAGACATCAATAGACGTCGTGTTATGTAGTCGCAATCTTGAATGAATCGCTTTCTATGCTCTTCTTTTTCATCGTGAGAAGCCCAGTGAGTCATTACGTGATAAACCGCTTCGTGCAAACGCCCGTCGCAGTCACCATGATGCTTCAAGACGTGTATGTTATCCCACTTACACGGGACTCCTATCAAAGGTTTGTAGTAAGGATCAATGTATATCTGCATAACGTCATCAAGATCAAATTTGTCGCGGAACTCTTCACGTAGAGCAAGGATATTCTGTATGTTCTCTACCCAGAAATCTGGCATTTCATCGGCGACGAGCTTACCGTCGCGGCTTACCTTGATGTCGTGATCGACCCAGTTGAGAGCCTTCCGGTTTAGAAGCCTGCAATCGTACAGTGCAATGACCAGTCCGCCATTGTAGTAACATTCATCGACTAGTCCAGCGTAGACTTTCCCATTCAAGAGTTCAAGAACCAACGCTTCGTTGGTTAGATCGTCTAGCACTTTTCTATGCTTCTTCGCTCTCTCCAAATACGTAGGCATCGCACTCGGACCTTTCCATTAAAGAAACGGTCGGCTTTCGATAACTGTTGCGACTCTCAAAGATTTGCACCAATAAACTCAACACCGTGGGTCAACTCGAGCTGGTATGAGGCGTAGCAATTTTCAGCCCTCATTGTGTGTGGGTCTCGTGGTGCGGGCGATGAGATTTGAACCCTTGAACCGTGTGTGCACAAGGACGATCACAGCCCAGTATTGGCTGCTAGGCGGCTCTGGCTTGTTTTTCCATTCGGCCCTTTATCCTCTTTAGTCTGAAGAAATCTTCGCGTTCGCGTTCTTCCAGGTGCATCTGGATGTATCTGATCGATTGGAGAACCCGCGGGATAATGACGTAGTCGAGTGAGTTGACGCGTCTTTTCGTTGAGGCTATGGCCTCTGCGAGTTTCCGCGTGGATGCTTCTGCGCTCGACAGCTCTGCAATCGCCTTCAATGCTGCAGTCATCTTCATGGTGGCTTCGTCGAGTTTTGCTGAAGTTGCGAGCAGATTGTATGGAGCAGTCTTGATCGGCGATACTTTGATTTGCACTTGGGGCAGCGTGACCCCGATCACGTTTCTCGTCTTCGTGTCAAGTTCGAAACGATCTTCGACCCCGACAGCGAACTGTTCAAGTCTCGTTAGACCGTGCACCATCTCTGCTTCTATGAAGAGATCGTACGCTTCTCGAAGAAGCGCATGGGAGCGCTCTCGAAGCTCGGCTATCTGGCGTACATTCTCGAGCAATTCGATCATCAACGCATCCAGCTTCTCTCTGAGCAGGTCTCTTCCTCGTTCCGCGATGTCTCGTCGTTTTCTGAGGGCGAGCAACTCCATCCTTGTCGGATGAATGCCCTGAATGACTTCTGACATCAGGCAGTGACCTTGTTCTTGTGGGTTGGATGGTATTTCTGGATCGTTGACGGGTCAATACGTTTGAGTTCAACTTCAGGTAGCATGGACAGGAGATCCCAGCCAAGGTCTAGGGTCTGTTCGATGTCTCTGTTCTCGTACTCGCCTTGACTGATGAAGCGTCTCTCGAAGGCGTCGGCGAAGTTGAGGTACAGTTTGTCTCTCGTCGAGAGCGCCTCTTCTCCAATGACGGCGACTAGGTCTCGGAAAGAGCGTCCTTCAGCGTATGAGTAGTAGAGTTGGTCTGAGACTTCTCTGTGATCGTCGCGTGTGCGTCCTTCGCCTATCCCTTCCCTCATTAGACGTGACAGCGATGGTGAGACATCTATCGGAGGGTAGATACCGTGCCTGTGAAGGCCCCTGTCAACGATCAGTTGCCCCTCCGTGATGTAGCCTGTGAGATCGGCGATCGGGTGAGTGATGTCATCGTGCGGCATCGTCAGGATAGGCATCTGTGTGATCGAGCCCTTGCCTGTGTACGTCCTTCCAGCGCGTTCGTAGATTGTGGACAGGTCAGTGTACATGTAGCCAGGATAGCCGCGTCTTCCAGGTACTTCTTCGCGAGCCGCGGAGATCTCACGAAGCGCTTCCGCATAGTTAGTCATGTCAGTCAGTATGACTAGCACATGCATTCCCAGTTTGAACGCAAAGTACTCGGCTGCGGTCAGCGCGACCCGTGGTGTTATGATCCTCTCTATGGCAGGGTCGTCAGCCAAGTTCACGAACATCGTCACATGCTCGAACGCGCCCTGCTTCTCAAAGTCCTCCCGGAAGAACCTGGCCTCGTCAGCTGTGATGCCGATTGCGGCGAACACGGTTAAGAAGGTCTCTCCAGTGCCTAGAACCCGAGCTTGTCTTGCTACCTGAGCCGCCACCGCATTGTGGGGAAGCCCGGCGCCGGAAAAGAACGGCAGCTTCTGTCCTCTGACGAGCGTATTCATTCCGTCTATGGCGGAGATTCCGGTCTGGATGAATTCTCTCGGGTAGGTTCTCGCATAGGGATTGATTGGGGCGCCGTGAACGTCCAAGTAGTCCTCCGGTATGATGTTCGGGCCGCCATCGATCGGGGTCCCGCTGCCATCGAATACTCTTCCAAGCATGTCGGATGAGACCGGGAGTTTGATGGTCTCACCTGAGAATCTGACGGCAGTTCCTTTGACGTTCAAGCCTGAGGTGCCTTCGAAGACTTGGATCACAGCCATCTTGTCGCTAATTTCTAGAACCTGACCTCTACGCTCGGAACCGTCCGGCACGACAACTCTGACAAGTTCACCGAACCCGACGCCTTTGACCGCCTCAACGAACAGTAGCGGCCCTGAGATTCGAGTAATCGTCCGGTACTCTCTCATGACTAGGCTCATGCGGGCGACCCCTCCGATCCATGAGTTTCTGCAGTGAGTTTGCTGAATTGTTCCTCCAAGTTCCCTTCGATTCTTCTCGCGACTTCATCGAATCGTTCTGAGGGTTCGATCTTGCAGCGCGCAATCTCATGCCGCACAGGCAGATCGAGGATCCCTTGAAGAGGTATTCCATCCTCAACCGCCTTTCCCATCTTCTTGTGAAACTTCAAGATCAGGCGCATCATGTCAGTCGTCTTCTCTGGAGAGCAGTAACTGTCAACAGGATGGAGCGCGCTTTGGATGAGGAAGTCTTCCTTGATCATGCGAGCGGCTTCAAGGGTCACCCTTTGGCTGTCTGACAACGCGTCCGGACCGACAAGCATGACAATCTCTCGCAGTTCCTCATCCCTCTGCAGAAGTGACATCGCATCCCGTCGCAGGTGTTTCCAGGGCTGCTTGGTCTTTTGATCATACCACTCCTCGACCGAGTCGAGGTATAGCGAGTAGCTCGTCAACCAATCGATCGCTGGGAAATGCCGCCTCTCAG
>Ga0315289_10009062_pt1 | contig 14348 bp, 13 predicted proteins | sample YL17G11_40_MG_FD_203452 | JGI IMG/M metagenome (GOLD analysis project Ga0315289, IMG submission 203452) | Sediment microbial communities from Yellowstone Lake, YNP, Wyoming, USA - YL17G11_40 | ecosystem: Environmental > Aquatic > Freshwater > Lake > Sediment | place: USA: Wyoming | collected...
ATCGCCCTCTCTATCCCCGAATCCTTATCAAGACAAGAGCTAAATCCTTTGATTTCCGCCAAAATAGGCACCTTGCGTTCCAGCGCTGAATCTAAATCCTCTAAAGCCAGTATCGCCGAGCCCTCTCCAAGAAGAACGCCATTACGCCTTAGATCATACGGACAGGATAATTCAGCTCCTCCCTCGCTAAGCCCGGCCATACAGCCGGTTTTATAAAATGCTATAAAGAGCTGCTCGCATAATTCCTCTACGCCTCCGGCAAGCACTGCCTTTATCCGGCCAAGCCTCAAGAAATCCGCGGCGTAATTGATCGCGTCAAGGCTTGCGGAATATCCTGTCGAGAGCGTAGCGTTAAACCCCTTGATATTAAAACGTATCGATACCTGGCTAGCCGCGGAATTAATGACAGTATTGGGGAAAAGTGCCGGGTTTACATACCGCGGCCCCTCGACTAACGCCTCCCTATCAAAATCGCTGATACTCTTGATGCTGCCTAAAGTAGAACCGACAGCCATAGCAACCTGGCCTGAATTCTTTTCGCTGATCGCAAGCTTAGCGTCATCAAGGACAAGTTTAGTAGCGCTGGATACGAGTTTAGTGCTGCGGTCCAGCGTGCGCAGGCCCTTTGCCCCAAGAAAAGCCTCCGGAGTGAAATCCGTGATTTCTCCCGCAGTTTTCACTTTATACAAAGCTGTATCAAATAAAGTAACCGGCCTGATACCCGAGATCCCTTTAAAAAGCCCATCGCAAAAGGCGTCTTTTCCGATCCCGATAGGACTTACTATCCCTAGGCCAGTAATCACAACTCTTTTCATCGGCACAGATTTTCCTCTAAATTAATTAACACTAAAGCGGATTAAGCCTTGATTATATATCTATTTAAGGATTATCTCAAGGGGATTATTAAAGGAGGGTTTCCAGAAGCTGGATATTGGTATGTTCATTGACATCATCAATGAAATCGCTGAATTTATCCTTTGCGCTGTAATCGCGCGGATGGTCGATGCGGGAACAGATATTCTTTATCAGGCCTTTTATCTTAGGGTAGGAATGCTCTCCGGCAATATCCGCGCCGACAATATCCAGATTTTTTCTTATCCAGTGCAATATGGTAGCAAGCTCTCCAATATGAAATCTCCCCTCTTCCCAGTTAGTCAGGGCGTATTGGTGCCTTAGGCAATCCTTATCAATACTCAGATAAACCTTGTTTGTAGAAAGGCTGCTTAGCGCCGAAGGGATGAATTGGCGTAAGTCCTTACCTTTAAGCTGGTACCAATGGATTACCTCTGACAAGAACCCTTTCTTGACATTGATGGAGGGATTTTTCAGGTTGCTTTTGAAAAATACGCGCGTGGGACCATGGGCATACGGATATATGCGCACCCGCCCGGATTTCAGGGCATCAAGATCCGCGGTCTGGATCCAGGGTGCTGAGATATCGTCAGAAAACGGCCCGAATATCACCACCTCTTTGACATTAGGCTTTCTTAATATATAGCTGACCCATGATCCGCATCCTAAATGCGGCGGCATAATATCCCAGTCCGGATGATTATCAAAGAGAATAACGCTTATGGGTTCGCTGAACTGTTCGATGAGAAGGCCGGAAACATGGTGGAAATCGCCTGAGCCTAAAAAGGTGACCGCGTTTTTTGGTTGAGAAGAGAAAAAGTTTCTTAATTCCCCGGCATCCTGATCATTCAGCCAAAGCCTGGCAGAAGGCCCGGTCTTCCTGAAATCAAAGATCTCCGGTTTAAAACGCTCTAATAAGTTGGATTGCCTGGTGAGGCTGTCGTCAAAATTGAGGATACGAAGGGAATCAAACGGCATTTAAGACGTAAGGCGTGATTAAGCGGTTAATCTGATGCCCTCTTTTAATGCCTCTTCAAAGAGATCGACCGCCAGGTCGATCTCTTTCTTCTGGATGAACAGGGACGGGGCGAGGGTGAAGACGTTCTTATGATATCCGCCGACATCTAGAATCAGCCCTCTTTTCTTGCCGCCGGCAGTCAGCTTACCGCTTAAGCCGATATCGGTGATACAATCGGTGAGTTCCTTATTGGGGGTGAAACCGTCTTTGTGGCACATCTCCATGCGCAGCGCCAATCCCAGGCCGTCCACATCGCCGATCTCCGGATATTTTCTCTTTAATGCCTTGAGGCGCGAAAGAAAATACTCGCCTTTTTCGGGGACCTCTATCGTAAGGTCCGACTCCTCGATCAATTTCATTGTCTCAAGGCCAATGGCGGTACCCAGCGAATTCGAGGAGAATGTGGAATGCGTCGATCCCGGAGGGAATGCCTCGGGAGAGATCAATCTTTCTTTTGCCCAGATCCCTGACAAAGGATTTAAACCGTTGGTAAGCGCCTTTCCGAAAACAATGATATCCGGCTCGACATTAAAATGCTCTATCCCCCAGAACCTTCCGGTCCTAAAAAACCCCATCTGTATTTCGTCATCGACCATAAGGATATTGTATCTATCCAGGATCTCTTTTAAGCGGACGAAATATTCATACGGCGGGATGACGTAACCGCCCGTGCCCTGGATGGATTCGACATAAAAAGCGCCCAGCTCGCATTTATTTGTCTTCTTATTGACCACCGAATGATACTCGGTCTCAAAGAGCCTCTCAAACTGCTTGACGCAGTAGAAATCGCAGAATTCTTTCTTCTTATCATACGGACAGCGGAAGCAATACGGATACGGAATGAACATCGCGCGGTCGGAGAAGTGCCCGAATTTCTCGCGGTAGCGGTAGCTTGAGGTGATCGCCGAGGCGCCGAGAGTACGGCCGTGATAACCGCCCATGAAAGCAAAGACCAGATTCCTGCCGGTAGAACTGCGCACCAGCTTCAGGGAATCCTCTATTGCCTGGGCGCCGCCGACATTGAAATGGATCCTTCCTTTTGTCTCAAAGGTGCGCTCGATCCTCTGGGCTAATTTTGCGGCAAGCCTGATCTTTTCTTCATGCAAATATTGGCAGGCTAATTGCGGCAGAATATCCAGTTGCCTTTTGAGAGCATCATTGAGCCTTTTATTTTTATAGCCGAAATTCACCGCGGAATACCACATCTGCAGATCCAGATATTCCGCCCCTTCACGGTCATAGAGATAAATCCCCTCTGAACGGCTGAAGATATTCAGCTTCTGGGCATAGTGTACTGTGTCGCCCCAGGAGCAATATTTTGCCTCCAGGCTCAAAAGTTCATCGGTATCCTGCTTTACCGGTTTAGCTGCTTTCTTAGCGGTTTTTTGATTCTGGCTCATATTTTCTCTGAAAAATAATTATATATTTCCTTTAAATCCTTAAATGCCCTGCAGGCTAACTTGTTATTCCTGAAATACTTAAGCAGGCTCCCTTTGGCAAAAACAATATCCGCTTTTTTAGCGGGGCAGATATCCGAATGACCATCGCCTACATAAATAATGATTTTACTATTAAATTTGCCTTTTGACAAGTTTTTTGTCTTGCAGTGAGCGCATTTCCAGCAATCGGAATTGGTGTGCGGGAAGGAAGGGATAAGCCTGTTATCCTTTAACTTGAGCTGGTTAGCGCATACGCTGACCCCCTTTATCCCGTTATTGCGCAAGATAGTATCAATAATAAAATGAAAATCATCGCTTAAGACCACAGGTCCGGCACGATTTCTCTGCAAGATAGGGATGATCTTCTTAAAATAGGGATTCACCTTTATCTTGCCCAGATATTTCAGTAAATCTCTTTTGCTTACCCTTACAGATTCAAGCTGGCCCTTCAGGCATTCGCGGGAGCCGATCTTGCCTTCCGACCACTTTTTCTCTAAAATCTTCCAGGCATCATCCACTGAAAAACGCTCGATGATGTCATCCAGGACGTCAAAATAGGTCAGGGTGTTATCAAAGTCAAAGAATACCCGGCAGCCTGATAAACTATATGATTTTACCGACATGGCTATATTTTGGGGAATGGATCAGGTAAGCCTTATTTTTCCTCAAGGTATTTTGCCAACAGCACCCAAGTCTTGCTTCCGACCACTGCGTCAGGCGTCAGCTGATTCGCTTCCTGGAATTTCCTGATGGCTTCCTTGGTTCCCGCGCCGATGACGCCGTCAATTTGGCCTGCGTAGAAACCGGCGTTTTTCAGGGCGGACTGGATCTCCTTGGCGCTTGGCATCTTGAGCTCTGCCTTTTCTTCAGATTTTTTCCTGTTTAAACTGCCCAGCTTCTTCTTTGCGGCATCCATATCCTTGCGCAGGGCATTATTTACCTCTGCCTGTTTCTGAAGCGCTTCCTCGATCTGCTGTTGGGTCTGTTTAAGCGCTACCTTTTCGCCCTCCTGCTGCTTGAGCGAATTTTCCAGCGCGTCGATCTTTAACTGCAGCCGATCCATATCTGTCTTATATTTACTTGTGGTCACGCAGCCGGACAAGAATATCAAAGAGAATAACGCGATAAATATACTTACTAAACGCATCCTAGCCTCCTTAATTTACCCGCTAATACGGGTCGGTAAATTAACCCCGAAGCCTATCCCGAAAATATCGAAGAGATTTTCGGGATGTTTAGGCGAGGGGTCAATATAACCCGCTAATACGGGTCGGTAAATTAACCCCCACAGGGGTAGCCCTTCCTACACCTATTTAAGTAGTGTTATTGTAGTATAGCTGGCGATGAATGTCAATCGAATGAATTATTAGCTAAAGATCCTCTTTATCAGCATGGTGGCGTAACTGCCCCTCGGGAGGCTGAATTTCAAGAAGAGCTTTTTCTTTCCCGTATATATTTCATCGTCTAAAACAGTAAAGGCAAGGCCACCCGGCAGAATTCTCACCCTGCGGCCCAAGGATTTAAAGAAAGCCTGCCTAAGCTTTAATTTATTGAATACGGGCTGGCTTATGCCGTTATCCGCTAGAACCTGATGATAAATCTCCTCGCTATGCTTATCTCCCATTTTCGCTTTTGAACCGGGAAGCGGAAGGATTAAATCCTCTAAATATCGATCCGGCTGTGTATAAAAAATATAATCGCCCGCTAATCCAGGATAAGTTTTATAAGGCCCCTCGATTGCCCAAGTAATTATCCTTCTTAAGATTTCATTCCACAGATACGCCTGAAAAGAAGAATAGTAGTTGGAGAGCTCTTCCCGGGATATTTTCTTAAGGACATCGAGAAATCCGGCGAGTTTATGGGCCAAAAGAACGAAGGCCTCCCTCTCGCGTATCGTTCCCGCCCGGGAAAGGCAGGCGGCCCAATCTTTCCAGTGCTCAAAGAAAAAACCTTTTCTTTCCTTTTCCTCTCTGCTATCTTTGGGATTAATCGAAGCAAGATAGATCTTCAGCGCGCCGTTAAACTGCCCTTTTAATACCTTTTGTGCAAAGAACCCCTGCCGGCTATCAAAGCTTCCGAATCTCTGGTCATCAAAATAATTGGGGAAACCAATGGCACTTACAACCCCTATCTCTGATACGCATCTCTTGATATCTCCCGGGCCGAGCTTACGCACGGTGACCTTGAATCTGTTTTCCTCGATCAAATCCGGCCCCATCGGCCGCTGCATGAAACCGATAAATTTCAGGGAGTAATCCTTTTCTTTGATTTCTAGGCGCCTGGGGCTTTTTATGGTGATGTATTGGATGGATTGGCTGTGGCGGTCTTTCCTTCCGCCATAAGCAAAGGCGCTGTAAGGAATATTTGATCCCCGCGACAGCTCATGCAGGAGCTCAATGGTATTCCAGCCTTTTTTGGCAAGGAGATGAACCGCGAAAGGGCCTTTTTTTACTAAAGGCAGGACGGCGACCTCTTCGACGATAAAATCCTGCGGCGTGACTTTTATTTTTAATTTCACCGGGACAGCCCCTTTTGCCGGGAAGGCTCTCCTAGTATTAATTTTCTCATATATATTAGGATTATTTTGTCTGAATATTCAGGATAAAAATATCGTCTTCAAATTTCCCGCTTTTAAACATGTGCAACTGATCATATAAGCTGTGGTTAAATAGGTCGGCCGGGAGGCTGTGGTTTTTCCTGATAAAATCCTCAAGCCGCTCCTTTCCGAATACATCGCCGTCTTTGCCTTTTGTTTCGATAACGCCGTCGGTAAAAAGCAGGATGCGGTCGCCTTTTGCGAAACTGACGGTTTGCTGAAAAATACCCTCTTGCACAAACGGCACCCCTAAAAGGCTTGCCTGAGACTCAAGGGCATTGACCGTAGTATCGCTAATGCGGTAAATATACTGCGGCGGGTGGCCGTGGTTAGAATAAGTAAGCGTATTATTCTTAAAATCGATCTCGCAGCAGAAGGCAGAAAGATACATGTTAATACCCTTAAAATCCTGCGTGATAAAATCATCTAACTCCTTCAATAATACCCCCGGCTCTTTTCCTTCCTTGACCTCCAGCTCAAATTCAGCGTGAAGCCGGTTGACAAGGAGCGCTGCGGAAACGCCGTGGCCGGTAATATCGCAGATGATAAAGATCAGCTTATCCTTATCCACGAAATGGAACTTTGCGTAGTCTCCTCCGATATAATACATGGGCAGATACATCACTGACACATCCACAAGGTCCGTGCTGATGGATTTAGGGACGAGCGTCTTCTGTATGCGCGTGGCCAGCTCAAGCTCCCTTCGCATCTGCTCGTTCTTCTCTTCCACGTCTTTTAAAAGCACAAAATTCTCTACCTCCCTGCGGTATTCTTTCCTGCGCATCACCAGGCAAAATGCTAAACCTATACCCAGAAGTATAAGCCCGTCATTAAAAGACCTAGCACCCAGCGCTCCCCTTTGGCGGGGTAGCGCAAAATCGCTGAAATACAGGAATAAATAAATGTAGGCGAGGCAATGCATCAGGCTGATGATCAAAACATCCCTTGCCTTCCAGGGGATAGTAAATGATATCAAAAATAACGTAAGGAGGTAAAGTGTGGATGCGCTATCCGCATATTTATAATAAATTATGCTAAGCTTCGTCAGAAGAAAAAGGATGAGGCCTATAAAAATATAGGCATTCAGCTTGGTAAGCGAAATCGCAGTAGATTTATGGTTGACATACATGATCAATGCGCAGGTAATAACCAGCAATACTGTTACAGGAGTTTCTTGCGGAGAAAAGTCAATTGACCCGCTCAGCCCGCTGGCAAGGGTAGAGCCGAAATAAATAGTTAAAATCAAAACGCACAAAAGTAAAACCCTGCTTTTGATCAGCTTAGCCTGCTTGCGGAAGAATTCTTCCTGATATTGGGAGGGGATTTTATTGACCGGATCAGACATAGTTATATTTTAGCCTAAGAGGGGGCTTAATTCAAGCCGATAAAAATGGCGGTGGTTGCTTCGGAATCAATAATTTGGCCCTCGCTTAGGCGCTTAACATCGAATCCTAAGCAGCGGCACAAAATAAAAAGCCCATCTTTTTAAGATGGGTTTTAGTTTAGCTAGGTTCTTGATTATCCTGCTTTTAGCTTATTTGTTCTGGATGGAAACAAGGCTTAATACGTTATTCTCTTCAATATACACCTGCGTTAAAACCTGAAGCGTACTGTCCGCCTTCTTAAGAAAATCCTCGACCATGGCGTTGCTTGCTTTGTCGAATCTCATAAAACCGTCTGTGAGAAAGATCCCGTATCCGCTTTTTACCGCTTCCGGTTTAAGGGCGTCATCTTTAGTGTAGATAGTAAGGAAATTTGTCATGTCATCCTTGTGCTTACTCATGCTATCGAAGTCAACAATGGTCCCGATCATAGATAGCCGGTTATCCATCTGCGCGAAAGCAAAAGAAGACACGAATAACAACAACAGGCCCGCTAACAGAACTTTTTTCATACTCTCCTCCTTTTATTCATTGTGTTCAACAAGCAATCTTGTATGACGTATTATATCACAGAGAGTTAAGATGTCAATTACTCCCCATCGTGGACGAGTTTAGAACTTTTTGTGCTACGGATGAAGCGGAGAAACTATATCGCGAGCTGGTTATTTTGCCCTCTTGACGATTTTCTTCAAATCTTTCAGCAAACCAGAAATTAGTTCCTTTAGAGTTCCCTCAAACTTCCAAAGTATCCCTGCCGCAATGAATGCACAACTTGAATACCACAAATTCACCCAATATGTCGGTGGAGGCCAATAGCCAAGATGCCACCAGTTATATAACTCGTAAGATGCTGACACACACATATAGATTACAATTCCACGAATTAACAACTTAATAATCCAATGATTTGGCCGTTTTTGAATGAGATAATAAACAGAATTAACAGTCCAAGGAGCAAATAGATAAGTCAGGATGCCCATAATTATTGATACGGGCACATCCCAAGTAGGGCATTGATAACGATAAGCACCCCAAATATAATAACTCAAACCAATAGAAAAAGTAATCAACTTCCAAGGCCGAAAAAGTTCTTTGATATTTTTTTTTAAAGAGAAGGATGAATACATGTGGTTAATCCAGCGTTCCCCATTCTTTTTTTTCACTGCTATAATACCATCTGGCATAGACAAAAATTGAATACATTAAAGTAAATTCGTTCTTTTGTGTTAAAAAATACATAGGATGCAAAAAACTTCTTACCCCTATTTGCTGTAATGTTTCTGGGTATTTGTTATTATCGACTTTATATTTTTCAATTATCTTAATAACCTTTGGGCCTTCTCTGTAAATTAATTGAGCTCGGATGAATATCCAAATTGGAACTATAACTAATATCGATAAACCAATCTTATGACCTAATTTCATAATTCCTCCTTTACCTTTATTCTATTCCAAACAAAAAGCCCTCACAAGTAGTTTATTTGCAAGGGCTTTCTAAATTTTACTCCCCCGCGAGGACTCCGGCCTTCGGCCTAGAACCTGTCGCTCGGAAACTATTAAATAGCGTCTCGCTCCCCATGGGGAAACCCAATGGTTTCCCCTCTGGCGCTCCTCACTTCGTTCGTCGCTGTCACCCCTTCTTTAACAAGTGAAACTGAACCTTAAGGGGAAAACGGTCTTTTCCCCTTAATAATCCCCTTTCTGTAGGTTCTCGTCTTCGGATACAGAGAAAATTTGGCAAAAAAAATGGCACCCATCACTGGATGCCAAATTTTCTCCCCATCGTGGACGAGTTTAGAACTTTTTTAACTTCTACAGATGCGCATGAACTGTTAAGCCAATGCCCACTCTTCTAAATGGTTATCATAAAAATCTGAATAAGTCTTCCATGGATAATCGCTATTCTTATCAAAACATTTAATCCACTCTTTAAACTTCGAAGGACAACCAACGTTCCATACATAAGGGTCAGTCGAAAAACATTTCTGCCTTGCCCAGGGCTCCCAAATGTCTTTATAAAATTTCTCTGCCATTTTTATGGCTTTAAATTCAGTTTTAGCCATTTTGAGGATGAATTCTTTTTTCTTTAATTCCCCCTTATATGCCTTCCGAATCACTTCTTGGAATTCGGAATAAAAAGCAATATTAAATAACTCGAAGATTGCTCCAGCCCATGACACTTCGAATGACAAACCCTTTGCAACATTTATGCAACCTCGCTCTGTTTTACAAGGATAAAGTTGTGCGGACTTAGTTCCATGATAAGGGACACGATTATCCCAATCAATCGTGTCTGGTAAATCCTCTCCTGCAAATTTCTTCACTGCCCATTTCCAAATAATATCATTTTTAATTATGTGTTTTGCCATTACAGGCCTATCTTTTAACATTCTCTTTACCTGCAACTCTCCATGACGTAAGGCACGCTGTGATATTTCTTTTCTTGAAAGCACTGATTTAATCATCGACTATCTACTATTTATTTTTAATATGCCCAATACAAAACCCTCCGCAACTATTTTAGTTACAGAGGGTTATGTTTTAATGGCTCCCCCTCACAAGTGGAATAACATTCACTCAATATCTGATTGCAGTTGTTTAAACATTGTGCCCGCAGACCAGCACCTACCGCCCCACCACCTATAAAGCTACAGTTCTGGTTACATTGAGAATAGCTTGCTTGGCATTGACGAGCACAATCTTTACCTTTCTCAGGCATTACAGGGGCTACTGTTTGCGTTGTAGTGCAACCGCTCACCAACATTGCCATAACGAGCAGATGGATTAGTTTTTTCATATTCATTCTTCCCGTTTGCTTAATTTTACCCCAAAACAAAACCCTACGCAAGTATTTTACTCACATAGGGTTATGTTTAAATATTTCGGCCGCTAAAATTTAACCGCTGTCTTTGGGGACGGCCCTACCCGTAAGGCCCGCTTATGCAGTGATTTTATCAAATTCCTCAATACTGATTGCGGGGAAACTGGTAAAGGCTATGCCAGTTAGCTTGTTTAAGGCGATGGATGCCTTCATCACTTCTGCGACAGCCGGAAAATCCACTATCAGCACAATGTCATATTTACCCAGAAGCGCGTACATTGAATTTACCTTACCTCCGGATTTTGCTATCACATCAAGCGCCTTTTTAGTCCTGTCGCTAGATATGCCTTTTATCGCCTCCTGCGAATACTTTCCGTACATAAAAAATATTGCCATAGAACACCTCCTTTTGTATTTTATTCTACTTCAAAACAAAACCCTACGCAAGTATTTTACTCGCATAGGGTCATGTTTTAGTACTCCTCCAGCTATATGCGCTGGGTTTATTAATTGGCTCCCCCGCGAGGACTCGAACCTCGGACCTGGTGGTTACAAGTGACCCGAAATTACTTTCGGACTTGGACTATATCTTTACCGTCGACTTAACGTTACGGTAGCAGGTGCATAGTCTCTGAACCTTTCCCCTGCTGATTTGCTTCGCAAATCAATTCGCTGGGGACTCGGCTGCTGATTACCCGCGTCTTAACGTTCGGGCTTCCAGCAATTCTCCTGCAGTTTCAACCACGGTTTCCCGCGGAAGCTGCCATGCTTAACTCCTCGTTCTAAACGGCCGTCGGATTCCTTCGGAATCCTTTGGGCCAGAATTCGGAGTCAAGCCGCCTTCGGCGTCTTGACAGCCACTCGCTCTACCAACTGAGCTACGGGGGAATAGTGTTGAGTATTTTAGCTCTAAATTATCTCCTCTTCAAGCTTTTTTATCTCAATATCAAGATCTGCGACCAGCTTATTTATCTCTTTTATGCGCCGGCCGTAATCGCGAGCGGTCTCTTCCTCGCGGAAAATCTTTGGATCCGACAGCGCGCGCGCCTTGGCGTAACTTTCAAGCTGCAGAGCCTCTTTCTTTTTCACAAGCTTATTTATCTGCTCGCGGATAACCGCGTTTTGCGCCTTGCGCCTCTTCTCTTCCTCTTTACGCTTCTTCTCTTCTTCTTTTGTTCTTTTCTTTTCTTCTTCCAGCTTTTGTTTCGCAAGATCGACCACCGGCTTTTTCTTTTCTATAATCACTTCCCCCTGGTCTTTCTTCTCCAGGTAATAATCAAAACTTTCAGGAAACTTCCTGATGCGCCCGTCTTTTACTTCAAAGACTGTATTTGCCACTGACCGCACAAAATAAATATCGTGGCTGATAAAGACGATCGTTCCTTCGTATTGATTAAGTGCCCTGACCAGCGCCTCGACCGCATCCACATCCAGATGCGTTGTCGGCTCATCAAGCAATAAACAGTTTGGCGGATCGATAAGAAGCTTTGCCAGGATCAACCTGCTCTTTTCCCCTCCGGATAAAACTTTAACCTTTTTATCCGCGTCGTCTCCGGTGAATAAAAACGCTCCCAGTATCGTCCTGATAGTCTCCTCAGCCATATATCCGGGCGCAGAGGAATACGCTTCCTGCAAGACCGTATTCTCCACATTCAAAACATCTGTGCGCGTCTGGGAAAAATATCCGCTATCCACATTATGGCCGACGATACGCGTGCCACTGTCAATATCCACCACGCCGGCAAGAATTTTTAAAAGTGTAGATTTCCCCGCGCCGTTCTCTCCGGCTAATACCGCTTTCTCTCCCTGCGTAATCTCAAAATCCAAATCCCTATAGACCTGGATATCGCCATAGCCCTTGGATATCTGCTCTAAAGCGATTATCTTGTAGCCGCTGCGCCGAGTAGGGGGAAACCTGAACTGCGCGATACTTTCGCGGGGATCAGGAGGCAATACCACCGCTTCTTTTTCCAAACGTTCCAACGCCGAACGTTTTGACCGCACAGCCGCGGCCTTATTCGGCTGGGCGTGGAAGCGCGTGACGAATTCTTCCAGCTGCTCACGCTTCTTCTCCTGCTCCTTAAACTGCTTTTCCAGATGCACCCGGCGCTCTTTTTTTATCTGTTCATAATGTTCGTAATTCCCGCGCACCTTGGCGATATGCCCATTCTCTAAAATCAGCGTATAGTTAGTAACGTCAGTGAGAAAAGCTTTGTCGTGAGAGATCATGATGAATGTGCCCCTGAATCCGGAAAGGTAATCCTTAAGCCAGAGAGCGGCGTTCAAATCCAGGTAATTGGTAGGTTCATCCAGTAACAATAGATCATAATGATATGTAAGCAGCTTGGCCAAAAGTGTGCGCATCTGCCAGCCGCCGCTCATCTGGTTTATCGGACGAAGAAAATCCTTCTCCTTAAACCCCAGCCCCATCAATATCTTCTCTGCCTTATGCTCCAGCTCAAAATACCCCAAAGTCTCCAATTGATGCAAGACTTCACCGTAACGCTTTGAGCCGGCCTCATTATCCTCTTCCAGAGTTTCTTTCTCTTTTTTTAAGCGCATGATCCTTTCATCGCCTTCAGTCAATTCCGATAAGACTGTATGCTCGGATTTGAAACTGGCCTCCTGGGGAAGATAGCCGATATGTACACCCTTATGGACTTTCACTTCGCCTTTTGAAGGCTCAGTCTCGCCGAGGATCATGGAAAAAAGCGTGGACTTTCCTGTGCCATTAGGGCCGATCAGGCCGATTTTCTCTCCCTGATTAATGGCTAGGGAGACATCCTCAAAAAGGACTTTTTTTCCGTAATTTTTTGAAAGGTTGGTGACGGCGATCATAGGGCTAAATATCTCGGCGGGATTCTAATGCTTTTAAGAGAGTGCTTGAGTCAGCGTATTCCAGATTTGAGCCGACAGGAATGCCTAAGCCGATGCGGCTGAGCCTTACGCCTGAGGGCTTGATCAACTTGGTAAGATATATTGCGGTGGTCTCGCCTTCGGTGTCGGCGTCCGTGGCGATAATAATTTCTTTAATATTACCCTGCTTTATCCTCTCTAACAAACCTTCGATCTTTAAATCCTGCGGCCCTTTTCCCTCTAAAGGAGATATCGAGCCAAGGAGCACATGATAAACGCCGTTAAAACTGCCCGCCTTTTCGATTGCCGTGACATCGCTGGGTTTCTCGACGATACAGATGACATCCTTTTTCCGGCGCAGATCCTGGCAGATCTTGCAGTTTTCCTGTTCGCTTAAATTATTGCATATCGAGCAGAAGCGCACACTCTCTTTTACCTTATTTATTGCCTCAGACAAAACCCTGATCTCTTCTTTTGAAGTTCCCAGGATATAATTGACAATGCGCTCTGCAGAGCGCCTGCCGATTCCGGGAAGCCTGATCAAGCTCTCTATTAATTTTTCTACTGAATCGGTGTAAGTCGACATCAGTCTTCCTTGATTACCCTGCCGTTAAAAATATCGAGCGCGGATTTAATAAAGGTATGGCCTTCGTGGTCATTGCTGCGCTTGACTTCATCGGAAAGGATAAAATGTACCTTTAGCGGTGATCTTACTATTTCAGCAATTATCTTCTCAATAAGCGCTTTGATCTCTCTTTTTTCAAGCGATTCTTTATGCAGGGAGCAGTTCTTGGGGAAGGCAATGGTCAAAAGCTCGCCCTGCACTTTTAAAGGCTGGCCTTCGTTCAGATACGTAGCCACGGACATCTTTATTTTTCCCAGGTTTTCAATACAATTCTGCCAGGCATCCTTGACCGCATCAAGGGACACGTTCGCTGGAGGATCTACCGGATCAGCTTTAGCCTCTACCGGTTTTACCGCTGGCGGATTTGAAGGAGGCAGAGGCCTTGCTTCTTTAGGATCCTTTTGCGGCGCGATAATAGCGGCCGCAGAACCCTTCTTATCATGCGCCAGCCTCACCAGATTGACCTCTAGGGGAATACGCAATGATTCCAGCCTCTTGGCCATCTCATGCGTATTGGCTAAGATATTAAAGGCACCGATTATTTCCTCAAGGGTAAATGCCTCGCTCTGCCGCACCAACCTCTCGCAGACATCCTTTGGCAAATCGATCAATTTCTCGTCACCATTGGTGACTTTAGCCACCATCAAATTCCGGAAATGCTCGATCATATTGCTCAAAAATACATTTGCATCCTTGCCGCCGTCGATAATATTGTTAATCAGGCTTAAGGTGCCTTTGGCGTCCTTTTGCAGGATTTTA
>Ga0315289_10009063_pt1 | contig 14348 bp, 12 predicted proteins | sample YL17G11_40_MG_FD_203452 | JGI IMG/M metagenome (GOLD analysis project Ga0315289, IMG submission 203452) | Sediment microbial communities from Yellowstone Lake, YNP, Wyoming, USA - YL17G11_40 | ecosystem: Environmental > Aquatic > Freshwater > Lake > Sediment | place: USA: Wyoming | collected...
GATTGAATGCCCCAAGTGCAAGGGAGCGTTGGGCGATGTGAGAATTTTCAATCTGATGCTCAAGACAGTCGTTGGCCCCGTTGAGGGAACAAACGCCTACCTGAGACCGGAAACGGCCCAAGGAATTTTCACGAATTTTAAAAACATCCTGACTTCAACCCGGGCCAAGCTGCCGTTTGGCGTTGCGCAACTTGGTATCAGCTATAGAAACGAAATTTCTCCTAGACAATGGCTGATAAGGCTGAGAGAATTCAACCAAATCGAGATAGAATTTTTCATCAATCCAAAAAAACCCGAATACCCCAATTTTTCTAAAATTGCCAAGAAAAAGCTAAAGGTCGTGACGAGAGAAGAGCAGAAGAAAGGCGGGGGTGCTGTGGAAATAACTGCTGACGAATTGATAAAAAAGCAGATTGTTCCAAACCAGTGGATGATCTATTTCATGGTGAAAGAATTAGAATGGTATCAGAAGTTGGGTTTGCCGCCAGAAGCCTTGAGGCACAGGCACATGCTGCCAGAAGAGACTCCCCACTATTCCAAAGGAAACTTTGACATGGAAATAAAGTTTGACTTTGGCTGGAAAGAAGTTGTTGGGAATGCTTACAGAACCGACTTTGATTTGCAAACCCACATGAAGCATTCAGGAAAAGACTTGACAGTGGTTGAAGATGGAGAAAAAATTGTCCCTCATGTCATTGAACCTTCGTTTGGCTTGGACAGGACTTTTTATGGCATTCTGCTTTACTGCTTTGTCGAGGATAAAAAAAGGGGTTGGGACTGGTTCAGATTCCCTGCAAAAATTTCTCCTTTCGTGGCAGCAGTCTATCCTCTAGTCAACAAAGATGAAATTCCTGAAAAAGCAAAAGAAGTTTTTGATTCTTTAAAAGGATGTTTTGATGTTTTCTATGATGAGTCAGGAAGTATAGGGAAGAGATATGCGCGAGCTGACGAAATCGGAACTAATTACTGCATTACTGTTGACTATCAAACATTGAAAGACAAAACAGTCACATTGAGAAACAGGGATTCAACCAAGCAGATAAGAGTTGAAATAAAAAAACTCCCTGAGACAATTCGTAAGCTGAGTTGTGAAGAAATTGAATTTGAAAAAGCAGGAAAAACGGTTAAAGTCTAACTGGCCTTACCTCTGTATATTTTTGCAAACTGCGGAGTGATTGCAAGAAAGTCCTCGTCTATTCCAACCATGTCTCCGTTCATGGCAGTGCATGTCTTCTTCAGCTTTTCCACAGCCCTTTTCAACTCACTCATGTCTTTTTCTCTCAAGTCCCTTATCTTAAGAAAAATAACATTTCCCTCTCGAACAAGACCTTGGATTCTTTCTATATCAGAATACTCCCTTAAATTTTCCACTCTGACATTTATTTTTCCTCCCTCTTCGGCAGGATTGACTTCAACGAAGTCTTCTCCTTCTTCAACCTTTTCCCTTGCTTTGAACTTCTCCATGAACTTGTCTTTGATACTCATTCAATCACCTTTTCTAATAATCAATTTATCTCCAAAACTTAAATATTTACAATTCCCTTCTCTTCTCCTCGAGCATGCTCACAACATTCCATATCTGGGTTCTTGTGTAAACGGGCATGTTCGGATCGTTGATTATCTCATCGAGGATGCTTATCGCCGTGCTGATTTTAACTTCTGCCGAGTCCTTGCTGCTCAAAACATTCTTCGACTGCTCCGCTGCTGCACGAATGTTCTTTGGAACAGTTCGGTCGTTTATTATCTGGTCTAATAATGCGAACACTTGTTTTAGTTCTTCCATAACCCATCACTTTATAACTTCCTTTAATCTTGTTTGTAAATCCTTTAGCTTATTGTTGACTCTTTCCTCGTTTTTCTCCAGGCTTTTTACCCTTACATCAATATTTTCCTTGGTCTCGCTCAATTCCTTTTTCAATTCCTCTACAGTTTTACTAATCATTATCTGTCCGGCAATTTTATAAGCATTCTTTTGATTGGTGCTGTTCAACTCTTCCAATGCCCTGTCAATCTCCAGATTCTGCATCTTTAAACTTTCTTTCTGTATGACTATGCTCTGTAGCTGTTGCTGATAATTCTGGAATTGGACAATCAAATTCTTCGTCTCTTCGGGTATTTCAGGCATAATATCACCACAGTATAATTAAAAATAAATTTTTATCTATTTAGCTTGAACCCTTTTCGCCACTTTCGGTCTCATCTTCACAAAGATTCTAAAACCGCAATAGGGGCACCTTATCTTGTCTTCCAGCTTCGTCACAACTTTCTTGCATTTGATACACTTGTACATTCTTTCACTCCCCTCTCTTTTTCATTTCCGCATAAGGATAATAAGCCAGCCCAGCGAACTTCAGGCCGCACTTCTTGCACAGCCAAATGCCAGAAGAAACCCTTTTCACACCCAGCATATTACATCTAGGGCAAATGTGTCTTTTCTTTTGTATCCTTTCTATGTCGGCAACCTTTGCCCTAATCTTCTTCCCATATCTTGTAGCAAACCTGCCAGCAGACCCCACTTTTTTTTTCTTCCCCATAAAATCACTTTATTATCTTAAAATCTTTTTTTGCAGTTAAATTCTCTAATATCATTTTTAATTGTTCATCAGAAATTTCTTCTTTTAGCTTGCCGGATTGATACAACTGAACTAGATACATTTCCAACTGAACGGCCAAATCCGGCTTCACCATCTTTATCCTTCCCAATCTTTCTATTGCTTCTTTTGATAAAATCTTTTTCATAATTGTTTTTTTCAATTCTTCAAATTCTTTCAACTGTTCTAGGCTAACTTCCTCGTTCATTTACTCGCCTCATAAGCAATTCTATCCAAAAACTTCTGCCCCTTACTGGTCATCTTCCTTCCCCTGCTCACTTTTTCTACAAAGCCACATTTTTCTAGCTGCTGTAAGATTTTCCTTATTATATTTCCAGAAGCTCTTCTGAAATGGGCAGGTTTATAACCTCTTTTCTTCCTTCCTCCATAATAACTTCTCAGCCTTGAAACACCTACAGGACCTTCCAGGTAGATTCTCCTCAAAACGGCAGCGCTTCGAACATACCAGAAATCTTTTTGCTGAGGAGGTCTTTGCTTGTGGGTGCCAGACTTGGCAAAACTTGCCCAAGTGGGTGGCTTAATCTCTTCAATTTTTTTTAACTCTTCTTTAAGCCTGGCTACAAATTTTTCTGATGATACTTCGTTAACTGTCGTCATAGTATTTTATTATGCAGATATCATTATATAAACGCTTACGCATATTATTATGACAAAACCGCTGACAACCAAAAGCACCACTAGCATGGACATGGTAAAGGAGCTCAACTGGCTGCAGAGCGGTGTCTGAAGGCCCTCTTGGCATTTTTTGGACAGCTTTTCAAGGCTGTCGAAGATGAAGAACAGCATGAAAACTGCTATGAAGATTGCCACTAGGCCTATCAGCATAGGCGACGCGCCTTTCATTCTTTCATCTCTTGTATGGATACCTATAGATTTTTTCGCAGTTCAAGCACTTAATGTTTATTGTCTTGGTCCTGCTGTCGATTCTGACCTTCGAAGTCACGGACGGTACCAGCAAGCTACTGCAGCTTTTGCAGAACTTTCTTTTCAATTCTCTTGGAAACCTTACGTTGTACCTCAAGCCAATTTTTCTTGCCAGTTGAACGTACCTTTTACTCCTTTCAGGATGCTTTTTGAATTCTTTCTCTGCCAAATCAAACAGAATCTCAATTCTTTCTCTCGCAATCTTCAAATACTGCTCTGGCTTCTTGCTGATTCTTCTCATCTAATAATAATTCAGTTTTTTTAAAGAAAAGAGTGGGGTCGCTGGGATTTGAACCCAGGTCTCAAGCGATCTTGAATTGGCTTCCCAAGGCTCGAAGCCTAGACCATTCTAGACTTTCGTTAGCTAGCCGACGATTGAGGCAATTGTCCCCTCCGTCATCAACCCCATTAACAGAAGATTATTCATTCAAATTATTTAAAAGCATGGGAAGGCGGGGATTTGAACCCCGGTGTTATCCACCCCAAGGATAAATCCTTTTGGCATATGCTTAGACCAAGCTAGATGACCTTCCCTTTAATACAATATTATTTGATTAGGAACAAACAAAAATTAATATATGGTCTATGAGACATTTGTCGGCAGGACAAAGGAAGACCTGGAAAAGTTTGGTAACAAGTGCGCTGGTTACATAGGGAAGCATATTGTAGGAACCGGCGAGGACACCCACTTGACAACAAAAGTTTTTGTCGATTTGTTGAGGCCTCATGTTATTCTGATTTCAGGAAAGAGAGGTTCTGGCAAGTCATACAGCGCAGCAGTTCTTCTTGAAGAATTTTGCTTTTTGCAGGAAGAATATAAAAAAAATCTGGCGTTTGTTGTGGTCGACCCGATGGGAATCTACTGGAGCATGAAATTTCCTAACGACGGCCAGCTGGACCTTCTGCAGAAATGGGAGCTTGAGCCGAAGGGTTTGAAAGATTTTGTAAGGGTCTATGTTCCCAAAAAACAAGAACAGGAATACGTTCAAGCGGGAATACCAATTGATGGGACACTCTCGATTGCCCTGAGGGAATTCACAGCCGAAGATTTAATCTTGTCTTTTGGTTTGAAGAGGACGGAAGAAATGTCAATTTCTCTCGAAAAGAATTTCAATTTCCTTTTGGAAAAGGGGCAGGACTTTGGGTTCGAGGATTTGATTTATGTGATTAAGGACGACAAGGAGGCTAAAAAGGAAGTGAAGGATGCGCTGATAAGTTTGTTGACAGTGGCCGACCAGTGGGGCTTGATATCAAAGGAGGGAATAAAGATCGAGGAGCTGGTCAAGCCAGGAATAGTGACAGTCATTGACCTTTCTAGGATGAAAAGCAGTGAGTTGAGAACATTGCTGACAGCTTTGATCACAAGAAGAATCTACTTCAACAGGGTCTTGGCAAGAAAGGAGGAAGAGAGAATAAAGATAGATGGCGGGGAAGCAACTTTAAAGTTCCCGGTTACATGGCTTGTTCTAGAAGAAGCGCACAATTTCATCCCTTCCGATCGAGAGGTTGCTTCCAGCGATTCAATAAAAAGACTGGCAAAGGAAGGAAGGGAGCCGGGAATAGGTTTGATAATAATCACGCAGATGCCCGCGAAAGTTCACCAGGACATTTTGAGCCAGACTGATATAGTAATTTCATTCAGACTGACGAGCAGAGACGACTTGAATGCCTTGCACTCTGTGATGCAAACTTACATTCAGGAAACACTAGAAAAGCTTATTAATTCCCTTCCACGTTGGCCAGGAAGTGCCATTCTGATTGATGACAATCTTGAGAAAGTGTTTACAGTTAGTATTCGTCCTAGACTTTCATGGCATGCTGGTGGTACGGCAATTGTTTAGCATCAATACTATTCAAGTTAGTTTCTTTTAAATATATTCTAAATTTTTCTATCCTATCTTTTATTTCTTCCCAATTTTTATTTTGGTTTTCTAAAATAAAATTCATTTTCCAAATTTTTTCTTGGTGTAATGAAAATCTAATTAAAATATTTGCTATTTTTACAATATCTTTCTGATAATGCAGATTTAGACAATACATATCTTTGTTATATCTGCCTAAACCTCCATGATAACCTTTTTTCTGTGCCAATCTAAGTATTGGTTTAAAATTTAAGTTTTGTAGTTTTTGTTTTATTTGCTTCAAAATAATTTTATCACCACTTGTAATTTGAAATCTTGCTCTAGCTTTTTTACTATCTTTTTGCTTATAGATATTCCAGCACGCTTCACAATCAGAATAACCAGCAAAAAATGCATAAAAATAATTTTTATTATCTAAAATCCATTTAGGAATTTTGAAAGGTTTGTTAAGAATAAAAGAAAAAGAGTTATTCAATCTGCAATAAATTCTCCAAGCTTTTCTTCCATCTTTTAATTTAACAATAAAATAATTGACAAAAGAATACCTATCAAATACTTTCTTAAACATTTGCAATTGAGCTGGATGTGTAGTTCCAGTAACCGCAGTTATTTGCTTATAGTCTCTATTAGCATGGATATCGCCAGTTCTTAGTCCTAGCATATATGCTTTTTCTTTTAAATCTCCTGAAAATGGCAATTTAGGATATTTCATTTTCGCTTCTGACATTGATCTAACTTTGATATTGTATTTTCTTATTTTATGCCATATTGTATCATAAGTCGTGTTTAATAACTCAGCAATTTTTGGCATTGAAAATTTCTTTTCTAGATATAGTTTTTCTAATAATTCCTTTGTTATATCAGATCTTTTCCTGTTACTACACCTGCGTTGAATACCAAATTTCTTCATCCAATGTTCTATAGTAGTACGAGATACAGTAAATTGTTCTGCTATTTTTTGGGTTGATAAGCCATCTTTCCAGTAAAGGTTATTTAACACTTCTGGATTTTGATATTCTTTCATTCTTATTACTACTCAAAGAAATTTATTTTACTATATATGCTATATTTTCGGTGTCAGACTTCCGATGAAATCAGAAAATAAAACAAAATAAATCTGCTTATATCATTAAAAAGTCAGAATATGCTTGCTTTAGATGGAAAAATTCATTTTAAGCCAGTTTGAAAATTTCACTTTTTTAAAATTATATGCACTTAACCAGCAAATTTTAGAATTTTCGTTATGGTACCTATTCCTTTTGTCTTTCCCTCGCGGAAAATAAATCTTTCCCCCTCCTGGACGAACTGGGGTTTGTATATGAAAATCATCCTCACTTTTCCCGTATCTCCTGACTTGAGATATTCTTTGTCCAAAACTTCTAGCTTCACTGATTCTGAAACTGTCTGGCCGTGAAACACTGGCTCATATCCTGGAGCAATTCTTGTCGGGTGATTCAAAACTAAAATCTCTGCTTCAAAACTTTTCACTGCCCTTGGTTTCACGGAAATATCTGAAAGCACCATACCCCTTTCAATTTCTTCATGTTTGATTCCTTTGATTGCAATGCCAACAACTAATCCAGCATTGGCTTCTTGCAATGGTTGATAGTGCATCTCAATACTGACAGCTTTAACTTTTTTAAACTGGCCGGAAGCGTCTGGCCCTATCAGAAGTTCTGACCCTGGCTTGAGTCTGCCTTGCTTGACTGTTCCAGAAACAACAGTGCCGACACCGGTTATGTTGTATGTCCTGTCAATGAACATCAGGAAAGGCTTGTCCAATTCCTTTTTCCTTTGCGGCAGAGCATGCAATAATTTGTTCAGCAGGTCATATCCTTCCAAAGTGACAGCAGAAGTTTTAATTATCGGGACAGTGATATCTAGTTTGTCAATAATCACTGCCAGATCTTTTTCATCCTTTATCGTGAACGGCACGCGGCCAATGTATTTCAGCAGGTTCTCGATTTGCTGTTCCACTTCTCCAATTCTTCTTTCACCGATTTTGTCAATCTTTGTGATACAAATTATTATTGGTAAACTTATTGCTAGTAACAAACCTAGATGCTCTTTTGTTATGTGAGTGACACCATCATCAGCAGCAACCACCAATAGTCCATAGTCAATATTCTGGCCAATTAAACCCCTGATTGCCGTTCTAAGCCAGGGTTCATGACCTGGGACATCTACAAAACTAACAACTTTATCAGCTTGCTCTACTATTTTCGCCCTTTCTTTTTTATCCAAAGGATTTTTTAAATTTAAAATTTTACCAGCTTTAAAACCGTAGAGTGCATAATGTAAATCTGCAGATAGGCCACGCTCAATTTCATGAGGTAAAACGTTTAAATAAAGCCAGTGTTTTCCAGTCTTGTCTGGCTTACCAACCATTAATGTACCAATTAAAGTTGATTTACCATGATTCACATGCCCAGCACTAGCTATAATAATATGTTGCTTCAATCCAGTTTCGTATTTTTTTACAATTAAAACCCTTCCGATAATTTTTCCATTTTCAGCAAATTTCTCTACTTTTAAAATTTCTGCGTTATTTTCAGTTGCTATGGCTCTCAAAACATTCAAAGTTTCTTCAAATTCAATATCAGTTAAACCTTTGCTAGCACCCTTGTCATCCACACCGATTATATAGATTGCTTTTCCATCTCCTGTTTCCAATCTGTATTTCATCTGCGAGGCAAGGTGTTGTTTCTTGTCATTTTTTAGATGAATCTCAGCAGTAAGCCTTTCTTTGAATTCTATATTCTTGTTTTCTTTTCTTGGGACTATTGGCATAACTATCTGAGAAAGTTTTATTTGTAATAGACTTAAAGTTAACTATTCTTAGAAAGTTTGCAACTGAAAAATTAATCATTGGCTTTTAAATATAGTAAAAAACAAAATGTTTTTAATGAAAAAAAAGAAAAACAAAAGTAAAGCAACCATTTTAGCTATTTTTATAATTTTGGCATTAGCAGCAGTTGCTATATATGCTTTAATTTCTCCCAATTCAGTTCAGTTTCCAAATCTTCCGACGTCAACAACTATTCAAACAGCAACAACCCAAGCAGCAGGAGCAACTCAAAAAACGACAACCACCCAGGCTGGCAATCCCACTACAACAGTTTCACTTCCACCCCAAACTTCTCTTGTCACTCTAGAAATAAAAAGTTGGGGATTCAACCCAGATGTGATAACAATATCAAAGGGATCAACAGCAACTTGGACAAATTTGGATTCAAAAACTCACACAGTCACGAGCTCGGACAATTTTGATTCTGAAGATATTGCTGCTGGGAAAACATGGACATACACATTCAACAAAGCAGGAACATTTCAGTATAATGATAAATATAATCCTTCTATGAGTGCAATGGTTGTCATCACCGAATAAAATTATAATTTTTGAAAATTTTTAACTCGGCTTGTTGAAACCCGAGCCAGGCGCAATCTGTATCGTACCACTAGAATATACGTAGATGTTTTTATTAACAGAAGTGAATGTGATATTGCAATTATTTATAAGAATGAGAGAGCCATAGACGTAAGCATTCCCAGCAACATTCCATATTCCTCCATCGCATGTACAAGTGCTCCCAGTAGGCACGGTCCAGTCACCGCTCGTTGGAGGATTGCAGATTACAATGGCATAATAAGTTGCACCTGTAACATTTGAAGTGTAGTTAGCATTTCCAGTTACATTACCTTTGTACGAATGAATTCCTATTGTTAAATTAGTAATTCTTGGGTTAGCTACTACTGATCCATCCTCATATAAGTTAGCTGTTCCTGCATTTGAATAAACCATGGTGGCATTTGCCGTGGTTTGCGTCCCATAAATAACAGTAATGTTTTGATTCTTGTATGCTGTTCCATTGTCTAGATAAATGTCTACAAGATTGGTTGCGTTCTGATTAACTGTAAAGATGCTGGTAGCACCAGTCATGTTAGCTGTGTAATTCTGACCAACACTTGCATTAAACCTGTACAGATAGTCACCTACACCTAGAGTTATTGATTCTGAATATGGCGATATGTTGTCAACCATTGAATTATTTCTCCACAATTGATACGTTACATCCAGGTCTCCTGTGTTGGATTCAGTTCCTGTCACTGCTGTTTGAGTCGGATAGGTTACTGTTTGATTTCCTGAAATTGAAATTTGTAATATTCCTTTATTCACAGTAACCCAGTATGTTATAGCAGCAGTGGTGTAATTCTGAGCATAGTAACTAACAGTGAAATTCCAAGTAGCATTTCCTAATGGCATTATTGAACTGACTGAAGAAGCATTTCCAAGATTAGTCCCATTCCTCCACAGAACTATTGTCCCTTCACTTGATCCAGAGAAATAACCAGTAGCATTCACAGTCTGCGGATATGTATAAGTTCTGCTAGCATTGGTCGTCCCATTGAAATCCAAGTATAATACAACCGCAGTGACATTAATTCCAACAGTCAGAACATTAGTCTGCCCAGTGACATTGACAGTATAGTTACTAGTCCCAGTCGAATTAGCTCTATACAGATATTGCCCAACTGCAAGAGTAGTAGTTTCACTGGTCCCGATCTGCGTCTCATTCTTACTCAACGTACAGCCAACTTCGTTGTTCTGACTGGTCACTGAACAGCTGACATTCGTTTGTGTCGGATAGTTGTACGTCCATCCAGCTGGAGAAACTGAAAGAGTCGGCTGAACATTTCCTTTAATGATTGACTGTACAACTGAAACTGAAGCAGCAGTATAATTTGAATTAGCAGTAGTATTGCAAACCCAGTTGTACCCAGCAACACCCAGTAGTATGGCAGTATTATTGGCAGCAGAGCTGCTGTTTCTGTACAGATTAGAAGTAATATTTCCTGTACAAACAGGCGTGACTGAATACGGATAAGTTCCATTGGTTATTCCTGTCAGTGAAATGGACTGTCCAGCTGGATTCACAGTAAGGGTTTCAGTGTCCGTGCAAGAAGTGTAGTTAACAGTCCCAGTCGCATTCGCAACAAACACATACTGTCCAACTCCGTAGACAACATCAGTGCTGTTGGCAGCAGAGCTGCTGTTCCTGTACAGGTTGCAGCTTCCAAAGTTGGAAGTACAGTACTGATTCACTGAAGCTCCATATACAATCGTTTGAGTTGCAGGATTGGCAGAGCAAGTGGAAGTTGCTTGAGTTATTGACTGTATCGCAGTTATAGAATTACCAGTGATATTTTGAGTTGTGGTTGTATTGCAATCCCATCTATAACCACCAACTCCGAATACTGTTGCCGTGTTGTTCCAAGTAGCTGCTGTATAATTCCTGTAAATACTTGCTGCATTTGCTGTATTATTTGAGGTACAAATTACAGTATCTTCACTCCCATATGTATGGTTTGTCACACCAGTCAAAGATATTGACGACGCACCTTTATTTACACTAACCCAGAAAGTAATCTGAGTAGCAGTATAGTTCTGAGCATAGTAACTAACAGTGAAATTCCAAGTAGCATTACCCAATGTTTCTATCATGGGTACTGATGTACTATTTCCTAAATTAGTCCCATTCCTCCACAACACAACAGTTCCTTCACTACTCCCACCGAAGTAGGCAGTAGCATTCACTGCTTGTGGATAAGTATAGGCAGCATTGGAATTGGTCGTCCCATTGAAGTCCAGATAGAGACTAACGGCAGTAATGTTCTTGCCAATGATCAAAACATTAGTCTGTCCTGTGGAGTTGACTGTATAGTTTGCTGTTCCAGTCGAATTCGCACGATAGAGATAAGTCCCATTGGGCAATGTAATCGTCTCTGAAGTTCCTTTGACAGTTTCATTTCTCGATACTGAACATGGTGCTTCATTGTTCTGGCTGGCAACTGCACAAGAGACATTCGTCTGAGTCGGATAAGTGTATGTCCAACCAGCTGGATTGACTGAAAGAGTCGGCTGAACATTTCCTTTAACAACATAAGCGGTTCTTGTTACTGAAGTAGAAGTCCAATTTTGTCCAGCAGTATTGTTATAAACATAAGCATAAGTTCCATTTCCTAATAAAATATTCTCACTTATCGCACCAGCACCCGTAGCTTTCTGACTACTGTTTCTATACAGAGAATATGTTACATCTGAATCACCTGAGTTGGATTCAGAACCAGTAGCATTCACAGCAGCAGGATAAACATAAGTCTGATCACCAGCAGTCCCATTCAAAGTCAAAGCAAGAGTAGGAGTTCCTTGCGTTACATTCATCGGCAGCAGTAAAGCTGACTGAGTATAGTTCTGAGTAGCAGTATTGTTACAAAGATAATAATTATATCCAGCTCCCAACGTCATCAGGGTGTTGTTCTCTGTTGAAGTAACATTGGTCTCATTCCTGAACAGAGATGGAGTTATTTCATTGTTATCAGCAGTGCAATTAAACTTGGTTTGTGTCCCATATGACACTCTTGATTCATACAATTCTTTTACTTCGTCAGCTGTCAAGCTTCTGTTCTTCCATATATGGAATTCATCAATCGAACCATTCACATATTGACCAAATTCCGTCGAAGTCCCAATTAATAGATTTCCATCATTATTCTCAAAAGTAACAGCAGCGTAGTCTCCTAGAGATGTTCCATTTCTATAGACGGTTATAGTTGCTCCGTGTCTGACTATTGCGAAATGATACCAAACTCCAGCTGTAGAGGTCACAGCATAGTAAGCATTGAGATCGTTAACCCCACCCACATAATGATTGAATTGTAAATCACTAGACCTGATGAACATGTACCAAGCGTCGTTATTAGCATTCCAAGAATACTGTGAAAATGGGCATTGATTTGAAGTTGAGATATCGTTGAACTTTATCCAGAAATCAATGGCAAAGTCATTTGAACCAAAATACCAACTATCGCTATCAGCGATACGCACATAATCATTCACACCGTCAAACTTCATTGCTTTTCCAAATCTTCCAGCAGTCGGACCAGAAGTTGAATTCCCAGCATTGTTCATGTTTTTCAATGTTCCAGTATTATTCCAGCCAGAATAGTCAGAAGCAAAACCTAAAGATTCGTTCTCAAATCTCCAATATCCAACCAATCCGGAAGTATTGACAGAAGCAGTATTGTTTGAAAGAATTAATACTGGCTGTGTTTTATTGACTGTGAAATACCAAGTATTGGAGACATTCCAATTGTTTGAACTATCATTAGCAAAAGATCTCCAGTAAAAGCTTCCTGCTGGAAGAATTACTGACAAGTATCTCACATTTCCATCAACTGACGGGGTGTAGTTAGCAGCAGATCCAGTCCAGTTACCTTCGATGAAAACTTTATCTACAGCGACATTATCTGTCCATGTGATGTTGAACTGGCTGAGTGCTGAAGAATAAGTTGGAACTATGCTGGTTGTATTAGAAGACCATGTTGGCGGAGTTGTTTCTCTTATTCTAAACGTATTCACATCAGTAACATTCTCATTCCCACTAGTATCATTGTAATAAATCTTCCATCCAACATTAGTTCCCTGAGCAACAGAAGAATTGCTCCATGTGAAGTTTGACCATGTCCAAACATTAGCAACATTATTCATATCCATTGGGGAATTGTAATTTCCTCCTCCGCCTCCAGTAGCATTGTAATTAACAGTAACATTATACAATTGAGGAGTGTAAGAAGTGTTGTCAGTTTCAAAATTTGCTTTCCACTGGAAGTATCTGTTGTTCTGTTCCTGTAGAGTTGATAATGTTGCGTTAGTGTATGTGTTATTCCAATTTTCACCAGAGCAAGCAGCATCATCACAGCTTCTTGATGTTATGTTTAATCTCAATGCTCCTCTTTTGTAACGGTTTAAAATTTCTGTAGCTGACAAACTTCTATTGAAAATTGCGACTTCGTCTAAAATACCTCCAAACCATGTATTGGCTCCTACATCTCTATCATAACGCAGGAGGTTGTGTGTTGTAGGAGTTGCATCAGTTACACTGCCTGATGTGTCTATTGCATTTTGCACACCATCTATATAAAGTCTGAAATCATTTGTAGCAAAAACCACTGCAGCATGATGCCAAATAGTATCTCCAACAAAATTACCTGCGAGTGCAGCTTGATAAGCACCTCCGCTGTAAACATAAAAACTAAGAGTTCCAGATGATACAATAATCCTGATTTCGGGTGCATCTGTATTATCATATACCCACAAATAATCTTTTCCACCAAGAGTGCCACTTCCTTTAAACCAGAAGCTTATTGTTCCTTGAGCATTAGCTCCTCCACCAAACATGCTTTTAAGAGGTAAGCTCGCATAGTCATCACTTCCGTCAAAACTCAAAGCGGTATTAAATTTACCAGTTACTCCATAAGTTGCTCCATTATTTGTTCCATTGTTTCCATTTCCAGAAGTATCAACAATTGTTCCTGAAGCTTCGTTCATGTGCATCAGCAAAACATTCCCAGTCATGTTCGCTCCACTCAAAACAGTTTCCACAGCTTTATTGTTCGGCAACTCTTCTCCGTAAGGAACTCCCTCTATCCAAGAAATATTGTTCCATTGGGCAGTAGAGCCAGCATTAAAAATTTTGGAAGTATAATTACCAGAAGAATAGTAAGTAGCAGTTCCATTGTAGCCTGAACCTGGATTTGTTGTTCCTGATATGATATTGTAATCTAAACGTATTCTACCATTACCACCAGTACCACCACCACTGCTCCCTGTTCCAGTGCCACCAACACCACCAGTGGCATTAACAAGATTTGTGCCTAATGTCATCAGGTTTGTTATTAAATATATTGAACCACCTGCTCCTCCCCCACCTGCATCATCGTCACCACCTAAACCACTAGTACCTACTCCTCCATTCGCAAAAATTGGTCCAGAAGCAGTTATATTATTTGCTGCAACGAATATTATGCCCCCACCTATACCACCATTTCTTCCTGGAGTGTATTTACACCCACCTGCTCCCCCCCCACCACCAAAATTCAATTTTGATAG
>Ga0315289_10009064_pt1 | contig 14347 bp, 13 predicted proteins | sample YL17G11_40_MG_FD_203452 | JGI IMG/M metagenome (GOLD analysis project Ga0315289, IMG submission 203452) | Sediment microbial communities from Yellowstone Lake, YNP, Wyoming, USA - YL17G11_40 | ecosystem: Environmental > Aquatic > Freshwater > Lake > Sediment | place: USA: Wyoming | collected...
CTGTTGCTTTTTTGGAGGAAGTTTAATATTCTCCAAAGAGATTACAATCTGCTAATCAAACGAGGTAGGAATTTTTGCAAATTTTCGATTTAGCCATAGCTTGGTGTTGGAAATACGACGGGGACTTCATTTTCCAAATAGATAAAGAATGCGGAAAAAGAGGACTCTTTTCCTATTTGGTTCATCCCCACAATTTATTCGAGACCATGCACAAAATCGACTCGGGAGAGGTTGGGTTCAAAGTCTTCTTTGATCGCGCTTCCGACCAAGAGGAGGAGTTTGATGGACTGGTAGATTTAATGAAGGCTTGCGAGGTGAGGATGATCAATGACGTGGACAAGGCTTCATGGGCCTCGGACAAAGCTACCATGCATTTAGAATTTTTGACCCATGGGATAAACGTTCCTTATACCATCATTCTTCCCCCTTATGAGGAGAATCCCGATTTGGACTCTATCCCTTTGGAAAAGGTGGGAAAGCCCTTTGTGATCAAACCTGCCTGTGGAGGATGTGGAGACGGGGTGGTCCTGGATGCCCAAAGTATAAAGGATATTCAAATAGCCCGGCAGGAGTATGAAAATGACAAATATCTGGTGCAAGAAAAAATATTCCCCGTTCAGATCGGAAAAAAAAGAGCCTGGTTCAGGGTTTTTTATGTGTGTGGAGAAGTTCTCCCCTGCTGGTGGGACGATCAGACCAGGATTGCGGACGTTTTAAGCCCCTCTCAAATAGATGAAGAGATTTATTTAGGAATTGAACAGATCATTCGGAAAATAGCCTCTATTTCCAAGTTGGATATATTTTCCACCGAGATTGCCCTGATTCCTCCTGAAAAACTTTTGGTCATAGACCATGCCAACGACCAGGTGGATTTGAGAAAAAAATCGTCTCATTTCGATGGCATCCCCGATGAGGTGGTAGATAGAATAGTTATAAGTATGGTGGACTGGGTGCAAAGATACGTAGCTCGAACCTCCATCAGAACAGAATTCGCAAGATGCAAAAAGATTTGATGGCGTCTGTCTCCGGGGTGAGGGGAGTGGTGGGAAAAAGCTTAACCCCCAAGCTTCTGGCAAAATATTCCTCAGCTTTCGGCAACCTTTGTAAATCCGGTGAACAAAGTACTCGTCCCAAGGTGGTTTTAGGAAGAGATTCCAGAACATCCGGAGAGATGTGCCGAGTTGCAGTTCTCTCCGGACTTTTAGCTACCGGATGCGAGGTGATTGATTTAGGCATCTGTCCCACCCCCACTCTCCAGATAGCAGTGGAGGGACTTGGGGCAGATGGTGGGATAATCATCACCGCCAGCCATAACCCCATCCAGTGGAATGGACTTAAATTCGTTGAGTCAAATGGAACGTTTCTTGGCGAAAGGGAAGCTGAAAAACTTTTTGATTTGGTTAAAAATAATAAAATCATTTATCAACCTTGGAGTAGATTGGGAAAAGTTAAATCCGATCGTAGCTGGATACAAAAACATATTCAAAAAATACTTGAATTAAAATACATTGACGTCAAGAAGATAAAAAGAAAAAAAATGAAGGTAGTTTTGGATTGCTGTAATGGGGCCGGAGGAACAGCCTCCCCCGGTTTGTTAAGGGCCGTAGGATGCCAGGTGATTGAGCTTAACTGTAATCCGGATGGGAATTTTGCTCACAATCCAGAACCTCTCCCCGAAAACTTAGTTTCGCTTTGCCGGGCAGTAAAGAAAAATAAAGCCGATATCGGCTTTGCCAACGATCCGGATGTGGATAGATTAGCTATAGTTTCGGATCTGGGTATTCCTTTAGGTGAAGAGGCGACTTTGGCTTTGGCAACAAAATTCATTTTAAGTAAGAAGCCAAAATCTATGGTGGTAACCAACATCTCCACCTCCCGCATGATAGACGACATTGCCCAAAAGCACGGTTCAAAAGTATATCGGACTAAAGTCGGCGAGGCACACGTGGTCAGAGGGTTAAAAGCGGAAAAGGGGATAATCGGAGGAGAAGGTAACGGCGGGGTGATCTTGCCGGAACTGCATTATGGGCGCGATGCTTTGGTGGGAATGGCATTGATTTTAGAGTATTTGGCAGAATCGAAAAAAACCATCACTGACTTGGCTTCGGATCTGCCCAGATATTTTATGATTAAAAAGAAAGGGAAACTCACCAAAGATTTTGAAAAGAATTTAGCCAAGCTAAAAAGAAAATATATGAAATCCCGAAAAAGATTCGGGATCCCGAATGGTTTTTCGGGAGAAAAAATAAATTTGATCGATGGGGTTAGAATCGATTTCGAAGATTCCTGGATTCATATAAGAAAATCCAATACCGAACCAATCTTCAGAATTATTGCTGAAGCAAAATCTGAAAAGGAGGCAAAAGGGTTAGTTTCAGAGGCTTTGGAAATTTTGGGCTCGAATTACTGATCTTCGTATAAGTAATGGATTCACCATGAATGAAAAATTTTTCGTCGACCATAATTTCCTCCCCCTTGACGGGGGAGGATTAAGGAGAGGGTGAAAAAATGCGATTTGGTTCACCTTCCCCTTTATCCCCTCCCACTTGTAGTGAGCTTGTCGAACTATCCGAGGGAGGAGATAAAGATTTTCCATTGTTTATGCGTAATCCAGTAAATTCCAAATTTAGAAATAACCAAGATTAAGCGTAGCAAAGCCCATTGTTCGTCACAGATGCCCTCGTCCGTGACGGTAAGAGATGGATGGTAGAGGACGAGGCGTCCTCTATCAATAAAGAGTCTGAACTGAAATTTCTTAACAAAAATTCTCTTCACTTTCTTCAAAAAATTTAGTATCTTATTAAAAGAAAGCATAGAAATTTGATCTTAGTGGATAGTCGTAGTGTTAAGTTATATAAATCTGTAAAGATTGAAGCGGCCGTCGGCGGACTGCGGACGGCAGTCGTAAGGAGAAAAGATGTGCGGAATAATTGGCTATGTAGGTAGACAGAGGGCTGTCCCCATATTGCTCGAAGGTTTAAAAAGGCTGGAATACAGGGGTTACGATTCAGCGGGAATAGCAGTTTTGGAAGACAAAGGCTTAATTTACGAAAAATGTGCCGGTAAAATCAGCAATCTGGAGAATTTGATTAAGGATCGGCAATTTGAAAGCTACACTGGAATTGCCCATACCCGTTGGGCAACTCATGGAGAACCCACTGATCTGAATGCCCACCCCCATTTGGATTGCAAGGGGAACATCGCAGTGGTGCACAACGGGATCATAGAAAACTATCGCAGTTTAAAGGAGGTTCTGATCCGAGAGGGGCATCACTTCACCTCCGACACCGATACTGAAATTTTAGCACATTTGATTGAGGAGTATTATAATGGGAATCTCTTGGAGGCGGTTCAATCTGCTCTTTCTCAGGTAGAAGGGACTTATGGCATCGCTGTGGTGTGCAAAGACAATCCGAACCAAATAGTGGCGGCTCGACATGGTAGCCCCTTAGTTATAGGAAGCGGTAAGGGAGAAAATTTTGTGGCTTCGGACGTTGCGGCTATTTTAAGGCATACCAATCGAGTAGTCTATTTGGAGGATAAGGAGGTGGCTTTGGTTGATCCGGATGGATTCTCCATCTCCACCGTGGACAGGATCGAGGTCACCCCCCACGTGCAGGAAATCTCCTGGACTTTAGATCAGATCGAAAAAGAGGGATTTCCTTATTTCATGCTGAAGGAGATATTCGAACAACCCACCACCTTAAGGAATGCCATGCGGGGAAGATTAAATTATGAGGAGGGAACGGCCCGGTTGAACGGTTTAAATTTGCAATATGAGGAACTGCACTTAATCGACCGTATCATCCTTACCGCCTGCGGAACCGCCTGGCATGCGGCTTTAGTGGGGGAGTATATGATCGAGGATGCCGCTTCTATTCCAGTGGAGGTGGAATATGCCTCTGAATTCAGATACCGAAGCCCAATAATTAATGAGGGAACCATCGTTTTCGTGATAAGCCAATCTGGAGAGACCGCCGATACCTTAGCCGCTTTAAGAGAAGCCAAGAGAAAAGGTGCCACCGTTTTGGGCATTTGTAATGTGGTAGGAGGCACCATCGCCCGGGAGACGGAGGGGGGAGTTTACATCCATGCCGGTCCTGAGATCGGAGTGGCTTCCACCAAGGCTTTTACCTCTCAGATGACGGTCTTAGCTTTGATTTCACTTCTTTTGGCTCGCATGAGAAATTTGTCTTTAGAAAGGGGTAGAGCGATAATTGATGCTCTCTTGAAGCTACCCGCCCAGATGGAAAAAATTCTTAAAAATGGCTCTTACGTGAAAAACATTGCCGAAAAATATTATCAGAAGAACAATTTTCTGTATCTGGGGAGAAGCTTCAATTTTCCCATAGCTTTGGAAGGAGCTTTAAAGCTGAAAGAGATTTCCTATATTCATGCCGAGGGTTATCCCGCCGCGGAGATGAAGCACGGTCCCATCGCTTTGATAGACGAGAGCATGCCGGTGGTGGTGATTGCCCTCAAAGACAAGGTGCATGATAAGGTTCTTTCCAACATTGCGGAGATAAAGGCACGCAGAGGCAAAATCATCGCCATCGCCACCGAAGGAGATGATGAGATAAAAGATAAGGTCGACCACGTTATTTATATCCCTCAGACCTTAGAGCTTTTGACCCCTATCCTTTCGGTGATTCCTCTTCAGCTCTTAGCCTATCATATGGCAGTATTGCGCGGCTGTAATGTGGATCAACCTCGAAACTTGGCAAAAAGCGTGACCGTGGAGTAAGAATGAAAATTAGCTATGACCCTAAGGCGGATACTCTCTACATTCAATTTCAAGAAGGAACCGTTGGAAAAACAAAAAAAGTGGAGGAGGGTATCTTAATTGATCTGGACAATTCGGGAAAAATCTTTGGCATCGAGATAATCGGTTTGTCTGAGAGAATGTCCATCAAAGACTTAGGACAAATAAGCTTTGATTTACCTTTGGCAAAGGTTGGATGAATATTTGCCAATAGTTCGGGCTGTAACGTGGATAATCAGAAAATTCCGAGCTTGGGTGAAAGACTATATTTATTAAGAGAGCTTTATGCGAGAGTATGGTCAATACTTGATGCTGTTTGCACCGGTAGGATTCTATTTTCGGATGAGGTTCTGAATCAGTATTATGTTAAACTTTGTCTATTGATCGAGAACTACCTTGAGGCACAAGATCTATCAGTTCTGAAAAAAGATTATCGAAGACCATTTGAGTCTCTTTATAATATTGATGACATAGACTGGGAATACGATGGGAGCATGTTTGTTCGTGACTTTATTGGAAAAATTGAGGAACTCTGGATACTGAACGGAGAGAAGGTGTTCAAAGACCCATACATTCTCAGTTTTCTGCAGCAGGTAGACCAATGTATTGAAAAGTATCAAAGTTGCAAGAAGAAGGTTGAAGCTGGTTTTCCGGATGCCGTCAAAAAAGCATGCGAAGAGTATGTAAAAGATGTAGGAGAGTTCAAACTCGTAGACCTCACAAGTGAACAAAACGTTCCACAAAAAGAAATCCTGCCAGACAATCAATTCGATTTCGTTACAGACGACATTCTTAAAGCGATAATTCAAAGAGATTATAAAGAACTGAAGAAAGTTTATGATATTGGAGCTTTTAAAAGTGTTATGGTTCTGAGTGGAGGCATACTTGAGGCTTTATTAATCGAAGCCTTGTCTGTGGAGGAGCAAAAAGCAAAATTCGATTATTTTCAAAGATATTTAGAAAAAAATGACAAAAACGCTAAGGTGCCAGATTTACCCCTTTGGCAATTCTATCAACTAATAGACATTGCCGCACAACGGAAAATCATAAGCGAAGACATCAAGAAGATTTCTTTTATCATAAAAGATTACAGAAATTTGATTCATTTAAAAGCAGAGATAAGAGATAAGCTTTCTGTTGATAAAAATGTTGCAACCAGCGTCGTTCATTTACTGCTAAAAGCTATCGATGACATTTCCAAATGGTTTGAAGAGCGAAATCCTAAGGTTTGATGGTTTTTAGATAGCTGCCTTTCGGATGGCAAGAGGAGATAGTTAAATGAGAACTTATGATTTTAAAGTAATTTTGGAACCAGATGAAACCGGAGGGTATGTCATATCTTGTCCTTCCCTTCCTGGGTGTTACAGTCAAGGTAACACCATGGAGAAAGCTTTAGAAAATATTAAAGAGGCAATTGCTCTTTGTCTGGAGGATCAAGTTTAATTATTGCTTAGTTTAAGGATATTTGTCTTGCGTTTTTGACAGATTTAGTTATATTTTCGCATGAAAACTGAAAATAGTTCGATGAACTGGACATAAAGGAGGAGACAGTTTGAAAGACAAAATTCATCCCAAGTATTTTGAGACCACCATTACCTGTGCTTGTGGAAATGTGATTCATACCCGCTCCACAGTAAAAAACATCCACGTGGAGATATGTTCTAACTGCCATCCGTTTTTCACCGGCAAGCAGAAGTTGATTGATACTGCGGGGAGGGTAGAGCGTTTCAGGAGAAAGTATAAATCTCTGGAAGAAAAGAAAGAGAAAAAAAAAGCTGAATCAGTCGAAAAGCAGGATTCCACAGAGAAATAAGTTGTTTTCAAAAAAGCGTTTGTTGTCCAAGGGGAGTGAAAAAGCTCTTTAAGGCAATCCCGCCTTTGGCGGGACTTTTTTTATATCTTTTGTAGTGAGAAACCTATGCACTATTCGTGAAATCAAAATTCGTCAGCGTGCTCGCTCAAAATATTGAATTTACGAGCTTATAGTGGACTGTAACAGAAGTTCAGGGTGTATGTAGTTGCTCAATTTATTGAGCCATGTCGCCAGTATGCCTGATAAATCAGGCAACTACAATAGGGAACAAATTTATGTTACACGCCACTAGAGCCGAGTTTCGAACCACGTAACAAGCTTCGTCACCGTCAAACGAGCTTCAAAAAGAAGCACTATTTTGGAAATTCATCAAAAATTCTTGTTCCACCACAAAAAGTTCTTTCATAAAATTCTATGTTTGTTTTAGGGACTGCTGGGCATATTGATCACGGAAAGTCTAAATTGGTGAAAGCTTTAACCGGGATTGATCCGGATAGGCTTCCGGAGGAACAAAAAAGGGGGATGACCATCGATTTAGGATTTGCCTGGCTTTCTCTTCCAGATGGAAGCGAGGTCGGGATTGTAGATGTGCCCGGACACGAGAGATTTGTGAAGAATATGGTGGCTGGGGTGGGTGGAATCGATGCGGTCCTATTTGTGGTGGCGGCAGACGATGGCTGGATGCCCCAAAGCCAAGAACATCTGCAAATTCTGGATTTCCTTAAGATAAAAAAAGGAATTGTGGTGATAACCAAAATAGATCTGGTTAACCAGGATTGGCTGAGTTTGGTAGAGGAAGATATAAAGGAGAAAGTGAAAGGAACCATTTTGGAAAATGTGCCCCTGATAAAAGTTTCATCCCCAAACAGAGTTGGAATAGAGAAGCTTTATAATGAGATTGTCAAAATGATCTCTGGGCTTTCGCCCCAAAAAGATATAGGAAGACCAAGAATGTATATCGATCGGGTCTTCACTATGGCGGGTAGGGGAACAGTTGTCACCGGCACCTTGAGGGATGGCTCTTTTCATTTAGGCGAGGAGATCCGGATTCTGCCCCAAAAAGTTTCAGCTCGGATAAGAGACCTACAAACCCATAAGAAGAAATTTGAAAAAGCTCTGCCCGGAACCAGAGTGGCGATGAATTTGGTAGGGGTGGAAAAAGAACAGATCCAGAGAGGAGACGTGATCACAAAACTCGGTCAGGATGAAACCACCGACATTTTCACAGCCAAAATTGACCTGGTTTCCACTTCGGGTTTTCCCATAAGACATAACGCTCTCCTTCTTTTGATACTTGGAACCACTGAACTTTTAGCCAGGGTAAACATTTTGAATAAAGATAAAATAGAGACTGAAGGCTCTGGCTTGGTGCAGTTTAAATGCAAAAGGAATCTTTTAGCTCGAATCGGAGATCACTTTATCTTGAGATTGCCTTCGCCCCAGATAACCGTTGGAGGGGGAATGGTATTGGATGTCTCCCCTAAAATATACAAGAGAAAAGATAAGGAACTGCTATCTGGTCTTGAAAGAAGATCAACTTTAAATCTGCCCGATTTAATTCTTTCCGATTTAGAGCAAAAGGATTTGGTCTTAAGAAAAAACATTTTAAGAGAAAGCAATTTCAGCCAAAGCCAAATTGAGTCGACTTTGGTCGAATTGGAAAAAGACGGAAAAGTATTTTTGACCGAAAATCTGGTGATAGATAAATCCAGATGGGAAGACGTATTAAACGAAATAATCAAAGAAGTGGAGAAAACACACCAGAAATTTCCTTTCAAGATCGGATTGAAATCTGCGGAGCTGTCCAGCAAACTCAAAATAGAAGAGAATCTTTTAGCCGAAGCCATAAAATATCTGATTAAGGATGGAAAAATCGTTCAGCAAGAAGCATATCTAAAGCTTTCTTCTCATCAACCTAAACTTAGCCCAGAACAAATCCGCCTTTCCCAAAAAATATTGCAGAAATTTGTTGCCAGTCCGCTTTTCCCCCCCACCAAAGAGGAGCTTTTGGAAGAGGACTCAAGCTATGAAGATGTTTTGATGTTTCTAATTCAAGGAGGAGACCTAATAGAGTTAAAGGATGGTGTTCTTTTTAGAAAAGAGGATTTTGAAAAACTTAAAAGTAAAATTGTGGATTTCATAAAGAAGAATGGTGAAGCTACGGTCAGTCAATTGAGAGAACATCTTTCCACCACCCGCAAATATATGGTTCCGATTTTGGAAAAATTAGATCAATTGGGGGTGACCCAAAGAGAAAGAGATAAAAGAGTACTTCCCAACAGATGAAAGGATTAAACAGATAATTTCTTTTGAATCTGTTTAATCTGTTGGGAAATTGACCGTTAATTGTCATTCTGAGGCGTAGCCGAAGAATCTCTCCTCCCAACCGCTAAAAACCGAGATTCTTCACTTCGCTTTGCTCCGTTCAGAATGACAAATGATAATTATCGGATAGGCTCTCGATAATCTTTTAAGAGAAAATCACCTGTTGGTCAGGGGTACCCTTACCCCTGACCTCAGTTACCCTGCCCTCTCCCGCCAGGGGAGAGGGAAGTGATTGACAATATCGTTTTGAGAAAATCGAATACGAGTAACTAATGGAGTTAAGGCGTAAGCCTTTTATGAAGTTAGAGTTCTAACTGACTTTAGTCAGGTATAACTCACGCCACTAAAGTGGCTAAGAACTTTATTCAAAGAGAGGAGAGAGGTAGAAAAATATCATATGAAAGATTTGATGTTGCTAAATGGCAAGATTTATACCATGAATCCCAGAGAGCCTAAGGCTGAAGCAGTAGCAGTGAGAGATTCGAAAATAATAGCCGTGGGCAAAACATCGGATGTTGAAAATCTGGGGAAAAGAAATTTCAAGATTATAAACCTTCAGGGGGAAACTGTTGTTCCCGGATTCATCGATTGCCATACCCATTTTCTCTCCTTTGCACTGAGTTTAAATCAAGTTAGTCTTGATCAGATAAGTTCCTTCGACCAGGTGTTATCGGAGATCAAAACATTTGCCAAAAGATTAAAACCTAAGAAATGGCTTTTGGGCAGAGGTTGGGATAAAAATATTTTGAAAAAAGGAGGAAGTTTTACCAAAGAGGTTTTAGATAAAATCTGCCCAGAGAATCCGGTGGTGCTCAGGAGCAAGGATCACCATCTTCTGTGGGTCAATTCATTAGCTTTGAAACTTGCTGAGATTGATAAATATAAAGAAGATCCTCCCGGCGGTGAAATAGAACGTGATTGCCTTTCGGGTGAACTGACGGGTATTCTTAAAGAAAATGCTTGTGAGCTGGTCTGGAAAAAAATCCCCTCACCTTCACCTGAAAAACATAGGAGGCTACTTAAGGAAGCGATGAAGAAAGCTAATAGTTTTGGGCTGACCGGAATTCACAATTTTGAGGAGCAAAAGGCGGTTTTCCTTTTCCAAAAGTTCTTGAACGATAATGAACTTTCCTTAAGAGTTTGTTTTTGGATTTCCAAAGAAGACTTGGATTCTGCTATAAGTTTAGGTTTGCGGTCTGGTTTTGGGGAGGAAAATATAAGGTTTGGCGGGGTGAAGCTTTATAGTGATGGAGCTTTGGGTTCGCAGACCGCTTTGATGTTTGAGCCATATGAAAACTCAAAGAATAATTTTGGCATAGAGGTAACTTCGCAAGACCAGTTGACCGATTGGGTCAAAAAAGCAAGCCGAGCTGAAATAAGTGTAGCTATCCATGCCATCGGCGATAAGGGGGTGCATCAGGCTCTAAATGCCATCGAAGAATCCGTAGGTCGGGTTGCGACCAAAGGGAGCTACCCGACATATGCTGAACTTCGCCATCGCATCGAACATATCCAATTACTTCATCCTCAAGACCTGAAAAGATTCAGCAAATTAGGAGTGATCGCATCGGTTCAACCATACCATGCCACCTCCGACCGGGATATTGCAGATAAATATTGGGGGAAAAGAGCTGGTTTCCGTTATGCCTATAAGAGCTTGTTGAATCATCAAACCAAGCTCGTTTTCGGTTCAGATCTCCCCATAGAAACTATGGATGCGTTAAGGATAATCTATGCGGCTGTGACCCGAAAGTCCGTAGGATCCATAGGGAAAGAAGGCGAAAGAAGAACGATTCGACTTCGCTCACCGTCTCTGAGAGCCTGGTATCCTCAAGAACGTTTGAGCCTGCCAGAAGCGGTCTTTGCATATACTCAGGGAGCAAGCTTCGTCTCCTACGAGGAGAAAATCAAAGGGTCAGTTGAGATCGGGAAATTGGCGGATATGGTGGTCTTATCCCAAGACATTTTCGAGGTAAACCCAGAGGAGATATTGCAGACAAAAGTTGAATCTACAATCTTAGGAGGCAAAATCGTGTGGGGGAGGGTGTAGAGGAAACCTTTAGGTTTCCATGATGGAAGGCTGAAGCTCATTTGTCCATTTGGATCCACAGGAAGTCAACTGACCTTCCACTACACTCCAATATTTTATTAATAATTTTTGTTGATTTATTTTCTCACCTTCGTTATTTTAACATTGAAATACTAAAATAAGTAGATTTTCAGTTTTTAAGGAATTGTCTTTTATGAAAAAGTAGTGATAGGCCAGGAGTCTTTTGTTACTGAGCATCTATTCGTCAGGTGAGCAGATCACCTGACCTACGAGGCTAGCGCCAACTCAGACAAAGGTTCTCATACGGAAACCGTATAATCAACACTTAGGCTTCAAATCTATGCACTGAGGTATCAGCTATAGGCATGAAATGGATGATTACAAGTTCACAGAATATTTTGAGAAGGAAGTACTAAGGAAACGACCATATCTCAAGAAAGAATGGTGCATTCAGATAATCGAAAATCCACTCAAGGTCGAACCTCAAGAGCATAACCGTTTTCGGTTCTGGGGCGTGATAGATGAGTTTGAGGGTCGTGTGTTACGTGTCATTACTTTGGAAGATAAAAGAACAATTCACAATGCTTTTCCTGATAGAGGGTTTAAGCCATGAAGCTTAATTATTACCCGGAGACCGATTCTCTTTATATCGATCTCTCTGAGAAACCGAGCGTTGAAAGCAAGGAAGTTTCTGAAGGTGTGGTGCTCGACTATGATGCCGAAGGCAACTTAGTGGGTATTGATATTGACAATGCGAGCAAAAAGGTTCGGCTCAAAGAACTCACTCTTACCAAACTTCCGTCGGATATTCATGCCGTGACTACCTGACAACTGATTTCAGTAAGAGGCCAGTCTCGTAGGTCAAGCATGTCCGAAGGACTGCTTGACAAAAAGGGTTGTCAAGCACCTTTCGGGATGGTTGACCTACAATGCTGAACTACGCGGCTGGCGTCAAGGCAGAGAAAAATTCTTACAAGGAGACAATATAATCAATGGTTAAGCTCCCTGTATTAACGACCATAATTACAGGAGGAAATAGATGAAGACAAAAATGACTATGATTTACTGGAAGGGAGAGAAATTTTGGCTTGGGAAACTTCTCGAACATCCAGAAATCATGACACAAGGAAAGACTCTTGAGGAATTGGAGGAAAATATTAAGGATGCATACCGTTTGATGGTCATGGAGGATGTGCCTGAACAATACAAGGTGAAAGCAATTGCCATATGAAGCGGACGGGCAGTTGCCCGCCGCTGATTTTAGCCTTTGGCTGGCGCCAAAACAGACAAAGGTTCTTATACGAAAACCAGATAATCAATAGTCAGGCAAAGAAATTGGATTAATCATGAATGAAAAAATCTTCATTAGTTACTGCAACGAGGACAAAAACAAACTAGAAGCTTTATCCAGAGCTCTGAGGAACTCTTCTAAGAAACTCAAACAGATAATCATCGAAAAGAGAAAAATACCCGGGAAACCTCTCACTGATAAAGTAAAAGAGGGTATTCTCGAGACTCCTTATTTTATGCCCATCCTTACACGTTCTTCCATTACAAATCAGTGGGTAAATCAAGAAATTGGCTTCGCTATTGCCACTCATAGAAATGTTCTTGCTTTAGTCGAAACATCAATTATAAATGAGCTCAAGGGTTTCATTCACAATCAAATTGACTTACCATTTACATTTGAAGGTAATGCGTCACAGAATCGGAAAGAAGCCAAAAGTTTCAGAAAATGCTACAAAGAGCTAATACTCCATTTAGAAGATGAAATGGTAGAGCCCGTCCTCAAATCGTTCATTAGTCCCAAAAAGGTAAAACAAGGTGACCCTTACACGACGAAGGTACATTTCATTGGAAAACTCAAAAATGGCTTTTTTGATAATTATGTGGTACATTTGGATTCAAATTGGCGCAAGTGGAATTGGGATCCAAACACCTTGAAAAATGCACATGCTAGTACTCCTGGGGAACTTCATGGCAAAGTAGACCGAAAGAGTCAGTATATTTACAGCACTTCCGGTTGGCCGATCGGAAAATACAAAATATTAACAAGAGTTTACGAACATCCTAATCCTGGAGAAACCACAAGATACATAATAGTAGAAGACCAGCATGACTTTGAAGTTGTTTAATCAGCATCTGGCAAGGCGTTCACGCGGACGCCGCGATACCGGCCACCGGTTAGTAGAACATCAGGAACCCGTGTTCCTGACAAACGAGGCTAAAATCTCACCCCCCCTTCTCCTTTCCATCCCACCAAATGGTGCATGATAGCATCCACTTGGACCAAGAAAAGGATTTTCCCTTCAAGTAAATTTTATTAATAATTTTTGTTGCTTTATTTTCTCTATTTAACTATTTTAAGATTGGAATTCAAAAATAAGTGGACTTTCAATTTTTGAGGATTAGAGTTTTATGAAAAAGATGGTTCGACTGGCTCACCATAAAAGAGTTCTAATCTTCGTGTTTCTTTTTTTGTTTTCCTGGGTTAGTCTTCTTTTTGCTCCACAACGGCATATTGACTTGGTAACCATTGACGGGGTCATTGGTCCTATCTCCTCACGCATCATCTTAAAAGCCATCGAATCCTCCATCAAGGACAGCTCAGAGGTTTTGGTAATAGAGCTTAATACCCCCGGAGGGTTAGATGAATCCATGAGGTTGGTAACAAGGGAGATCCTGAACTCTGAGGTCCCAGTGATCGTATATGTCTCCCCCAGCGGATCCCGGGCAGGCTCTGCTGGAGTTTTCATCACCTTAAGCGCACACATCGCCGCCATGGCTCCGGGGACAAACATAGGTGCGGCTCATCCGGTCACTCTTGGAGCCCAGGTAGATTCTACCATGATGGAAAAAGTCGAAAACGATGCGGCCGCTTACATAAAAAGCATAGCTTCCAAAAGAGGCAAAAATACAGAGTGGGCTGAAGAAGCGGTGAGGAAGAGTTCCTCTATTACCGAATATGAAGCCTTGAAGCTGAAGGTCATCGACTTAGTGGCAAATAACTTAAGAGAGCTTTTGGATTCTTGTGACCAAAGGAAAGTGTCGCTACCCTCTGGCGAGAGAACTCTTAACACCAAAGGGGTGGAGGTGAGAAGAATAAGGATAAGTTTGCGGGATGAAATCCTGGGGGTTATCACCAATCCCAATATTGCCTATATCCTTTATAGCTTGGGAATGTTGGGAATATTCTTTGAGTTATCCAATCCGGGAGCTATCTTTCCGGGAATCATCGGAGGGATATGTTTGATCTTGGCATTTTTCTCCTTTCAGAGCTTGCCCATAAACTATGCGGGCTTGCTTTTGATGGCTTTAGCTTTAATATTTTTTATCTTAGAGGTGAAGATCGTAAGTCATGGGGCTTTGACTATAGGAGGGATAATATCCATGCTTT
>Ga0315289_10009065_pt1 | contig 14346 bp, 9 predicted proteins | sample YL17G11_40_MG_FD_203452 | JGI IMG/M metagenome (GOLD analysis project Ga0315289, IMG submission 203452) | Sediment microbial communities from Yellowstone Lake, YNP, Wyoming, USA - YL17G11_40 | ecosystem: Environmental > Aquatic > Freshwater > Lake > Sediment | place: USA: Wyoming | collected...
ATTAAGTGATACAGGATAGAATGTTATACCGTGGCCAAATGATAGTACTTTATAACTATAATTTTGTAAAAACTTTCCTTTTAGGTAGAAGCCATAAGCAAAGTCACCTGGAATACCGTCGTGATGGGAATAAGGCCAACCAAGGTCAGAGATTTCTGCATAAACCAAATCTCCTGTTAATTTTGGTAAAAGTTTTGCTTGTTGTTCAAATATAGACTTTGGTGGTTCAAAATCGTGTTCTTTAAATGATGCCGGCCATAGATTTTTCATAATTAAACCTCTTGCTTTAATGAGAAAAATATTGGTAGATGATCGCTCAAACAGGGCCTATGATTTTCATCAACTAGTGAGATTTCGCCTGCTTTGGAAACGATTTCTAGGGATTCAGAGTCGAATTTGTCAATTAATGCTGGACGAATAATAACTTGATCGAATATGTTCCAAAAATAAACCAAATGGCTCGATTTTTTATAGTAATATGTTCCAGGCTTATTATCATTGTCCCCAAATAAGTTCCACATCGGATTATAAAACATTGAATATTCTCTTCCCTTTACAACTCTTTTTCTTTCCTTAGCCGTTAAAGAACATGGAATAGAGTGTATGGCTGAAGCCGCAACCATTCCCTTCTCAAAAGGATTCATGTTGAAATCACCCATTATTATTGTATTGTAATTTTTGCACTGTTTCTCAGCCATTTCAATTTCTTGTTTGAAGATCTCGCTTTCCACCATTTGATCATCATCTGTTGTGAACAATTTACTGGGGAAGTGGATAAAAGCGACTAACAGTTTACACCAACCGGGAACGAATAATTCTTTGATTGTATAATATTCGGTTTCTGCTCTATGTTCAAAATGTTTAGCGGTTAGTTTTGATAGAATTGTAATTCTTTGACATCCGATTTGAGGGATCAGGTAATAGTTCATGTTGTCGTTCGAAAGAGCGCTTAATAAGTCGTCTATTTTACCATCGAATTCTGCCAGAGCGAGAATGTCAGCTTGTTTGTTTTTTAAGATTTCCTTTAACTCACGAATTAACGGCTTTCTCCCAATATTCCAAAATATGAATTTCAAGATACAGATCTCCCAAAACTAAGGATGTCTTATTTTTTGATATTTGACTTTCAAAGCATAATATTACCCAAAAGCACTATTTTCGTCAACTTAATGATCGATGAATACAATATCTTTTGGTATTGCGACCACGTCTCTCTCGTGTTAACCAAGAATTTTTTATGCGGCTAAAAAATCCCTCAGAAAAGGCCGCGTAATATGTGATCAACTATACCCAAAACCCACAATTCCCGCCAGACAAATTCGTCGCTCGTATATCGTCGTTCGTATCTCGTCCGTCTTCTGTCGTCTGTAATCTGTCATCTACCGGCACCACACTTGTCCTGCGTAGCCTCGGCGGAGCGGGAGCGGTGCCGGCTAAACGGCCACTCGCTTACGCTCGCGGCTATAGCTTGGATGCGTTCTTATTCGGTACGATAAAATGGTCCGGCACAGGAAATTGTGAGCACAAAAGCAATGCTTCTTTGGCAACATCCTCGATTACCGACTCATCGTCAATGTTCTCAACGACCTTGTTTATGAGCGCAGCTATTTGCCTGACCTCCGGCTCTTTCATACCTCGCGTGGTAATGGCCGGCGTGCCTATGCGCAAGCCGCTCGGATTGGCCGGCGGAGCAGGGTCACTCGGGATCGTGTTGTAATTGGTGACGATTCTGGCTCTATCCAGAGCCTTTGCCAGTTTCTTGCCAGGCACATTTTTATTCCGCAAATCGATGAGGAGCAAATGATTGTCCGTGCCGCCGGTTACGAGGTTGAATCCATACTCCAGGAGCTTTTCGGCGAGGGCTCTTGCATTTTTAACTATCTGCTTGGCGTATGCGACAAACTCCGGGGTGTTGGCTTCAGCCATAGCTACGGCCACGGCGGTCAGTGTGTGCATGTGTGGGCCGCCCTGCAAGCCGGGGAAGACCGATCTATCGACGTTTTCCGCGTGCTCCTTTTTGCACAGCAGCATTCCGCCGCGAGGCCCGCGCAAGGTTTTGTGCGTGGTCGTAGAGACTATATCGGCGTATGGCACAGGACTTTTATGGATGCCGGCGACGACCAGGCCCGCAACGTGCGCTATGTCACTAACGTGGTAGGCCCCTACGGCCTTGGCTATCTGGCCGAATATCTCAAAATCAATCTCTCGCGGATAGGCGGTGGCGCCGGAAATGATTATCTTTGGACGATGCTTTTTTGCCAACGCTTCAATTTGGTCAAAGTCCAATCTGCCTGTCTGAGGGTTCACCGGGTAGAGCACCGACTTGTAGAATCTGCTGGTGTGAGAAACCGTCCATCCGTGGGTCAGATGGCCGCCGTCAACAAGGGACATGCCCATAATGGTATCGCCGGGGTTCACCAGGGCCGCGTAGGCGGCAAGGTTGGCGACAGAACCCGAATAAGGCTGGACGTTTGCGTGGTCGGCCTTGAAAAGTTTCTTCGCCCTTTCCTGGGCTATTCTCTCGATAAGGTCGGTTACCTGCTGCCCCTCATAATATCTGCGACCGGGGTAGCCTTCGGAATACTTGTTAGTCAAGCAACTGCCGCTGGCCTGCATGACGGCTTTGGACACGTAATTCTCCGACGGGATGAGCCTGATTGCACCGCTCTGACGTGTTTCCTCTTGTCGTATAAGCTCGTAAATCTGGGGATCGTATAACTCTAACGCCGTTACCATTTCAGCTCTCCGTAAACCTTGCGTTACGTTTTGTTTATGCGGTATGGTATATACCACAGCTCGGTTTTTTCTACAAGGATTTATTCGTTGACAAACCTAAGCCGAACATTACGATAGCCGGCGCAAGTAGTGTATGGAAGAAGTATCTGATAGACCTTATGCCAGAAGAAGATAACGCCCAGGCAGCAGATAAGGCTCGGGCCTTTTTTGAAAAAGCCCGGGAGATAACCGAGACAGGTAATCTCGATTATGTGATCGACCTGTACCTTGAAGGTCTGCGCTACGCCCCTGATGCGGTTGAACAGGGACATCTGCCGCTTTGCGAGCTGGCTCTACAGCGACAGGGAAAGGGCGGCAAAAAACCCTCGGTGATGGAGAAAATGAAGCGGCTAAGGGGTAAGACTCCGCTGGAGCAAATGCTTAACGCTGAATATCTCTTTACCAAAGACCCGCAGCATCTGCCCTATGCTGAGGCAATGCTAAGGGCGGCGGTCGCAGGCGGCTATAAAAGAACCGCAAGCTGGATCGCAAATCTTATATTTCAGACCAACAATGCTGCGGAGAAACCGTCCGCCGGGACGTATATCCTCCTGAAGGATTCGTACGCAGCGCTGGAAGAATTCGATAAGGCGGTGGTAGCATGTCAACGGGCCTGCAAACTCAAGCCTAATGATGCAGATCTAGCCAACGAGTTCAAGAACCTCTCTGCGGAACTGACAATGGCCAAGGGTAAATACGACAAAGAAGGAGACTTCAGAAACTCCATCAAAGACCGCGAGACCCAGGAAAGTCTTCAAGGTCAGTACCGCGTCGTTCAGACCGAGGATTATCGCCAGGCGGCTGTCGAGCGGGCCAGAAAAGAGTCTGCCCAAGACCCAAATCTGTCACGAAATATCTACGATTTGGCCCAGGCATTGTCGGCTTTGCGAACCGACGAGGCAGAGAATGAGGCCATAGAGCTGCTGGAGAACGCCCATAAAGCCAAGCAGGATTTCAGTTTCAAGCAGCGTGCCGGCCAGATAAAAATAAAACAGCTCCAGCGCAAAATAAAGAAGACCAAAGCTGCCGCCGAGGCTAACCCGGATGATGCTCAAGCCAAGTCCGCTCTGGCAGAGCTGTCGGCACAGCTAAACCACTTTGAGCTGGAGCACTTCCGCCTCAGCGTGCAGAACTATCCTACCGACCTGCCGGCCAAGTATGAGTACGCCGTTCGTTTGATGCAGAACAAGCAATACAACGAAGCGATACCTTTACTCCAAGACGCCCAGAAAGATCCAAGACGCAAGATCTCAGCGATGAATAAGATAGGCCTGTGCTTTTTTCTGAAGGGCTGGCTTACAGATGCAATAGATGTTTTCAACGAGGCGATAGAATCCCATGAGATAAAAGACGACGACGTGGCCAAGGAATTGCGATACAATCTGGCCCGCGCGTACGAAGAGCATGGCCAGAAGGAAAAGGCACTGGAGCTTTATCGCAAAATCGCTCAAGTTGATTTCGCATATAGGGATGTCAGCCAGCGAGTCGATAAACTCAGACAAGAAGGACCAAAATCCAGTTCTGGATAAACGTCCTTCGGCATACAAAGCAAAAGATTAGGGATTTAGGAGATTGCAGTGGCACATTCGTTATCAGCAAAAAAGAGAGTCAGACAAAACGCGAAAAGAAGGCTGATCAATCGCGCACGGAAAAGTCAGGTGAAGACCCAAATCAAGCGTTTCGAGGCGGCGCTGAGCAGCGCAAGCGTCGAAGCAGCGAGCGAACAGTACCGGCTTGTAGCCCAGAAGCTGGACAAAGTCGCTGCCACCAGCACCATGCATAAGAAAACCGCTGCCCGAAAGAAATCACGCTTTGCCAAAAGACTGAATAGCCTCAAGGCAAAGGCGACACAGCAGCCTCAACCGTCGTGAACCGCCAACGGTCGGTAACAATAAAAACGCGCTGCACGAGATGCACCTCATTACAAATGCCCGAAGCTCTTGAAAAGCGAATTATCGAGCTGTTGAAGCATCCTGATTATCGACCCCTAAAGGCCGGACAGTTGGCCAGGGCTTTAGCCGTAAGTCCGGAAGATTATCCACAATTCAAGCAGACCCTTGAACACCTGCGCCGGGCCGGTCACATAGTCATAGGTGCGGGCAACCTGATTATGCCGCCGGCGCTATCCGGTCTTATCATAGGAACATTCAGAGCCAACCCCAAAGGCTTCGGCTTTGTGGTGCCGCTTGAGCCGACCTCGCACGACGACCTGTTTGTGCCCGAAGGTGCGGCCGGCGGCGCAATGACCGGGGACACAGTTACTGCCCGAATCGTCAGCAAGGGCAAACGGGCCGGCCTGCCTCGGTACACAGGCCAGGTAATTGAGGTCCTTGAACGGGCGAATAACAGATTCGTCGGCACCCTGCTGAAAGAGCCTGACGGATGGATTGTTCAGCCGGACGGCAGCAGCTTCGTGAAGCCAATTTCCGTCGACGATGTCGGCGCAAAAAACGCCAGGCAGAAAGACAAGGTGGTCGTAGAAATACTCTCCTACCCTACCGGAAAATATCTGGCACGGGGCGTTATTATTGAGGTGCTTGGAAGAGCCGGACAGTATGAAGCTGAGACACAATCGATAATCCGCCGGTATCACTTGCCCAGCGGATTCGACGCTGACTGTCTCGATCAGGCGCACGAAGCCGCTGGCGGATTCGACCCGGAGCAGCTTGACGGCCGAGGGGATATAACTGACAAAGTGATCATCACGATCGATCCGCCGGATGCGAAGGATTTTGACGACGCGATAAGCCTTGAACGAGACGCGAGAGGTAACTGGATATTGGGAGTCCACATTGCGGATGTGAGTCACTTTGTGCCGGCCGATTCCCCGCTGGACGCAGAAGCAGAAAATCGAGGAAACAGCATTTATCTGCCCGGCAGAACCCTGCCTATGCTGCCGGAGGTATTAAGCAACGGCGTCTGCAGTCTGCAGCCCGCCCAGAGACGGTTTGTCAAAAGCGTGTATTTGACCTACGACCAAAAAGGCAACGTTTTATCCCGCAAGTTTGCCAACAGCATTATGTGCTCGACACAGCGCCTAACTTACCAGCAGGCGGACAAGATCCTGAAGGGGCACACAAAAGATGCCAAACCTGGGGTGCTTAAGCTGCTAAAGAATATGGAGACGCTGAGCCGGACGATTGAAAGCCGACGAATTAAAAATGGAATGATACATCTGGATTTGCCTGAGACGGAACTGGTAATCGACAAGTCGGGAAGGGTTGTGGACGCCCATCCCGCCGACACCAGCTATCCGCACACGATAATCGAGATGTTTATGGTCGAGGCCAACGAGGCGGTGGCGTCACTTCTGGATCGGCTGAATGTTCCTTTTATACGGCGGATTCATCCGGAGCCGGATGCTTTGAGCATGAAAAATCTCGCCCAGCTTGTCCGAGGGTTCGGCTTTAGCATGCCGCGAAACCCTGGCCGTGCCGCCATACAGGATCTGTTGGCTGCTGTTAAAGGGGCTGACTGTGAGCTGGCGATAAATTTAGCGGTGCTGCGAAGCCTGGAAAAAGCACGGTACGCCCCGCTGAATATAGGCCACTATGCGCTTGCTTCGACTCACTATTGTCACTTTACCAGCCCCATACGCCGATACGCAGATTTGCTCGTTCATCGGGTTTTGCAGTGCCACCTGCAAAATCGCTTGGATCGGGCCAAGCAAATCGCAGCCGGCCAGGATTTGGTCCAAATGGGAGAGCACATCACCTTCACCGAGCAACGAGCGGAGGACGCCGAAAAAGATCTGACAAAGGTGCTTATATTGCAGATGTTGAGCAAAAGAATCGGTGACGAGCTTGATTGTGTCGTTACCGGTCTTACGAACTTTGGCGTATTTGTGCAGTCGCGGAAATTCGGCATCGAAGGCCTTATCCGCAAGGAAGACCTGGGCCCAGACCAATGGCAATACAACGAAAGAGCACACTGCATTACCGGCGAGCGATCTGGATATACCGTCCGGCTTGGTCAATCGGTAAAAGTACGCATAGATTCGGTGAACATTCCAGCTCGGCAGCTAAACCTGTTCCCTGCCCAACCGCTGATCGGAGCTACAAGGGGCAGAAAGAAAGAGGGGCTGGCGAAAAGACGCAGACAGGCAAAACGATAATCCCAACGAATAGGAAGAGCTTAGGTGGCAAACCAAGAGTCTATGTAAGGTGGCGTGCAGACAACCAGCAAGCTGATAAGGGTGATGTGGCCATAATCGTGGATGTTTTGCGTGCCTGCACCAACCTGATTACGGCGTTTTCTATGGGCGCGAAAAGATGCAAGGTCAGTGCGGACGTGGGCGAGGCCCGCAGACTTGCCGGCACGATGGACGCAATTCTCATCGGTGAACGCCACAATGAGAAGATCGAAGGCTTTGAGTACGGCAACTCTCCTCTGGAATTAGAGCAGCAAAAAATTGAGAATTCGACAATCATATTCACTTCCACCAATTTTCCTCACGCGCTATCCGCAGCGGGCCAGGCATCTTATGCTCTCTTGGGAGCGTTAGTAAATCTTTCAGCCGTATGTGAAAGAGCATTGAGCCTGGCAATCCGTTCGGACAGCAACATTGCTTTAATGCTGGCTGGAGAACTTTGCCAAAGCTATGCCGTGGAGGACTACTACTTCGCCGCTCGCGCGTCCACTATCCTATCAACAAGCTGCGTGGTGGATGCTTCCGCACAGAAAGCCATCAACGCCGCGGGCAACTGCTCGAAGCAGGACATCATCAGCCTATCGCTGCACGCGCGTGAGCTGATAGACGCCGGCTTTGAGGCCGACGTGCGATACGCATTCGTGATCGACAAGTTCGATATTGTCCCGAGGCTCGTGCAGGGCTGGATCGTTGCCGACTAATTAGGCCGCAGCCAACATTGTCCGAAACATCAGCAAGGGTGGGAATCATTTAGGGTATTATTGACATATTGTGACAATCTTGCCATACTTCTCTCGCGGCCTGTCGCTTGTGAGGCGGCCCACGAGACACGAACAATGAGAGACGGATTTCTTTGGAGTAAAAAAATGAAAGCATCGCAGATGCAGAAAGGCCAGACGATTCAGATGGATGGCAAACTGTATACTATACTTGATTTTGAACACGTCAGACTCGGAGGCAGAGGCGGCGCGGTTTACCAAACCAAGCTAAAAAGTCTGACGGACGGGTCGATTCAAAATGTTCGGATACGTTCGGACGAAACCATTGAAGATGTCGAGCTCGATAAGCGAACGTACGAGTACCTGTATTCCTCCGGCGGCGAGCATGTCCTAATGGATACGGAAACCTATGAGGAATTCACGCTCGATGACGACGCCTTCGGCGATGGGCAGAAATATCTTAAGCCAAATGCTCAGCTCCAGGTAAGTATGTACCAAGGCAGACCCGTGGTAGTCAGCCTGCCTAACACGGTGGACCTCAAGGTGGCTGATACACCTCCGGAGGTTAAGGGTGGCACTGCGACCAGCCAGCCAAAGCCTGCAACACTTGAAACCGGCGTGGTCGTGCAGGTGCCCTCTTTCATCAAAGTCGGTGACATCGTCCGCGTTGATACGCGGTCCGGCCAGTATGTAACAAGAGTGAAAGAATAGCGCAATCAATGTCATTCCCGCGCAAGCGGGAATCCACAGCCTCATAGGCATTGATCCCTGCTTTCGCAGGGATGACAGGATGAGTATTCGGATGCTTGAAAAGATAAGCAAAATCCTTTTGAAAATTCTTGGCTCTCGCAATGAGCGGCTTCTGAAAAGAGTCTACTCACCAACCGCGCAGCAGGCAGGCCAATTTGAAGAGCAAGTAATGAGCCTCGACGATGAGGCGCTAAAGGCAAAGACCGGTGAATTCAAAGCTAAGCTCAAGACTGGAGCCAAGCCTGAAGACATTCTGCCCGAAGCCTTCGCAGTGGTTCGTGAAGCAGCAAGACGAAACGTCCAGATGCGGCATTTCGACGTGCAGCTTATTGGAGGCAACGTCCTTTACGAAGGCAAAATAGCTGAGATGGTTACCGGCGAAGGCAAAACGCTCGTGGCAACGCTGGCGGTTTATCTTGTGCACCTGACCGGGCGAAAAGTCCACATAGTCACGGTCAACGATTACCTGGCTAAACGCGACGCCGAATGGATGGGACCTATCTATAAAGCCTTGGGACTGACTGTCGGCGCAATCCAGGCGGATATGGATACGTCCGGTCCTGAACGAAAAAGCCAATATGCCTGTGATGTCACCTACGGCACAAACAATGAATTTGGCTTCGACTACCTACGCGACAATATGAAGCTGTCACTTGACCAGATAGTCCAAAGCCCGCTGGAATACGCCATTGTTGACGAAGTCGACTCAATTCTAATCGACGAGGCAAGAACACCGCTGATTATTTCAGGTCCGGCCTTTGACGATGTCAGCAGGTACAAAAAAGCCGACGAGGTGGCCAGAAAGCTGATCTTGCTGCAGGGTCATTACGACCGCATTAAAAGGCAGATTGATTCCGCCGAGCGGGCCATTGCCAATGCCCAGGGTGAATTATCCGAGGCCAAGAAGGCCAGGGACGGCAGCAGAGTGGAAAAAGCTCAGAATGTAATTGCAAAAACGCAAGCTGAGCTTGCCTCTGCGCAGTCCAGGCTGCCGGGCGCCACGCAATACTACGAAGTTGAATACGACAAAAAGCAGGCCCACCTCACGCACGAAGGTGTCACTGCCGCCCAGGAGGCAGCGGGCGTCGGCTCATTTTTCACCGGCTCAAATATAGAATGGCCCCATCTGTTGGAGCAGAGCTTGCGAGCACACGCGACCTTTGAGAAAGAAAGAGATTACGTGGTCATCGACGGCAAGGTCATCATCGTGGACGAATTCACCGGCCGATTGATGCATGGCCGACAGTGGTCAGACGGACTTCATCAGGCGGTGGAGGCAAAAGAAACCGTCACTATAAAGGAAGAGACTCAAACGCTGGCGACCATCACTCTGCAGAACTTTTTCAAGCTTTACGACCAGATAGCAGGGATGACGGGCACCGCTGCCACCGAGGGCGAGGAGTTTATGAAGATATACAAGCTCGAGGTGATGGTAATACCAACAAATGAGCCCTGCATCAGAGAGAACATGGAAGATGTAATCTATAAAACAATGCGGGAAAAGTTCAACGCAATAGTACAGGAGATAAATGACATCAGTGCCGCCGGTCGCCCCTTGCTTGTTGGTACGACTAGCGTGGAGAAAAATGAGGCGCTATCTGCCGCCCTTAGCGAGAGATTTGGCCTGGAACATGAGGTTCTCAATGCCAAGCAGCACGAAAGGGAGGCCATTATTGTCGCCAAGGCCGGCCAGCAGCACAGAGGCCGAGACGGGCAAATGCTGGGCAATATAACTATCGCTACAAATATGGCCGGCCGTGGAACAGACATCAAACTGGGGCCCGGCGTAGCTGAAATCGGCGGCCTCCACGTTCTGGGCACTGAAAGACACGAGGCTAGAAGAATCGACAACCAGCTCCGAGGCCGATCGGGCAGACAAGGCGACGCCGGCTCCAGCCAGTTCTTCCTGAGCTTCGACGACGACCTGATGCTAATTTTCGCGCCCGAGTGGACGGTCAAGGCGCTTTCCTGGATTGGCTGGGAAGAAGGACAGCCAATATACCACCGAAGAATAAGCAAAGGGATCGAAAAGGCTCAAAAGAAAGTCGAAGAGAGAAACTTCGAGATACGTAAAAACCTGCTTGAATATGACGAAGTAATGGACTACCAGCGGAAAATCTTCTACTCGCGAAGACGCCAAATCCTCGCCGGAAAAGGACTCAAGAGCGTTATCGACGAAATGATTAATGACACTATTGCAAAAAGTTGCGACACGATTCTGAGCAAGGACTATCCGGCTAAGTGCATTGTCGAGTGGGCCAGGACTAATTTTGCCGTCGATCTGGAGCCGTCAGACATTACTGAGACCGATGCAGCGGCAATCGAAAGGCTAATAAAAGACCGGGCAAGAGACAACGCAGATAACAACATATCGCTTTCCATCGGCGAATACCTGGAAGACTACCAAGACCGTCAGACCTGGGACATTGCCGGTCTATCCAAGTGGGCTATGACTGCCTTTCGCGTGAGTTTAAGCCCGGCCAAAATCAAGAGCCAGTCGCCCGAAGACATCCAGGAGGAGCTGACCGCAGCCGCTTGTGAGCAAATCGAGAAAAAAGACTGCTCGCAACTTGCCGAATTCCTGAAACAGGACTTTTCTGCCCGCACCCTTGCAGAATGGGCCCGCGCAAAATTTGATGTACAACTTCAGATCGAGCAGATAAAGGACGCCAAGACCGCCGAAATCCAGCAACTGCTTTTTGAGAACACCGCCGCCAAATACAGGCAAAGGGAGGTTGAATATCCGGTTGAGTTTGCGATGAACATGGTCTTTGGGCCGGAGGGACCAAATATATATGCGTTCGAGGCGCTGGCCGAGTGGGCGAACAAAAAGTATAACGCCGGGCTTTCGGCAGAGCAGGTACAGAACACCAAACCTAAGCTGCTGTACCAAAAACTGCTCGAATTCAGCAGAAGCTTCAACGATGGCCAGTTGGATAGGGAGCTGGCAGAAAAAATTGCCAATCTGAACGTCAGTGAATTAGTAAAATGGGCCAACGATAGATTCGAGGCCTCTGTGACTGAAGACGAGCTTGGCGACGGCCCCGAGCTCAAAAATAGATTAACTGAGTTGGGCAAGGAATTTCTGCGTAAAGAGCTAAGTGACCTGGAAAGATACGTTCTTGTGCAGGTGTACGATACCACGTGGAAGGACCACCTCTACTCCATGGACCATCTCAAAGACAGCATCTGGATGCGCTCGATGGCGGAGAAGGACCCGAAGATCGAGTTTAAGCGAGAAGGACATCGAATGTTCCGAGAGATGCTCGAAGCTATCGAGGACCGGGTCACGGACATCATTTTCAAGGTTCGGCTGGAGACCGGCGCCCGCGCCAGAAGCGTCTGGCGTGTAAGTCAAACAAGCCATGACGAGGTCGGCCAGTTTGCGATGGCCGAGCGGCAGCGAGCCGCCGCTCAGGCTCCGCAGGGCGAGCAGAAAGTCAAGCAGATAAGATTGGAGCATCCGAAGGTTGGAAGGAACGACCCCTGCCCGTGTGGCAGCGGTAAAAAATACAAAAAGTGCTGCGGAAAAAACGCATAAGGCGTTTAGCCCCCACCCCTGCGGTGGGAATTTGTATTATTGCCCACCCCTGTGGTGGGGGCCTGAAGAATACCACCCCTGCGGTCGGAGTGCAAGAAATACCAAACTGCGTTCGAATAAGAAAACATCGAGCAACGTCCCGCTACCCGATGTTTTCCGGAGGGGAGAAAAAAACCTTTTTCCCATCTTCTTGCTTTCAACAGTAGCTAAACTATGGTGACAACAGAGATAACCGATGTTGCCTATTTTCACAAGATTATACGTTATCCGCACAGTTAAGGTTTCCTATTTTTCCTCTGTGTGCGAATTTTTTTGTTTTGCAGGGTGGGATGGGCTGGCCTAAGCCAGACAGATCGGTTCGGGGCCTCGGCTGTGCCGGCGATAGACCGTAACTCCTTTACAGCCAAGATGATACGCTAATCTATAGACTTTGTCTACGGCTGCAACAGATGCATTTTCGCTGAGGTTTACGGTTTTGCTGACGGCTGCGTCACAGTTTTGCTGGAAAGCCGCCTGCATTTGAACATGCCAGTACGGGCTGATGTCATAGGCAGATTTGAAAACCCTCCGTATTTTGGCTGGAACCGCGTTTATTTCTTGAATACTGCCTGTTTTGAGCACCTGATTTTCCAGCTTTCTGCTGCAGAAGCTGTTGATTTGAGCTACTTGCCTGAAAACCGGGTTTATTTGTGGTGTTTTTTTGCCATCCGGCAGGTCGCGCAGAAATGCCAGCGCACGGACCGGCTCGATTCCGCAGGAGCAATCCGCGATGATGCTTATTGCGCCGGTCGGAGCCACGCACGTAATGCAGGCGTTACGGATTTTTCTGCCCCTTTCGGTTCGCCATATACTCTGATTCCAGTTTGGAAACGGCCCACGCAAATCGGCAAGCTCACTGCTGGCCTTGCGTGCTTCCTCGTTGACAAACTTCATAACATCGGCGCCAAATTCGACGCCCTGCTGGGAGTCGTAAGGTATGCCAAGAGCAAATAGGCAGTCCGCGAAGCCCATTACGCCCAGGCCGATTTTGCGGTTTGCGCGAGCCAGACGCATGGTATCTGTAACCGGATAATTGCCCACGTCGATAGTGTTGTCGAGGAACCGCACGGCCAGTCTGACGGTCTCCGCTAAGCCGGGCCAATCCATATCTGCTTTCCCATCGACGACCGTAACAAACTTACCCAAGTTGACACTGCCTAAAGTACAAGCCTCAAACGCAAGCAAAGGCTGCTCTCCGCAGGGGTTGGTCGCTTCTATCTGCCCCAGCGAGGGGGTCGGGTTGTCCCGGTTGATCCGGTCAATAAAAACCACACCAGGCTCTCCGGTTTTATGAGCACATTTGACAATCATCTTCCAGATGTCACCGACCGTGTAGAACTCACTGACACTTTTGGAGGGCAGTTTGCCCCTGCCGGTCAGTTTGTGTAGGTCACCAATCTTATAACTGGCAATGTTGATTCGACGCGGCAGCAGATATTGCTCGCCCGTCCGAGGATTTCTTACGATGTGCAAAGCCTGGGGGGATTTAAGCAACTTTCGCATCCATGCGTCGGTGATTTTGACAGAAATGTTGAAGTTGGTAAAGGCTGTTAGGTCCTGTTTGGCGTGTAGAAACTTCAAGAGGTCGGGGTGTTCAAGGCTCATCATGCCCATATTTGCGCCGCGATTAAAGATACCCTGCTGCAGGGCATCTGTGGCATCGGTAAAAACACGCCAAAACCCTATGGGTCCCGATGCGCTGCCGCCGGATGCAATACGGTCTCCGGTGGGTCTCAATTTATCGAAGGAAAACCCCGTCCCGCCGCCTGCCTTTTGAATAAGCGCCGCTCGCTTAACGGTCTCGAATATATCCTCCGTAGTATCCTCGATCGGCAGCACAAAACAGGCGGATAGTGTTCCGCCTCGCCCGGCGTTCATAAGGGCGGGAGAATTGGGCAGAAACTCCAGCGAGGCCATCAAATCGTAGAATCTTCGCTGCCACTTCACGACCTCGTTTTTATCTATCCCATAGTTGACTTCAGCCTCGGCGACTACCGAAGCAACCCTGCTGAAAAGCTGAGCCGGCGTCTCGATACATTTGCCATGCTCATCTTTGAGCAGGTATCTACCTTGCAGAAGTGCCATCGCACTATCGCTAAGAATGGGTGCCTTGCCAGGCGGTGGTACGGCATGAGGTGCGGTCATAAGGTCTACTTTATAGCAACTCCTATTCGAGGCTAAACTTTCCTGAGCCATCTAAAGCGAAATACGTCACGAATCTTCTCGGTAAATCGGATGCCGAGCCGCTGAGTACTTATTTTGAACTCGGCTCGTTTCAAATCTTCGACTGTCGGCTTGCGCGGGGACTTGCCGAATACCGATATAAACAGCCCACCCAGGCAACCGAAAAACGAGCCTGCTTTGCTATAAAT
>Ga0315289_10009066_pt1 | contig 14346 bp, 5 predicted proteins | sample YL17G11_40_MG_FD_203452 | JGI IMG/M metagenome (GOLD analysis project Ga0315289, IMG submission 203452) | Sediment microbial communities from Yellowstone Lake, YNP, Wyoming, USA - YL17G11_40 | ecosystem: Environmental > Aquatic > Freshwater > Lake > Sediment | place: USA: Wyoming | collected...
GCAAAGTCCCACTGCTGGGAAGGCGGTGGGCCAGATGACGACTACATCTGGAGAGGTGGAGTTTGGGTTCAGATCATGACCGAGAGGGAATAACAGTCCTTGCCTTGATAGACGACAAGGACAGGGCAGGAGCGGTGGAGGTCTACCGCGTCACTATGCCCTACACGTACTTGAACAACAACCATAGTGGTGTGCGCTGCGGGTGGATGCCGAAGGGCGACGCGGTGAAGCTGCTTCAGGGCTACGACCTGGACACAGTCTTTGGTAACGACATCATCGTACTCCACCGGATGCTCACAGCAGACTCTGACGGGAAAGCTCTGGTAGAGGCTTGCCGCTGCAGGGCTGCGAAGGTGGTCTACGAGGCCGACGATGACTACAGCGGCGACTTCCGGCCCCCTGAAGTGCCGGGGCAGACCTGGAAGCCCTACCTGCCCTACGTGGATGCAATCACGGTGTCCACGAAACGCCTGAGTGAGCGGGTGTGTGAATGTAGCAAGGGACAGCCAGTCTACGTGCTACCAAACTCCATCGACTATACCTGGTTCACCAAAGTAGCACAGCAGGTCACACGGCTCTATCCCGACAACCTTACCATCATGCTAGCTGGTACCAAGACCCACTACCAGGACTGGATAGTACTCCGGGAAGTTATTCCCGATCTCCTGGCAGACTATCCAGACGTGAAGTTCCTGGTGGCAGCCTACGTGCCGGAGTACCTGAAGGACACAGGAGTCGAGACTGTTGCGGGAGTCCCGTACACGTCGTACCCAACCCTGCTGGCTCAGGCAGACATCCTATGTGCACCGCTGGTGCCTGATGACCAGTTCAATGCCTGTAAGTCACCCATCAAGGCGATTGAGGGGTGGTGTGCAGGGTGCGCAGTAATCGCCACGGACTGCGTGGTATACCGTGGCACCGTCCAGAAGCGTCACAATGGGCTTCTGGTCGAGCACACCCCAGAGGCGTGGGATCAGGGGCTTCGTGTACTCATCAGCGACCAACTTCTGCGGCAGAAGTTACAGAGGGAGGGGTTGAGGGACGCGCGGGCTTTCGACGTGGCCCTGCACTGGCAGGACTGGCAGCGGGCCTACACAGAGATTAGGAGGCAAACATGACAGTAGCTTCGAGTTCAGCTGTTTTCAGTTATGGCGGACAAGCCGCCAAGGGGACCCTTGCGACTACCTGGTATCGGCACAAGGCTGCCAGGGTAGACGTAGGGCCTCAGCAAAGTATCCGACAGTTCCCGCCAGAGCTCGGCGGGGGCTTTCACCCAACCGGGGCATTCAAAGAGATGGCCTTTGGCGCAGGGCAGGCTATCCTGAACCCGCGTCTCCAGAACGTCATCGGTTGGCTGCTCTATGCGGCCATTGGGAAGCTTTCCACCCTGGAAGATGCGCCAGAGGTTGGGATGAACCGGCACATTTTCACTCCCCCGGCCAACTACTACGACATGAAGTGGATTTCCGTCCGGCGCAGCATCCCCGGGGCAACCGGCACGGGTGACAACGTAGGCGAGGTCCTGAAGGACTGCCGCGTGATGGGCTGGCGGCTTGCCATTGCCCCTGGCGCAATCGCCACGTCAGCGTTCACCATTGTTGGCCGTGAGCCCAAGCTGAGCCTGGTTGGTGTAGACACCTGGGAGTATGACAACGCCTACGAGAACTACACCGGTGTCCCGCTGGGGCATCAGGGCTTGCTTGAGCTTGGTGGGGATGCACAGCCTGCAACCAACATCGTTTTCGACCTGGTCAACCAGTACACCAACCCCAAGGAAGAAATGATCGTCGGCAGTCCGTACCCCGATGACTTCATTCTGCAACAGCAGATCCTCACGGCGACGTGGACGTACAAGTGGAAGAACCCAGACTTGTACGCTGCCTTGCTGACCGGCGCGAACATCGAAGCAGTAGGTGTGATCGACTGGAGCCCGGCTGTACACACAGATGACCTGGAGCTCCAAATCACTACCCCCGGCAACGCCACGGGCATGTCCAATCCCTGGCTCCTGAACATCTATGCCCCAACGTTCACCTGGCAGGCTGCCGGGCCGCCAGAGTTGATCGGCGGTGGGTGGCTGGCGCTTCAGTTTACTGGAGTGGCACAGGAGACAACCGGCACGGACACGTTCCGCGTCTGGCTGGAGAACCTGGCCCCTACCTACGCCTGGCCGGCGTAACCAAAGTGTACGAGGAGAGGGCTGGGCTATCCTGGCCCTCTCCCAGACTTCTATCTCAGGAGGATGCAAACAACAGAAATGCCTATTCAGGTTTCCGCAAACACTCCCCAGACCCGGTACCTCAGCATCACTGACCCGTCTGGGGCAACGTACGTGATCATCAATCCCCCCGACTACGCCGCTGAGTCAGAGCGTGGCGAAATGCTCAAAAAGCGGACCTTGGTGCCCGATGGCGTCTACCTGCGCACGCAGGTGGAGGTTAACCTCAATGACCTCTGGGCACTTGAGATATGGCTCACCTACCAGGAAACCAACCTGCACGTGCAGTACAAGGACGAAGAAGACAAGGTCGTGAAGGAGGTCAAGTTCGAGCCTCGCGACCAGGTGTCCCGCGGCGAGTTCCTGAAGCGGGTTGGTGAGTTGCCGCCTGGTATGGTCTATGAGTGGCACATGAAGGTTGTAGAAGTCGTGAGGGATTGGAACGTCCCTTTTTAGTTGACGGTTTCGACAGTCCAGATGCCAGATGGTCGGGCATAGCTGACGAGGCACAGTGGTACATCCAGGCACAGAGCGGGATGGAACTACCGCCTGATGTGCCGCGGCCAACCGAGATGCCTGACTGCCTATACTGGCTTCTGATGACGGAACGGTGGGGCCTGCCATACGCAGGCGGTTACCTCCAACAGCCGTGGCACTTTATGAAGGACATTGAGGCTGCGGCGCTGGGCCGGATGCGCGTTGAGGAGATCAGAGAAGCAAACACGAGAGTGAAGCAGCAGCGAGGTAACGACGCATGGCCACAATCTCAATCGCCGACTATCTAAGGCAGATGCTTGGCGACGAGGACGTCGTCGAGACAATAGAACAGCGGCTTGCGGAGCAAGACCCGTCTCAGTTTGAGAAGCGCCGGGTATCCACCGAGCAGCCAACGCCATTTAGGACATGGCAGACAGAGAACCTCTCAGAGGGGCTGCCTCTAGCGCCCTCCGGGGGGGGCCTCGAAGTCGTCCCCTATGCTAACCTAGGCCGTCAGGTTGAGCGGGCAACCCTGTACACCAACCCGGCGATGCTGGAGCAGATGCCTGTGCGCGGCAAGGGTGAGCGCGAGGGTCTCTACGACATTGCCAGGCAGATGGGTATCCCTGGCCGCTCCAGCATGCGGAAGCAGGAGCTTGTCCAGGCCATTGGGCAGAATGCTCCCATGCCGGAGATTCAACAGACAGTTGCGGGCATGGAAGCGGTGGACGTCACCCTGCTTCAGTCCCGCCTTTCTCCTTCTGCCGCAGAAACCATTACTACTGCGATGGGTGCGCAGAGACAGCAGGTCTACGCCCAATCCCAGGCACTCTATGGCTTCAGCACCCAGAACGTAGACATTGCCCTGGCCCGTGCTGGGCTCAACTGGGCTCAGATCAGCACCATGAGCGAGGTCGAGGTCAGGACAATCGTGCACGGGCCTGTAGCGCAAGAGTTTATTGCCCGTGGTGGCGCGCGCGAGTTCATACCGCCCTACGGGGGGGAGTATGGGGAACAAGAAGAGGGCGGAGTTACGTACTTCGCTCCCCACGCACTCCAGGAGAGGAAAGTACGCATCGAGCGCGGCGAGGCGGACCCCTTTACCACATCGGGGCGGCTGGAGCCCGGCGCTCCCAGCGCTACTCTGGCGCAGTCCTGGATGATGCAGCGAGGACGAACCCCAACAGATAAAACGAAGGCCCTTGCTACAGGCGAGTTCTACCGCGGCTCTGAACTTGTAGGGCAGTTGGGGCAGGTGGCCCAGGAGCCGGGCATTGCTCTAGTCACTGGAGCAGAAGGGCAGGTTACTGGTGTTGAGGTCGGCGACCCCACGAAGGCCGCCAAACGTGTCAGCCAGCTGGCCCAGGAACATGGGATTACCTTCCCTGGTCTGCCCACGGTCCAGTCGAAAGTTCTAGGACAGACGGCTACTATTGCAGAGACCGGTCAGAAAGCACATGCCTGGCTGTCCATGGGCGAGTGGATGCCCCAAGGTGCTGGACTCTACTCCCCATCCATTGGTCAAGCTACCACGCAACTGACCCGAAGAGTACGGCTCCCGAAGGGGGCTGAGGTCACGGTAAAGCCGGGCCAGGAGTTCGCCGGTGGCGAGCGTATTCCTGTTTTCGGCGGGCACGTTGGCTTTGACTTCGGCGAGGGCTACGAGAAGGTCATTGTCCAACAGGCCGCGCAGGTTCAGCAGTACGGGCCTGGTGGGAAACCCTTCACCGAGCTACAGTTTCAAGCTCTGGGCATTCAACCAACAGGCACCCTGGTAGCAGCCAAGCACTTCACAAAGGCAGGGCAGGTGGGAAGCAATTTGCCGGAGCAGATGGGCGTCCAGATGCTCTTGCCCGTGAACGAGCTCTACCAGACCGGTGCTATGATCCAGGGTGTTGCTTCCGATGAGCTGATCAAAGAGATCTGGGGTGAGGGAGAAACGGCACGCCGGTGGGGGCCAGGTAGTGGGGAGGCATTTGTCCGCTGGCTGCACGAGAAGGCACCTCTCGAAGAACGGCTGATTCCCGAACAGCCCCTCGACCTGGGCGACCCGAACACACAGAAGCTGCTCGAACTTGGCAGGCTGGTCGATCCTCAGACTGGTAAGACCCTGACTCAGGAGACAGTCCAGGCCGCGATGGTTCCCGGCACGAAGGTAATCAGCGCCCAGATACGCGACGTGGGGCTAGAGACCGACATCTTCTACCGCGGCTCCCTGGTATCAACCGGCACGCAGTCGATGGTCAAGCCAGAGACCGAGGCAGCCGTAATGGAGCAGCACCCACGGCTTGGGCACGAGCTGTTCCGTGGGGGCATCCGGCAGCAGGCAGAGATGGCTCACGTGCTGGGCTCGGTGGCGGCAAACGTCGAGCCGGAGAGCGAGATCGGGAAAGCATTCATTCAGCAAGCGGTGCCTGCCAGCGAGATCGCCAAGGTCTACCCGCAGCTTCTCCAGAAAGCCCACGACATCATGCGTGAGAGTGGGATCGAGAAGCCAGAGGATCAGCCTGATGTAGCCCAGGGTCTCATGATGGGCCTGGCTGGGGAGCAGTACAAGGGCCGCGGGCTGGCCTTCGATGCCGGTGAGGGAAAGACGGCCTACTTCCCCAACCCCCAGATACTCGCGCGTAAGTTTGGCTATCCCTACCAGGAAGACGTACTCAACCAACTCCCGCGCAGGGTTGCGGGGATGATTGAGCGCGAAGCCCAGCGTGGTGGCGAGGGGATGGTCATTCCCAAGGGCCTGATCCCACGGGGCAAGACAGCCGCTGACTATACCCCTGAGCAACTGCGGGAGATGGTAGAACAGTACCGCACGGAGCAAATTGGTACAGCGCGCAAGGAACTTCTGGAGGAGACGAGCAGCAAGGAAATGGTGATGAAGCTGCTCGGTGTGAGCGCGCCACAGTACCTGATCCCTCAGCATCCTACGGCCACGTTGGGCATAGACCCCAACAAGTGGCTCACCAGCGAGCGAGTTTTGCGCAAGGCACTCGTTGCACCTGGTGCGACAGAGGAAGAGCGGGAGGAACTTGTTCGCAAGATTCAGGCAGGTGAGATCGAAGGGCCACGCCTGGCTATGGCCGGCTACCCCATTGTGGACCCGGGACAGGTCAGGCAGGGCCTGAGCTACATGACCCCTGGCGAGGCAGTCCAGCGCGGGATTGCGCGCTCCGGGGAGGAGTTCCAGGAGCTGTATGCCGGACGGCTGGGTGTCTCGCAGATGGCATTTGCTGGACAAGAGAAAGACCTGGACGTTGACGAAATGCTGCGTCTCGCTGGCTCCAAGTATGTCAAGAGCAAGGAGACCGGTGAGTGGGAAGCCCAGCACCTGGCGAGAGCGTCCACTGCCCGCGATGTCATCGAGATGGCTACTGAGACTGCTATCAGTGGTGAGACCCGTAAGGGTACGCAGAAGATCGAAGAGCGCTCCTCGCTCGAAAAGGTGCGTGATTGGATTGGCAGCAAGCTTGGCCTGGCTCCTGTGCCTGTTGAGGAATTCCAGCAGGCGAGCATGCACAAAGCCACTGGTGGAATAACCATTGGCTCGATGTACAACGTCTTTGCCCGCCGTATCTCTGCGCGCATGGGAGGACACCCAGAAGGCGAGGCAGCCCGTCGTGCAGTGGCCACCCCCTACCAGACTGCCCTGGACATCAAGCCAGTTGAGGGTGGGTGGAAGAACATCCTGGAACGCATGCAGTCCTTCAACATTGCCACGAAGGGGTACGCGATGGGAGAGCCTGACCCCGTGACCGGCAAGAAACCGGCTCACTTCTTCGCGGGTGGGCTGTCTGAGTACGTGGACGTCACTACCAGGGACGTGCTGGGGCTGGGGGCGTATGAGGGGGGGCGCCCTCTGGAGGCGAAAGAGATCGCCTCGATGCTGATTAACCCAGCAAGAGATGAGGAGAGCTGGAAGAAACTGACTCCACTGGTAGAGCAGTACCGTGCTGCCACAACCGAGAAAGAACGCAACCGGCTCATGGGCGGAGTGGAGGGAATTCGCTCTCTGGTGTCTGGCGGGATGGACGTCAGCACTGCCGAGGGGATGAAAGCTCTTTGGGGTCGGTCACCAGTGCTGGGTGCTGGGATAGAGGCGGGTGCCTGGAAGGCCATGGAGGAAAGTAAGGGGACAGGGATTATCCAAAGGGAAACCCGCACGTACGGGCTTGGCCCGGCGACCGAGTGGCTTGCCGAAAAAGGCAAGGAAATGGGCGAGTACATCCATGCCATGTCCCCTCTGAACTACCTGGAGGAGAAGCCCAGCCTATACGAACGGTTCATGGGGGTTCGCAGGGCAGTGGGCCACCCTGCCGTTCCGGAAGCGGTAGCAAGGTCAGCGGTGCGGGCAGAGGAGTTGGCTCTTAGGCCGCCGCCAGTTGCCCCAGCCCCTGAGGTGCCCGGAGCACTGCCAGCAGGTGGGGTAGCTTCTGCCGCAGAAGTTCCAGTTGAGCCAGCGCAGATTGCCGCAGAACAGGCTCGCGCTGCTGAGATCTGGGAGGCAGAGGCCCCCTTCCGACGCGGAACGTTTGCCGGTATACCCGTGTCTACAGACCCCGAGATGGAAGTTGGCGCTCGCTGGAGGATGCAGGGCGGCCTTCACCAGATCGAAGTCAACCCTGCCAAGTTGCGGGCGATGTACTTTGGTGGTGATACCCCTACTACAGTTGGGCGCGAGGTACAGGGTGAGGTTGAGAACCTGCCTACTGGCGGCGGCCTGGCTGCCAGAATTGCCAGAGCACAGCAACAGCGAGAGCAAGGCCCTACACCACCCATAGCACCCGAGTCCCGTCTGGCTTCTCTGGCGACTGAGTTCCGGGCAATGACGCCAGAGCAGCAGGCTGCTTACAGAGCCCGGAGTGAGAGGCTAGACCCCAACAGGGATCTCTACGGAGCACCCCCTCAATCTGCATACTACGACCCCCGTGTGCCTGGGACTGTGCCTGTGGGTGGCGCACTGAACACATATGCAGAGTCCATCCAATTTGCGCTTGAGCACGAGACGATACATGCCACCGGTGCTCGGCAAGCCTTTCTGGGCAAGAAGTACTCAAAGGGGGACATCGAGAACATCACTAACGTGGCGGCCCTGCTCAGCATGGGCAAGCCGATGGCAGACATCGAGCAGTCCCTATACGGCGGGGAAATGCCTGAGAACATCAAGCGGGAGGCGCAGGAGTATGCCTCGCGGCGGGCGCGGCTCAGGACAGATCAGCCGTTCACTCTGCATGGCCCTCAGGCTGGCGTGCTGATGCTTGGCCCGGGAGCACAGGCAGCGGCACCTGTCGCACTACCTTCTGCAGCAGAACCCCCACGCCCAAACCAGCCTGTCGAGCAACCAGCGGGGGGTGACCTTGCTGCGCGAGTACAGGCGACTGTAGGCGGTCTGTTTGAGGGCGGCACGGTAGCAAGCAAGCTGGAGACGTGGACTGAGCAGTACAAGGTGGGGCAAACTGATGCTCGCAAAGCCCTGAATGCTCTGCTAGGCCAGCTCAGCCCCAAGGAGCGGGGGATTGCACAGGACATCTGGGGGGCGGAGATGGGCAAGCGAGGGGTAAGGACAACCACTGAGGGTGGTGTCTTTGCCCACGACTACAAGGGCTCCCTCGCAGCCCTGGCTGCCGGTCAGCGCGTGATGGTGCCTCCTGTAAGGCCAACTGGTGCTGCAACTCCCGAACAGCCAATAGTGCCACAGGAACCCGATTGGGGTGAACCTGCGGGCGCGACTCCCGCTCGCGCTGGGGGCGCGGCGGGTCAACAAGGTGGTGGTGCAGGTACTCCACAGCAGCGAGAGCCTGACGTCGCAGTTGCTCCTAAGAGAGCCTTCGTGGTTGATCTGGCGGCCATATCCGAGGCTAAGGGCAGGGTGGACGTCGGTGCGTTCTACAAGATTAGCCCAGCTGGCGATGTCAGTGCTGGTACATATCCAATGAAGGATCGGTCAGCTGCCTACGGTGAGTGGCAGGCTGGGGTCAGGGGTGCCGCCGTAACTCAGCAGCTGCCGGGGATGCCAGTTGGTCCTGCCTACGAAATGATGAGAGACGTCGGGGTCGGGCCAAAGGGTCCCTGGAGTGCACTGGACGCTGTGCGTCGTGGCAAGACTCCTACGATGGCTCAGCTTCAAGGCCTGGAGACAGAGTTTGGCCCTGAAGTTGCCGCTCGCGCTGCTGAACTGGGTGGCAAGGGAGGAGCGACAGCATCTGTCGAGAAGTTCAGCGAGGCTCTGGTCCAGGCCAGGGGCAGGCTGGAGAAGTACGGCGAGGTCATGGAGGAGCAGGTTGACCTCTTCCGTGCCGGCAAGCTGAAGGCCACAACGGCATGGAAGGCTGACGTCCGGGAGATGGTAGGCACTGGCCTGCGGCTAGAACAGATGGCGGCTACTGGAGTGCCCGAGGAGCAGCAGGGCGAGTACGGCCGCTGGCAGCAACTCATGGGCCAGGCGCGTGGTGCCGGGCTAGTGCCCGAAATGGGTGGTGGCTTTGGTGAACCGGAGGCTCCCGAGTCCGGGCTGCAGGGTGCTGGTAGGTGGGCTGGCAAGGCCTTTACCAAGATGACGGGCGGCTTTCAGCTAATGATGATGCGCCGGTTGTGGGGCATGACTGGTGCACCCGTGTTCAACCAGTTCATTCCGGCCGCAGCGGGGGCCGAACTGCAAGGCTGGGGGCTTACTCAGGCGGCGGGAGGCTTTGAGCCTGGCCTGCCCGAAGGTGTTGCTGGCGACCTGATGCGGTACGAGGCTGGCAAGCGCCAGGCGACAATTGAGGCGGGGCGCGCTGGCTACCGCGCCTGGGGCTGGGCGATGCAAGACACAGGTGCTCTCAAGCAAGCCCAGGGAGTCTTTGGCCCTGCAGTCGGGGCTGGGCTACTGACTGGTGCGGGTCTGACGGCGATGGGGGTATCTGGCGCTGTTGCAGGCCCCATAGGGCTTGGGGTGACTGCTATAGCCAGCGGGATCGCTGGCGCGCAGTATCTCAGATCATACGCTGAGCCCACAGCAGAGAACCAGTTCACTGCTGCAGAGGGACCATGGGGCAGGTTCCGTGTCGGCGCTGGCACTGCCTTGGAGACCCTCATGAGCTCCACATCCACACTCTCCCCTGTCGCTGCAGGAATAAAGGCGGCCGAAGAGCAAGCCGAGGCCGGGACCGCGCTGCTGACTACCCCATTCGAGGACATGACTGGCAAGCAGCGCATGGCCTCCTATAACGAACTAGCCCAGCGTCTGACTGCAAAGGGTGGCAGACTCGAAGGGATGGACGAGGCCCAGGCACTGGAGATGCTGCGCAAGTTCGCGCCGTTCGACCAGGGGCTCAGCAAGGGCACTATCCTGACAGGTGAGCAGAACGAGAGTTGGGAGATTGCTGCCAGGACAGGAATTACTCCAACTGAGTTCTTCCCATTGGCCCAGACACTTGGGCTTAAATCTACCGAAGTCATGCCCATGTACAACCAGGTGGGCAGGCTGTCTGATCCACAGCGGCTTGCGGCTACCACTGCACTTGGGCAGTATGCTGGCCTCACCCGCTTTGGCGTGAGCGGTCAGGACATTCTGCGGGATGTTGTTGGTGGAACAGAAAGAGCATGGAGTGAGGAAGAGGGGCGCTACTATACCCGTACAACACCCGGTACCCTGCCAGAGCTCGGTGGTCAGCAGGCGATCAACTTCCAGGCCCTGCAGCAGGGGGGCCGTGCTATTTGGTCTCAGAAGGGCATCGAGCAGGGAATAGATGCCTACAAGACCGTCAGCCCAGAGTCTGGAATGGCAATCGGTTCCACGTGGGGTGGCGGTGCTCTAGCCCGGCAGATCATCAGTGGGCGCTTTGAGCAGCCTGGCATGGCAATGGGTTCGTTGTCCACCGAAGCCTTCCAGCGTGAACTAGAAGCAGGCAACATCCAGATCAATGCCGACGAAGCCACTGTCAAGGTTGGAGGATACGAGGCTCCGCTGACCCAGGTTGGTCTGCAGGACCTGGCAACCAAGATGCAGCGGGAGGAGCAGGGCTGGCAGCGCGAGTTCCAGCTTGGCGGGATGGCTGCGCAGTATGCCTATACCACTGGCAGGGCAGCGCCTTTCGGCGGCGGCGAGGGCGCGCAGTTTGCTGCTGGGGGCGGGATGTGGGGCCTCGAAGACCAGACAATCGCGGCGCAGAGACAGCACCAGCGTACTGAGTTTGGCTTCCAGTGGGAGCAGTTGGGTCTGCAGGACACGCAGTTCTACCGCCGTCTGGGTCTGGGTCAGCAGCGGATGGAGACCCAGATCAGCTGGGGCCGCGAGGACATGCAGCGGCAGTACGGCCGGCAGATGACACAGTTCGGTTGGGCAGGCGAAGACCTGGCGCGCCAGGGAGCGACCAGCACCCTGCACTATGCCTGGGGCCAGGAAGACCTGGAAGAGTCCATGCGGTATGCCACTGGCCGGGATCGCCGGAAACTCATGAAGCAGCAAGAGCGCCAGACCGTTGACTACGCCATGCAGATGGGGCAACTGGAAACTGAGGGGGGGCGGCTCAATGAGCGGCGCAGGTGGGCAGAGGAGGACTTCAACCGAGAGAGACAGCGCTTTGACCTACGGGCATCGTGGCAGCGGCAAGACATGGAACTTAGCCGCCGCGACCACGAGGAACAGATGAGCCTGGCCCGTCGTCGGCTCCAGGAGTCAGAGCGGTACTTCAACGTAACGAACGGGCTTCAGGACAAGCAGCGTGAACTCTCCCGCGAGTATTGGGAGTTCACGATTCAGAGGCAACTGGATGCGATAGAGCACAACAAGGCCCTGGCCGAGCAGATGAACATGATTCAGGACTTACTGGGCGGAATTGCGCAGTCTCAGCAGCAACAACTATCGTGGTTTGCTGCGCAGTTTGAGCCCAACGGAAGTGTGCGCCGGTCCTGGGAAGGATTTGTCGGTGTTATGCTTGCGAGCATCAATGACATGAAGACAGCAGCTTCGGGTGCTACTACACACGTTACTGGAAACCCCTACAAGACAGGGAGGTAGTTATGGCAGTAGCGATGCATGACCACATTCACCTGGATACGGCAGACCCTCCCGTGGAGACATACGCGGTAGAGCATGGCTCTCTCGATGCCACTCCTGGGGTGGCAGTTGTCATGGAACGAGCCGTGACCGGCAAGCTGCACATTCACCGTCTGGAAAGCGGCGGCAACATCGTGCAGTTTCTGGCTGACCGGCTGCAGCTCAGGGCTACCAGGGCAGAGAAGGACACCCTGATAGCACTGGCAGGAAAGACAGTGTACTACGCCCCTCACTACCACGACGACGACGAAGACGGGGCCGGGTCACTGAAGGCCTGGTCTGCGGCGTCCGTCTACGTCAAGCGGGCAGTTGCGATGTTCCAGCCGGGGTCAATTGTGAACCGGGACCCCCTGGCAGAGTTCTGGTTTGTTGCCATTGCGCTGACCGATGACAGCGCAGTCACCTAACTTCTGCGGCAGAAGGAAACCATGATTACACAACCTGAGAGCGGGCTGACAGTACAGCAATACGCGGACGTGCAGACTGAGTACGAGGTCCTGGCAAGGGCAGTGACCCTGCAGCGCTTTGGATCGGTCTGGGCATCCCACGACACCAGTGCAACGCGCACAAAGACCAACTTTGACGCTGTGGTAGCGGGCACGTACCTTGCCCGCGCTTACGTAGCTACGATCACTGATCCTGTTGTGGAGCGCCTGGCCTCAGAGGCAGCTGGCAATGAGGTGTGGGCTGCCATTGCCTGCACCGTCGGCGACGTGGATACTGGCATAGACGTTTCACTGGCCAGCAATGGTCTTGTTCTGCGGATGTTCTACTACGGCACAGGGGGCAAGATCAGGTACACAGAGTGTCCGGACGTCTCGGCTGACAGCTTTGGTGCAGCGGTAGATGTGGGGGCTGTGGCTAACCTCATTTTCCTGGCAGCGGTCAGCACAACGAAGGTCTACTACATCACCAAAGCCACAACCTACAACCGCCGCCTGCACGTCTACGAGTACACTGGCGGGGCCTGGGTCTCTACCTCCAGCGACGTCTACTACCCGTTTCCCATCTATGCCTTTGACGCTGTTGCACTTGCTGACGAAGACCTCCTGATGCTGGCAGCCGACCTGCCCCCGCTGATTGGCTCCAGGGCTGTGGGGGCAACAGTCACCACGAAGATCGAGATCGTGCAGGGCCTGGTGTCGTTCAGGGTACGGAACGGCCGCTGGTCGGACCACGCCCTCTTCGACGTGATTGACAACGTGGATACATCTCCGGCGCGGGGCTACCTGCGGCTGTCGTACTACAACAGCACCCTGTTTGCGGCGTACACCAGGCGCGGCGGCAAGGACGACCACGAGTACACCAAGACCGTTGTGGCCAGGTCTGGCGATGGTGTGGGCTGGGAGTTCCCTGAGTTCATAGATACTGTCGTGGCACCGGCTGTTATCCTGCCACGCACCGACTACCTCTACGTAGCAGCAGCGGCATCCACGTACCGCAGTCCGTGCTGTGCCTGGGCGGGGCAGACACCTGTAGAGCTGGACATTACAGACAATGTGCTATCACTAGAGTCACAAGCCGCCGAGATTCGGAGCACCACAGCCTCGTTGGCGAATGTGGACGACGAGCTAGGTGCTACCCTGGCGGACTCCAAGGCCCGCATCCAGGCAGTCTACGAGCTGGGCTACGAGAAGGCTGCCACTCCGCTGTTGGTTCAGGTCAGCCTGGAAGACGTAATCCAGCGCGGGGAGGTGCATGGGCGACCGGGGAGATGGCTATCGCTCACGACTCAGGATTACGTGGGGCGCCTTAATCGCACGCGCTCAGACCACGCTGCTGAGTGGCCCGGGTTGCAAGGTGGTCGGGATTCCTTCAATGACCCGACCGGCACTGGCTACGGAGGACTTCGGCACATGGCTCCTTACGAAGGCTCCTGGAAGGCCAGCGAGGGCGTGTGCTCGCTGGTCTCACACAACAAGCAGGGGATTGCTGCCAGCACCCTGGTCTCGGATGCACTGAACGGTGGAGCGCATACCGGGTTCCTGCTGACCTACACGAACAAGGGTGAGTACGCCGGTGTCGCGTTCCACATCCACGACAAGGACAATTTCTTCTACGCAGCCTACTTTGCCGACGACGATAAGATACGCCTGAAGAAGGTCGTGGGTGGTACAGAGACCACCCTGGCCACGTCTGCAGCAATGACGTGGACAATCAACGGAACAAACTACTACTACCTGTGGGTGCGGGTACGGTACGGGATGGCCTACGTCTATACCAGTACTGACGGCATAACCTGGACGGCGCTTGCCTGGGCTTCTGGCAGTGGTGAACTACCTGGCACACCCAGCGGCAACACCACAGACCTCTGTGCCTGGTCAGGCAAGTTTGGGTTGATTGGGTACTGCTACTCGGATGAGGATACCTGGCCTGATTGGACACCTGATCCGTGGCTACCCCCAGTGCTCCCAGAACTCACAGACCGGGCTATCTTTGTTCTAAGCCAGTCTCAGTTGGGCAGAACCTTCGACATAGAGGCAGACTCCCCAGCCTGGGATAACATTCTTGGCGGCATTACGGGCACGCTCTACCATCTGGCTGTTGGGATGTCACTCCAGGGGTACGTATCTGCCTCAAGTGGGCTGTGGTACTGCTCCAACATCATGGC
>Ga0315289_10009067_pt1 | contig 14345 bp, 1 predicted proteins | sample YL17G11_40_MG_FD_203452 | JGI IMG/M metagenome (GOLD analysis project Ga0315289, IMG submission 203452) | Sediment microbial communities from Yellowstone Lake, YNP, Wyoming, USA - YL17G11_40 | ecosystem: Environmental > Aquatic > Freshwater > Lake > Sediment | place: USA: Wyoming | collected...
TACTACCTCTTCTTATACATTTAAGACGTTTGCCAAGAGCGCCCTTCCAGAAGGTATTTATGTTCAGCTTATCGTTTACAAAACAACGTACATGCCTGTTACCAATGGAGAGGATTGTGAGCTAAGAAACGCGCCACAAGATGAGCTTCTGGCAAACATCATTAATCCCAACATGTTCAATCCCAACATGTTCAGTCCGAACATGTTCAGCCCTAATATGTTTAACGCAAGTATCGAGAATGCAACGTTTTCCATACCACCAGGCGATGAAGTGAGCGTTCTCCTGCGTTTAATTGAAGAGAATACAACCAAAATGAAAGTGCTGGCAAACGGAGAGACTTTTGACCTCTTGGAATTCGCTGAAGAAGTCGGTGGAGGTGTCACTGCTCAGGAAGTCAATACAAAAGATGCTGAAGAAGGAATAACGACTCCTCATGCGGATACGACAAAGTTGCTGGTCGGGACTAGCTTTCTGCCTGATGGGACGATAGATGTATATTATAATCAGACTTTGCAGGCTGTTGGTGGAAACCCAGACAACTACTTCTGGACTTTAAATCAGGCTGCCCTCCCACCAGGCCTAAATTACACTTCATCAGGGCGAATCTATGGCACGCCGACTACGGAAGGAACCTATTCCTTCGTCGTCCGGGTCACTGACGGCACAACAGATGAGGACACCCAGGCTCTCAGCATCACCATCCACCGTTCTGACGTCCCTGTAGTACTGGATATTACCACTACGACGCTTCCTAGTGGGGTCAAGAATGTCTATTATGGAACCACTCTATCAGCTTCAGGCGGGAAAATGCCATACTTATGGAGCAAGTTGTCTGGCTCGTTGCCTAATGGCTTGGGCCTTGATGATGGTGGAACAATTTCCGGAAGGCCAACAACTGAGGGAACATTTATCTTCGAAGTAAAGGTTATGGATGCCGGTGGAGCAGTAGAAACACAGCCGCTCAGCATCACCATCCGCCCCAAACCAACCCAAAATTTTACCATCAGCGGTTACGTGAAGAAAAGTGATGGTAATGCTTTGCAAGGAGTCTTGATGCGCGGCCTGCCTGGAGCTCCCACAACAGGGGCCGATGGCCTCTATACTGCTACAGTGCCAGAAGGCTGGGAAGGAACTGTCACACCTTTCATTGAAGGATATACTTTTTATCCAGCAAGTCAGTATTACCCCAACATAACTAAACATGAAACATTGGACTTTACTGCTTATCCTCCAGTGGACCGCTTTGAATTTGATACCATACAAGAGGAGCAGGCTGTAGGTGTTCCCTTTAGGATCACCATCACCGCCGTAGATTCAAAAGGGGATCTAATCAAAACCTATTCAGACACCAATACATTAAGCGATTCAACTGGCACTATAAGTCCAACATCAACAGGGGTCTTTATAAATGGCATCTGGACCGGTGATGTCACAATTAGCGCAACCCAATTAGGTGTTACTATTACAACCTCTGGTCGAGGGAAGACTGGCGAGAGCGATGCCTTCAATGTGATAGCAGGCGCTGCTGAAAAGATAAGGATTGAGGATGCGGCTGATGGTACAGGGACAGAGGTAGGCGCCATGACTATCTACCCGGGGAGTAGCTTCACTGTCTATGCTATTTCAAGGGATGCGGGAGATAACTTCGTAGCAAATGTGGCGGCTACCTGGAGTCTGATCGATGAGACGGATGGTGTAGTTGACGATGATCTGATCCCTGCTGCAGATGATAACAAGAGTGCGACCTTTTATGGCCATGAGGAAGGCACCGCCAATATCAAAGCTACTCATGCTTTAGGCGATGATACTACAGGCACAATTACAGTAACCAGCGCTCTTTTGGATGATTCATATGAAGAAAACGATGATTTTGAAAACGCAGCAAAGATAACGTTAGGAACCTCCTACCCGAATTTAGTTTACTTAGATGAAGACTGGTACAAGGTAGAAATTACGGCTGCCAATGTAGGAAAAGACTTGAAGGTTCATATATGGGGAACATCATATCCGGATCCAAACCAACGCAAAGATCTGGATTTTGGAATTTGGAATAGTTTAGAGAAAATGTTGAGTTTTAATCTCAGCGGCTCTGATGATGAAACAGTTTATATATCAGACTTAGCTGAAGGGTGGTACTTCATCGGTATTAATTTATCCAGCCAGAATGGGGCCGTCTATACCATGACAGTTGAAGTTGGAGATGGTTCTACTTTTGGAATCGGCTATATTTCAGGAACAGTGGAGGATGAGCAGGGAAATAAATTAGAGAATATATTAGTAGAACTCTATGGCGAGCCTTTTAATTGGGACATCAGCAGGCCCCTTATTACTACGGATTCGAACGGTTATTATAAGATAGGCTATATTCCAGGAGATTATAAAGTTAGATTTAACCTCATGGACTTTAGCCAATATGGATATATTTGGGCCCCTGATCTCAATTATATCGGTGAGTATTATGATGACAAGTCTTCCAGTGCCGAGGCGTCTATCTTATCAGTAGCCGAGGGCACGACAATAGCGGGCAAAAATGCAAAGCTTGCTCTGGGCGGAATGATATCAGGCACAGTTACATATGGCGTAAATGGAATTGAAAACGTGGCAGTTCGTGTTCGCGACCTTATTGGCAGCTCTATTTCTTTGGGTTACACCAATGGAAACGGACAATATACTTTCAATCGTATACCGACAGGATATTTTAAAGTCTACGTTTACCCGCCTTCCGCTGAATACGGAGTCGAATGGTACGATGATAAACCTTCCCTCGATGATGCTGATCCAGTTTTTGTTGCGGCTGGCAAGACAACTTCTGGAATAGATTTTCAGCTTGAGGAAGGAGGAAGGATTGCGGGCAAGGTTACAAATAGCCAAGAAGTTCCAATACCAATACAAGGAGTAACAGTAGGAGTTTACGATCCTACTCAAACTGCTCAAATCCTTTTGAATCAAGTTAGCACAAATGAAAATGGAGAATATTCTATAGGACGGTTGCCCGATGGCTATGTCAAGATACGTTTCGACCCTCCTGGATTTTATTCTCGCGAATGGTATAACGATAAGCGATATTTTGGAGAAGCGGATTTAGTACGTGCAATAGCGGGGCAGACAACCCCAGACATAGATGCCCAGCTTGAAGAGGGAGGTGCGATTACAGGCCATGTTACAGATTCTTTAGAGCATGGACTGTACAATATAAATGTCATGTGTGTAAACACTGAAAGCTGCATCTGGTATTCTGCTAATACTAATGTAGCCGGAAATTACGGTATTTATCATATACCTCCTGGTAATTATAAAGTCCGCTTCCGCGCAGATTATGGAAATTATGTCACCGAATGGCACGCCAACAAAAACTTTTATGAAGAAGCAAACACTGTGTCAGTCGTAGCAGGCGAAAATACGATAGGAATAAATGTGGAACTATTAGAAAATGGAGGATATATCACAGGCACGGTTACTGCCAACGGAGCAGGAGTAGAAGGTGTAAGAGTACGCGCTCATGACAGTACTTTCAATCCAGCGATTTCCTGGGCTTTTACTGATCCTATTGGAAATATTTCCTGGGCTTTTACTGATTCTAATGGAAATTATTCTATTCCACGCATGCCGACCTGTAGTGCGAAAATATTTTTCGATACGGATTTCAATAATCTGAATTATGCCTCAAAATGGTACGACAACAAGAGCTCTCATGATGTAGCGAACAAGGTACAAGTCACACAAGGAGCGACAACATCTGACATTAATGCTGACCTTGCAGCCAGACCACTTCTTTCCATTACAACTACAGTGCTTTCTAACGGAACAGTAGGAATGCCATATGGCGCTCCTCTGCAAGCCGAAGGTGGAAGGTGGGGTTATCACTGGAGCTTAGCACCAGATTCTGATCCTCTGCCGGATGGACTTTCTCTACATGGTAATGGTGTTATTGATGGAACGCCCACAACCACAAACACTTTCAATTTTACTGTTCAGGTCATCGATTCGAGTGTCCCCACACCACAAACCGATACACGGAACCTCAGCATTACCATCGGTACCTATACAGGCACGGGTTATCTTATATCAGGCACAGTTACTTTTAACGGCTCACGTCTCCCAGGTGTGGCCATGAATGGTTTACCTGGGAACCCGGTTACAAATGACTCAGGTAAATACATGGTGGTGGTATCTCCTGGCTGGTCAGGGGGAGCCACTCCAACCCTGAGGGGCTACTGCTTCAATCCTGTGAACAGAACCTACACCACTGTGGCCTCGCAGTTCCAAAACGAGGACTACACGGCCTCTGTGGGCCATGACATCTCAGGCACTGTGACCCTTACTGGTTCTCTACTCCAGGGAGTTTTGATGGGCGGCCTCCCCGGAAACCCCAGGACTAATGCCAGTGGTTTCTATACGGCTGCAGTGCCCAGCGGCTGGTTAGGGATAGTAACGCCGACCTTACCAGGGTTTGCCTTCAATCCTGCGAACAGAAGCTACACTAGCGTAACTTCCCACCAGATAGGTCAGAATTATGCTGCCAATTACCCGGGCGGACAGGATGACGCTTACGAACAAAACGACAATTTTGCCACCGCCTCAGTGATCAGCCTAGGAACAACATACACTGATCTTGTGCTATTGGATGAAGACTGGTTTAAGGTCTACGTTTCGGCCGCGGATGCGGGAAAAATCTTAAAGGTTCATCTAAAGGGCACATCCTATCCGGATCCAACCCAACGTAAGGATTTGGATTTTTTGATCCTCAACAGCTCGGGGAAAGTGCTGAGTTATAATGATAGCGGCGGTGATGACGAAACTGCCTACATATGCGATGTGGCTCCTGGGTGGTATTACATCGGCCACCGTTACTTAGCCCCAATTGGAGCCATCTATTCCCTCTCGGTTGAGATCGGCACGAACTTCGGAATCGGCTACATCGAAGGCAGGGTAACGGATGAGCTGGGACATGGGATAGAGAATGTCTATGTAGAACTCTACGGTGAGCCCTTTAACTGGGATATCTGCCGGCCCCTCATCACCACAGACGCCAGCGGATATTACAAAGTCGGCTTCATTCCCGGCAATTACACGGTAAGGCTTAATCTCCTTAATAACTATCACCGCGACCCGTATTATCCCGATGTCAATTACATCGGAAAAGCCTACAATTCCAACGAAGTTATCGCCTTGGTTGCGGGCATGACAGTCTCAGGAATTAATGCAAGGCTTGTGCAAGGGGGGACTATCACAGGACGGGTGACGGACCCTCAAGGGAATGGATTATTTGGTGCGACAGCGCGCGTCTATGCCAGCGATAACACACTCGTTTCATTAGGCATAACCAATGCAAACGGATATTACACGGCTGAGCGAATGCGCACAGGCAATTATAAAGTGCGCTTCCGCCCTCCGGGGACCAGTTACAACAATTACAGCTATGAATGGTATGAGAATACCTATTCCTTCGAGGACGGGCTTCCTGTGCCTGTCCAGGCAGGCTCCACAACCCCCAACATCAATGCCCAGCTTGAGGATTGGGCAAACGTCGAGGGATACATCGAAGGCCGGGTGATCGACAGTTCTGGTAGTCCCATTCCGGGAGTGTCTGTCACGGCTTATGATGGCGTAGGATATAATTTGTCTACAGCGGGCACGAATCAAGATGGAACCTATCGCATCCGTTGGCTTGCTGCAGGCCTGGTGAAAATATTCTTCAATGCTGCAAATGTGGCTGGGAATTATGTATCAGAGTATTACCCGGACAAGTTTTCGATCGGAGAGGCAACTCCTGTCTTGGTTGAGAAAAGAAAAATAACTTCCGGCATAGATGCCCAGCTTGCTGCCGGGGGGACGATCACCGGCCGGGTGACGGACATGCAGGGGAATCCCTATCCCGGCATAAGTGTGATCTGTTTTGATATTGAAACTGACAGATACTATGGTGCAGGGACAGATGTGAACGGGAATTATGCCCTCAAGAATTTACCTCCCGACGACTACAAAGTCCGCTTCCGGCCGGGCGCAGGAAATTATGCTGTTGAATGGTATAACAATAAAAGTTCTTTTTCTGATGGAGATCGCGTTTCAGTCAGAGTAGGTCAAACAATATCAGGCATCGACGCCCAGCTTGCCGATAATGGAGGATTCATTTCCGGATGGGTGATCGACGTCTCTGGAGCCGGAATAGAGGGTGTGTGGGTTTATGCCCGCGACAGCATCAAACAAGGCATGATTGCAGGAGATGAAACAGACGCCGATGGCTATTTTACGATTCCGCGTATACCCACCTGCCAGGCCAAGGTCCATTTCAATACGGATTTGAACTATCTAAACTTTGTTTCTGAATACTACGACAACAAGAGCTCATTCGAAAACGCGGATTTAGTGGCAGCCACTCTGGGAGAGACAACAGAAAACATAAACGCTGCTCTGGCTCCCATCCCTGTCCTGGCGATTACCACCTCATCACTTCCCAGCGGGCAGCTGGCTGTGCCCTACAACGCCTCTCTGCAGGCTATGGGCGGAAGACCATTCTACTGCTGGAGTATTATATCAGGCGCACTGCCTCATGGACTGACTTTAAACAGCAAAGGCGAAATCAGCGGAACGCCAACAGCCACTGGCACATTAAACTTCACAGTCCGGGTCACCGATTCCACTTCCCCCCAACAAGAAAAAACCCAAAGCTACTCAATCACCATCGGCGCCTATTCAGGCACGGACTATTTTATATCTGGCAAGGTCACTCTGAGCAGTTTACCTTTCGCTGGAGTGACGCTGGCAGGTTTGCCCGGGCCGCCAATAACCAACCCGTTCGGCGAATACATCGTCCTTGTCCCTCCCAACTGGTCCGGAACAGTGGTTCCGACCCTCGCTGGGTACGCTTTCGACCCACCCAGAAGAACATACCAGGATGTGACGTCCTCTATGGCAGGCCAGGATTATATCGCTCTCGTCACCGGGTCTCTCCAGATTTCCACGAGCTCGATCCCAAGTGGAACAAGAAGCTCTGCCTACAACACGATGCTCTATGCTATCAACGGCGTCTCGCCCTATTCCTGGAGTATATTCTCGGGCAGGCTGCCGGACGGTCTGACATTAGGAGCAAGTGGAGTTATCAGCGGGACGCCGAGCGAAGGAGGGGACTTCTCCTTCACCGTCCGCGTCATAGATTCGAGTTCCCCCCAACAATATGCAGCCAAGAGCTTCGGTCTCAACATTGCCCCCGCCCACCAAGACTTCTGGACTACAACCTATCCTTTTGGTGGGCGTATCAATCCCCTGGGTCTCGTGCTTGGTCCTGATGTGGCGAATACAGTCTATCTTGCTCCGCAATGGAGAGGCATCTATAAAAGCCAGAATGGCGGAAGCAGTTGGTCGAACATCACCGATTATCTCCAAGCGCCTTTTGACAAATCAGATATGAGAATTTTCTTAGTTCGCAGCTCAAATGAATTCTATACAGTGGGCCATACGGGAATATTTAAGAGCACGAATGCCGGCCAAAACTGGGTGCGAATCGGCATGAATATTTCTAACCTCGTGACTGCTTTCAGTCTGCACACTACAGACGGAAACATCATGTATGCTGGAACACAGAACGGTAAAATCTTTAAATCCTCAGACGGAGGCTCTAACTGGTCCGGAATCAGCGCAGGCCTTCCCGCAGAAGAAATCAGGTTCATCGCTGTCGACCCTCATGACACGTCAAAAGTCTACGCTGGGACGTTTTCAAACGGCATATACAAAAGCATTAACGATGAAATTTGGGGACCGGTTAACGGTGCCCTCAACCTGAGGAGAGTCGAAGATATTGCCTTCGACCCGAAAAACATATCCACCATTTATATAGCCGGCGATGATGCCACTTCTGGAGGGGGGATATTCAAGACGACCGATGACGGCTCAAGCTGGACAAAGCTACTCAATATTAGTGTTAACTGGCAGCCAGGTTACTATATCGCCATCGACCCAGAGAGCACGGGCACAATTTATGTTGCTTCTGATCGCTCAGTCCGTAAGTCCACAGACGGAGGAACCTCCTGGACGCCTTATACCGTCGCCGAATCCAATGTAACTAGTATCGTCATCGACATGAATAATCCAGGCACACTCTATGCTGGGACAGATGCTGAGGGCATTTTCAAGAGCACAAATGGTGGTGAGAACTGGACTGCCGTGAACAACGGCATCCGGGCGATGAATTTCCCCCATTCTGAATCACACAGTGTGCATGTGGATGTCAATAATCCAAGTTATATTTACGCAGGATCCATCAACCACGGCTACAGAAGCACGAACGGAGGGCAAACTTGGGAAAAGATGGACCACCCGGAATGGGCAATATCATCCATACTCACTTACTCAGCCAAACCTGGCGAGGTGTTTACACTCAAAAATAAATTCTGGAAGAGCGCTAACTACGGAACCTCTGGTTCATGGAAAGATCCCACTAGTGACTCCTTCTGCTGTGTTAATGATGGCGACCTGGGGATTACCTATTACAATGATCTATTAATCCTTTATGCCGGTGTCAGCTCATCCAATTTGGAGAATGGTGTCTACAAATCCAATGATGGCGGCTCGAGTTGGACACTTCTTAGCAAAAACGGATTGACAAACCCGGCGATTGATACATTAACCATCCATCCCACCAACTCTAACATCATTTTTGTCAGTACCCAGACAGAACGGCCTCCAGAGCCCGGAAAGAACACCAGGCTTTTCAGGACGACAGACGGCGGGAATAACTGGGAACATATCACCTGCGGACTGCCTGATTTCATAAACATCAATCAAATCGTCTTCTATCCGGGCAATCCGAACATCATGTACATTGGAGCAGAAGTCGAAAATGGAGGCGTATACAAGAGTGATAACGGAGGGGGCTGCTGGTATAAGGTCCTCAACGAAAACGTGAATACTGTGGCCGTCCATCCCAATAATGCCAATATTGTCTATGCCGGCACCTGGAGTTCAGGCGGTTTTTATATTTCTTTAAACGGCGGACAAACCTGGACGCAGTTTAACAATGGGCTTCCGGTGCAGCCGGGAATGGAGTCGATGGCCCTGGATCCGAGCAATCCCTACCATATCTTCATAGGGACAACAGCAGGCGTTTACGAGGCCACCTTCTCGTTCGATTTCGCCATCACAACCGCATATCTGCCCACAGGAATCGTGAACGAAGCTTACAGCCGAACCATCGAGGCTGTGGGAGGAACGCTTCCCTATAAATGGCAAATCGTGTCTGGTTCGCTGCCCTCCGGACTCACTCTGAACACAACCACCGGCGAGATTGCAGGGGTACCGACAGCTGGCGGGAATTTTAGCTTCACCGTGAAAGTCACGGATAAAGACGGCCGAACCTTCAGAAAGAACTTAACTTTAACTATCTACAAAATGTTCATCTTGAACGTGACGGCCAATCCTCCAGGAGGCGGAAGCGTGAGCAAGACTCCGGATAACGCGAGATACCTCGAGGGCTCATTCGTTGAGGTATCGGCAGCGCCGAATGGAGGCTACATATTCCCCGGCTGGAGCGGAGATGCCGCAGGACGGACGCCTCTTATCCACGTCCAGATGACGAGGGACAAGACGATCACGGCCAACTTCACGCTGCCCATTGATCTCCCCGATTATTATATTTCTTCTTCCTCGTGGCCAGACGAAGCTAGTGCCGGGGATATAATCAACGACTCAGTCAATGTGATTATCGGCAATCAGGGAGCCGGTGATGCATACGCCGGCGATATCTCTGTCGGCCTCTATCTTTCCTCAGACCCCGCGATAACGACCAGCGACGTCTTGCTCTGGAAGGGGAGGTCGTCCATCGCGGCGCTCGGTGCAGGAGCCACGGCTAATCTCGTTATCGACCCCAATCTTCAGATTCCGACGACAGTCTCAGCCGAAAACTACTACATCGGTGTTCTCGTGGATGATGGCGATGCGATCGCGGAAAGGGAGGAGACAAACAACTCCGCCAGTCAAGGCATAACAATTTCGAGCGCCGGATACAATCATGTGCAGATACTCGGCGGGTGGCCTTACGGGGCACTTTATGCTCTTGACCTCGACCCTGTGCGAAAACTGGCGCTGGTCGAGAACGGCGGACTTTTCCAGGTGCTGAATGTTTCCAACCCTGCCTATACAACGTTGAGAAGCGAATTGTCACTCGCTCCGGCTAGTCCGACAGCCATAAAGCTCGTCGGAACCAGGGCTTACGTTGCCAGCGGCGGCGCCGGGCTTAAGGTGATCGACATCTCGGACTCGTTCCATCCTGTGATTATCGGTTCCTGCACGGAAATCCAAAGCGCACGCAGTGTAGACGTCTCTGGAAACTACGCCTACGTCCCCGATTACCACCAGGGATTAAGGATAATCAATATCTCAAACCCGGCCGCTCCCACTCAGACGGCTTTTCTGCCCTTCTCTGGCCGCACCAGGCTGATCAAGGTTTCAGGTAATTATGCCTATGTTGGGCGTTACCTGGCTTTGAACCAAACTCAAGGAGAACAGGGAATTCAAATAGTCGACATCTCAAATCCTTCATATCCCATAAAGAAGGCTCTTATCACTCTGGTTAATTCCGGGGAAACAGATGTTGATTCTTCAGGCCACTACCTTTTTGTGCCGGTCACTAATAATTATCTGAGGATCTATGATGTTTCAGACCCGGATGAACCTTTTGAAGCAGCTGTTTATACGGGAACTCGCAGCCCGGCAGCAGTGACAATCGTCGGGAATTATGCCTATGTGCCCGACGCAAGCGAAGGCAAGCTCGTCGTCCTGGACATCTCTAATCCATTGAATCCCACAGAAGTATCGACATACCGGTTCACAATTCCGGTCGCTTTGTCCAGTCCAAAAGTCGCCGGGAACCTTTGCTTTGTCCCCTCCTGGTATGACTCCGTGCGAATCGTGGATTTCTCTAACCTGAATGCTCCTTGGGAAGTCGGCTATTATGACTGTTTCGGTTTGCTCAACTATGCCGATGTGTCGAATAATCATGCCTATATCGCCAACACAAAGGTGACCCGGAACAGACTGAAAGTCCTGGATATTTCAAACCTGGCCAACATCACTGAGACGGCAACTCTTGGCACGGATTACAGTATCTATGACCTCGTCACTTCAGGGGCTTATGCCTATCTCGCCGCATACAGCCGCGGATTCCGGTCGATAAACATCTCAAATCCCTCCTATCCGGTCGAAGTGGGGGCGAACGAGAATCTCCCTCGGGCCCAAGATGTCGCCGTTTCTGGACATTATGCCTTTGTCGCCGACGGGCCGAACGGTTTGAGAGTCCTGGACATTTCGAACCCGGCAAATCCTGTCCTGATGAGCACGTTGAAAACTCCAGGAACCGCCTACCAGATTTCGCTTTGCGGAAAATACGCCTACCTGGCCGCTGGAATAGAAGGTTTGAGGGTCATTGACATTTCAGACCCCTTGGATCCCTGGGAAGTGGGCTTTTACAAATTCAGCGGAACAGCCTATAACGTGAACGTTGCCGGAGGCTATGCCTATGTTAACGATAATTATAAACTTCTCAGGATCGTGAACGTCTCTAATCCCTCAAGCCCTGTTGAAGTTAGCACGTTTAATCTATATTACACGTACGGAGACATAGGCATCTCGGGGAATTTCATTTTCGTTCCAGATTGGACCTGGGGACTCAGGATTATTGACGTATCAAACCCGGCCAGCCCCGTAGAAGTTGAAGTGGTGAGAAAGCTGGGCACTCCAGAAGAAGTAATCATCTACGAAAATCGCATCTATGTCGTCAACAGAGATACAGGCTTCTATGTGCTCGAATTCCGGCTCTGAGGCATTGGAGAGTTAACGAAAAGTCTTATCCGGGTTAAACCGCGGTGACTCTCCGCTCCGAGAGCTGTTCCGGCGTGGCTAAAAGGTTCTCAATTTACCGATGATCCCGTCCAGCCAATGGGAATGGATATAAAGCTCCTCCAGACTCGGGACAATCTTCTTCCGCTCGATGAGAAGAGAAAGGAGCCGCTCCAACCGCTCGGCCGAAAGGCGGAATTCTCTCTTGATTTCTTCTAAACTATTCCGCGTATCCCACTTGCCAAGCCAAGGTCTATTTCAATGCGGATTTCAATAATCTGAATTATGCATCAGAATGGTACAACAACAAGAGCTATTAGGAGTTAGCAAACACTGTATCAATCATACAAGAAGCGACAACGTCTGGCATTGATTCTGACCTTGCAGACAGATCACCTATTGCCATTACAACCACAGAGCTTTCTAACGGAATAGTAGGAATGCCATATGGCGCTCCTCTGGAAGCCGAAGGTGGAACGTGGGATTATCACTGGAGCATGGCATCAGGTTCTCTGCCAGATGGGCTTTTTCTACATGGTAATGGTGTGATTGACGAAACACCTACCGCTGAGGGAACCTTCAACTTCACCTTCCAGGTCACCGATTCGAGTGTCCCCACACCACAAATCGATACGCAGTCCCTGAGTATCACCATAGCTCCTTCCCCTGGAATGCCGGACATCAATGTCAAGCAAAACACTACGGATATTCCTGACGGTACTGGAAGTTATGACTATGGCTCTCATGACATAAACACTAATACAGATGTAATCTTTACTATTGAGAATACAGACACAGGGGAATTGTCACTTTACGGCATTCAAATAACTGGAACAAATGCAGATCAATTCAGTATCACTCAGCAACCATCATCTCCTGTAGCTCCTGGAGGCAATACAATTCTAGCTGTAAACTTTCATCCGACTTCAGCAAATGCGAAAACAGCTCTACTGACTATTGAGAATAATGACCCTGATGATGAAGGCCAGCATGATATTACGTTGAACGGAACCGGCTCTGCTCCTGTCTATCCATCGGGAATTGTGGCCTACTGGAAGTTTGACGAAGGAAGCGGAACAACAGCTTATGACTCGATTAACTACAATAACGGAACAGTAAAGCTCCCCGTGGCAAGCCACGGGGCATTCTGCAAAGGATTTTTGTAAGATTATGCCTTTCAATTGGTTTCTGACATCAGGCTTCCTGCTGAATGTATTTACCCTTAAAAAAAGAGGGGAAATAAGAAGAATCATTGGGCAGCTTTAATTCAATTGTCAATAGACCCAATTCAGAATCCTCCAAGCAATCCAGCACCTAAGACCTCAGATAAGTAGATGTTAGATACAAGGGCATAGATATGAGTTGGTGAAACAAAACAAGAATAAATATCGTGGTAATAAAATACAAATAGACTTAGAACAGAGGATTGAAGCGATAAGAACTCAGAGGTTCTTTAGCCGGAGGCGGGCGTCTTTAACCATCCAATCCTCCTCACTCTTTAACTTGATCTGGAGGAATTTCTGATAGGAATCCGTAGCAGCAGAACTCCCTAGCCCCTCCAGGGCACGGCCAAGGTAAAAATGGACTGGAGGAAAATAGTAGTAAGAAGGGACATCAGTAAAGAATACAGAAGTTGCTTCACCCCGCCGTTTCAAACACACTTCAAATTCTTGATGGGCTCTTGCAAATGCTTTAGCTTCGAGATACGCTTTTCCAAGGGAGAAGTGGATAAGCCATGTATCAAGCAGCTTTTGAGATTCTTCAAATAGTCCTATAGCTTCTTGGATGTTGCCTTTCTTCATACTTGTTTCACCTTCAATGAGCTTTGCATAAGCCCGAGGCTCGGACTCAAGCTGTTCGTTGAGTTTTTCCATAAGAGATCTTGCTCCAGTTTCCTTTCCGAGTTGGAGATAAATCTGTGCTACTGGGACCGATACATTTAGTTCTTTATAAATGCCGATGGCTTGATCAGCGGCTCTAAGCGCGAGGTTGTTCTGTCCAAGCAGAAGATGAGCGTAAGCGAGCATGACCATTTTATCTCCAGCTAAGTCATGTCTTTTGTTTTCGAGATCGACGTCGATTCCCCTCTTGAGAATCTCTATCGCACCGTTTAGACGCCCCTCATAAAGAGCGATGTCAGCTAAGCCAATTGTTCCCAGGGATGATCCCCAGGAACTGAGAGTCTTTAGCTTTAAATAATTCTCTGCTGCCTCAGCAGATAGGCCCAGGGCTAACTCTGAAAGTGCCAGGCAAATATAAGCTTTTTCAAATTTTGGGTCGAGTTCTAGAGTTTTGTTGGCTTCTTGCCTTCCCATTTCGAAATCCCCAGCACCTATGGCATACCAACTCACGTTGTAACGGGCATTCACATCTTTTGGGAAGAGTTCTACTGTTTTTTGTCCATGCTCAAATGCTTTTGGCATATTTCGAACATAGAAATAGGCAAGTGAAAGGTTCCCATGCCCGGCTGAATCGGCAGGATATTTACTCACTAAGGCCTCGCATTCTTCGATCG
>Ga0315289_10009068_pt1 | contig 14345 bp, 14 predicted proteins | sample YL17G11_40_MG_FD_203452 | JGI IMG/M metagenome (GOLD analysis project Ga0315289, IMG submission 203452) | Sediment microbial communities from Yellowstone Lake, YNP, Wyoming, USA - YL17G11_40 | ecosystem: Environmental > Aquatic > Freshwater > Lake > Sediment | place: USA: Wyoming | collected...
CCGCGGTCGGCTCATTGATGACCCGCAGGACTTTCAGGCCCGCTATTTCACCGGCATCTTTGGTAGCCTGACGCTGATTGTCGTTAAAATAAGCCGGACAGGTTATGACCGCTTCTTCTATTTTGTCGCCCAAATAGCTCTCTGAATCCTGCTTGATCTTGGCCAGGATAAACGCGCCTATTTGCTGAGGCGTATATTCTTTGCCCAGCATATTAAATTTATAGTCGGTGCCCATCTTGCGCTTGGACGCGAACACCGTGCCTTCCGGGTTGATCGACGCCTGCCGCCGCGCCGGCTCTCCTACCAGCTTCTGACCGTCTTTGGTAAAAGCCACAAACGAAGGAAACGCTTTGCCTGACGCCACGCCGGCCCCTTCAGCCGAAGGTATGATCACCGGCCGGCCCGCTTCCATAGCCGCGGCGGCTGAATTTGAAGTCCCTAAATCGATCCCGATAACTCTCGCCATAATTACCTCCTGACTTTAGCGTATAGCGGATAGCGTTTGGCGTATAGAAAATCCGTCTCGATCTATACGCTATACGCTATACGCTCTACGCTAAACGCTGTTTACGCTTCCCCCAATCCCTCTTCCTCTTTCTGGTCTCCGGTCTCTGGTCTATGGTCTGCGGTCTCTTTGGGCACCCCCACGATCACTTTGGCCGTTCTCAAGACTTTATCCGCCAGCATATAGCCTTTTTGCACTTCCTCAAGCACCATATGCGCATCTATTCCTTCAACCGGCCGGCTGGCCGATATCTCCTGAAAATGCGGGTCAAACGGCTTGCCCACGGACTCAATCGCCTCAAGCCCGCGTTTTTTCAAGATCGCCTCGAAATTCTTACAGGTCATCTCAAGGCCCCTAGCGATCTGTTCGCTGTCTTTATGCTCGCGGGCCATACTGCATGCCTGCTGAAGCTCATCAATGATCACCAGTACCTCTTTGATCAAAGCCGACTCGCCGTATTTTAAAAGATCGTCGCGGTCGCGGTCCCAGCGCTTGCGGGCGTTCTCGAACTCGGCGGCCAGGCGCAGATATTTGTTTAAAACATCCAGATATTCCGGATTTGTCTTGATATCATAACCAGCATCCGGCTGGAGCTTTTCAATATCATCTTTGGGCTCTTTTTTATTATTATCTTTCATGGCAACCGCTTTACCATTTCCGTCAGCCGTTGTTTCAGGGAATAAAGCGACGTAGCGGCCTTGATATAATCCATGCGCACCGGCCCCAGCAATGCCATGACAAAGGGCCAACGCGGCTCCCGCGATCCCGACACAACCAGTGAACAGCCGGCCACCGCATCAAGCCCCATCTCATCGCCCACCATTATTTTTATGCCTTCATCCAGGTTGCTCAACATCACCGTCTGCAATTCGCGTATTTTCTCTTCCAGCGCGAAAAGCAAAACTTTAAGCCGGCCATAATCGGCGAACTCCGGCTGTTCCAGAAAATAACGCGTGCCACGACAGACTATTTTTTCATGCTGATGCTCCATGTCGCCGCGGGCCATTATTGAGGTATAACCGCTGATCCGGCTTAAAATATCCATGGTATGCTCACAAAGCATATCGACATCGTCAAGCGAACCGCCCTCGCTGATCTCCCGGCCCATACCGCAATCCCTGACTATCTCATCGCGCTTAAGGTGATGCACGTAATATTTAAACCCCAAAAGGGTCGGTATCCTGCCGGAAGACGTGTGCACATGGGCGATGTAACCCTTCTTTTCCAGATCCACCATGATGTTGCGTATGGTGGCCGGGGAATAAGGCAAATTGTACTTCTTCTGCAGATACTGGGAGCTGATCGGCTTAGACTCCTCGATATAACTGCGCACCAGCAGTTCCAGTATCTCTTGCTCCCGCTCTCTCGAATCGATTTGCTTCATACTTTAGCACTCTCCCCGTAAGAGTGCCAATATAACACCTTTCGTATTATCCGTCAACCTGTTCTGAGTCCTGTCCTCTGTCTGGCGTCCTCCGTCTTCTGCTCAAATGCCTTTCCACCTTACACTTAAGTTTCGCGGCCTGCTTGACCAAGGCCGCGAAAGCGCTGTTGATGGCCACCGTCTCCTTTGACGCCTGGGCCTGGGATCTTAACACCCGGGACGGCAGATAAACTTGAGTCCGGCAAAAATACTGCTCGCGGTGCGGGTTCTTTTCCAGGTGCACCGAGATATGGATAGGATCGTCCCGCCGGAAGATCAAAAGATGACGCTCCAGCTTTCCCAGGTCTTTATCCAGCACACCCTCGATGAACTCGCTCTTTTCCATGTACTTGTAAGAAACGTCAACTCGCATCTGACCTCCCGTTTTTATAATGCGAATGACCAATTACTTAATGACTAATGTCTAATTCGTTTATTTCATTAGACATTGGTCATTAAATCATTGGTCATTTACGCCTAAATACAATCCCCTTGCCCTTTACATCCACCTCTATATCATCCCCTTCTTTAAACTCTCCGGCGATCATTTTCGCGCTCAACGGGTCCACCACCATCTTCTGGATCAGGCGCTTCAGCGGCCGGGCGCCGTATTGCGGGCTGTAGCCCTTTTCGGCCAAAAGCTCGCGCGCCCCTGGTGTCAGAACAAAACCCATCTTCTTGGCTTTAAGCCTCTGAGCGATCAGCCGCGCCTGGATATCCACGATCGCAGCCATCACCCCCAGCTCCAAATTATTGAAAATAATCACCTCATCCAGCCTATTCAAAAACTCCGGCCGGAAATGATCTTTAAGCTCGGCTTTGACTTTCTGCTCGACCAACTCGCGGGCCGCCGTAGGATCGCCAAATATTTCCGAGCCGATATTGGACGTCATCACGATCACCGTGTTCTTGAAATTCACCGTGCGGCCTTGCGCATCGGTCAAGCGGCCGTCGTCTAATATCTGCAACAGCAGATTGAACACTTCCGGATGGGCTTTCTCGATCTCGTCAAACAACACCACCGAATAGGGGTGCCGGCGCACTTTTTCGCTGAGCTGGCCGCCCTCATCATAGCCGATGTAACCCGGCGGCGCGCCGATCAAGCGCGACACGGAAAACTTTTCCATATATTCGCTCATATCTATACGCGCCATGTTCTCGCTGGAATTGAATAAAAATTCGGCTAAAGCCCTGACCAGCTCGGTCTTGCCCACACCCGTAGGCCCCAAAAATAAAAACGACCCCAGCGGCCGGTTAGGGTCGCTAAGGCCGGAACGCGAACGCCGCAAACAATCCGCTATCGCTGATATCGCCTGCTTCTGGCCGACCACCCGTTTGGTCAACTCATCTTCCATCCGCAGCAGCTTGACGGCTTCTTGCTCCATGAGACTGGAAACCGGTATCCCGGTCCAGCGCGACACGATCAAAGCGATATCCTCGGCATCCACCTCTTCTTTAAGCGTCTTGCCATTCTTTTGCACCAGGCTGAGCTTCTCGTTTAACTCTTTGATGTTTTTTTCCAGCTCCGGTATCCGGCCGTAACGGATCTCGGCTACCTTTTCAAGCTGGGCCTCCTTCTGATACTGCTGCCCCTTTACTTTCAACGCCTCGATCTCACCCAGGGCCCGCTGGATCTCCTGGATGATCTCTTTTTCCTTCTGCCAGTGCTTGATCAGTACGGCCAACTCCTGATCCAGGTCTGCTTTTTGGGCCTCAAGCTTCTTTAAACGCTCGCGGGCCTCCTCATCCTTATCCTTACGTAAAGCTTCACGCTGGATCTCCAGCTCCATGATCTTACGCTCCAGCTGGTCGATGTCTTCCGGCTTGGAATCAATAGCGATACGCATTCGCGAAGCCGCCTCATCAATAAGGTCTATGGCCTTATCCGGCAAAAAGCGGTTGCTGATATAGCGCCGCGACAGATCCGCCGCGGCCACGAGGCCTGAATCGGTCAGCCGTACCCCGTGATGTATCTCATATTTTTCCTTCAACCCGCGTAAAATTGCGATCGTCTCCTCCACAGTGGGCTCATCGACCATTACCTGCTGGAACCGGCGTTCCAGGGCCGCGTCTTTTTCGATATGCTTGCGGTACTCATCAAGCGTAGTCGCGCCGATACAACGCAAAGCCCCCCGGGCCAAAGCCGGTTTAAGCATATTAGCCGCGTCGATCGACCCTTCGGCGGCGCCGGCGCCGGCCAGCGTATGCAGTTCATCGATAAAAAGTATGATCTCGCCCTGGAGCGCTTCCACTTCTTTAAGCACCGCTTTTAAACGCTCTTCAAACTCTCCGCGAAACTTTGCTCCGGCCACCAGGCTCCCCATGTCCAAAGCCACGATACGCTTGTGTTTAAGGCCTTCCGGCACGTCGCCGGAGGCGATCCGCTGGGCCAGGCCGTCCACCACCGCGGTCTTTCCCGTGCCCGGCTCGCCGATCAACACAGGGTTGTTCTTGGTCCGGCGGGAAAGCACCTGGATCAGCCGGCGGATCTCCTCGTCACGGCCGATCACCGGGTCAAGCTTCCCCTGGCGGGCTAAATCCGTAAGGTCTTTACCATACTTCTCCAGGGCGCTGGTGTTGTCTTCATTGGTCTGTCTTTGTATTTCCATATGGTTATCTATTTCTTAAACAATCGTAACAAGATCAAACCGGCGATAAACCCGCCGACATGCGCCCAAAAGGCGATGCCTGAACCCATGGCGGAGGAACCGGCCAGACTCATGGCCACCTGATAAATAAACCATACCCCCAGGAAAATAAACGCCGGTATTTCGATGACCCGCCAGTAAAAAAACACGATCGGCACAAGCGTCGCTATCTTGGCTTTAGGATAAAGCCAAAAGTAAGCAGCCATCACCCCGGCAATGGCGCCGGAGGCGCCCACCGCTGGGATGTGCGAGACAGGATTCATCAAAAAATGCGCCACCCCCGCGGCCAGGCCGCAAATCACGTAAAAAATGAGAAAATTAAAATGCCCGAAAGCGTCCTCCACGTTATCGCCGAATATCCACAAAAACCACATATTGCCCAAAAGATGCAAAAGGCCGCCGTGGAGAAACATGTTGCTATAAAACGGCAGCAGGCGTTCGGCCAAAGGCAAGGCCATCCCGACTTTCGCCGGCACCAGACCGTAAAGATACACGAAATTATCCAGCACCCGCGGACCGGCCAGGCCCAAGTGTATTTCGTAAGCAAACACCGCGGCATTGGCGAAGATCAAAAGACAGGTGACCAGCGGCAGCCGTTTATGGGCAATATTATCGTATAAAGGCAACATAGGTCTATGGTCTATGGTCTATGGTCTCCATCTCCAGGATCACTTTCACGCCCTTGATATTCACGCCCTTGTCCTCTATCAAATATTGTATATACTTTAACTTCCTTATATCTTTTTGGGAAAACAGCTTCTTCTTGGCTTTAGCACGCGACTTTTGCGCCATGACCCCCTCACGCATCAGCTGGTGCAAAGTCCAGTAATGCATATGCAGAAGGCCGCAGACGATATTCAAGGGGTAAACCGGCTCATCCTCGGGAATCCTCACTTCAAACTTATCGGGGTCTAACTCTTCAAACCTCATCGATTAAACTATAACACTTTCTTTGAACTTTGTCAAGTTTTTTCTAAAAAAATTACTAACTTTTTCTAGTTAAATAACTACAAAAAAATAGGCTGGTTTCCCAGCCTTTACGAATCGCGCAAATCAGCGTTTACTTTATCAAGGCCCCTCTGGCCAGGATGACGTAGCCCGTGAGCGCGCCGGATTCATCCTTCATCGCCGCCACCGAGAAAGCCGAACCGATGCGCTTGCCCTCCTTGGTCAAAAAAGCCAAAAAGACATTTTTCTTATCTTGAAGATAATCGCCCGCCGCGGCGGGTTCAGCCAGCAGGGCCGGTAACGATTGCCCCAGCAGTTCGTCCTGGCTGTAGCCTAAAAACTCCATGGCCGCCCGGTTGACCATCAGTATCACCCCTTCCGGGCTTAACACCATCAACGCGCCGGCCACCGAATGCAGGATGTTCCCCAGATAATCGCGGGAGACATAAGTAGTCTCCAAAGACTTGACCATCACGTTAAACGAGATCGCGATATCGCCGAACTCGTCTTTAGGCGGCCGTGATATCTTATAAGTAATATCGCCTTTGATGATCGATTCGATGCCCTTTAACAGCGGCCGCAGCGGCATGACGATAAAAAATTTGGTGAACGCGAAAGAAGACTGTATCGCCACTACTATTATGAGAAACACCGCCCCAAAAGCCATGTTTTTGATGTCGTCCATCCTTTTCTTCACCGAAGCCAGCGATATATAAAGCGACACCCAGCCGATCGGTTCCTGGCGGCCGCCTGATTCGGCGGTCATATCTACCGTCTCATCTACCGACTGCGCTACCCGGGTGTTGACCACGTGGCCGAACTCCTGGACATCCGAAGAATGGGCCTCTTGGCCGACCGAAGCCAGGATATCGCCATTGCGGCTCTTGACGGCGGCGTAAACAATATCGGGCCCGCTTTCCAGCACGCCGGAAAGAAGCCGCCTAAGCCCCTCGCGATCGCGGGACACGATCAGCCACTCGCTTTGTCTGGCCAGGTTTTTCGAAAGGGTCGAACCCAGCTTAGTAAGCGAAGCGCGCGCTTCCAGCGTCTCCTGGGCCACAAAATACCACCCCAGGACAAAAGTAAAAAATATCACCTGAACCGCGGTGAACACTATCACTTTTGTGGCTATGCTTATTCTCATTGGCCAAACACCCCCGTAGCCTGGTTTTTGGCTGCTTCATTTATTTTAATACCCAGGCGCTCGGCTATCGCAACGTTAAGAAAATAGGCGGTTTTGACCGGATAAACAAACGCTATTGAAAAAACTTTTTCTCCCTTGATTATCCGCAAGGCGGCTTCGCCGACCTGGCGGCCATGGTCCAGATAATCGGGCTCAATGGCTACCAGGGCCCCGGACTGGGCGTAATAACGCGAGATGCCCACCACCGGTATTTTCTTGGCGGCCATATCCATCAGTATCGCCTTGATCGCCGCCGGCTGGCACACTGTGGTATCCGGGATCATCAGCAAAACGTCGATCGCGGCATGGGATAATCCGCCGACCACATCCTCCACGGCTTTAACGGGAAAACTTATCAGTTCTATGCCCATGCCGGAAGCGGCCTTGGCCCCTTCATCCACATCCGCCTGGTTTTGCGCCGGATCATAGATCACTCCCACGCGCTTGATCCCGGGCATTATCTTGGTCAGGCACTCCAGCCTCAACCTTATCGGAACAAGTAAAGTCACCCCGGCCACACGCGCCGATATCCCCTCCAGGTCCGCGGGATGCATCAGCCGGGACACCACCATTGGCTTATCCTGCGTCTGGGCCAGAACCAGATCAAACGCTTCCTTGCCTAAAGCGACGATCAACGCCGGCACAGCCGCCTTAAGCGTTGCCGCGGCGCCAGGGTCCTGGGCCTGGTATTCCTGGATACTGACGCCGGTTTCGGGACGCTCGCAAATGAGGCGGATCCCACGGACTATCTGGTCAGCGGCGGCCATACTTTTAGATTTTACCACAGCTACGGTCTCTCCCAGGCCGGTTGCCGCCAGGACTGACGATTGACCGACCAGCCAGAAACTCAAGGACGCCAAAAAAAATTTCCGGCCGGCCCTTTTAAAAACAACCATATCAATGATATTCTAGCTCACGCTCCGGGAAATTGCAAAATGTTTGTACTATTATTAGCTTGATACTTTAGCCCCCTGTTTACGCAAATAGTCCAGGACTTGGCTACCGGCCCGCAAACGATACAGGACGCCGTCGTCTTTATAATCGCTGGAAACGATCGAACAGTTCTTGTGGATATACTCGGTCAGGTTCATCAGCCCAAACGGCAGCCGCACACAAGCCTGCTGCCAGGCCCGGTCAAAAAACTCTTCTAGCCTGGCGCTCAAGGCCGCCAGGCCCTCGCCGGTCAAAGCCGACACGAGCAACGCACGGGGGAGGTCTTTTTTAAGCCGGTCTTTGGCTGCCGGGGAAAGCAGGTCGGCCTTGTTCAGGACTACCAACGCCGGTTTTTCCTCCAGTTTTAATTCTTTTAAAATGCCGGCCACCGAACGCATCATCCGGTCAAGGTCAAGGCTCGATGCGTCTACTATGTTAAGCAGGATATCGGCAAACTCCAACTCTTCAAGCGTGGCCCGGAAAGCATCAACGATGCCGGGCGGAAGCCGGTATATAAAACCCACGGTGTCGGTCAAAAGGATCTTGGATCCGCTGGAAAGCTCCAGCATATGCCCCACCGTATCAAGCGTGGTAAACAAAGCCTGATCGGTCTTACGCGACTGGCCGGCCAGCGCGTTAAAGATCGTGGTCTTGCCGGCGGAAGTGTAACCGACCAGCGAACAGACCTTGATCTCCTCACGCAGGCGTTTTTTTCGCGAGACCGCGCGGTGGCCGCGCGTCTCTTTAAGTTCATGGCGCAGGCGCTCGATACGCTCGGCTATGCGGCGCTGATCCAGCTCAAGCTTGGTCTCACCGGGCCCCCGCGTGCCGATGCCGGCTCCCTGCTGGGACAGCATCACGCCCTTGCCTTTGAGCCGCGGCGAAAGATAAGCCAGCTGGGCCAATTCCACCTGCAGAATGCCTTCCCGGCTTTGCGCGTTAGCGGCGAAAATATCCAGGATCAGCTGGGTACGGTCAATGGTCTTGGCACCTAAAGCTTCCTCCAGATTCCTCTGCTGGGCAGGCTTAAGGTCGTCGCTGAACACAACCACGTTGGCCTTGCTTTCCAAAACCTGGGCCGCCAGCTCTTCTACCTTGCCTTTACCCAAATACAAAGACGGGTTGACCTGGCGTAAGCGCGCCGTCATGAAACCCACGGTCTCGATACCGCAGCTGGACACAAGCGCCTTTAGCTCCCCGGCCAGGATATCCTGAGACCAATCATGACGACCGTCGTCGACCTGCACCAAAAATGCCTGTTCTCTATTCTCGTCAGTGTTATGCATGGAACTCCCGGAATGAGTTCATTATAGCAGAAGTAAAAAAACCCGGAAGGCTTTTAGCAAAACGCGCACCCGAAACGTTTTATCCCACACCCGGAACGCCTGACCGTCATTGTCCGGAAGGCGGGGCGCTACTTCACACCCGGAACGGCCTACCGGCTTCTCCGCCTGCCTGCCAACTATTACACCACTTTTTGCGATTTTTGTAAATGACCTGAGCAGGTGAGATTTGGGGTGGGAGACCGGACGTACCGACGGGCATGGAAACCTTAACTGCCGATAAGGCGCCGATATTCTGCCGATAAAACATAATAAGCGTTGCGTTTGCCTGACCCTTGTTTTTCAACTAACCCCTGATCCATCCACTTGGCAAGCAGATCACGCGCGGCCCTTTCTTTGATGTTAAAAAAAACGCAGAGATTTCTCGTCTTGAGCTGCAGGTTTTTTTGAAAATAAGCAAGTATCCGTTTCTCTCTGGGGCCGATTTTCTCTAAAAGCCTGATGTCTTTCTCGCTCCTGGCGGGCTGCTGCTTTTGGGCCTTTTCCAAGGCTTTTTCTTTGACCTGTTCGAAAATGATCGCGGCGCCTTTAAGAAAATACTCCAGCCAAACCGTGATATCCGGATTCGGATTATTATAATAATGAACGCCCTGGCATTGATGCAGGGCGTCATAGTAGCCGTTTAGGTCTTGCGCGTAATATTCTTCCAGCGAATAGAACTGTTTCGGGTCATATTTTGTCAAATAAAGCAGAAGCGTAGTCAGCGCGCGTGCCGTACGACCATTACCATCCATAAAAGGGTGAATAGTGACAAGCTGATAATGCGCGATCCCGGCTTTAAGCACGGGATGGGTTTCATGATCATGCTCAAGCCATCGGACAAAGGCATTCATAAGACCGCTGATATCTTTGGCTTCGGGAGGAAAATACACGGGTTTCCCGGTATGGGAATCATAAACCGCGTTTTGCGCTTGGCGATACTCGCCCCGCAACCTGCCTTTAAGTATCCCCTTCTGGATAATATAATGGAGCTCTTTGATAAGCTTTTCGTTGATCTGCCGCTTAGCCTGGGAACATTTGAAGATGAATTCCAGGCAGTCGTAATAATTCATCGCTTCACGTTTATCGATCTCGCGAGCGATGACCTCCCGGCCGGCAAGCAATTGGGTAGTTTGCTTTAAGGTCAGACGGTTGCCTTCGATCTTTGTGGAATAATGCGTCATCTTCGCGCAGGCCGCCTGGCGGAGTTCCTGCTCAAAGCTCAAGGGAATGTTTAGCCCATCAACGATATCACGCGCCGCCTCGATCTTACCGAGACATTTGATCATCGACCCGGTTGTCTTAAAAAAAGGCTTATAGATCATCCCACCCTCTGCCGATAAACTGCCGTTAAAGTGCCGATAAATTATAGCACAAAAACGCCTTCACTCCAAACTATCGCTCCCCTTCAAGTATTTTGGGTACCGACGCGCAATCAATACGTATGCCGCCGTTATGCTCTATTTTTATGGTATAGATCAGGCCCGGGATGAATCTTGTGCCCGGAGCTTCGATCTGGGCATTTTTTATCCCGGCTTTTTTAGCACTGGGATCATCCAGGGCGTAAGCCCAAAACCTTTCCCAAAGTCTTTGCTCATAGCGGTTTTTCGCGGTATCAAGCCGGTAGCCTTGCGGCACCTCCCGGGGATGAGTTATTTCGTATTCCTGGGTGTTGGCGCCGGCCAGCATAAACACTTTCCAAAATATGTAAGCGCTCTTGCCGCGCAGCCTATCGGCGCCTTTAACGTAGATATCGTCAAAGCGGATGACCAACGATTGGAACTGGATGATGTTGCCGGAAAAAGTAAAATATTTAGGCGCTAACGGTTTGTTCCGTGAATCGTATTCCAGAAATTTAATGGTAGTCAGGGTCTTTTTAGTCTTGGGATCAAGCTTTACTTGCGTGACCATGACTTGGGCTATCCGGGAATCCGCCTGCAATCGACCGATTATCTCTTTTAAAGTGCGGATTTCCTGAAAACTGCTCCAAAAATAAAACCCTGCCAAGCACAATCCGGCAATAAACAGTAAACTTAAAATTGATTTTAAGTTTTTCATAGGTCGAGCCTCGCTAATATTTCCTGGGAAACAGTAGGATCAGGCCCCCTCCGCTAAAAGATATCCGCGACGATCAGCCGGCCTACAGCGCGCGGTCCGTGGTTTTTGCGAAAGCCGGTTTTAGGGTAAGCGAAAGTCACTGTGGTATGAGCCTTAATGCAGCCGCCTAAAACCCGGCCGCTGTCGGCGTCCAGGCCCGAAGGAACGTCGATAGATAAAACCGGCCTGCGCGCGCCATTTACCAGACCGATCAACCTGCCGGGTAATTCGCGCACCGGACTGTTTAAACCGATACCGAACAAAGCGTCAACCACCAGGCCGCTATTTTTCAACCGTACTTTAAAGACCTCCATATCTTTCGCGTCTTTGAGCAAAACGATCCTGACTCTCATCTTTCGCAAAATATTGAAATTAAGCGCGGCGCAGCCCTTTAAAAGCGCGGGGTCAGCGGCTAAAAACACCGTTACCGCAAAACCCCGGCCGGTCAAATGGCGGGCGCAGACAAACCCGTCGCCGCCGTTATTGCCGCCGCCGCAAAGGCAGATCACCTTTTTGTTCGCGGATTTTTTAAGCAGGTCGGCCGCGGCCGCGGCCGCGGCACTGCCGGCGTTCTCCATCAGGATCTTTGCCGGTATGCCCAGACCATCGATGGCCCGCCTCTCGAAAGCGCGCATCTGTTTTACCGTAACGTATTTTGCCAAGCCGGCTGACGCATTCATCACAAACCTACTTAAGCCTCGTAAGCATTTGCCCGGCCGCCTGTTCCGCGCTCATCCCGTCCACATCCAGCCACTCGATGCGTTTATCCGCCTTAAACCAGGTCATCTGGCGTTTAGCGAAATGCCGGGTATTTTTTTTCATCTCGTTCTTGGCCTCCTGGAGGCTAAGGTCGCCGGCAAGATATGCTTTTATTTCTTTGATGCCGATCATCCTTTGGGCGGTCAGGCTAAGCTTTGACCTTAAAAGCCTTTTTACCTCTTCTGTCGCGCCTTGCTCAAACATCCTGTCCACGCGTTGATCGATACGCGCGTTGAGACTATCCCGGCGCATCCGCAGCCCGAATATTCTGATCGGCAGCCGGCCCCACAATCCTTTTGCGCTCTTTTTCTTAAGCGAAATAGGCGAACCGCCGCCGTAATAGATTTCCAGGGCCCGAATCAGCCGGCGGGGGTTTTTACGGTCTATCACGGCCGCGGTCTTAGGGTCGACTTTTGCCAGCTCCGCATACAAGTCATCCGTGTTTCTTTGTTCCAACTTACGGCGCAGGGCCGGATCGCGGCCCGGGCCCTCGAAAATACCGTCCAGCAGCGCTTTGACGTAAAGTCCGCTGCCGCCGCAGACGATCACCGGAATACGGCGCCAACATAAGCGCCTGATCAAGGCCGCGGCTTTACGCTGATAATCGAAAACGTTATATTCCCGGCACGCCGATCGCTCACCCACAAAATAGTGGCGGACTTCTTTGAGCAGGAATTCAGGCGGCCGGCCGCTGATCAGCTTGGGCTCTTTATACACCAGCATCGAATCACAGGAGATCACCCGGGCGTTGATCTTTTTGGCGAGAAAATAGGCGGTATCGGTCTTGCCGACCGCGGTGGGACCTACTATAAAAATCACGCTTTTCATTGATAGTAGATGGTGGATGGTAGATAGTAGATGATTATTTTTCCCAAAAAACTACCATCTAACATCTACCATCTGCCATCGCTACGGTATTATACGGGCCGGATATCCCTCGTTCATCAGCTGTTCGGCTATGCGTTTGGCGGCCTTACGATCATTATATTTACCCACCCGTACCTTATAAATAATACCGGCAGCCCCGCGCTCATCTAAAAGATAGGCACTGAAGCCTTTACCCAAAAGGTCTTCTCTGACAGACGAAGCGTTACCCTCCTCGATAAAAGCGCCCACCTGAATAGTGAAATAATCTTCGTATTTCCCCAGGATATCCAAAAAACGGGCTTCCGCGCTCTGGGGAAACTTGTTCTTGAGATCATCCATATAAGCGCGCTTGGAAGACCAGCGGCCTTCTTTCATGGCGATCTGGGCCAGACGCAGATAAATCAGCGGCAGCTGACCGCTTGACCCCTGTTTCAACTTCTCATAGATCGGCCTGGCCCGGTCAAAATCGTCTTCCAGGAAAAAAGTGTCGGCGGTCTTGACCAAAGCTTTCTCCTTAAACGCTGAACCGGGATATTTATTGATCACGTCCTCGAAATAATCCCTGGCCTTCTGGCGATCATCCAGCATCATCGCGCACATACCCAAAAGATACAACGACTGCGGGCTTTGCGCTAAGCTCTTAGCTTTATCCGCGGCGTCCTCATAACTGCCGGCGATATAATCCTGGTAGGCGTCGTCTATTTCGGCGGCCTGGGCCGTGAAAGACGCTAAAAAACCAAGAACCAGCAAAAATAATATTTTCTTCATAAATATCTGGTAGGGGCGGGGCTTGCCTCCGCCCTGTTTATACGGGCCGACGCAAGGCCGGCCCCTACACGGTTGTCATGCCCGTGGAAACGGGCACCTAGAAACCCGAAAACTGGATTCCCGCCTGCGCGAGAATTTCAAACACTATCGCGACCTCATTAATTTAAGCAATTGCGCGTGACGTTTTTTCTTCACTTCAAGCGGCACATCATCGGCCAGTTTTGCCGCGGCGGTACCCGGCCGGGGCGAATACATAAAAATATAAGCGTACTCAAAACCGCAAGCCTTTACCAGATCGACCGTCGCGTCAAAATCCTCATCCGTCTCGCCCGGGAATCCCACGATGATATCAGTCCCCAGGCTGCCTTTGACGATCTGCCGATATCCGGCGGCCAGCGCTAAATAGTGCTCGCGAGTATACCCGCGGCCCATCGCCTTTAATATTCTATCCGAACCCGACTGAAAGGGCAAATGCAATTGTTTTTTAATATTGGCCCGGCCGGCCATCAGCTCAAACAGCTCCTGCGTCGTGTTTTTAGGCTGACTGGTCAGGAAACTTAACTCTTTTACACCCTCCACCTCACTGACCATCTTCAGCAAATCAACAAAATCGGTTTGCGCGTATTTATAATCGTTTACGTTCTGCCCTAATAACGTGATTTTATTAACACCCAGCTTTATATTTCGTTTCACTTCAGCAATAATATTTTGGGGGGCGCGCGGCCGGATCTCGCCGCGGGCCGACGGCACCACGCAATAAGTACAATGGTTGGAACAACCGGTAGAGATCACTACTTGCGCGCCTGCCTTGCCGGCAGGCAGGCCTGCCTTGCCGGCAGGCAGGCCTGCCTTGCCGGCAGGCAGGCTGTCAGGCTCGAGACGGTACGGGGCC
>Ga0315289_10009070_pt1 | contig 14344 bp, 22 predicted proteins | sample YL17G11_40_MG_FD_203452 | JGI IMG/M metagenome (GOLD analysis project Ga0315289, IMG submission 203452) | Sediment microbial communities from Yellowstone Lake, YNP, Wyoming, USA - YL17G11_40 | ecosystem: Environmental > Aquatic > Freshwater > Lake > Sediment | place: USA: Wyoming | collected...
ATCTCCGATTCGCGTAAGCCACCCGGCACGTTGGTCGCCATCGATACCGCCGGCACCGGCGTTGACCCAGGTCTTACCGAGCTCGGCGACCGCGTGCAGCTCATGTACCAGGAGGCCGCGGCATGACCGAGCTATTCAATCGCCGGGCCACGCTCCAGATGGGCACTATTCTGGTCGACGGCTTGCGCATCGCGTTCAAAATTGAAAAGGACGGCCAGCAGGAACCCAACAAAGCCGAAATCAGCGTCTATAACCTGTCGAAGGATACGCGCTCAAAGTTCGTCCAGGCTCCTGATTTCGTCGGACCAGTACGAGTGCCCGTCATCCTCCAAGCCGGTTATGGACTGGACATCCAAGAGATCTTCAATGGCGACCTTCTGCCTTCTGGCATCAGCACGAAACGCCAGGGCAATGACTGGATCACGACCTTCCGACTTGGTGATGGTGCGGAATCCTACCAGACATCTCGGATCCAGCTCTCCATGGGCAAGGGCACCAAGTGGCGCGATGCGGTTCTCGAGGTGATCAAAACCCTGAAGGGTGACGTGCGTAGCATCGTGAACAAGCTCATGTCCGGAGAAATCAAGGACGTCAGCGGCCTGCTGACCGAATTCTCGAACGGCGTCGTGCTCTCGGGCCGGAGCATGGACGAGCTCAACAAGCTCATGGGCAGCGCCGGCTATCAGTGCTCATGGCAAGACGGCAAGCTCGAGGTCGTCGCAAAAGGCAAATTCATCGACGAGACGGTGCCGAGCCTCGGGCCTGATAGCGGCCTCATTGGCTCCCCGGAGCCGGGGAAGGAGGGACTCACGAAGTTTCGGTGCTTCCTCCGGCCCAAGATCAAGGTCTACCGCCGCGTGCAGGTCATATCCGCGGCCCAGCCGCAAGGCGGCTACTACCTCATCGCGAAGGTCGCGCATCTTGGCGACACCGGCGGCGGTGATTGGTTCACTGATTGCGAGGGGAGGCCGCTGTGAACCTCTCCGAGTTGATTCGCAAGAGCCTGGATCTTGGCCTCGCCTCCCTCCGCGTCTCCATGCCCGCGCGCGTGGAGTCCTATGACGTCGACACGCAGACCGCCGACGTGAAGCCGCTCTTGAAGGATAGGACCGTGACCGAGAACGGCGAGATCATCGAGAGCCTGCCGGTGGTGCCCCACGTGCCTGTGGCCTTTCTGTCGGGTGGCGGGTTCTTCGTCTCGCTGCCGCTCAAGAAGGGCGACACGGGAACACTCCTCGTCTGCGACCGCAACATTGATCGGTGGATGGAGATGGGCGGCGAGCAGGATCCGCGCGACCTTCGTACGCATGGCATGTCAGGAGCGGTGTTCTATCCCGGCCTCCACGACAACCAACATGCGATCGGCGACTGTCACGCGGACAACATGGTCATCGGCAAGGACGGCGGCGTGCAGATCCACTTCAAGCCGGATGGCGTGATCCACATCGGCGCCGAGAACGCGGCGGCCTTCCTCGCTCGCTCCGATTACACGAAGTCGAGACTCGACACGATTCAGTCAACGTTCGATGGCCACACCCACCAGACGACGGCGACCATCGGTCCAAGCGCGGTAGTCGGCGTCATCTCCCCGCCGACCTCTCTGATTGGCGCCTTGGCGGACATTGCCACAACCAAGACAAAGGCAAGCTGATGGCCATCACGACGACGCCCACGGCAGCAATGAAGACGGCGATCAAGGACGCCTTCGTCGCGCAGTTCGGTGGCGCGTCACCGCCAACAACCGAGGCTGCAATTGCAACGGCCATGGCTGAGGTGATCGCCGTGGCAATCCAGAAGGCGCTTGAAGAGGTGAAGACCAACGCTGACGTCACTGGCGTCACCACCGGCAGCTCGACCGTGAGCGGAGGCGTCGACTGATGGACCTCAAGCTCGAAACCTCCGGCGACCATGAAGGCGACCTGGCTATCGAGATGGGCGACCTCGTCATCGTCGACGGCATCGAGGCGATAGCTCAGGACATCTGGATCTGCCTGCGATTCTTCAAGGGCGAGTGGGATCTCGACCAAAACATCGGCATGCCCTACTTCCAGAAGATTCTGGTGAAGGCGCCCAACATGGCCGTCATCCGCCAAATCCACCAGAAGGCCATCCTCAGCAGGCCGGGCGTGCAGTCCATCACCGAGCTGACTCTCACTCTCGATAGCGCGACCCGCACATTAAGTATTCATTTCCGCGCGAAGACCGTCGCTGGCCCGCTGACATTCGACAAGGAGTTTATCCTGTGACCAACTATGGCGTCACCGCGACAGGGTTTGTGAAGAAGGACCTCGACACCATCAAGGATGAAATCGATACCGCTCTGCGCTCGGCCCTGGGTGAGAGTATCAACCTGCTTGCGACGTCAGTCCTCGGTCAGGCCGTCGGCATCCTCTCGGAGCGTGAGGCGCAGAACTGGGAAGTCGCCGAGGCGGTGTATAACTCACAGTACCCAGACACCGCGACCGATGCATCCTTGGAGGGCGTCGGCGCCATCACGGGATGCACTCGCCTGCCCGCGGCCGAAAGCACGACGGTCCTGAAGTGCAATCTGAACGCCGGCGTCACTTTGCCGGTCGGTCGCATCGTGAGCATGACCGGACACCCTGACGTGCGCTTCGTCACCACCGAAGAAGTCACGAACAGCGGCGGCTCTGCCGCGGACGTGAATTGCGACGCAGAATGTGAGGTCACCGGGCCCATTGTTGCCGCGGCTGGCACCCTCGAAGTGATCGAGACGCCGGTCAGCGGCTGGAATAGCGTCACGAATGACGCCGACGCCGTGGTGGGACGCAACATCGAGACCAACGCCGAGATGCGGACCCGACGTGAGGGGCTTCTCACGGCACAGGGCACTTCTCCGGTCGAGGCCATCCGCGCCGACTTGCTCGCGGTCTCTGGAGTCACCGAGGCCTTTGTCTTCGACAACCCGACGGACACGACGGATGGCGACGGCCTCCCGCCTCATTCGATTGAGGCTGTGGTGCTCGGCGGTACTGATGCCGCGATCCGAGAGTGCCTGTGGGATTCCGTGGCCGGCGGCATCCAGACCTATGGCACGACCTCTGGCACCGTCACGGACTCGCAGGGCTTCACTCACACGGTCAAATTCTCGCGGCCGACCACCAAGACGATCCACGTGCTCGTCGACCTCACCAAGGATGCGGATTACCCAGCGGACGGTGATGCCCAGGTGAAGCAGGCGGTCATTGATCACGGGACTCTTCTCGGCATCGGAGACGACGTCATCACCACGGCGCTCTACGAGCACATCTTCGACGTGGCCGGGGTCGTGGACGTGACGAAGCTTTGGATCGGCTTCAGCGATCCACCGACGGGCGGATCAAACCTGACGATAGGCGTTCGTGAGGTCTCCTACTGGCAGACCACCAACGTGGATGTGACTGCAACATGAGCGTGAGCCACACCACAACGCACGTCACCGACGCCAAAGCGAGGCTGGCGCGCCAGTTCAAGGGCAAAGCGCGGATCGAGGCGCTGGTTGCCGCGCTTGCGCAACAGAACCAGGACCTCGAGGACGCACTCTATGAGCTGCTGACGCAACGCTGGCTGAGCGCGGCGGTTGGCGTCCAGCTCGATGGCATCGGCCAGATCGTCGGAGAGTCGCGGCTTGGCAAAGACGACGCCACCTATAAGCTCCACATTGCGGCCCGCATTCTCATCAATCTGTCCACCGGGACACCCGAGGAGCTCATCGCCATCGTTCGTCTCCTCATTGGCGCCGGCAAGACCATCGAGTATGTCCCCGAGTACCCAGCCGCGCAGACTCTCAAGATCGACACACTTCTGCCGTCCGCTGGCTCGACCGTCGCGGATCTCATCGTGCAAGCGCGCTCAGGCGGCGTTGGGACTAAGCTCGAATGGTGGGAGACTGAGCCGGTCTTCGGCTTCTTGGGGGCGACGGGAGACACGGAAGGGTTTGCGGGACTCCTGGGCGACTTCGCGTCGATCTCGCCGTTCACGGGGGAGGCCTACGGATGTGCTGCGGACTGTCTGGGCGGCCTCTTTCTTTTAGCCAGCACCTCTGGCCGACTAGCCACGAGCCCGGACGGATCCGCATGGACAGAACGAACGAATCCGGCCGCCGATGTGATCAACTGCTTTGCCTACGGCACTTCCGGGTATGTGCTCGGCGGAGACAATTCCGCCTGCGCCAGCTCCCCCACGGGAGAGGTTTGGACGTCACGCAATGCGCAGTTCTCCGGCGAGCATATTCTGACCGGGATCTACGGTGGAGGCTTCTACGTTCTCGCCGGCTCGTCAGGCATGCTATCGCGCTCTGCGGACGGACAAACATGGGTCGCCAAGACTAGCCAGTTCGACACATCCGAAATCTCGTGCTCGTGCTGGGATGGCACGGCCTTCATTGTGGCGGGAACAGATGGCAAGATCTCCACCTCGCCGAACGGTGACACTTGGACGGCCCGGACGTCGCAATTTGACACGACGGACATTCTGGCTCTGGCCGGCAGCGCGACCTTGGCAATCGCCGTTGGAAGCGGGGGCTTGTGTTCGATCTCCTTGGACCACGGAGCGACCTGGACCCTGGTAGAGGCAGGCTTCGGGACGTCGGCGATCCTGGACGTCATCTACTGCACGCAGCTCGATCTTTGGATCTTTGTCGGGGAGGGTGGAAAGATTAGAACGTCGCAGTACCCCAACCCCACGGTAGAGCGCACGAGCGGGACCACTCAGGACCTCACCAAGATACGGTGCGGCGGATCGTCGATCCGCGTCGTTGGTGACGCCGGCACTCTGCTTTCCTCATGCGACGGGACAACGTGGCACGTCATCACGACCGGGTGGGCGGAAGATGTGCACATTCTCGCGGTTGGTGCGGGGGCCTTCGTTCTCAGCGACGGCACAGCGGATCTCCATTACGGCAGATCTGTCGACAGCATCGTAGGCGACGGCGGGACGCTCGCCTACGTGGAAGGGACCTGACATGGCAACCAAACCGACAACGCTTCCCCAGTGGGCCACGACCGGCACCGTGACCGAACCGAGCGCGGGCAAGAAGGCGCTCGGGTGGATCGCGGAGAAGCCACCGTTCGCGTACCTGAACTGGATCCTGAACCTCGTCTACCAGTGGATCCAGTACCTCGATGCGCCGGTGGGGACTGGATCTAACCCCGGGTTTAGCGCGACAGGCGGTCCGACAAACGGCACGGGCCTCAAAGGTACAGGAGGGGGGACTACTGGATTAGGCGTACACGGAGTAGCGGCTGCAAATGGTGCCGGTGTCTGTGGAGAAGCCACGGCAGGGAGCGGCGTCACGGGAACATGCACAACAGGTGTCGGCGTGGTGGGTGTTTCTACTGGCTCAGGCAACGGAGTCGAAGCAGGGAGCATAGGCACGGGCTACGCGCTTCATGTATCCGGGGATATGACGTCCCCCGTAAAGGCTGCAATCCATATAGCCGCCCAGGACACGCAACCCACTGGGCCGAACGCGATCGGCGATATCTACATGACGACCGCCGGCGTCCTGAAAGTCTGCACCGTCGCCGGCCAGCCTGGGACTTGGGTCTCGGTCGGGAGTCAGACTTAATGGTTAGTAGCCTCTACCTCTGGCTCGCGGCGCTCGACGTACTCTGCCTCGCGGTGTGCCTCTATCTCGTCTTTCGGCTGGCGCGCTCCGTACGCACGGCACATTTCAGGATCAACGGCCTCGCGGAGAAACTTCAGTATCCCGTGGAGCAAGTCCGCCGGCTGACCGAAACCTTCGAGACTGTGCTCAATGAGGAAATGCAGGCCACGGTCGAGCGCATCGAGGCACGGCTCGATCCGACAAAGATCAAGGAGAAGTCGTGAGCCAGGACGTTGACGAAAACGGCGCCCCCGAGCCGCACATGCGCCGCACCCGCCGCCATACGAGCGAGCATGAGGTCATCATCCCGGAGGCGCGCAGCGACCGCGGCAACGGCTCGGCCAAATCCGCCATCGGGCAGATTGCCGTGGCTCTCGCCATACTTGTCCCCCTGGCCGGTCTCGCCGTCTTCAGTTTCTGGACACGGTCCGAGGCCATGGCCCACGTCGCTGCGCAGGAGAAAACGGAAGAGATAACCGCGGGACGCATCACGGTGATCGACGACCGAACCGACGCGATCTACCAGGTACTAATTGAGAAGGTGCGCCCCGATGTGGCCAAGGCCAACGTCGATCGCAAGCGACGAGCGAGAGGAGACCCCAAGTGAGCGGCGCGGACGCTGGCATGATTGCGCTGTTCTTGATGCTGCTCGCCCTCTCGGCATTGGCCGCCGATTGGATCACCAGGAGAAGGCGATGAGCAACTTCGAGGTAGCGGCGGCGGTCGTCCTCAGACACGAGGGAGGCTTCGCCGACGATCCCCGGGATCCAGGTGGCGCGACGAACTACGGCATCAGCTCGAGGTGGCTCAGGTCGGTCGGCCTCCCGTGGTCCCGCGAATATGTTCTCGCCATCACGGCCGAGCGCGCGAAGCAGCTCTATCGCGAATATTTCTGGGACCCCCAGGGCTACGCCGGCATCAACGACCAGACGGTCGCCACCAAATGCTTCGACGCCGCGGTGAACATGGGCGCGCGCCAGGCCAACCTGCTGCTGCAGCGAGCGCTCGCTTATCTGGGAAACCCCGTCGACGTCGACGGCATCCTCGGTCCGGCGACCCTCGCGGCCACGAATGGCTGCGATCCCTCGGCACTACTTTCGGAGCTGAATCGCGCCTATGCGGGCTTCTACAAGGGACTCGTCGCCGCTCGACCGGGGCTGTCCGTGTTCCTGGGCACATGGCTGAGGCGCGCGGTCTGGCCAGCTGGTGACGAATGATCGGCCCGCATTTCACAGACCAGTCCTTCGGCGCCGGTTGCGTCCGTCGCAAAATCGGTAACTGGCTCAACTACCCGGTGGCGGGAGCCAAAGGGGTCTATGAGTCAATCGCGGCCGCGATGACCGCAACCCGGATGGCCAAGGAAACCCACGTCTGCGAGACGAATGCCCTCACCTGCAAGGTTGGCGACCAGGACTCGCGCGAGCTGACCTACATCCTGGCTCCCAGCGACCATCCCGAGCTGTGGGTGCGCCTGACGCTGGTCGATGGCAACAAGGTCGATCCCCAGCTGCAACCCGACGGCTCGCTGCTCTATCGCAACGCGGTCGACGGTGTCGACGTGCAGCTGCTGACCGCGCCTGGCCGGCTCAAGGAATCTCTCATCGTCAATGACCGCAAGGTCACGGCACTGCGCTGGAAGGTCGAGCAGTCACCGCTGTTGACGATGCGCGTCGACGGCAACGTGACCGTATGGAGTGACCGAAACGGCAAAGCCGTGATGGAAACGCGGGCGCCCTGGGGCCACGACAGCTCGAAGACTGCGCTGACCCTCGACGGTACTCAGCCGTTGCGCGCCTCACTGACCGAGGACCACGGCGACCTGGTGCTGACTCTCGACGCCACAGACCTGGACAAGGCGACGCTGCCGGCGGTGTATGACCCGACGGCGGTGATCAGTGGCGCGACGGCCATCGACGACACGCACGTCTACACGCTGCTCGGTCGAGCCGACTGGAACATGGGGTCGCAGAACGTCACCTACGTCGGCAAGTGGGGCGACGGCACGCCGATACACACGCTGTTTCGCTTCGACCAGACCCAGATCCCGGTCGGACTGATCACGGCGCTGCGCCTCAAGTTCTACCAGTCCACGGACCGAGGTGCGAACACTCTCTCGAAAGCCTACCTGATCAAGGACGGCAACACCTGGATCGAGGGTCTTCTTAGTGGCGGGCTGGAGACCGGGCTCGGCTGCACCTGGAACCACGCCAGCCACCTGCCCGGCCAAGACTGGTTAGGCGGGCACTCCGGCTGCGGCGTCAGTGGCGTCGATTACGACTCCGACGCCTCTCCGCCGACGCACGACAACCAGGGTGCGGTAGGGTGGAATACCCTGGAGCTTCCGCCGGCCTGGGCGACCGCTTGGCGTGACGGGGCTCGGGTCAATAACGGGTTTGTGCTGATCCCGGACGGGTTCCCGGCGAATAATTACGTCACCTACTACACGACCGACAATGTGGCCAACAAACCCTACTTCGAGATCGACCACACCGTCGGCTCCGGCGCACGCTTCAAGCATTTGTTGGGGACTAGATAACCGCCGCACTGAGCGGCAGGGAGTTTGAAATGGCAGGCATGTACAACGTGGCAAAAGTGAAATTTGCGAACGGCGCTCTCGACTGGGACACCCACACCTTCAAGGTGATGCTCCTGGCCACGGGCTACACATTCGACGAGACCCACACCACGGTGTCGCAGCTGACCGAGCTGGCAAACGGCACCGGCTACACGGGCGGCTTCGCGGGCTCTGGCCGGAAGACCCTCGCGACATGCACCGTCGTGCAGGTGGATGCCAGCCACCGGGCGGAGTTGCGAATCAGCGCCGCGAGCCTGTGGGCCGCGATCAACGCGGGTACCGCCAAGGCCGCGGCCATCATCCGCGAGATGACGAATGATGCCGACTCGGTGCCGGTGGCGTACGTAGATGGGAGCATTTTCCCCGCGCTCACCAACGGCGGCGATCTGACGATCACCTGGAACGCCGCGGGTGCGCTGCAGAACGCGTAGGCGGTAGTCCGTGGCGATCACCCGACGCACACCGAGTGCCAAGGCAGCCGGTACCGGCGCCGTAACGCCAGCGCTCCCGACTGGGATGAGCGCAAACGACGTGGTGTTTCTGGTCGCGTCGACCATCGCAGGCGGCACCTGCACGATCTCGGCGAATGGAAGTGTCGGGACCTGGAACGTGGTCACCGGCAGCCCGATCAATGTCGCGTCCGGCGAAAAGCTGTACGTCTGGTGGGGTGTGTGGACGTCGGGGTCGACGGGACCGACCGTGACCCCCGGGAGCGATCACTGTTGCGCAGCGACTCAGGCTTTTGGCGGCGTCGATACCACTTCGCCGATCGGCGTCAATGCGATAGGGACCGAGACGAGTAGCGACACATCGTTTAGTTTCGCGACCGGCATAACCACGACGCACGACAACTCCCGTTGCTGTTGTGTCGCGACCAATGGCGCCGACTCCGATACAGGCCAGGTCCCGGTGATGACGAATGCCAACCTCACCGGCCTGACGTTGGAGTTCAACTACGAGACCGCTCAGGGTGGCGGCGGTGGGTTCGGCTTTACAAGCGGGGCGCGTGCGTCCGCGGGTGCGATGGGCACCTTCGCCTGCACGATGGGCACGGCGAGCACGAAAGCTTACATCGCCTGGGAGCTGACGCCGGTGGCGCAAGAGGCGACACCAAGTCCTGTAGCGGCGACATGGTCAGTCACTACTCCCACGGTCACGGTGGGAGGCATCACCGCAGAGCCAGCAAGCGTCACCGCGACGTGGTCCGTACCAACACCCACTGTAACGGTCGGCGGTATCACCGCGACACCATCGCCCGTCGCGGCGACGTGGTCCGTGCCTGAGCCCGTCATCACCAACGTGCTCAATGCGACACCCGATCCCATAGCCGCGACTTGGTCGGTCCCGGAACCCGTCGTCACGGTCGGCGGCATCGTCGCAGAGCCCGACCCCATTTCTGCCGCATGGTCGGTCCCTGAGCCTGTCGTCTCGGTGAGCGGCATCGTCGCAGAGCCCGACCCCATTTCTGCCGCATGGTCGGTCCCTGAGCCTGTCGTCTCGGTGAGCGGCATCGAGGCGACGCCAGATCCTATCGACGTCGCGTGGACGGTCACCACACCAGTCGTCACCAACGTTCTCAATGCGACACCAGATCCGGTAGCCGCGACATGGTCGGTGCCAACCCCCACGGTCACGGTTGGCGGCATCGAAGCAACGCCGGATCCGATAACGGCGATGTGGTCAATCCCTCAAGCGGCGGTCCGCAATAACCGTGTGCTCTGGGCCGTAAGGAGGTCATGATGTTTGGTTTTGTCGATCAGATCTCTACCCTACTCAGCTCCCTCGTGGATCAGACCACGGGCAAGCCGGTGACAGCAGGCACGATCTACATCCTCGCTCGATTCGCAAAGTCTGGTCATGCCGACGATGGGAAATACTGGGACGGCGCTGCATGGTCGGCTGCACCCTCTCCATGGCCGACCGCGACCCACCTCGTGGGAGCTATGTGGTCGTACCCTCTGCCGGCCGGCGCTCTGGTCGCCAGCATGAAGGGTGGCAAGATAGACTGGGAGATGACGGACAACCCCACGACGCCAGCGAGCTCCACGACGGTTTCATCGAGCGGGTGTTTGGACATTCTCGCGGCGATACCAGCAACTGAGGCGGATCTAATCAATTTGGACGAGACGCTCGAGGAGATAGCCCATGCGGTCGTGGATGAGGTCATCACGAGCGGCCACGTGGTGCCCGGGTCACTCGCGCTCGAAGTCCTGTCCCGAGCTGAGCCCTTGGGCCTCAGAGAGATCACGATCCACGTGCAAGACAACGTCGGTGCTCCCGTCGACGGCGTTGATGTGGCGGTCTACGACTCGACCAACATGACGCTGCTGACGCGCGGCACGACGAACAGCAGCGGCAACTACATCGCGCATCTCGATGACGGGACCTACAAGGTCCGCATGGCCAAGGCACTCTACTCGATTGCGCTCGGGACGCTGGTCGTGACGGCCGATGCCACCGCGCCATTCACGGCGGGCCCCGTCGTGCCCATTGGCACCGCTGAGCCTGGCGAGTGCCTGCTCTACGGCACAGTGCGCGATGCGGCCAACACTCTCGTCGACGGTGCCGTGATCGAGTTCACGGCCGAGACGCCGCAGGGCGTCGGTGACGACGTGCTGAGTAGCGGAGAGACGTCGATCACGACCGGGCCGAGCGTGGCTCACCCGGCATGGACCGCTGGCTATTTCGAGGTCAGCTTGCGCAAGCTGACGCGCGTCCGGCTCTCGTCGACGCTCTCCAAGCTCGACAACCTCGTCGTCACGATCCCCAACGCCGCCACGGTAACGCTGGCCTCACTTCTGCGCAACATTCTCGACTAGGAGGTCGCCATGAGGAAGAAAGCTCTCGGCCGAAACCAGTGGATCGCAATCATCGCTTTCAGCCTCACCTTCTCCGCGTCCATCGTGCTTGTCGCGGTCAGGCTCGTGAGCGGAGAGGCGTGGCTCCACTTCGCGGGGTCATTCGTACCGATCTCGGGGGGGAGTGCGCTCATCAAGTCGGCTGAGGCCATCCGTGGCCCATGCGCCAGCTTGCCCGTCGTGCCGAGCGTGATGACCGGCACGCTCCCACCCGACGCGAATATTGGAGTCGCCCCATGATCGCCTGGCTCAAAAAATGGTGGAAGTATTTACTCGCCGCTCTCGGGCTCATCCTTGGCGCGGTCTTCGCGCTCGGTGGGCAGGCGGGCGGGTGGATCTCGGATGTCAAGGGACGTCGCGCGCTCCGCAAATCTGACGACGCGCGCAAAGCAGCGGAGAAGGCGCTCGCTGAACAGGCCAAGGAGCTGGCCATCGCGAATCTGCGCAGACACGTGGGAGACGTGAACAAGGAGGCCTCAAGTGCAGCTACTGATCCTTGCGCTAGCATTGACCACAGCACCCGCCGCTGACTTCGGCGACCTGGTGATCCCACCGGCGCGCATCGGCCTCGTGCCGACGCTACGGCCACCGCCAGCGGACCTGCCGCACCCGATCATGATGCCGGATGGTGTCCTTCTGCCGAGCCCGCTTGATGCCTACGTTGCAGCCGAGATGGTCGTGCTTCGCCGGCTGCCGGACCTGAGTCAGGAAGCGCTTGACGCCGCGGTCGCGGCAGAGAAGGCGGACGGCGCGGCGAAGGTCCGCGACCTGCAGGGCCAGCTCGAGCAGGAGAGGGCGAAGAACATCGGCTTCCTCGGGAAGGTCGAAATCGGGCTCATTGGCGGCGCCGTCGGGATCGCCGTCGGGGTGGTGGCCACGGTCCTGCTCATCCATTACGTCAGGTGATTCGGCCGCAACGCACTCACTCGGATTTCGGGCTCCATTCCATTCGGTCTTTGTTTGGATTGTAGTCGCTGGATCCATACACCTCAACCATGCCCTCCCCGGTCGAGCCCTTGAAATGACGTCGCGCCCAAATCCAGACGCCGAGGTTCTCTTGAGCGGGCCGCCGTTTCAGGTTTTTGACTATATAGTCGAGCACGATCCGGCCCACTGCGGCACTCTCATCCATGGGAACGCCGAACGCCGGCGGTCTTGCATATTCAAGAGAGATGCGGACGTTTTGACGGGTGTACTCCTCGAGTGTCCATTCCGAGAAGACCCAACTCCGAGCATCGACGCGGTCGCCGACATATTTGAAAAATCTGTCATTCTCCTCTTTGGACACTGCTGCCGCCGCCTCCTTTTCGCTGGTTGACTGGCTGCATTTGTAAGCGACGAAGACAAAGCCGACGACGACCACGAGCCCGACAACAAATGCGGTGCCGAAATCACCGCGCTTCGCCGCTTTCGGCTGCTGGGGTTTCAATGGCGGATTTGCGGCTGCCGGTTGAGGCGAAACGGTTGGAGATCCGCACCTCGGGCAAGCCGCGGCCTTGTCGGAGATCTCGTTGTCGCACTCACTGCACCTTACGAGGGCCATTGATCTCCCCTTTCCGTTCTTGTCTCCGTCGCCACTGGAGCAGCTCGGCCAGGGCCTCATCTGTGGACTCAAGCCCATCATAGACGATCATCGGCAAGGCCGACAGCCATCGCTTCTCATCATCCGTTGGCCTCAGCGCCTCGATCCAATTCGAGGAAAGGAACGACTTCATCGCTGGCAGCGGCTTGGCCATTGAGGGATGGGCGGTGACGAGTTCGGCCTGTGGTACGCCTAACGCGGCAGCAATCGCCTCGATGGTCGACGACTTCACCGTCTTATGCGCCGCGGTTTCCACATAGGCGATCCCCTCGCGGGTCATCCCGGAAATCTTAGCGAGCTTGGCTTGCGACCACCTAAGCTTGTTGCGCACCCGCCGCACGTTCGCGGCGACGACGAGGGTGTTGGGGTTCTTCTTCTGGGAGGTCATTGGCGGCAGGCTACCCTTTGTTCCGCCGTGGCCACCAGAGAACTGCACGTTACAACCGCCCGTTGAATTTGCTTGACTACCTGTAATGCATGGTTTACAGGTTGGATCATGCACATCGCATCCAATCTGAAGAGGCTGAGAACAGAGGCTGGGTTGACCCAGGAGCAGCTCGCGGAAGCGTCCGGGATCACCAGACCGCACATCGGGAACATTGAGGCCGGGGCCTACACGAACATCACGACAGACACGCTGGAGTTGCTCGCCAAGGGCCTCTCTTGCTCCGTCGCCGATCTCGTGTCTGAGCCCAAGCGTCGTAGTTCCAAGTCCGCCGCATAACCGACGCACAGGGGGTTTTCGATGCTGGCCCATGCCAAAAGCGTACACCCTACGGACTGCGTGCCGGTGCGTGCCAATTTCACGAGGTGGCACGCATGATGGAGCAGCTGCCTCTTTCCCTTGGGGATCGGGAGCGCGCAGAGCAGCTATGCCTACGTATGCGCCAGGCATTCCGGCGCGTGGCCGAAGCCGTGGGCATCAAGGTACTGGCGACGGACTGGGAATGCCACCACGGCATCGTCGGCCAAAAGCTCGCGCAGACAGACCGCCACTTCCTTCGGCCGGTAGAGATCGCGGACCTGCTCTTGCGCGATGTCGACGGCGCCATCCTGGCGACGCTCTGTGAGTGGCTTGGCTACGAGACACCCCAGAAGCGCAAGCCGCTCGACCCGGTGGCCGAGATCGAGTGGTACCGCGACCGCATCGAGCGGCTGCCTCCCGAACTCCAAGACTACTTCCGGAGACCTGGGGGCCGCCCATGACATCCGCCATCTCTCTCCCACGTCAGGATGTGCAGCCTCCCATGCCTCAGCAGCTGCCCTTGCCCGTGTGGCGCCACCGGCCATGGTTTTGGAAGCAGTACGCGCGTCGGCTGGAGCGCGAGGTGATGCTGCTGCACATGCGCCTGCGGTCGATTGAGGCGGAGCGGAAGGCGAAGCATGCCTAACGCCTTCGGCCTCCCTAGAAGCCGGTACCGTATTGTGCTGGCAGATCCTCCCTGGCCATTCCGAGACCGACAGGCAAACCGTCCGGCGACCTATGCGCGCATGCGCCCCCGCGACGTGCGCACACTTCCAGTGCAGACGATCCTCGCGGAGGATGCCGCGCTCTTCCTCTGGTCCACCGGGACGCATCTCGTCAGCGGATGTGCCACGAGCGTGATCGAGGCTTGGGGGTTCCGCCCGGTCACTGTGGCCTTCGTATGGTCGAAGGTCGACAGCAAAGCGCAGCCGCATCTGGGAATGGGCCATTGGACTCGCCAGAGCTGCGAGTTCTG
>Ga0315289_10009071_pt1 | contig 14343 bp, 10 predicted proteins | sample YL17G11_40_MG_FD_203452 | JGI IMG/M metagenome (GOLD analysis project Ga0315289, IMG submission 203452) | Sediment microbial communities from Yellowstone Lake, YNP, Wyoming, USA - YL17G11_40 | ecosystem: Environmental > Aquatic > Freshwater > Lake > Sediment | place: USA: Wyoming | collected...
CGATGACGTCCTTCAAGGCCTCGACGTCCGCCGGCCTCTTGCCCCTCGCCCCGGCCAATATCGGATAGGCTTTGATGGAGCGTATCATGTTGCTTACGTCCTCCTCGGTCAGGGGGGCGATCCTTTGAACGACGTCCTTCATCACTTCCACGAAGATGCCTCCGAGGCCAAAGGTGACCACCGGACCGAACTGCGGGTCCCGGACCATTCCCACGATGACCTCTCGTCCCACCAGCATCTTCTGCACCGAGATGCCCTGGATGCGGGCCTGAGGCATGCGGGTGCGCACTCTGGTGGTTATCAGATCGAACTGCTTCCTCACCTCGTCCCCGCTGGCGATATTGACGGCCACGCCTCCCACGTCCGTTTTGTGGAAGACGTCCGGGGATTCGATCTTCATCACCACCGGATAGCCTATGTCTTCAGCGATGCGCGCCGCCTCCTCCGCACTCTTCGCCACGCCTTCCTGGGGAACGGGCACGCCGTAGGCCACCAAGATATCCTTGCCCTCCTTCTCTGAGAGGCTGACCCGGTCCTCTTCCCTTGCGTTCTGGATCAGGGCGCGCACCCGATCTCCATCCCCTGATACCCGAAGGAACGAATTGCTGGTCCGAGACTCGACCGCCCGGCGGTACTCCATCATCGCTGCCAGAGCACGGATGGCCCGGTCCGGAGACTCGTAGCTTGGCACTCCGGATTCTCTCAGGATCGTCATTCCTTTTGCCACGTCCTCCCCTCCCACGAACGCGGCCACCAGAGGCATTGATGTCTTGCCAGCGAAGGAGGCGACCAACTGCGCCACCGAAGGAATGTCCACCAGGTCGGTGGGCGCCAGCATCACCAGTGCGCAGGAGACGTTGGGATCGTCCATGACAGTACGCAAAGCGAACTCATAGCGGTCAGTCCGCGCATCTCCCACCACGTCCACCGGATTATACAAGTTCGCCTCCTCTGGCAACTTGCTCTTCAGCTTGGCGATGGTCTCAGCGGCGAATGACGCCATGTTCAGGCCGTGGTCGCTGCAGGCGTCAGCCGCCAACACCCCCAGTCCGCCGGCGTTGGTGACGATCGCCAGCCCACCTTCTTTGGGCAGGGGCATGGTGGCGAAAGCCAAGAGAAGGTCGAAGAGCTCCTCGATGTTCTGCACCCGCACGATGCCGGACTGAAGCATGGCCGCGCCGTACACCGAGTCGCTCCCGGACAAAGCGCCGGTGTGCGAGGACGCCGCCTTCGCTCCGGTGCTGGTCCTCCCCGCCTTCAAGGCAAGGATGGGTCTGTTGGCCGAGGTCAGATAGGCCTCGCGCATGAACTCCACTCCCCGGTCCACGCCCTCGATGTACATGCCGATGACCCTGGTGGACGGATCATCGCGCAGGAATCGCAAGATGTCCGCTTCGTCCAGGTCCACCTTGTTCCCCACGCTCACGAACTTTGAGAAGCCCACCTTGATGTGCTCCGCCCAGTCCAGGATGGTCGAGCAGATGGCGCCGGATTGCGAGGTGATGGCTATCGAGCCTTCGCGCGGATAATTGTTGGTGAAGGTGGCGTTCATCTTGTGCTGAGGGTTGATGAGGCCTAGGCAGTTCGGCCCCAGGACGCGGACGCCGTAGAAACGAGCGATCTCTCCCACCTTCATCTCCAGCTCTGCCCCCACCTTTCCAGTCTCCTTGAAACCGGCGGTGATGATGATAGCGACCTTGATCCCTTTCTTTCCGCAGTTCTCCATGACCCGAGGAACGTAGACGTTGGGCACGGCGATCACGGCCAGCTCGATCTCTCCTGGAACGTCCAGAACGGAGGGGAAGCACTTGTGCTCCAGGATCTCGTCCGCCTTGGGGTTGATGGGGTACAGTGGACCCTCGAACCCCGAATCGATGAGGTTCTTGAGCACGATGTGCCCCACCTTCATCTCCTCGCGGGCGGCTCCGATGACCGCGATGGCCTTGGGCTCAAAAAGCTCCCTCATGTTCCCCGCGTTCGGATTGATGGGTGCCGTATAAGAACTTGCGTTGTCGGCGGCTCAGAAACCGCCCAGCTTGTGCTGCTCCTGGAGCCTGATCTCCTTCTCCTTGTGCTCGATGCCCAGGAGGTCCATCATGCGGAAGGCGTTCTTGGCGGACTTGCCAGAAGCATGATTGTTGAAGTAGACCCGCACCCGATCCACGTTCTTCTCCGCCTCCTTGATCCGTGGCTGCCACTTGCCAAGCTGCTCATCGGAGTAGAGATAGTCGTAGCGATTGAGGCGATGATCATCCTCCGGCTCGTCCCGATACCAGATGTCGTAGTTGCGGCCGTGGAAGCGCACGTATGCATGATCGGCCGTCTCCACCTGGGTGATGGGGAAGCCCGGACCGTCGATCAGGACGTTGGCCACGTTCCTCTCCTTGAGCGCTTCCAGAGCGGCGGCGTTCACCTCTCGTCCGCCCTCATCCAGCCAGGAGCGATGACGCCATTCCACCGCGTAGTCGTGCTCTGCGGGTTTGAGCGCGTCCAGCACCCTGACCAAGTTCGACAGCGAGTCGCCCTCGTTCTTGAAGTAGGGTGAGAGCTGAAGGAGCACGCATCCCAACCTCCCTGCCTCCGCCAAGGGCTGAATGCATATTCGCTCGAAGGAGGCCGCTTGTTCGCAGGCCTTCTGCACTTCGCCTTTGACCAGGGATTCGTGCGTCACCAGTTGAGGCATCTTGACCGAATACTCGAACCCTTTCAGGTCCTTGGACTTGGTAATCCAAGAGCGCACCATGAACTCGTTCGGGGGCCGGTAGAACGTGCTATTTATCTCCACGGTACGGAAATATCGGGCGTAGTAGGCGAACCAATCCCCTTTCTTCTTGGCCAGCTCCATGGGATAGAAGCGCCCGACCCAGTCATCGTAGGACCACCCGCTGCAACCGACCGCTATCATCTTGTTCCCATCATTGGGAGGCAGAGAAGAAAATGCTTGCCCTCGAGACCGCCTTCAACGAAGGATTGACCGATTTTCGGGTGCGAACAGAGAACAGATAAATACTGGATGCGCGTAGTTGGACCTGCCTCCGAAAAATCCGAGGGTGACCAGTGATCCCTCAGAATGCTGGAGGCGCACAGTGCGCCGTAATATGGGTCCCTGCAGGAACTGCGATGTGACGTCGCGTCATGACTGGAGGACAACCCCGGTGCACGACAAACACCCCCGGCCAGGGTCAGTGTGGGGAGATCCGGGCACCGCCCGTCCATGAACCAATCTGTTTCGGCCGGGGCACACTGGCCATCCTCTTCTTGGACAATGGTATCGATCTTGGTCCTGCCCTCCCATTGCTTTCTTGTCCGGCTTTGTTCTCCAGGAAATGGAAGGGAGTCGTAGCGCTCCATCAGTTGTCGTTCACTTGATCCATCCTCAAGACGCTATCGAACCGGAAGGGAAGCATGCGTCCTCCACCAACTATTCCAACGACATTGTGGTGGCCGCTTTCCAGTCCTATGGCTTCATAGGAGTGATGCTAAGATCGCACACCATGGCCGATCTCAGCCAAGCACCGGAGAAGACGGTCCGGGGCGAGATGAGCGTCACTCAAGAACAGAAAAAGGTTTAGCCCGTTAAGCACATCTCCCTCGCATGCCGGCGCTAGTCCGTCGCGGAGACTGCAACCGATGTGGGGACTGTTGCAAGCCGCGCTTTTTCGTGGACGAGGACGCCAAGGAGTTCTACCACGACAATGGATTGCCCGAGAACGGACAGTGCCAGTTCCTGACCCTTAAGGATGCGCAGTGGACCTGCACCATCCATTCTTCACGCAGCGACCATTGCCGCGCCTTCCCTTGGCATCCCGACAACCTGAAAGGCCTGGAGAGATGCTCCTACTGGTTTGAGGGACAAGAGGACTAGCGCAGATATACCTGGCCGAATCGCTTGTCATAGGTCCAGGGATCCTCGGTCCTGGCATCCTCCTTGATCTTGATGAACGCCTCCAACTTGGCATCCAGGTCGTCGGCGAAGTTGAGCGCATATGCCTCCGGGAACTGGGGCTTCTTGGGCGAGCCGAACTCGAGCTCTCCATGACTGGATAGCACCATGTGCACCACCTTCAGCCTGAGGTTCTCGCTCATGGCTGGCACCTTGTCGCAGGCCCTGGAGACCATCTCCGCCCCGATGGCGATGTGCCCCCGGAGCATGCCGTCCGGTGTGACGTCTATGTTCGTGGTTACCACGTACTCGCTCACCTTGCCGACGTCATGCAACAGTGCGCCGGCAATGAGGAGGTCATGGTCCAGCTTGGGATATTCCTTGGTCAGGAACTCACACATCTCCACCACCTTCAGGGTGTGCTCCGCCAGCCCCCCGATCCAATTGCAGTGCATCCACATCGAACCAGGGGAGTTGCGGAACCGCTCCACGAACTCCTCGTCGGAGAAGAAGACGGTCAACAAGGCTCGCAGTCCCTCGTCCTTCAAACCTCGTATATGCAGATTCAGGGCGGCCATCAGCTGTTCCGGCTCGCGCTCGCTCCGGGCCACGAAATCCTCCCGCACCACCTCGCTCATCGCGAGCTTCTCCAGCCTACCACCCTTGTCCGGGGAGACGGAGATCTCGAGCGCGTCCCGATATCTGCCCACGTTCCCTCTCACCTTGACCACATCCCCCACGCTGAAGGATGCGTAGACCTGGTCCAATGGACCCTTGTCCCCAGAGCCCCAGAACTTCAAGTTCATCTCAGCGCTGCGGTCCGAGACCCGCAGCTCGAAGAAGCGGCCTCCCGCGTAAGGTCGGGGAGGGCGTTTCTGTTTCACCGAGACGGACTGATCGACTTCATCTCCTTCTTTCAGGTCCTTGAGGTACTTCCTCTCCTTCCCCTTCATGACGGAAGAATGAACGGCCGAGGAGATATCCATGTCGAAAGGAGCGAAGAGGAGGCGCGCCTTGGCCATGAGGACACCCGTTCAACGTCCGGAGGCGATCCTCTTCAGCCAATCTTCGGACTCGCGCCAGCGCGGGTACATGCGCTCCGCACGACGGAAGGCGGCGTCATGCTGGCTCCGGAGCGAGTCTACACCCCACTCCAGGTGCAGCAGCTCGTGATAGAGCACGTACTCGGTCACGAAGTCGGGCACCTTGACCGAGTCGAGAGCGGAGGAGATGGCCACCACCCGCATCAGAAGGCTACAATAGCCCATGCGGAAACGATTGGGTCTATCGGTCCATGAGAGGTAAGCGTCCTGGCAGTCGGCGATGAGACCTTGCGACCTCAGGTGTTCGGCCATGGCCTGCAGGTCGTAGCTCTCGCCCTTGGAGCTCATCCTCAGATTGCGAGATCGATCCAGGTACAGCGGCCGGTTGCGGCTCACGAACTCCTGAGAGCGTAGCCAGTCGCGCAGCCGGTCGGTGTATACCTCCCTGCGCCGCTTCTGGATCCGCTTGAAGATGCAATGGGCGAAATCCTCCAGCACCTCATCGCTCGCCGCCTGCAGATAGTCGGTCACTTTGAAATCCGCCTGGGCGCCGCAGCGTTCCCAGGTGGTCTTGAACTCCTTGAAGGGCCGGAACTGCGCCTTCACAAGTTCGTAGCCATAGTTGCTTCCGACGGTCTGAAACGTATCTTCTATCCTCTGACCTTCGCCCATCATGTGCTCACCGAGTGCGTTGGAAGGTCCTCGTCCTTCCTGTTCCGCATGAAGTCTAGTCCCTTGGTCACCGCATAACCGATGAGCATACAGGCAGGCTGCGCCGGCCCGCGGATACGGTCCGACACTTCTTGTCCCGGAATCTCCTGCTCCTAGCCTGAATCCCAAACCCATCCCACTACGTAAATAGGTCAGCACATTTAAAATACTCATCTGGCCAATATTCGGTCGGAAGGGATGGACAGCTTCTCCAGGGACGACCGGGAAAAGCATCTTATTACCCGTGGTAATGTAGATGGCATCCTCTCCGCCGCCATGTTCTTATGTGCGTTTCCGGGTTCCAAGGTCTCTTTCGTGACCTCTCCGACGGCAGGCGCCAGGACCATGGCCATGGACCACATTTCGCGCGAGATATTCCTAGCAGACCTGGCCATCGTCCCGGAGCTGGAGATCAACCTCCGGCAAGTATCCCAGAGGGCGGAGGTCCTGGCCTTCGATCATCATCAGCCTCATCGGATATCGGGCGATCTGGATAAGCTCCTCATCGTCCGAGAAGGCATGAGCGCGGCCTCCGTGCTCTACCATCACCTTGGCCTGAACGGGAGGATGCGCAAGCTGGCAGCCATAGCGGACCTGGTGGAGTTCTGCGAGACGGACCTGCTTCAAGAACAGATGCAAATCCACGGCCAGCGTCGGATCACGGAGGAGGCGATGACGTTGGACTTCTCCTGGCGCCTGGACATAGATGACGATCTGTTCCGCACTCAAGCTTGCTTGCATCTTTCCAATGGTGCTTGGCCTTCGGAGATCGGTCCGATCAGAAGGCGCTACCTGCAGGTGGTCAACGAGCAGCGTTGGCCCAAGGCCCTGGCCAGAGTGGAGAGCCAGATGCGCATCCGCGGCCCGGCCTGCGTCCTGCAATGCAAAGACAAGAACCGCTCCCTCTATGGCTTCGGCACTCGAGCTTTGGTGGAGGTCGCCAAGGAGAGAGGATGCGACTACGCGGTCATGCTCAACCAACGTCGGATGCACACGGCCATCTCATTGAGAGGGCTCACAAGGGACGGTGTGAACCTGGGCACGTTCGTGGAGGATTTCACCAACGAGCATGGAGTGGATGGCGGCGGTCATCCCACCAGCGCCGGCGCTCGCATACCGGTGGAGGCGACGGACATGTTCCTTGATGACTTCATCTCTATCGCAACCCGGTAGCGCGCTCTTTAGCCTTCTCTTCCTTCTCCTCTTCTATCTCCTCGCGCTCCTCATCCTCTTTGAGCACCAGTTCTTGTGGTGCCTTCGCGAACACCCTCTTGTAGACCAGTACCGGGCACTTGGAGTTCTTGACGATCTTGTCCTGGATCGGGCCAAAGACGAAGCGCTCCCAGCTGCGCGCGGCGCTAGCGCCCATCACCAGCAGGTCGTACTCCATGCTCTCCGCCACCACACCCCCCACGATGGTCTCCGGATGGACTTCCTTGGTGATGACCGGCACTCCCTCATCCTCCACGATCTTGGTCAGGCGGCGGGCGTATTCCCTGGCCTTGGTCAGGTGCGCGTCGTTGATGATGGCGTTGAGGATGGTCACGCGAGCGCTCTCCGCCTTGGCGATCTGCGCCGCGGTCTCGGTCGCCGCGGAAACGTGCCACAGGCCGCCTGAGAGCACCAGTATGTTCTCCACCCTGAGCTTGTCCTCGGCGTGCAGTACGATGACATCGCAGGGGGTCTGCCTGAGGATCTCGTCCATCTTACGGCCAAGAACGCGCTTTTGCGTTTTGGTATATCCCTTCCAGCCGATGACGATCATGTCGGCCGCCTCTTCTTTGGCGGTATCGATAACGGCCATGACCACATCGTGAGAGATAGCGACCACGGCCCGGGTGGGAATGCCCTTGCTCTCGGCCAAGCGCTTGAGCTTCTCCAGCATGCGGCTGCGCTCTTCCACCAGCTTGCGGTCCACCGCATCGAGGGGAACGGCCGTGGGCACTTCCACGACGGAGATGAGCATCAGCTCTCCGTGGCGCGCGGATGCGATGGTCCCGGCAACGTCGATGAGCGAGACGCTCTTGGAATCGTCAACGGGGATGAGGACGCGGTACCTCGCCAGCTCTTCCTTTGTCAGAGGAACGCGGGCCGGCAGCTCCACCTTCTCGATCTCCTTCCTAGCCTTGGCGAAATAGTGCAGGAACAGACCGACGAATATCACCGCCAGAGCGAGATACCAGGCCATTGGATCATACGGGAACAAGGTCATGGCCAGGAAGAGCTTGGCGCCGATGGCGAGCAGGGGGATGAAAGGGAACAGCGGGACGATGAAATACCGTTTGGCATCGGGCTTCTTCCGCCGGAGCTGTATCGCCGCCACGTTCACCAGGGCGAAGAGGAAAAGGATGAGGACGTCCGCCACCGCCGCCACCTGATTGATGGGCAGGGCCACCGAAGCGAAGATGATGATGGCCCCGCTGATGAACAACGCGGCCGAGGGCGTCTGGTTCTTCCGGTGCAGCTTTCCGAAGACGGTGGGGAGGTTGCCGTCGCGCCCCATGGCGAATGACACCCGAGAGGTAGAGAAGACGATGGAGTTGACGGCCGCCACCGAACCGATCACGATCCCGATCGATATCAGCGCTCCGCCCAGTAGCGGAACCACCTTCTCCGAGGCTACTACTAAGGCATCTTGGCCCTTGCCCGCCGCTGCCATATCGGCGATGGGCTGCCAGCCAAGCACCCCCAATGTGACGGCGGTGATGGCCAGGAACAGGAAGCAGCTTATGAGGATGCACATGAACATGGCCCGAGGAACGGTCTTCTCCGGGTTCTTGGCCTCCTCGCCGGTCTGGGCGACTACCTCGTAGCCTTCGAAGATCATGAAGGTGAAACCCATGGAAGTGGCGATGCTCAAGTATCCGAAGGGCACGAAGACCGGTCCGAAGGCATCCGCCACGCCCTTGCCGGTGAGGATGGCGCTGACGCAGAAAACGAGATAGAGGGCGATGATGCCCAACAGGAAAGAGGAGACGACGATCTCCGATCGACCCGCACCCTTGACCCCACGATAGTTCAATAGAATGAAGAAGGTGGCAATGGCGGCGGCGAAGAGCTTGGATGTCAGGTCACTGTCGAGGCCGAAGAACGAGACCCCGTACTGTGAGAGGAGGGAGCTCACCCCCAGCCCGAAACCGATAGCGTACACGGCACAGGCGATGCAATGCCCGATCCAGGACATCCAGCCTCCGAGGAAGCCGAACGGCGGGAAGAGCCCTTCCTTGATCCAGAGATAACCGCCGCCTGTCTCCGGGAAAGCGCTTGCCAACTCCGCATAGGACATGGCCGTGAGCAAGGTCACGAAGAGGTTGAACACCAATGCCAGCAGGATGGCCGGACCGGCGATACCCACGGCGATCCCCACGAGCACGAAGATGGTGGAGCCGATGTTCGGTCCGATGCCGATCATCAGCACCTCGAGCAGGCCGAGGTCGCGGCGAAGGGTGACCTGCACCTCGCTAGAGACTTTGCTGGTCTCGACCCCGACTTCGACCCTTTCGGTCATGGTCAAATGGGCGTTATAAAACGGTGAATGAATAATGCTTTGCCTGTGATTGAAAATGCTGGCTGCGCTCGGACCCTAGCCTCTAGAAGGAGTTGGCGAGCAGCAAAGGAGGCGGAAGTGCATTTGACGCTTCCTGAACCGCCTTCCGCATGAGCAGGTTGTTGCGCACCTTCGAGACGAAGCGGTAGTCGAGGTGCTCGTAGAATCCCCGGGCCGTCTCGTTCGTGGTCTGCACGCATAGCTCCACTCCCTCCAGACCGGCCATGAGAACCAGGTCCTCGATCCTATCCACCATCAACTTGCCCAGCCCTTTCCCCTGCCAATCGCGCCGGACCTGGAGCGAGACGATGAAGACGTATTCGCCCTTCTGGTCCACGGTGAAGTAACCCACGATCTCCTTTCCCAGTCTCGCGACCTCGGTATAGGTGCTTCGATCGAGTATCGCATCCAGCAGCGTCTCGTCGCTCCATTCCAACCCCCAGGCGGAGAGAAGGATGCTAGACATGTTCTCCCGCGTCATGCGGAGAACGGGAGCGATGTCCCCCCGAGTGAGCCCCTCGAAGCGTGGCGCGCTCATGGCGAGCGGCGCATAGGCCGACGACGCACTTAAACGCTTCGTTGGAAGCCGTTGCATCTGGCTAGGAGGGAATCGAACGATAGAAACGATGCTTCAAGGAGAATCCTTTAAATACCGAATGCCGTTGTTCAGAGTGGTGAAAAAGGAAATGGTCAGCATCACCTCGGAAGCTACCAAGTACATCAGCGATCTCATTCAGAAGAACAGCAAGCAGGGCTACGGCATCAGGATCTACCTCTCGGGCATGGGTTGCTCCGGGCCCCAGTTCGGCATGTCCTTTCAACAGGGCAAGAAGGATGGGGACATGGAACAGCCGGCAGATGGATTCTCGCTCTACTATGATCAGGAGACCAAGACCCTGCTGGACCAGTGCGTGGTCGATTTCATCGAGACACCCTACGGGTCCGGCCTGATAGTCAACAACCCCAATGCGGAAGGCTGCAACACCTGCGGCGGCAGCTGCCACTGATTCGGCGCCCCGTCCACAATACTTTTCTAATCCTATTCGAATCGCTCAGGCGTGTACGTCGACCATCCTCTAATCAAGAAGGACAGCGTCGAGGAACGAGAATACCAGATAGTGCTGGCAAGATCGGCGACGCGCACGTCCACCCTTCTGGTGCTGCCCACTGGCCTGGGGAAGACCATCATCGCCCTTCTGGTCATTGCGGACGTGCTCCAAGGAAAGAAAGGAAAGGTGCTGTTCCTAGCCCCAACGAAGCCACTGGTGGAGCAGCACGCAAGCTCGCTCCGCGAGCTTCTCGTCAATAGGAAGGTGGGCGTCATGACCGGCGAGGTGGCGCCGGACGAACGGGCCTTGGTCTTCTTGGAGAACGACGTCATCGCCTCCACCCCTCAGGTAGTCTCCAACGACATTAGAAGAGAGAACTATTCCTTGCGCGACGTGAAGCTCATAGTCTTTGACGAAGCGCACCGAGCGGTCGGCGACTACGCATACGTGGCCATCGGGGAGGAGTACAAGCATTACGACGGTCTGGTCCTGGGCATGACCGCCTCCCCCGGCGCCAGCAGCTCCAAGATCAAGGAGGTCGGCGATCATCTGGGCATCGAGAGCATCGAGGCCCGGTCAGAGGACGATCCAGATGTTGCGAAGTACATGCACGATATCCAGATGGATTGGATCGAGGTGGACGTGCCTCAGGAGATGAAGCGGGTCATCTTCCTCCTCAAAGGGATGCAGGAATCCTACATCAAAGAACTGATCCGTCTGGGCGTGATGGACTCCAAGCGTCCGGCGAACACCAAGTACCTGCTTGAGATCGGACAGACCCTGCAGGGGCGCCACAGGAGCGGCGAGCGCCATCGGAACCTGTTCTCGGCCATGAGCGTGCAGGCCATGGCGCTGAAGGTGGGGCATGCTCTGGAACTGGGCGAGACCCAGGGAGTCACGGCCCTCCGCCTCTTCCTGGAGAAGCTGCAGCATGAGGCGGAGTCGGATGAAGGCACGAAGGCGGCCCGCACCATCGTCAAAGCGCCTGAGTTCATCAAGGCGCTAGAACTTGTCCAGGCCATGAAGTTCGAGCATCCCAAGCTCAACCGGGTGATGACCATCGTATCCCGCCTGGTGCATGAGAAGCCCGAATCGAAGGTCATCGTCTTCACTCATTACAGAGATACGTGCGAATTGGTCGCCACCAAACTTGCCGAGATCGAGGGGGCAAGGGTGGCCAAGCTCGTGGGCCAGGCGGACAGAAGCGGCGGGGAACGGGGGCTCAAGCAGAAGGAGCAAGTGAGCGTGCTGGAGCGATTCCGCAACGGCCAATTCAATGTGCTTGTGGCCACCAGCGTGGGAGAGGAGGGCTTGGACGTAGCTAGCACCGACCTGGTCATCTTCTATGAGCCGGTCGCTTCCGAAATACGTTCCATCCAGAGACGCGGCCGGACGGGGAGGAGACGCTCTGGGCGGGTGGCGGTCCTGGTCACGAAAGGAACCCGGGACGAAGCATATCTCTATGCGGCCATGAACAAGGAGCGCGCCATGAAGAAGGGGATAGTGAACATCCAGCGCAAGATGCGCATCGAGCAGAGACTAGAGGCAGAATCGGAGCCGCAGCCCGAGAGCCCCCCTAAGAAAGGTCAGAGGCAGATCTTCGATTACTAGAACCTCAAGGCCTATTGGTTAGGAAGGAATGAGGACTGGCTCAACGGCTCGCTCATGCCAATTGCTAGGATTCTTTTTCATTCATGAGCAGACACCTCTTCATCGATGAGCGGGTTTGGCTAGCAGGGCATCATCGATGACCTGCCCGCGCATTCTTTAATAGTGCCGATATCGTCTCTGGCTTGATGCTCTTCCAAGAGCTTGTGCAGGCCTACGACCAGATCGAGGCCCGGTCCAGCCGGCTGGAGATGACCGATATCTTGGCCGACCTGCTGCGCCGTGCGGAGATGAACGACCTGCGGAAGATCGTCTATCTCACCCAAGGCCAGCTCTACCCTGATTTCTACCCACAGAAGCTGGGAATGGCCGACAAGCTGCTCCTGCGCACCCTGGCCATGTGCTCAGGGATTGGAGAAGAGGAGATCCACCAGACCTGGCTGACGGAAGGAGATCCTGGCTTGGTGGCCCAGAAGATATTCCAGGTCCGAAGACAAAGCACCCTCTTCAGCGAGCCGTTGACCGTGGAGCGGGTCTATGAGAATCTGGAAAGAATCGCGAAGGCGGAAGGGCCAGGCTCGCAGGAAACGAAGATGAAGCTGCTGGCGGACCTGTTGAACGACGCCGCACCGGCCGAGGCCAAGTTCATAAGCCGCATCGTCAGCGGGAGGATGCGCCTGGGCGTGGCGGGCATGACGATGGTGGATGCCTTGGCGGTGGCTTTCGCTAGCAAGGAGGAAAGGGATGCGGTGGAGAGGGCGTTCAACATCTCTTCGGACATGGGGAGGGTGGCCGAGACGCTAGCCAGCCGGGGGATCATGGCGGTGAAGGAGATGAAGGTGGAGGTCGGCTCGCCCCTGAGGGCCATGCTAGCTGAGCGTCTTCCTTCTCCGGCGGAGATATTGACGCGCATGGGCGGGAGGTGCGCTTTCGAGTACAAATACGACGGCGTGAGGGTCCAGGCGCATATCAAGGGGGGCAAGGTCACCCTCTACTCCAGGAGGTTGGAGGATCTGACGTCCCAGTTCCCCGATGTGGTGGCTGCCCTAGGCAAGGCTTTCCGAGCACGGACCGCCATAGTGGAGGGAGAGTGCGTTCCAGTGGACCTGAACACCGGCGAGATGCTTCCTTTCCAGGAGGTGTCCCACCGACGCGGTCGCAAGCATGGGCTGCAGGATGCTATCGAGGACTATCCAGTGAGGGTATTCCTCTTCGACAGCGTGCTCAAGGATGACGACGATATGACCCAGCTTCCCTACCTTGACAGAAGGGACGCGCTGCAGCAGAGCTTTGAGGGCAGCGAGGACGTGCGTTTCTCGGAGATGAGGGTGCTCGACAACGAGGCGGACGTGGACCGATTCTTCCAGGAGGCTCTGAAAGATGGTTGCGAAGGCCTCATGGCCAAGTCGGTCGGGCCGGACTCTTTCTACCGCGCGGGAGCGCGAGGGTTTCTGTGGATCAAGTACAAGAAGGAGTATCGGTCAGAGATGACGGACACCGTGGACCTTGTGGTCGCAGGCGCTTTCGCGGGCAGGGGCAAGCGCAAGGGAGTTTACGGCGCACTGCTCATGGCCACATACAATTCGGACGATGATACGTTCGAGACCGTCTGCAAGCTGGGCAGCGGCTTCGATGACGAGACCCTGGCCAAACTGCCTGGGATGCTGGAACAATATCGTGCCAATGCAAAGCCCTCCCATCTGGTCTCCAAGATGGAGGCGGATTTCTGGTTCGAGCCTGGAATAGTACTGGAGGTATTGGGCGCAGAGATCACTGTTAGCCCGATACACACCGCCGCATTCTCGAAAGTGCGGAAGGATGCAGGCCTAGCGATCAGATTCCCTCGTTTCACAGGACGCTTCCGAGAGGACAAGGGACCGAGAGAGGCTACTACCACTGCGGAGCTGGAGCAGATGTACTCCAAACAGCTCAAGAAGATCGAGAGTTGATTTCGACAATCGCCGTATTAATGACATGGCGGAGAAGCGATTGCCTGATGTAGGGGATATCTCAATTCTCTCCGAAGTCGATTGCCATGTCACAGCATGCCATCCAGGTCAGCACAAGTGATAGAACGGCGAATCCAGCACCATTGGGTTTGATGGGCTTCGGAATGACCACGGTGTTGCTGAATCTGCACAATGCCGGTTTCTTCAGCATGCAAAGCGTGATCTTGGCGATGGGCATTTTCTTCGGCGGCTTGGCGCAAGTGGTCGCTGGCATGATGGAATGGAAGAAAGGTAACACTTTCGGAACCACCGCATTCACCTCCTACGGCTTCTTTTGGCTGGCGCTGGTCGGCCTGCTCCTTCTTCCAAGCTTGGGTATCGGGACAGCGACCGACAAGGGCGCATTGGCCTGGTTCCTCGGATTGTGGGGGGTGTTCACCGCAGTCATGTTCGTCGGCACGCTGCGCATGAACCGAGCGTTGCAGTTCGTCTTCGCCACCTTGGCCCTGCTCTTCTTCATGCTGGCCCTGGGCAACGGCCTGAACGAGCCGAA
>Ga0315289_10009072_pt1 | contig 14342 bp, 8 predicted proteins | sample YL17G11_40_MG_FD_203452 | JGI IMG/M metagenome (GOLD analysis project Ga0315289, IMG submission 203452) | Sediment microbial communities from Yellowstone Lake, YNP, Wyoming, USA - YL17G11_40 | ecosystem: Environmental > Aquatic > Freshwater > Lake > Sediment | place: USA: Wyoming | collected...
CTCGCCGATGGGCGCGGGCGGCTTTCTCTGGGCGCTCGTCGATGAGGGCGTGGTCCGGACGGACAAGAACGGCCAACTCGACGTCGCCGGCAACCAGGCCCCGGACGGCATCGTCGGACCCTACCGCCAGAAAGAGGCGAGCTTCTACACGATCAAGGAAGTCTGGTCGCCGGTCCACATTGACTTGGAGAAGCTGCCGGAGGGTTTCGACGGCACGATCAAGGTCGAGAACCGTTACGACTTCACGAACCTGCGGGAGTGCACCTTCGAGGTCAAGTTGGCGAACTTCCCGTCGCCCACCGACAAGATAAATGGGCACAAGACGGTCTTTCAGCATATCTATCCCGGCCCTGAGATCCAGCCGCACGCCTCCGGCTCACTGCGTCTCGATCTGCCCTCGACTTGGCGCGGGGCAGATGTCCTGTACCTGACGGCCCGGGGCCCTGGCCGCCAGGAGATCTGGACCTGGTCGTGGGACCTTCAGGGAATCAAGCAGTACGTGGACAGATGCGTGAGGCGGGACTCCGCCAGCCAGTTCGAAACCAGGCAAACGGCCGACAGAATCCGTGTGAGCGCGGGCGAGTTGGGCCTGACTCTCGACAGTGGCAGCGGCTCGCTGGTGCGGGTGACGCACGCCGGTCGTGAGATCGACTTCGCCAACGGGCCCCGGCTGATCGGAGGTGAGGGCCGCGTCAAAGAGGTGACGACCCGCCAGAGCGAAGGTCGCGATTGCGTGCAGGTCCACATCGAGTACGAGGGCGCGATGCGGCACGCGACCTGGACGGTCTATCCGACCGGCTGGGTTTCGCTCGACTACGAGTACGAGCTGAACGGGCAGTTCGACGTTTTCGGTATCGGCTTCGATTATCCCGAGAGCAAGATGAAGTCGATGCGATTCCTCGGCCAGGGACCTTTCCACGTCTGGAAGAATCGCCTCAAAGGAGGCACGTTCGGCATCTGGACCAACAAGTACAAGAACGACATCCCCGGTGTGACGTGGGATTTCCCCGAGTTCAAGGGTTATTACCGGGATTGGCGCTGGGTCGTCTTCTCGACGGAGCAGGGGGATATCACCATCGTCAACGGCACGCCGGAACTGATTCTCGGTGTGTATCGCCCGAACGATGGGTCGTTCCCGGCCAACACGAAGCTGAACGTGCCGGAGACGGGAATCGCGTTTCTGCACGGCATTCCGGCCATCGGGACGAAGTTCGACAAGCCGGAGGTCCTCGGGCCGCAGAGCCAGAAGAACAAAGCCTCCGGCACGTATCGAGGGACCGTCCGGTTCCATTTCGGGGATTGAAGGAGCATGGCATGCGGGCGGTGATCCAACGGGTTTCAGAGGCCAAAGTCGAAGTCGAGGGCAAGGTTATCGGGCAAGTCGGTCGGGGCCTGCTCGTCTACCTGGGAGTGGGCAAGGTGGACACGCCGGCCGATGCCGAGTTCCTGGCGGACAAGCTGGTGAACCTCCGCATCTTCGCGGATGAGGCGGGCAAGATGAACCGCAGCGTGATGGAGATCGGCGGGGGGGTGTTGCTCATCAGCAACTTCACCCTGCAGGGGGATTGCCGTAAGGGACGCCGGCCCGGCTTCGATGCCGCCGCCGACCCGCAGCTTGCGGAGCCGCTCTATGAGAAAGTCGCGGAGTTGATCGCCCGCTCGGAGGTCCCCACCGCCAAGGGCTCCTTCGGCGCCCACATGCAGGTCAGCAGCATCAACGATGGCCCGGTGACGTTCTTGCTGGACAGCAAGCGATTGTTCTGATTCGTCGCTGCCGGTTGGCCCTTGCGAAGGAGAAGCACCTGTCTACCGGAGCACGTCAGGGCCCAAGACCTGGCGCAAGGCGCCGCGCACCTTCTCGAACAGCGTCTCGTTGCCGCACGCGATGTAGAAGCGCATTTCGTGGGCTGGTGGGGCCGCCTATCGGCGTTTTTTCCGCAGGGCCAGCGCGCCCAGGCCCAACAGGAGGAGGGCCGTCGGCTCGGGTACGGGCACCGGGACGGGCACGGGCACGATTTCCGGCTTGGCTTTGGCGACGCCGCCGGCGAGACTGTACCCGGGGGTGCTCAGATCGATTCGGGTCGGCACGGCTCCGCCGCCGCGACCGCCACCGCCGCCGATCAGGACCTCCGTGGGATAGTCCCGGTCCGCCGGTTGGAAGATCGCGACGACGATTTTCGAGGAGCTGACTTGGACGGTGGTGCGTTGTGCTTTCGGATCGGCCACATCGCCCAGCCAGTAGGCAAACTGATAGCCCGGCTGCGGCTCGGCCGACAGAGTGACAACCGCATCCGCCGCGATGCGGTGCGTCCCCGAATCCGGCGAGAGCTTGCCGGCTTGGGCCGGGCTTTGCTCGATGCACAACTCGTAGGCCGCCGTCTGGCCGTACCCGCAGGTTGCCAAACCCAGGGCCAGGACTGCCGCCACGAAGAGCGGGCCGAGATGCATTGTCTTCCGGCACTTCATACCGAACCCCCCAGTTCGATTATCCCCATAGGATATCCGGTTTGATGGGCGAAGTCAAGATGATCCGAGCCCAGCCCGAGTCCCCTTCCGAAAGATCCCATAAACGCTGGAGTGCCGGGGCACGGATCGCCCATTTCTGGGACGTAGCTCTGTGGCAGCCGGTTTTCGCGTGCATTTTTTCGGGGCGTCGTCCGTAGATCGATGGCACCAGTGAGTTGAGGTATTCCTCGACGTTGGTGTAGCCCTCGCCGTCGCGATCCTTCGAACCGTCGCATGGATCTTGGGGGTCGAGGCCGTGCGCGAGCTCCCAGTTATCCGGCATGCCGTCGTGATCGGAATCCGTCGGCGGGGTGGTGGATTTCAGGACCGGCCAGCCGCCGACCGCCTTCTGAGAGTTGATGATGCCCTTTTCCCCGCCGCCGAAGGTCTCGCCATAATGAGCGGTCCCGGTGCGAATCTCCTCGATGATCCGCGCGTCCACCGCATCGCGGACGAGAGAGGCGCCGGCGTGCTTCAAGACCAGCTCATAGGCGTCCGTCGCCTCCTGCGTTCGGACCGGGGCGACGACGAACGGCTGATCGACTCGGAGCGTCGCCTCCGAGGCGCCCCGGTCCGTCTGGAAGTCGATGCCGCCCTTCCAGTTGTCGGCGGAGACCTCGGGGAAGCCCCAGACGAAATTGCCTTTCGTGTATGCCTGGCTGCGCGGGTCCTGTTGGATGAAGATCCGGTGGCGGACGTTCTCCCGGGTGGCCGGGCCATACTTGTAGTAGTTGTTCATCCAGTTGCGCGGCCAGCCTTCGCCGCCGTAGGAGCTGTTGAAGCCCCAGTTGTAGATCACGTTGTTGCGAAAGTCCATCAACCCGGATTCCTTGTTGCCCGAGGCCCGCGGGTTGCGGCTGCTGTGGTGGGCAAGAATGTTGTGGTGCCAGGAGCCGCCGGGACCGCCCCACAGGCCGCCGTAGCCGTGCTTGCCCTTCTTGTGCACGGAATCGTACAGACTCTCCGTGATCATGCACCATTGTGTCGTCAGGTTGGAAGCCTTATTGATGGAGAAGGTCTCATCGACGCTCCAACTGGCCGAGCAATGGTCGATCATGGCATACTGCCCCTGGCCGCCGAAACTGTCGGACTCCTGCCGGTTCTCATCGCCCAGCCGAAACCGCAGGTAACGGATAATCACCTGGTCCGCCTCGAACTCGGTTTGATAGCCTTTGACGCAAATGCCGTCGCCCGGCGCGGTCTGGCCGGCAATCGTGATGCACGGATTTCTAATCCGCAGTTTGGACTTGAGCGGGATCGTGCCGGAGACGCGGAACACGACGAGGCGCGGCCCTTTGGCTTCGCAGGCCGCGCGCAGACTGCCCGGGCCGCTATCGTTGAGGTTCGTCACTTCGTAGACTCGACCGCCGCGCCCGCCCATCGTGTACTTGCCGAAGCCCTCCGCGCCGGGAAAAGCCGGCGCTCGGTCGGGATGCATGTCCTTCAGGACAGCTTTGCCTGCTGTCTCGTCATAGTCCAGCCGGTACTTCCAGCCGGGCGACAGGACCACGCGATCAAACCGACCCTGAAGCGACTTGACGCCCTCGAACAGGGGAAACACGCCGGCCTCGTGCGGCTCATACCGGCCCGCGAACTTGACTTCCAGCGTTCCGCCCAAACGCCAGCGTCCACCCTGGATGGGCTGCAGGACATGATCGCCCGAGATGAGGAAGATCATCGTGGCGTTGGGGCTGAGCGAATTCTCCTCCCCATCCCTGAGTCTCCGCAGGATAGAAAACGGCTCGGCGGCTAAGGTCTCCTTTACCATGACGCCCTGCACCAGGATATTCGGATCGCCCATGAAGCTGGCGCGCTTGGCCAGGGGCCATACATCCTGATTGAGCCCATTGTCCTGTGGCCCGATGTCCTCGAAGGGGATGCGCTGGAAACCCCGCATCGTGTAGGCAGGGGAGTCGGCCCGCAGGGCGAGATCAAGCTTGGCCTCGTCGACAAAATGCGGGTCCTGGTCCTCGATATTATTCTCGATCGTGTAGAACTTGAATCCACCGGCAGCACCGAGGGAGCTTTCCTGGAGCCAGCGTTTGTTCTGCCAGCCGAGGTTCCAGCGGATGACACAGCCCTCCGGCTCCTTGGCCTGCTCATAGCCGTTGTCGAGGATGTGGGCGAGGCGCGGGTAGCGGGTGCTCCAAGGCGGCTCGGTATAGTTGTACTTCTTGATCTTGTCGAGCAGCCGCCAGCCACTGTCCTTGTCGATCCAGACCTTGCCCCGCCGGTCGGTGAAATGGGCCGCGCCGCACTTGGCGATGACGTTGTTCTCGATCGTGTTGTCCCGTCCGCCGCCGCACATGATCGCCCGGCCGGAGATTTCGTAGAACGTGTTGCCGAAGACCGTGATCCCGCTGGCACAATCGTCAAGATACACGGCGTGGACGCCGTTCGAGCCGGGCAGACTGCTCTTGATGTGGTGGAAGAAGTTGTGGCGGATGAGGTTGCCCTGCAGGCCCCAGTCCCGGCCGCAATAGACCGAACCGGCGTCGTCCACTTCGTAGCAGACATCGTGAATCTCGTTCAATTCGATCACGTGGTCGTTGCCGCCGAAGAGGATGGCGGAATGTGGACCGTCGTAGAGCAGGTTGTTCGTGGCACTCTGGCCGACGCCGTTGATCTGGAGCGCCGGCGCGTACGTCCGCTCCCAGCGGCCGAAGTTGTGAATCCGGCAGTGGCGCACGGAGTTCTCACCAGCGGTCAATTTGTACCGGTCCCCGCCGGAGAGGGAGACGCCGGTCTCACCGATGCCGCCGATCTCGCACTGCGCGACGCCGTTGCGGTCGCCGGACACGATGACTCCGTCCTTACGGATGTTCCGAATGATGCAGTTGACGACGGCGTTGTCATGGCCCGAGACCTCCAGGCCGCTGGCTGCACCCATCTCCAGCGTGAGTCCCTCGATATGGAGGAAGGCTGTGCCCTTGAGGGCGACGAGCGGCTCGCGCAGACAAGACAGGAGAACTTCGCCGCGTCCGAACCCTTCCGGCGGCCAGAGGTAGAGGATTCCCGCCTGGCGGTCGAGATACCACTCGCCGGGCCGGTCGATCTCTTCGAGCAGGTTCAGAACGTAGTACGGCTTCTTCGCCGCGATGCCGTAGCTGGGCGATTTGGCGAGCGTGATCTTCTTGTTCGCCGGGTCAATGCTCGCGATCCTCTCGATCCGGCTGGCCCAGCCGTGATACCAGTACCCCATCGCATACGCATCCGGGGCGGCCAGCCATCGTTCGGGCCGGGGGTCGTCATAGCCGAACGTGATGTTGTTCTCGGCGGACGCTGTGCGGACAAAGCCCTCATTCGGCCAGCGGGCCAACGGCATCAATTCGCCGCCCACGCTGAGCTCCATCTGCAAGGCGTCGTCATACGGTGTGATGCCCAGCGGACCCAGGTTCGCCTTCAGACATTTCCCGCGCGCGCTCGCATCGAGGCGCGCCCAGGCGGCATCCGCCGGCGTGACGAGAGAGAAGGCACTTGCCGACACGGCGCGGCCGCCGATGAGCCGAGCTTCTTCGCCCGGATAGGCGCGATAAGTGATCGTCTTGCCCGGCTCGCCCGAGTCCTGCTCGGTGAGTGTGAACGTCTGCGTACGGAAGTAGCTGCCGTGGCGGATGTATACCGTGATTCCACCGGCGGCCAAGGCCCGGGCTTTCGATTGGCGGATGGTGTCCCGCGCTTTCTCCAACGTGGCAAAGGGCTTCTCGATCGTGCCCGCGTTCATATCGTTGCCGTCCGTCGCGACGTAATAGTCCCGAGCGAAGGACAGTGAGCAGGACAGAAGCACAAAACAGCAAAGCAAGAGCGGTCGTTTCATCTGGTCCCCTATGGCTGAAAACCTACCTTGAAAATTCGGTCAGCGCAATCGAATTTTCGAGGTTCCGACCGAGCTTCTCCTCGCGGCCGCTCAAACCTCGTTAGGCACGACGTAGGGTTCGCGATAGTTGCGCGAGATGAACATGTTCGCCGCATCGCTGAACGGGCCGGTGAAGCGCTCGGTCTGCGGGTCCATCGTGAGCATTGGGCCCATGCGGATGGGGGTCTTCTTGAGGTCGATCCCGTTGGCGTCCAAGTGGGTGAGGAAGCGGTCGAATGCGTCCGCGACGGTCTTTTCGTCTTTCACTGCCTCGCGAATTTCTTCACGCGGCATCTCCTTGCCTAGGCGGTACGAGATATTGCCCAGGTGGACGCAGGAGGCGGAGTAGTGGCCCTGGAGCACGGGACAGACGAGGTCTTCGGCGCGGCGGCTGCGGACGGCGTCGAGGAAGTTGGTGCGCAGGTCCGGCGTGGCCGGCTCGAATTTCTGGATCAGCTTGTCGTTGTTGTCGTAGGCGGCGGTGCCCCCGCCGGAGCGGTTGGCGACGTAGCCGTTCTCGCAGCGGATGATCGTCGCGATCTGCATGCCGTGGTAGTCGTCCATGTCGGCGGCGCGCCAGGTCGCTTTGATCTTGTCCTTGCTCTTGGGCAGGCCGCGAACCTCGAAGAGGATCGGGGCCGGGTCGTAATCCAGGAAGATGATCTGCGTGTTGGGCGTTTCGCCGTCGTCCTCATAGCCGAAGCGGCCGCCGAGGCTCATCACGTGCCTGGGCAGCGTATTCTGGCCGAGGCCCCAGCGGCAGCCGTCCATGTAGTGGATGCCCATATTGCCGAGGTCGCCGTTGCCGGTGTTCCAGTCCCAGTGCCAGTCGTAGTGCAGGTACTGGCGCATCAGGGGCCGCTTGTCGGCCGGGCCGCACCACAGGTCATAGTTGATCGTCTCCGGGATTGGCTGCGGGCCGGTGACTTTGCCGATGCTCTCCCGCGGCTTGTAGTTCAGACCATGGGCATAAAGGACCTTGCCGAGACTGCCCTTGCGGACGTACTCGAAGGCCTCGGCGAAGCCGCTCCGCTCGCGCGGGCCGTGCGGGGCCTGGACGATTCGCTTGTACTTGGCCGCCGCCTCGACCATCTTGCGGCCCTCGAAGATCGTGTGGGCCGTGGGCTTCTGCACGTAGACGTCCTTGCCCGCCTGGCAGGCCCAGATCGTGGCCAGCGCGTGCCAGTGGTTGGGCGTCGTGACGATGACGGCGTCGACGTTCTTATCGTCGAGCAGCTCGCGCAGGTCGGTGTACGCCTTGATGCTGGGATTGTGGGAGCGGAGCTTCTCGATCTCCGGCATGAGATGGGCCTTGTCGCAGTCACACAAGGCGGTGAACCGCAGGCCCGGAATCTTGAGATGTGCCCGAATCTCGTTCTTGCCCATGCCGCCGATCTTCACGCTCGAGCCAACGCCGATCACGCCCAAGCGGACGTCGTCATTGGCGCCGAGAATCCGGGAGACGGGCGTGGCGAGCGCAGCGCCGGCCGCCAGAGAGCCACAAATGAATTGTCTGCGATTCAACTGGTTCATATCAGTTCTCCAATGCCAAGTTCTCGGGACCACACACGGACCGGCACGGACTCTCACGGACCCACCAACGCGCTCGTGTCCGTGTGCGCGCCTCAGATCGCATTCTGCAGGGCCAGGAACGTCGCGCGATAGTATTTCATCAGCCGGATCGGCTCTTTGCTCTCGTCGATTTCCGCGTCACAGTATCCCGTATAGCCCGCCTGCCGGAGCAGCTCGAAGAGCCGGCGATACGGATAATTGTCGCACAGCTCGTGCAGGTGGACGTTGGCGATGCGGTCTTTGACGGACGCGAAATTGGTGTCGAAGCCCGGCCCCTTCGCGTCGTTGGCATCGCAGTTCCAGTTGATATAGGCGTAGGGACACTCGGAGTAGTCCACCATTTGCTTCACCTTGCCGACGATGTTCGTCCCGCTGCCGTGGACTTCGAGGGCGATCGTCACGCCGTGCTCGTGGGCGAACGGGCAGACTTCCGCCAGCGCCTTGCCGATTTGCCGCATGGTCTGCTCCTCGGGAATGCCTTTGTTCGCCAGCAGGGCGTTGGGGAAGACGCGAAAGCCGAGGGCGCCGACGTCCTGCGCGAGGAGCACGTATTCCTTCGTGCCCTCGATCTCTTTTCGCAACTGGGCCGGGTCCGGGTAATGATAGGCGAAGCCGCTGGCCAGACTGATCTTGAGTCCCGCGTCCTCGAAGCGCTTGCGCACCGTCTGCCGCTGCTCCTTGCTCATTTTCACTTCGACGCCGTGCGCGTGGGTGGTGCGCAGCTCGATGTGCTCGAAGCCGGTCTGGGTGCAGTTCTTGATGATCGTGTCGATGTCCCAGTCCTTGGCGAGGTTATAGCTCATCAGGCCCAGCTTCAGGGGCTTGGGCGGAGCGATGACGGCCGTGGACCCGGCGGCGGCCGCAGGCGGTTGGGACGCGACTTTGGCGTCCGATTGACACGAGGACACAAACACCGAGGTGGCCGCCACGGCCGCCGACGACCTCAGTAGATCTCTTCGAGTGAACTCTGCGGACATGCTCTTCTCCTTTTGAATCTGGGTGCCACGCTGACACGTAAAGTCCTGGACGTTATTGCAGGGGAGGCGATTCGTAGGGTGGGTTCTTAACCCACGCGTTCCCTCGATCGATGCGCGATTGACGCGTGGGTTAAGAACCCACCCTACCGGCCGCCGCCCGTTATTGCACCTCATCGTAACGATCACGGGCGGGCCGTCAACGCCAAACCCTGATTCCAGGGTGGGAGGGTGCACTGCTCCCTACGTCGTGAAATCGATAGCTCCGGTCCGGAGCAGGTCCGAGAATCGCCCCTTTGGACTTGCAGGCGGAAGGGATAAATGCTACAAGAGGCTTGCAGGTCTGGGAGGGTCGATCTCTCGGAGGCTGCACCGGATTGCCCGGAAGGGGCGAATCAGAAGGAGGTTGGGTCAGGTCACGCGTCATCACATTGTCTCAACGTCCAACGGAACCACGACCGGCGGCGGAATCTGTACTTTTGTCGCGGTCCGCAACGGTCGATAACAACGTCGCGAAGTAGCGGCAGGCTTTCTCAGTTGCCCGGGCTGGCTCGACCGGCGTTCGAGCTGCCATACGAAGAACCTGTTTCTGGAGACTCCTATGGGTAGACAACTGCGGCACTCCATATCGTTGGCTCTCTTGTTGGCCTTGGTGACATCGAGCCTGGCCAGCGCGAAGATCGTCGGCTGGTGGAAGTTCGACGATGGGGCGGGCACGACCGCCGTGGACTCGTCCGGCAACGGGTACAACGGCACGATCGTCGGCACGCCGCAATGGGTGGCAGGCCAACTGGACGGCGCTCTGAAGCTCAGTGGATCGAGCAACTACGTCAATTGTGGCGTCATCCCGATCGCCACCAATGGGACCGGCGCGATCTCGGTCTGTTGCTGGCTCAATCGTGCGGTCAGCGCCGATCACAAGCTCTGCAGCGATCGTCAGGGTAATAACGCCGCGGGGGGCGGGTTCACCTGTACCATCTACCAGGACCGGATGGAAATGGATCTCTCCGATGCGGCCGGTCGTGTTCTCAGCCGGGATGCCACCAGGCCCACGATCCCCGGGGTCAACACCTGGGTGCACCTGGCCTGGGTCTATGATGACGCCGCGAACACCCTCAAGCTGTATGTCAACGGGGTTCTGTCGGTAACCGCCACGGTGACTCAGTCCGTTGGTCTTTCGACCCAATTCTTCCGCATCGGCGCCGATAGTCCGAACCCGGGCTATTATGTCAACGGCACGGTGGATGACCTGCGCCTCTGCGACCATGCGATGAGCGTTGAGGAGATCGCCAATGCGATGAAAGGCATAGGACCTTCCTACGGGCAGGCCACCGCCCCCAGTCCGGCGGACAAGGCGACGGATGTTCCTCGTGACACCGTCCTCGGCTGGACGGCGGGCCAGTTCGCGGGCCAACACGATGTTTACTTCGGGACCACCTTCGCGGATGTGAACTCCGCCGACCGGACAAGTCCGCAGGGCGTGCTGGCCGGCCAGGGACAGGATGCGGCCAGCTACGATCCGGCCGGTCTGCTCGATTTCAGCAAGACGTACTACTGGCGGGTCGATGAAGTCAATAAGACGCCCGATGGCACCATCTTCAAAGGCGCGGTGTGGTCCTTCACGGCCGAGCCGTACGCCTACCCGATCAAGAATGTCACGGCCACGGCCTCCGGCTCCCAGGCCGGCATGGGACCCGAGAATACCATCAACGGCTCCGGCCTCGACAAGAACGATCAGCACGCGACCGACCCGATGACGATGTGGGTAGGCGCCGGCGCGAAGCCGGGTTGGATCCAGTACCAGTTCGACCAAGTCTACCGGCTGCACGAGCTGTGGGTGTGGAACTCCAACCAGATCATCGAGAGCTTCGTCGGCTTCGGGGCGAAAGATGTCAAGATCGAGTATTCCCTCGATGGCGCCACTTGGGCTGAGCTGCCGGGGGTCCCACAGTTCGCCCAGGCGCCCGGTTCGGCCGCCTACTCCCATAGCACCACCGTCAACTTCGGCGGCGTGTCCGCCAGGTACGTCAAGTTGACGATCACCACCGCTTGGAGCGCCTTGGCCCCGGGCAGTCTGAGCGAGGTCCGGTTCTTCTCCGCCCCGGTGCAGGCGCGCGAGCCGCAGCCGGCGGCCGGCGCCACGGGCGTGCCTCTGGACGTGGCCCTGAACTGGCGGCCGGGACGCCAGGTGGCCGCGCACCTGGTATACTTCGGCGGTGACAAAGACGCTGTGGCCGCCGGCACGGTCCCGGCCGTGACGGCCGCCGAGCACAGCTACAGCCCTGCCTCTCTCCAGTTCGGGACAACCTACTACTGGAAGGTCACCGAGGTCAATGAGGCGGCCAGCCCCACGTCGTGGGAAGGGGAGGTCTGGAGCTTCACCACCCGGCAGTACGCGGTCGTGGACGACTTCGAGAGCTACACCAACGACGAGGGCAGCAGAATCTACGAGACTTGGATCGACGGTTGGACCAACGGCACAGGCGCCGTTGTCGGCTACCTGCAAGCCCCGTTTGCCGAGCGGACCATTGTCCACGGCGGCCAGCAGTCCATGCCGATGGAGTACAACAATATCAAGACGCCTTTCTACAGCGAGGCCGAGCGCCAGTTCGCCCCCGTCCAGGATTGGACGGTCAGCGGCGCCACGGATCTGAGTCTGTGGGTCCGAGGCAATCCGATCACCTTCGCCCAGACGGCTCCGGGTGTGTTCACCGTGAGTGCGGCCGGCACGGACATCTGGGGCAACAGCGATCAATTCCGCTTCGTCTACAAGCAGCTCACCGGCGATGGCTCGATTGTGGCCAGGGTCGAGAGCATCGGCAACACGAACGTCTGGGCCAAGGCGGCCGTCATGATCCGCGAGAGCCTCGAGCCCGGCTCGGTGCACGTCCTCATGTCCGTGACGCCGGATGGCCGCCGGGCCTTCCAGAACCGCCCGGGCATCAACGGCACCTCGTACACGGCCCATAGCAACCCCGCCGCCATCACCCTGCCGCAGTGGATCAAGATCGAGAGAAAGGGCAACCAATTCACCGCCTACTACTCGCCGGACGGCCAGACCTGGACCAAACAGCCGGACACGGAGTATACCGGCACCGATAGATCGCCGAACCCGCAGACGATCAACATGCCGGCCACTGTCTATATCGGCCTGGCTCTCTCCAGCCACACGGCCGGTGTCTACACGACCGCCCAATACTCCGGCGTGGCTACCACCGGCAACGTGAGCGGTCCGTGGCAGGCAGCGGCAGTCGGTGTCGCCCAACCGGGCAACAGTCCCGACAAGCTGTACCTCGTCGTCGAGGACAGCGCCGGCAAGGCCGCGGTCGTGACGAACCCCGACCCGGCGGCGGTGAACGTGACTGCCTGGACCCAATGGAAGATTCCGCTGACCGGTTTCCCGGGTGTGAATCTGACCAAGGTCAAGAAGATGTATATCGGTGTCGGCGACCGTAAGAACCCGGTCGCGGATGGCAGCGGCCGCATCTACATCGACGACATCGGCTTCGGCCGGGCCCAGTAGCACGGGCATCTTGCCCGTGTCTTCATGGGCGGGACGCCCATGCTACGAGACGACATCAGCTTCGGCCGGGCCGGCCAGTAGCTCGACAGATGGCCATCGGGGCAGCCAGGTCCCGATGCCGTATGATGCCTATAGCGGGGTCCGTGCTCACAAGGCGCGGGCCCCTTTCTCCATACACCCGCACCGCCTCTTGAGCAGATTCCTCTCGCACGTCGCACTTGTGTCCCCGTATCTATAGCTAAGGAGTGCTTGTTTGAGGCCCGAAAAGGCGAGGCCCTTCCGGCCTCGACGAGCGGAAAATGATAGGAGCTTGAGGTTCGTTTTTTGCGGGAGCAAGGTATGACACGCGAGGTAAAACCTATCCCAGAAGGATATCGAACCATAACACCGTACCTGACGGTCCACGATGCGGCCAAAGCGATCGACTTCTATAAGGAGGCGTTCGGCGCCGAAGAACGGTATCGCATGACTCTGCCGGACGGCAAGGGCGTGGCCCATGCGGAACTGAAGATCGGGGATTCCATCTTCATGCTGTCCGATGAAATGCCGGGCCAGAACTGTGAGCCTTCGGCCCTGGGCGAATCGTGCGTCGGGTTCTACCTGTACGTCAACGACGTGGACGATGTCTTCGAGCGGGCCGTTGCCGCCGGGGCGAAGGTCAAAGAGCCGCTGAAAGACGAGTTCTGGGGCGACCGAGTCGGTCAGATCATCGATCCGGCCGGCCAGATCTGGTCCCTGGCGACCCACATTGAAGATGTCAGCCCCGAGGAGCTGCGCAAACGCGGCCAGGAAATGCTCGAGAAGATGATGCAAGGGGCGGGCCGGCCTTAGAGGAGGCGCGAGAAGTGGTACAGGCATCTTGCCCGGGTGTACCGTGGACATGGGACCCCAAACGCGAAGGAACGCGTTTGGGGACCCATTCATGGGCAGAACGTCCATGCCACGAAAAGCCGGCTTCTCACATACTGTCTGGAGAACTCTGTGACTGCCTTCCGAGAGCCGCCGTGGAGCTCCGGATGGAACTCCTGAGTTGCGCCGTTGCAAAACCGGCACGCGACGGCTATCATGGCGGCAATGGCGAAGAAGATCGCAAAAGACAGTCAGACCCCGGCCGCCGTCAATAAGAAGGCCTATCACGACTATGAGCTGGTCGAGAAGTACGAGGCCGGAATCGAGCTGCGCGGCAGCGAGGTCAAGTCGCTGCGCGCGGCGGCGGCCGACTTGACCGGCTCGTATGCCCGGATTCAGGAAGGCGAGTGTTGGCTGGTAGGGGCCAAGATCGCCGCATACCAGCAGGCCGGGAATGCAGGCCACGATCCGGCCCGCAGGAGAAAGCTCCTGCTGCACAAGGCGGAGTTGCACCGCGTTCAGGTCAAGCTCGACCAGCGCGGGTTCACGCTCGTGCCGCTGCGGCTGTACTTCACGCCCAAAGGGATCGCCAAGATCGAGTTGGCCCTGGCGCAGGGCAAGCGGCAGTATGACAAGCGCCGGGCGATCACCGAACGGGCCCAGAAACGCGATGTCGACCGAAGTATGAAGAAATATCGAAGTAGATAGAGGGCATTTGTCATGGCGAAGGAAGAGGAACCGAAGAAAATCATCGTCGATGAAGATTGGAAACAGCAGGCGCAGCGGGAGAAGGAGACTCTGGCGGCCCAGGAAGAAGAAGAGAAGAAGAAAGAGGCCGAGGAGGAGCCGCGGCGCGGTGGGCCGCTGCCGCAGGGCAGTCTGACGGCGCTGATCAGCATGTTGACGACCCAGACCCTGTTCGCTTTGGGTTTCCTGCAGATCAAGGGCGAGGAGGCGCGGGAGCCGGACCTCGACCTGGCCCGATACAATATCGAGCTGCTCGCGGCGCTGGAGGAGAAGACCAAGGGCAACCTGACGGCGGAAGAGCAGCAGTTGCTGAAGA
>Ga0315289_10009074_pt1 | contig 14339 bp, 10 predicted proteins | sample YL17G11_40_MG_FD_203452 | JGI IMG/M metagenome (GOLD analysis project Ga0315289, IMG submission 203452) | Sediment microbial communities from Yellowstone Lake, YNP, Wyoming, USA - YL17G11_40 | ecosystem: Environmental > Aquatic > Freshwater > Lake > Sediment | place: USA: Wyoming | collected...
GAGGACCGGTTCTGGATTGGTCCTGAAGGCGGGCAGTACTCGATTTTCTTCAAGAAGGGCGACCCGTTTGATCTCGATCATTGGTTTACCCCCGCATCGATCGACACGGAACCGTTCGAGCTTGTCAGCAAAAGCGACGATCGCGTCGTGTGCCGCCGGAAAATCATGTTGACGAATTACTCGGGCACAACATTTGACGTCGAAGTGAGCCGTGAGATTCGTCTGCTGACCACGAAGGAGGCGCAAAAACACCTCGGCGTGACGCTAAAACCGAGCGTCAAGATGGTCGCCTTTGAATCTGTCAACTCAGTCAAGAACACGGGAACGAAAGCGTGGAAGAAGGAGAGCGGACTGCTCTCAATCTGGATCCTCGGAATGCTGAACGCATCACCCACCACGACAGTGGTCATACCGTACAAAGAAGGACCCGAATCCAAGCTCGGTCCGATCGTCAACGATGCCTACTTCGGCAAGGTGCCTGCTGACCGCCTCGTGGTCAAGGACGGCGTGATGTATTTTGCTGCTGACGCGAACTATCGGAGCAAGATCGGTGTATCCCCGAGCCGCAGTAAGCCCGTCGTTGGAAGCTACGACGCCGTTCATCACGTTCTCACGCTGGTCCAGTTCACTCTGCCGAAACGGGCACGCGATTACGTGAACTCGATGTGGGAGATTCAGAAGAACCCGTACGGCGGCGATGTCGTCAACAGCTACAACGATGGACCTCCGAAGCCGGGGGCGGCCCAGCTCGGAAAGTTCTATGAACTGGAGACTTCCTCACCTGCGCAGACGTTGATACCGAATCAGACAGGAACTCATGTCAATCGCACGATTCATCTCCAAGGTTCAGAAGCCGATCTGGATGCGATTGCTCGTGCCACGCTTGGCGTGAGCCTTGACGACGTCAAGCGCGGCTTGAAGAAGTAATCGCACATACTACACGAAGCATATGAAAGGATGGCTCAAAACGCTGGGCCCGCTGGTGGGGCTTGTCTTCGTTTTTGCCCTGTTTGCGGTGCTCACGCCAAGCAAGTTCGCCACGGCGGATAACCTCCAGCTGATGATGCTGCAGACCGCCGTCGTCGGCACTGCGGCGCTGGGAATGACCTTGGTCATCATCAGCGGTGGCATTGACCTTTCCGTTGGATCGGTCATCGCTCTCACCACGGTGATCATCGCTTTGTTGCTGAATAGCGGTGCGCCGCCGCTCGTTGCCGCGTTGGGTGGTGTGGTCGTCGGCATGATCTGTGGATCGCTGATCGGCTCCCTCATCACGCGGGTGCGGCTGGCGCCGTTCATCGTTACTCTCGGTATGTGGGGCGCGTTGCGGGGCACAGCGAAGGGCCTGGCGAATGAGCAGATGATCATCACGCCCAACACGTGGCTCAACATGCTCCTCAACACCCCTGCGGATGATCAGAAATGGATGCTCCTACCGCCTGGAGTGTGGGTGATGCTTGTACTCGCAGTGGTTGTTGCGATCATGCTGCGGTATACGAGGCGAGGTCGCCATATCTTTGCGGTTGGCTCGAACGAGCTAGCGGCTCGAATCTGCGGCGTCCCCGTCGAACGAACGAAGCTCATTGTGTATATGCTCGGTTCTGGCTTCGCTGCGCTCGCGGGCATCCTGCAATTCTCGTATCTGACCGTCGGTGATCCGACGACTGCCACTGGAATGGAGCTCGATATCATTGCAGCGGTCGTGATCGGCGGAGGGAGTCTCGCTGGCGGTGAAGGTACCGTGTTGGGAAGCTTGGTTGGCGCGCTCATTATGACGGTCGTTGGCAACGGCTGCACGAAGATGGAGCTCCCCAACTGGGTGCAAGAGATCGTTGCCGGGGCAATCATCGTAATCGCTGTTTCATTGGACCGGTTGCGACACCGCAGGAGGACCTAGTGCTACATCCAAAAAGTGATGAAGTGAAACCATGTTCTCAAATCTTCTGAATCCTGCATTGCTGCCGGTTCTGTGTTGCATGCTCGTTATTGGTGCGAATCATCCCGTCGCCGAGAATACCACCAAAAGCATATCTATCATTCCTCAACCGCAGAGCCTGAAGAGGGATGACGGCTCGTTTGTGATCGGCAAAACCACAAAGATCATCCTCGCTCAAGACGACAGGGAGCTTTCCTCTGTTGGCGAACAGCTCGCGGCACGGTTGAGGACTGTGACTGGTTATCCTCTCGAGATCAAAATCATTCCAGATTAAACCACGACACAATCGGACTGCTCGCGCTGGACGGGAAAGGCAATATGGCGGGCGCTTGCACGACGAGCGGCATGGCGTGGAAGATTCGCGGACGGGTGGGTGATTCTCCCATTATCGGAGCTGGGTTATTTGTTGACAGCGATGTCGGAGCAGCAACAGCGACCGGAGTCGGCGAGGCAGTTATCAAGATTGCGGGAAGCCATCTGATTGTGGAGCTGATGCGAAACGGAAAATCGCCCCAAGAAGCCTGTCAGCTGGCCATCGAGCGGATCATCCATAAGCAGCCACAGTACAAAGATGGCAACGACTTCCTTGTCGGTTTCATCGCCCTCCGGAAAGATGGTGAAGTTGGTGCCTGCAGTTGCCGGAAGGGATTGCAGTATACGTTGCACAAGGAAGGCACGGTCCGGGTTGTTGATGCCGAGTATCTAGCGAAATAGACCGTATACGAGAAGGAAAGACGCTCTTGGTTCTCGAAGTATGCATTGACTCCGTAGAGTCTGCTGTTGCTTCTCAGGAAGGAGGAGCATCGCGGGTGGAGTTGTGTGCGAACTTGAATGAAGGTGGAACCACGCCCAGCGCGGGGTCGATCGAGTTGGCTCGCAAGAGAATATCGATTGGCCTGCATGTCATGATTCGACCGCGTGCAGGTGACTTCTGTTATTCCGATCTTGAGTTCGAGGTTATGAGGAGGGATATTCAAGTCGCCAAGGACCTTCGCGCGGATGGTGTCGTGCTCGGCATACTCAATCGTGATGGGACCGTAGATGTCGCTCGAATGAGGGAGTCGGTCCAGCTTGCCCGCCCGATGAACGTGACATTCCATCGAGCATTTGACGAGAGCGCCGATCCCTTCGCGGCGTTGGAGCAAATCATCGGTCTCGGAATCGACCGAATTTTGACATCCGGTGGAAAGCGCTCAGCATTTGACGGAATCGCAAGGATCAGGGATCTCGTGAACAAATCGAGCGGGCGAATCACCATCATGGCGGGTTCAGGGGTCACCATCCGAAATGTGAAGGCCATTATCTCTGAAACCCGGGTCAAAGACATTCACGTTCGAAGCGCCGTCTGCACCGATCGACACGTCGTGCATGAAGCAGGTAGTCTATTTGAAGTTCCGCTTCTTGCTGTTGATCCTGCCGCGGTCAGGAACTTCCTCGAGTTCATCACGTCGTCTGGTTAGATGAAGAAGGCACGCTTGATCCTCCTCTTACACCCGCTCCGTTTGATGAGACAGGGCAGGGGATTGTTCCGAGGAGTGAGAATTGCTCGTGCTGCGTGGCTCCCTTTCGGCAGCAAGGGGAACCTCAGAGTGGCGTACGATAGACGCTGAAGGCTGCGCGTCGGCGAACGGCAGCGAGTGCTGAAATACGTCTTGACTTTTTCGCAGGTGAGTCGTATGCTTGCCCTCGGTATGCTGGCGGTAGCATCGCCACAGATTCGCGGTTCCCGCCCTGGGCAAGTTTTCTCCGCTTCAGCTATTGCGACAACATCTCGCGCAGCGATGGCGAGGAAGTGCATTTCTTCTGGGAGTATGTTGCGCGGGGCTTGAATGATCAATACTCCCTCGTCCTCTTCTCACACAATTCAACACACAACGATATGCAATCCATTGAGCTGGCATTCTCAGATTGGCTGATCATTGCACTGTATTTCGGTTTCGTGCTCGGCATTGGATTCTATCTGAAGCGGTACACGAAGAACGAAAATGACTTTTTCCTCGCGGGCAGGAAGAACAGTTCATGGGTCGCCGGCCTCGCGTTCCTCTCGGCGAACCTCGGCGCACTTGAACTGCTGGGCATGACGGGAAACACGTTCAAGTACGGGATGTACGTCGCGCACTTCTACTGGATCGGTGCGATCCCGGCGATGCTCTTCCTTGGCATCTATATGATGCCGTTCTACTATAGCAGCAAAATCAAGTCCGTACCCGGATATCTTAAGCTCCGCTTCGATGAAAAGACGCGCGTGCTCAATGGAATAGCATTTGCCGGCATGACGCTCTTGGTGTCGGGCATCAACCTGTACGCCATGGCGTTGGTGCTGCACACCTTCCTGGGCTGGAACTGGGATATCAGTATGTGGATTTCCGCTGCGACGGTTGCAGCGTACGTGACGCTGAGCGGCCTTCTCTCGGCGATCTTCACGGAGATCATTCAGTTCTTTCTTATCTGGTTCGGGCTTTTCCTTGTCTCGATCTTGGGCATCATTGAGATTGGCAGCATCGGCGAAATCTTCAAACGGGTGGACGATCTCTATAGAGCCGTCTCGTACACGACGCTCTGGTCGACAAGTGCTGATCCTTCGCAAAACGGAATGGTCATCACCTGGGGTGGCATCGTTCTGGGATTGGGATTTGTCCTTTCCTTCGGTTACTGGACAACGGATTTTCTCGTCGTACAGCGGGCGTTCTCCGCCAAAGATCTCCGCGCAGCGCGCATGACGCCGATACTCGCCTCGTTCTTCAAGATGGCCGTTCCCTTCATCGTCATTCTCACCGGGCTTATTGCCATCGTGCTGGCAAATGACAAACAGACCGGCTTCGCATTGCTGCAGGATGGGGGTCAAACGAACTATGATTCGGCCCTTCCTCTTCTCATCGCGCGATACTATCCAGCTGGTCTGGTCGGCCTGGGTGTCACGGCGCTGCTTGCCGGGTTCATGGCAGGACAGGCGGGCAATATCAGCGCATTCAACACCGTGTGGACATACGACATCTACCATTCCGTCGTGAACAAGAAGGCGTCGGAAGCGCATCTGCTGCGGATGGGACGCGTCGCGACGATCGTCGGAATCTTGCTCAGCATCGTGACGGCATACTGGGCCAAGAGCTTTCCAAGCATCATGGATTACATGCAGGCGATTTTTTCATGGGTGAATGCTCCGCTGTTTGCCACAATGCTTCTCGGCATGTTTGTCAGGTGGATCACGCCGAACGGGGCATTTTGGGGGCTGCTGGCGGGGATGGGTTCATCCTTTACGCTGTTCCTGGCCGTGAAGTTCGAATGGATCGAAGCACACGTGATAACCCTCTCCAGCGTGGCAAGTGATATGGCGGCGAATTTCTGGCGCGCGTGGTGGGCATGGCTCATCTGCTTTGTGGTGACGATCGTCGTGAGCATGTTCACGAAACGAAAGCCTGAGGAGGAACTCGTTGGGCTGGTCAGAGGGCTGACACCAGAAGTCTCCACAGAAGGCATTCCGTGGTATCGAAGACCCGAAGCGTATGCGATCATTTCCTTGCTGATTCTGATTCTGCTCAACATCTACTACTGGTGAACTGGAGTCTCGTATGGAGAGTGAAACAAAGAAGATGAAACCTATTTGGTACTTCGTCGGATTGATGCTTCTGGCGATGGGGGCGGTTGTGATAGCGTCGGGGATCTATCTTTACCTCAATCCCGGTACCACTAAGACTGTTCTGGCGGATCTGCATCCTGATCTCTGGTGGGGTGCGGTGATGATTGTCGCCGGGGCGATTTTCCTTCTGGTAAACAGGAAGGTCACGGTGGATTAGGAGGTCCCATTCGGTGGAGGCACGCGCCTTGCATATTGATAAGGTGTTCATCAACGTCTTCGGACCGAAGCAAGGCAAGATTGTTGTCCGGTCGCCCGGCAGAGTGAATCTCATCGGCGAGCACACGGACTACAACGAGGGCTTCGTCCTGCCGGCTGCGATTGACAAGGCAATTGTCTTTGCCGTTGGGCCTCGCGCCGACAACCACTTGCATTTCTACGCAGCAGATCTTAACGAGGAACTCGTCTGCGACCTCAATGCGATACAGAAATCCTCGAAAGGCTGGCCGAACTATCTTCTCGGTGTGATTGACCAATTCAAGAAAGCCGGATACGCGTTGAGGGGATGCGACGTTGTATTCAGCGGGGACATTCCCATCGGTGCCGGACTCTCCTCTTCTGCAGCACTTGAATGCGGGTTTGCCTTTGCCCTCGACGAACTCTTTGGCCTTGGCCTCGATCATCTGGAGCTTGTGAAGCTCGCCCAAAGGGCTGAGAACCAGTTTGTCGGCGTGAAGTGCGGCATCATGGATCAATTTGTCAACATCTTCGGTCGGGACAAGAAGGTATTGAAGATCGACTGTCGCTCTCTGGAGTACGAATACTTCCCATTCGAGCGAGATGACCTCCAGATTGTTCTTTGCGAGACCGAGGTACGGAGGACCCTGGCATCGTCAGAGTACAACGTCCGGAGACAGCAGTGTGAGGCGGGAGTGCATGTCCTTCGGCGGTACAATCCGGGCGTGGGAAGCCTGCGGGATGTGAGCCTCGACCTGCTGCAGGAGCACAAGCGAGAGATGGACCCGACCATCTTCAAGCGTTGCGGCTATGTGGTCCGCGAGAACGAGCGCGTGATTGAGGCGTGCGATGACCTGCGGCAAAACGATTTTCGCTCTTTCGGTCAGCGGATGTATGAGTCGCACCGGGGGCTGCGGGACGAGTATCAGGTGAGCAGTCCCGAGCTCGATGTTCTCGTTGAGATTGCCTCGTCTGTCAGCGGAGTGTTGGGTGCCCGTATGATGGGAGCGGGGTTCGGCGGTTGCACGATCAACCTCGTGGAAGAGCCGGTCGTCAGTCAATTCGTTGAGATTGTTCAACAACGGTATCCTGAGCGTACGGGAAAGGCCATCAAAGTTTATGTAACGCGGATTCAATCAGGGACAGCGAAGGTCATCGACGAACGAATCCCGGTCTAACTCGGGCGCTTGGTTGATCGAGTGCCTTTGGTCAGAACCCAATTCCGAAGCACACCGTAGAAACCCAACTCCTGCTCACTAGCTTGCCTCCGATGCTGCTGTGCTGAAAAACCCGTTCATATCCGGACGCACTATTTCAGATAGCTTGCCATCTACCAAGAGGTAGCTGCTCCCTCCAACCAGCCTGAGGTCACGCAACTCCATGAGCAACAGGAAAATGATTCTCGTCCTCCTCTTCGTCGCTCCCCTATTTCTGTCGGTTTCTGCTCGCACTCAGTCGATCAGGTCGTTGGGGCTGGTTGCAGGCGATGGAGTCCGCGTGGCCGCATACGAAATGAGGGATGGGAACAGGGTGCAACTTGGGCACAATCTCCCCCTTTTCACGTTTGATCTCAACGACACACTGGTGAGTTCGTTTGCAGCATATGCACAAGTTGCACCAGATAGCATGATTTGGACCTTCGGCTCGAGCATCGCCGGTTCTGTAAAGGTCGAAAAAGGATTTCGCCGGGGATGGAAAGCCCTGGTGACGTTTCACAACGCTTCCCAGCAGAAGCAGCAGATCTCAAATGTTGTTCCTCTTGGTGTCAGTCAGGATCACGTCTACATCATCTCGGCGGGCCCTCAGGATTTCATCCATCGCCTCAGCAGATCGCAGCTCTTTCGTCCGGGAGTCGGTCCCATTGGTGTTGTTCTTCCCGACGATGCTTGGGAGTTGGGGTTCAGCGATGTTAATGTTACCGCAACCCATTCACTCACTGCCCTTGCGCGACGCGTTGCATCATCGAAGGCCGATGTACGACGATTCAGAACGGTCCTGGAGCCCGGTGGCTTTGTGCAATATGTTTTCTACGCTGACGATCACCGAGGCGATTGGCGCGACGGCTTGCGGATGATGTTCCAGGAGCGCTGGCTGTATGATCTCGAGACATTCAACAATGGGCTGTTTGAGCGCCAGGACCTTCAGTGGATTCGTCACAGCTATCTCCTCCTGCTTCAATTTGCCTGGGATCAGAAATACTACGAGCGTTTCAGGGGCGAGTATGCCTTTGAGAAGTTCCTCGCTGAACAGGATAAGGTTCTTGGAGGTTATGAAGCGTACATGATTTGGCCAACATGGCCGCGGCTCGGCCTTGATCAAAGGAATCAATGGGACATGTATCGGGACTTGCCGGGAGGATTCGCTGAATTGCGGCGACAGGCGAATGCCACCCACAAGCGTGGCGCGCGGTACTTCATCTCGTACAATCCGTGGGACGAGAGCACGAGGCACGAAGATCATATCAAGGGGATGGAGGCACTCCTGCGGGACATCGATGCAGATGGCGTGGTCCTGGATACGTGGGGCGAATCAAGCAAAGAGTTCCAGGCGGCCGCTGATCGAGTGAAGCCAGGCGTTATTCTCTACAGCGAGGGGATGGCCGTCCCGAAGGACATGCCCGGGATAGTTGCTGGCCGAGTTCACGACGCCATCTTTATGCCGCCCCCTCTGAATCTGAACAAGCTGATTAAGCCGGAGTTTGCCATCTTTCGTGTGGTTCAGCTCGCGGAAGGGAGAATCCACCGAGAAATCGCTGTCTCGTTTTTCAACGGCTACGGCGTCGAGATGAACATCATGCGACCGGGGAGGCCTGATTGGGTTGATGAGGAGTTCCAGTATCTTGGTTGCACGACGAAAATCCTTCGTGAGAACTCGTCAGTTTTTCTCAGTCGGGACTGGGTACCTTTGTTGCCAACAATGCTCGACAGCATCTGGGTGAACAAATGGCCGACGCTTACCAAGACACTCTACACGGTCTATAGTCTGAAGCCGGAAGGATACAGCGGCCCGCTTTTCGAAGCGCCGGTTTTCAGCGATTCCCACTATGTGAGTCTCTGGCATCATGATGAACTCAAGCCCGCTCATTCTGGCGGCAAGACGTTCATCCCCGTCACGGTAGACGGATTCAGCAGATCGTGGTTGGGGACGCGGCGCGAGGGCAACGTCGACTGTGTTGCGATGTTCCCCAATCTTCTGAAGGTTCGGCTCGATCAAGATTCTCTCCATCTTGACGCATCGAAGGGAAAAAAAGTCGTCGTATGGGCTGGAATGCCGTCATACAGCTGCAGGTCGGCGGAATTTCCTGTCGGAGCCAGAACGATCTCGCTCAGAGAACATCTTGGCCAGCATGAAGAGAAATTCGTCATCCAGCTCTTTGATGAGCGAGAGCTTCTTGACGAGCGCACCGTGGACGTCCCGCTGGCCACACCGCGGCTGATCTCACGTGTGGAGCAGACAGCGCTGGCTACAAAAGCACCAGCAGGCATGGTTGAAATTCCAGCGGGCGTGTTCAAGTTCAGCACCGCGAGGAGCTTTCTGAGTCCAAACGAAGCAATTCCATACCCCGACTATTCAGCTCGACGCACAGTCGCAGTGACGAAGTTCTTTATGGATCAGTATCCAGTGACCAACGAGCAGTTCAACGCGTTCTTGAAAGCGACGCGTCACAGACCGAAGGACACTACGAATTTCCTGAAGCGCTGGGTTAAGGGAAATCCACCGGAGGGACTTACGAAACATCCGGTCGTGTATGTGAGCCTGGAAGATGCCAGGGCGTATGCTCGCTGGGCGGGTAAGCGCTTGCCAACAGAGATCGAATGGCAATATGCAGCACAGGGGACAGATGGCCGCAAATACCCATGGGGGAGCGATTTTGATTCGACCAGATGCAACAACAGCCTGGGCACAACGACACCCGTCGACGCGTACCCGATGGGAAAAAGCCCCTTCGGCGTTATGGATCTCATTGGCAACGTGTGGCAATTGACGAACGACGTCTACGATAACGGGAGTTACTACTTCGGCATTATCCGCGGCGGTTCCTACTACAATCCCACAGCGAGCGTGTGGTACATCAAAGGCGGGCCTCAACCCGCTGACAATCCGCAGATTTTGCTGATGGTCTCACCGGGGTTTGACCGCAGCGCGACCGTAGGATTCCGCTGCGTGAAAGATGCAACGCGCTAGCGAGTCGTATCACTTCTTCAACTACTGAAGTGGGCACATCATGAGATCAAGCATCATTCGTCTTTGTATTCTGTGGCTGGGGATTTCGTATCCCCTCTTTTCCCAGTCGGTTCTCGACAAGGTTCTCTCCCCCTCACATCTCCCGTACCTCAAGAACAGCAAGCTCGTTCAGATTTCCAGCTATGACCGGAGCGGAGGCAACGCCGATTTCATCTCCATCCCTGACGGTGCGACGGCGAAGCTTGCGGAGATGGAAGGTCCGGGAGTCATCGTGAATATCTGGGTAACGATCGCGTCCAGGGACACGTACTTCCTCCGCAGGATCCTCCTGCGCATGTTCTGGGACGGCGAGCAATACCCGTCGGTCGAAGTGCCGATCGGCGATTTCTTCGGAACCGGCTTTCAGTACAAGCAGTACGTCACCCCCTTCGTAGGAATGTCCAGCGGCGGTTACTACTGCTACTTGCCGATGCCTTTTCAGAAATCGGCTCGTGTAGAGGTTGTCAACCAGACGGGGCAGGAGATCAACTCATTCTATTATCACATCGACTATCACAGGTTGGAGGAGACGCTCGAGCCGAACGTCGCATATTTCCACGCCAACTGGAGGCGCGACATCAGAACGAGCAGCAAGGAGAACTATCTGGTTCTTGACGCAAGTGGCGAAGGGCATTTTGTGGGGCTGAACATGAGCATGCAGAGCTATCACGGCGGGCTGCAGTATCTTGAAGGGGATGAGATGGTGTACGTGGATGGCGAGAAGCAGCCTTCTCTCTACGGAACCGGGACGGAGGACTACTTCACAAGCGGATGGTACTTCAACCAGGGAGAATTTGCTGCTCCATACCACGGCCTCATCGTGAAGGATGACTCCCTCGGACGAATCGCTGCGTACCGTTTCCATATTCTTGACGCCATCCCGTTCAAACAGTCCATTCGCTTCACGATCGAGCACGGCCATGCAAATGAGGAAATCGCGGACTACAGCAGCACTGCCTACTGGTATCAGCTGGAACCGCACAGGAGGTTTGCCGACATGCCATCCTCCGGACTGAGAATCCCTCTACGCGTTGCCGTTCCCAATGGGGCAATTGAAGCTGAGTCCCTACGACCCGAAAGCACGACGCTGACGAGCAGCGTCAGCGACATGTCGGCCTTCGGGGCTGACTGGAGCGGTTTGAAGCTGCTCACGGTGCTTGGACAGAAGGAGGGTGATTCGTTCATGCTGGAAATTCCCGCAGTCGAAGACCGATACGACGTGTCGCTCTATTTCGCGCAAGGTCCTGACTACGGTTCTGCAGACATCCTGTACAGCGGGAAGAAGGTGGGCGAGATCAAAGGATACAGCAAGACGAACGTTCCCGGCGGGAAGACTACCTTGAGCAATCTCAAAGCGGTCAGCAAGCAACTCCCCATACAATTCGTTGCGAGCGGAAAGGACAGCAAATCCTCCGGTTACGTCGTTGGGCTCGACGCGTTCGTCCTGGAGCCGCATCGAACATTCATTCCCGAATGGTGCTTGATCGGGCCTTTCCCTAATCCTCGTGACGAAAACTCGAATCGTCTCGGCCTCGATGCCGTTTACCCACCCGAGAAAGAGATTGATCTCCAGAAAACGTATGCGGGGGTTGATCAAAAGCCAGTGAAATGGACCCTCGAGAAGACCCCTGCCAAGGGGAGGGTGGATCTGTACAAGTTTGATCCTTACGAACTTGTTGTTGTCTATGCCTTGACCTACATCTATTCGCCAAACGATCAGATCCTGCCGCTGCTTCTTGGGACTGATGATGGAGTAAAGGTCTTTCTCAACGACCGAGAGATTTACCGGCTCCTGACGATGAGGGTGAGCGTCCCCGATCAGGATCGGGTGCCGCTGGAACTGAAGAAGGGGTGGAATAAGCTTCTGCTGAAGATCGAGAATAACTATGGCGGGTACAACTTCTACGCGAGGGTTCTGGATTTGGACGAATTGCTGGTCTTCAGCCCGAACAAACAACGCTAGCATCGGGAGGCGGCGAGTCCTATGGCCGACCTCGTCCTTGCAGGCCATCCCCTGTGAGAAGAAAGGTGTAACCATGAAAAGAAGTGCTGCGTTACTGTTCATTATCACGAGCATTGTGTCTTCATCGACGGCTGTTTTTGCACAATCCTCCATAAGTCGGAATTCGCACTATGTGTCGAACCGGGAGCCTCTTCTTCCGAGTCCTTTCCTCAAGCTTCCGGTCGGCAGCATCAAGCCTGAAGGGTGGGTGAAGCAGCAGCTGTCACTTATGGCAGATGGATTCTCCGGACATCTCACGGAAATCAGTAAGTGGTGCCGAATCGAAGGGAGCGCGTGGGTGAGTCCGAAAGGGGAAGGGGAGTTCGGTTGGGAAGAGATGCCGTACTGGCTAAAAGGGTTCATCGACCTTGGTTACGTGCTGAATGATGAACGGATAATCAAGGAAGCAAGTCGGTGGGTTGAAGGCATTCTCTCGAGTCAGGACGCGAGCGGCTACTTCGGTCCGCGCCAAAACCTGGCGCTGCACGACATCTGGCCAAATATGATCACGCTGTGTGTCCTTCGCACGCACTACGAAGCAACCAGGGACAGCAGAGTCATTTCTTTCATGTTGAACTATTTCCGATGGCTGATGTCGATTCCACTCGAACATTATCTGCCCGGCAGTTGGCAGAAATGGCGTGGGGGAGACAATCTGGACCACATCTACTGGCTTTACAATCAGACAGGGGAGAAGTGGTTGCTGGATCTCGCGCGTGTGAATCATGAGCGAACAGCAGATTGGACGGGAGGAATCCCAACGTGGCATGGTGTGAATCTCTGCCAGGGCTTCCGTGAGCCGGCCGAATACTACCAGCAAACGGCGGATATTCGCTATCTGCAAGCTACAGAACGCAACTACGACAGCATCATGACGACCTACGGGCAAGTGCCGGGTGGAATGTTTGGAGCAGATGAGAACGCGCGTCCGGGTTATGCGGAACCGAGGCAAGGGGCGGAGACATGCTCCATGGTCGAGTTCATGCACAGCGATGAGATGCTCTTATCGATTTCCGGTGATCCGATCTGGGCGGATCGAGCGGAGGAAGTCGCTCTCAATTCACTTCCTGCCGCGCTGACGCCCGATCTGAAGGGGCTCCATTATCTTACGGCGCCAAACATGGTGCAGCTGGACAGAGCCAGCAAGGCTCCGATGATTGAAAACGGCGGGGACATGCTTTCCTACAATCCCTGGGGCTATCGCTGCTGTCAGCACAATGTAGCGTTTGGCTGGCCGTACTTTGCTGAGCATCTCTGGATGGCGACCCAAGGCAACGGCCTCGCAGCTGTTTTCTATTCTCCAAGCACCGTGACGGCGAAAGTGGGCAACGGGACAGAGGTGCGTGTCGTAGAAACGACGGATTATCCTTTCGGCGAAGTCGTCGAGTTCAAGTTCTCCACGCCGGAGGCCGTCGATTTCCCTTTGCTGCTGCGCGTGCCCGCGTGGTGCGAGGATGCTCGTGCTCAAGTGAATGGGAAGCACGTCGATCTAAAGGCAAAACCTTCTTCTTGGGCGGAGCTGCGGCGAACGTGGAAGAACGGCGACGTCGTGCGCTTGGAATTGCCAATGAATATCTCCATCCGAGTGTGGGAGAAAAACAATAACGCCATCTCAGTCGACCGTGGACCGCTGACGTACTCGCTCAAGATCGGCGAGCGTTGGGAGCGGTATGGCGGCACCGATCAATGGCCTGCATTCGAAGTGTTTCCCACCACTCCGTGGAACTACGGCCTCATCGTCAACTTGAAGGACCCGGCTGCATCGTTCAAGATCGTTCAACGAAAAGGTGCGTTGCCAGCTCAGCCGTTTACGCCGGAAAGCGCGCCGATCGTCCTGGAAGCGAAAGGGAAGCGCATCCCGCAATGGAAGTTAGACGCAAACGGTTTGATCGGGTTGCTTCAAGACAGTCCCGTGCGTTCAAGCGAGCCGGTGGAGACCATCACCCTGGTTCCGATGGGGTGCTCGCGGTTGCGAGTTTCGGCTTTCCCACGGATAAGCGACGGTCCCGAGGCGCACTCTTGGAAGTAGCCTTAGTCGCTGGCGAACGAAATGGAGGATTCTAAATGAACGAGCTACTTGAAGAGATCCTGAGACAAACACCGGTCATTGTTGATGGAGCCTGGGGCACGCAGATCCAACGCCGGGGCCTCGAGCCTGGGGGCAGTCCCGATGCGTGGAATCTCACGCATCCGTTCGAGGTGGAGCAGGTCGCACGGTCCTACGTTGAAGCAGGGAGCCGGATCATTCTGACGAACACCTTCGGTGCGAGTCGCATGATGCTCGAACGCCACGGCCTCGAGCATATGGCACGGGAAATCAACAAGGCGGGAGCTGCAATTTCGCGCAAGGCAGCAGCGAATAAGGC